>Ga0105044_10006446_pt1 | contig 16148 bp, 14 predicted proteins | sample MAT01_FD_78092 | JGI IMG/M metagenome (GOLD analysis project Ga0105044, IMG submission 78092) | Freshwater microbial communities from Lake Fryxell liftoff mats and glacier meltwater in Antarctica - MAT-01 | ecosystem: Environmental > Aquatic > Freshwater > Ice > Liftoff microbial mat | place... | reverse complement strand
GGCGGCCCAATGTGGAGCCGACGACCCGTCGGCATGGTGGGATGGGCGGAGGCGGCGGGATGGCCCGGACCTGCTCACACGACGCTCCCCTCTTCCCTCGCTCGGCCATCGCCCGAGCCGACGACTCGTCGGCGCTACATTTCGCACCGGCCTCTCTCCCGTGCGGAAGATCCGAAAGGCATTGCGGCCAATCCGGAAAAATCACCGCCCGGAGAAATCGCGCGACAGGGTGTTGGCGGCAAAACAGCCAGCATCCAACACTCAACACTCAACACTCAACATCCAACATCCAACATCCAACATCCAACATCCAACATCCAACAGAGCGCCTCGCCGTCCACGAGACGTTGTTGGATGTTGGATGTTGGATGTTGAGCGTTGGATGTTTTCCCGATGGCGCGGGGCAAAGAGTGCCCGCGCTCTTCCGAGACGCGGCTAGGAACGCCCGGCGCACCGTTTCACTCTCAATCGCGAACTGGGATGGGTTCCATTTGCCAGTGAACTGGCTGCAGTCGTTCGAGCGTCGGGCGCGCTTTGAAATGTGCCGATGCGGCTAAGGCTTCGCTGGCAGAGGGGTCCTCTTTGCCAACACTCCCTCATGCGCGCGCATCATTCGAGAAGTCCCCTGATCGCTTCCTTCTTGGTCACGATTGCATTCACCGGTGCATCCTTTGCAGCGGCGGCTGCCCCTGTGTCGGAGGCAGTGGATCGGGCGATCACGGCCAAGGCTGCGACTGCGAAGCAACCGCTCGCCGGTCCCGCCAGCGACGCCGAGTTTCTCCGTCGTGCGTGGCTGGATTTCGGCGGGACGATCCCAACTGCCGAGGAGGCGAGGAAGTATTTTGCGGACAAGGATGCCGGCAAGCGCGCGAAGCTGATCGACCAGCTCATCGCATCGCCGCGATTTGCGGAGCGGATGGGTGAGGCATTTCACATCCAGCTCATGGAGCGGAATGGGAACAGCCTCGAGTGGCGGAGTTATCTCACCGAGTCGTTTCGCGCGAACAAGCCGTGGGACCAGATGGCGCGTGAGATCATCAGCCCGGATTTCAAGGACGAGAAGCTGCGCGGTGCGGGCTATTTCATCACGCGCAGGCTGGAGAAGGTCGGTCAGCAGGATACGGATTATCCGGGGCTCACGCGCGACACGGGGCGGCTGTTCATGGGCGTGGACCTGCAATGCTGCCAGTGCCACAAGCATCTGACGGTGAGTGACTATAAGCAGGCGGATTTCAGCGGGTTGTTCATGGCGTTCCAAAATGCGAAGCTGCAGAAGCCGGGGGGTGACTACCGGACCGATTGGGTGGCGGAGGGGATGGTGGCGAAGAAGTATGAGTTTGTCTCCGTGCTGAGCAGTGCGAAAGGCGCGACCGGCCCGCGGGTGCCGCTCGGCAAGGAGGTGGAGATTCCGACACTGGCGAAGGAGGAGCAGTGGATCGTGCCGCCGGATACGAAGGGCAAGAAGGCCGGCATCCCGAGGTTCAGCCCGCTCAAGGAAATCGCGGAGCGGCTGGCGTCGCCGGAGAATCCATTCTTTGCGCGCAATATCGCGAACCGGATCTGGTTTCATCTCATGGGTCGAGGGCTGGTCGAGCCGCTCGATTTGATGCACTCGGAGAATCCGGCGTCGCATCCTGAATTGTTCGATTTGCTCGCGCAGGAAATGACCGCGCACAAGTTCGACGTGAAGTGGCTGCTGCGCGAACTGGCGCTCACGCAGGCATACCAGCGCGGGAGCGTCATCCCGCCGGGGGCGAAGGATCCGCCCGAGGATGTCTTCAGCGTGGCGAAGGAGCGTCCGCTTTCCGCGGAACAACTCGCCCGCGCATTCCTCGTGGCCACGGGGGAGCATGAACGCGTGGCGGAAGGGAAGGGGTGGGAGGGAATCGAGGGCACGAAGTATTCGCAGAAGGAATTTGAAAAGGCGTTCACCGCAGCGTTCGCCAACGAAGCGAGGGAGCCGGAGCTTGCGGTGAACCCGACGCTTCGCTCCGCGCTTTTCCTACGGAACAACGAGCTGGTGCTCTGGTCGCTTCAGCGGCGGACGGGGAACCTCATCGATCGCGTGGCGGCGATGAGTGATCCTGCGCAGATCGCGGATGAGATTTACACCGCAATTCTCACGCGACCGCCGACGGAGGACGAAAAATCCGACGTGGCGAAGTATCTCACGAAACACGCCGCCGATTGCGAGAAGGCGCTCGGTCACTATGCCTGGGCGATGCTGTCCTCGATCGAGTTTTTCGCGAATCACTGATATGAACTCACCCCTCTGCAAACCTTGGGAACACGCATTTTCACGACGCCAGTTCCTCGGCGCATCGGCTGGCGCGCTCGCGCTCGGCGCGTTCGGCGGACTCGCCAGTTCGCGGGCCGCGGAGGCGATGCGCAAGAAGGAGAAGCAGGTTCTTTTTGTCTGGCTCGATGGCGGCATCAGCCAGCTCGAGAGCTGGGATCCGAAACCGAACACGCAATTCGGCGGACCGTTCCGCGCGATCCCGACCAGCGTGCCGGGCGTCCATTTTTCCGAACTCATGCCGAAGTCGGCGAAGCAAATGCACCGTCTCTGTGTCGTGCGCAGCCTTTGCACGAAGGACAACGCGCATTCCTCCGGCGTCGCGCGCATCCAGCGCGGTGATCCGAAGACCCGCGGCGTTCCTTATCCGTTCTTCGGCTCGGCCATTTCAAAGCTGATGGGGCCGACTGCGTCGAAGCTCCCGGCTTACGTCTGGATCAAGCCCGGCAGCGGCGGATTCAAGGCGGAGGATGCTGGTTTCCTCGGGCCGAAGTATGGCTCGGTCGCATTCGGTGATGGCAAGCCGCCGGACGATCTGCTGCGGCACGCGTCGCTGACGACTGAGGCCGATGAAGAGCGGAATGAACTGCGCGAGATGCTGAACAAGCGTTACGCCGAGCAGCGTCGGCGGAACTACACCGAGGCGAGCAGTTACGTCTTCGACACGGCGCAGGAATTGATGAAACGAGCGGACATCTTCGACACGACCAAGATGCCGGCGAAGGAACTCGACCGCTATGGCCGCACGGAGATCGGCCAGCACATGCTCGTCGCGCGCAACATGCTCGAAGCCGGAGTGCGGTTCGTGAAGGTCAACAGCTATGGCTGGGACACGCACGGCGACAATTTCAACGGCCACGCTTCGCTCGTGCCGAAGTTCGACCGCGCCTTTGCGGCCATCGTGGAGGATCTCGCGGCGAGCGGTCTGCTGGAGAATACGCTGGTGGTGGCGATGAGTGAATTTGGCCGCACGCCGCGCATCAATGGCCACGTGGGTCGCGATCACTGGCCCGAGGCGTGGAGTCTCGCTATGGCCGGCTGCGGCGTGAAGGCCGGTGCGGTGGTCGGCGCGACAAATGAGAAGGGCACCTTTGTGAAGGACGAGGGATACGACATCGGCTCGGTGTTCCATACGTGGTTCAACGCGCTCGGCATCGACTCCCAGCGGGTCGAATACGACAACCACGGCCAGCCGCTGCCGATTGCGCACGACGACATGAAACCGATCAAGGAGGCTCTTGTATGAACGCTGTTCCAAACGCCAATCCAGGGGAACCGAAGGAGATCAAGAACATCGTCTCCGACCAGCAGTTGCTCTGCGCGCGGTTCAGCCCGTGCGGACAATTTCTCGTCGCCGGAAGTCACGAAGGATCCGTGCGCCGGTGGCGTGTCGCCGGGGAAAAACCCGCTGCGGCACCGAACGCGGCCCCCGCCGAGGCGCCGGACGCGTTGGCGGATCTGTTGTCCGACGACAAGAAGAAAGCCGCGAAGCCGGCGAAGGCAAAGCAGCAGGATGCGAAGGCGGCGGGCGAGGCGTCTGCGGTGGAATTTGCGCCGCTGGCCCCGCTCACAGGTTTCAACGGCTGGGTGCAGGCGCTCGCCTTTCATCCGAGCGACAAGCTCCTCTTCGCCGCGGACAGTTGGGGCAAGCTGAACTGCACTGCATACGATGGTGAATCGCCAAAACCGCGCTGGGAAAATCCCGCGGCGCACGATGGCTGGATTCGACGCATCGCGGTTTCCCCGGACGGCAAGCTGCTCGCGACATGCGGGCGCGACGGCTTTGTGCGCGTGTGGAATTCCGCGGACGGCAAACCCGTGGCGAAACACGAGCACGGGAGCGATATTTTCGCCGTGGTCTTTGCGCCGGACGGCACGCAGATCGTCTTCGGCGACGGTCTCGGAAAAATCGCCGCACTCGATTTCAGCGCCGGAAAAATTGCGCGCGAGTTCGACGCCGCGGCGCTGCACAAGCTCGACCGCCTGCAGGACATCGACGGGCTGCGCGCGCTGGCCTTCGTAAAGGATGGCAAGACGCTCGTCGCCGCCGGCTTGCTGCCCAAGAACGGCGGCACCGTGCAGGGCACCCCGATGCTGCTCTACTTCAACTTCGCGAGCGGCAAGCTGGAGCAGCAGTTCACGCACGGCGACGTGAAGGACGGCTACATCGAGGACATCGCGGTGCATCCCGGCGGCTACGTCATCGGCGTCAGCAGCGGCGTCCCCGGCAACGGCATGGTGATGTTCCACCGCCCGGATGAGAAGACGGCGTTCTATTTCTCCACCAAAATCGCCAACTGCGCTTCGGTCGCGCTGCATCCCGACGGCAGACGCTTTGCAGTGGCGGCGACCAACAAGGGGAGCAACGGCAACGGACGCCGGCTCAGTGCCGATGGCGAATACCTGGGGAACAATTCGCCGCTGCACCTCTTCGAGATTCCGGCGTAATACGATTTGTCCAGTCCTGTTACCAGATGGCGGAGCGAGACTGGAAAGTAGCGTAGCTCTCCAGATCTGCGCGGGGGAATCCGCCCGTGAAGCCTCGTGTTGCGCAGCTCGGGAGAGCTACGCTACGGCACTTCACCGCCGCCTCCTGCATTCAGGCATTCAGTCTGAATAAATGGTGTAATGCCCGGTGACACGGTTGCGGCGGCTTCCAAGTTCCGGCGCTGAACTCGAAATTGCCCATGGTTCCGGGAATACCTTTCTACGAACCGAATGACCGGGAACGACTTCAGTTCACGTAGGCGGCTTCGTTCGAGAAGAGCAGCGCCTGGATGTACGTTTCCCACGGTGTGAGGGCCTTCCGGCTGACCGTGAGGCCCTCATTTTGGATCGCGCTATATTTGCTGTCGCCACGTCCCTTGCCGGGGCCATTTTTCGACTTCCCAGCGGCAAGCTTCGCGCCGATTTCCGCTGCGATCGCGCTTTGATTCTGCGCCTCGGTCCGGAGAAATTCCGTGGCCCTCCGTATCTCGTCCATTTTCGGATAGCGTTGGAAGATCACCCGGTAAATCGCGGAGACCTTGTAGAGATCCCCGGTCTTGGCGGCGACCTCGGGGCGCGCGAGAATCTTCCGCGCGACATCCACACTCATCGCGCTGTTCATCAGGAAGAGCGCCTGTTGCGGCACGATGCTCGTCGCGCGTTTCGAATTGGGCATGTCCGGGTCGCTGAAGTCGAACTGCGACATCAGTTCCGGCAGGTTGCCGCGATCAATGTAACCATAGACGCTGCGACGGTGGCTGTATGGCTCGTCAGTCAGGTTGATCGGCTTTCCGCCGACCGAGCGGTCGAGGTCGCCACTGTAAACGAGGAGGCTGTCGCGCATTGCCTCGAATTCGAGACGGCGCACGTTCGCGCGCCAGATGAGGCGGTTGCCGGGGTCGATGGCTTCATACTCGGGGCGCGTGTGACTGCTCTCCTGGTAGATGCGCGAGATGAGGATGTACTTGTGCAGTTTCTTGAGACTCCAGCCAGTGTCCATGAACCAGTTCGCCAGGTAGTCGAACAACTCGGGGTGAGTCGGCTTTTCCGACATCGTGCCGAGGTCATCCGGGGTCGCCACGAACCCTTCGCCAAAGTGGTGCATCCAGACGCGGTTTACGATTACGCGGGCGGTGAGCGGGTTGTCTTTCGATGCGATGCATTTCGCCAGTTCCATGCGGCCGCTGCCCTCCGTGAATGCAACGGGCTTTCGATCGGGGCTGAGGATTTCGAGGAATCCACGGGGGACAATCTCGCCCTTGGTCTGCGCCTGGCCGCGGATGAAGACCGGCGAGTTCACCGGACGCGCCTTGTCCTCGACGACCATCGCCCGTGCCGGCGCTCCGGGATGCGTTATCTCGAGGAGATTGATGTCGCCGGTGTTCAGTTTTCCTCGGCCCGCGAGCTTCTGGGGCAGGCCTTGCACCGCGGATTCAATCAGGTCCTGCGTGATTGCGGGCGAGGGGACGACCTCGAACGGTCCGCGCAACAGATCGATCAGCGCGCTGTCGTAGCCTGGCACATTCAGAGATGTGGCGTTCTTCATCGCCGGGATGAATCCTTTGGCCTTGGCCGACACGCTGGCGAACAGTTGCGCATAGACTTCGATAGCGTCATCGAAAGTCTTCGGTTGTTTCTCGGCGAGCGCCCTCTCGACCAGGGGATTTGCGCCGGCCTGCAAACGCTCGCTCATCGTCTTCGACATCTTGCCGCCTTTGTCGCCGGCCTTGTCCCCGAGTTTTGCCTGAAGCTTCTGGGCTGCCGCTGTCGCCTCCATCGCGGTCATCTTCTTGAATTTCGAGCCACCGTTCTTATACGCCATCAGCGGGCCCCACACGGACGGATTCTGCTGGATGCCGCGCGCAATAAACTGAACCAGCTCCCGGTCGAGCTTGTAGTTTTCGATCATCTCCTTCTGCGAATCGTTGCCTTTGCCGCCGCCCGCGAGCGCGGCACGGATGTAGGCGCCGGAGTCGCGGTGGAACTCGGTCAGTTGGCCGCCGATGATGTCGAAATACTGATTCCCCAATTGCTTCACGAGCGCCGCGTACTTCTTCTGAAAATCCTGCCGTTGCTGCGGAGTGGCCTTCATGCCGATCAGCGGCTTCTGCTCGGGTTCGATGATGCTCGAAAAGACGCCGTGCAGCGCGTAGTAATCCCTCGTCGGGATCGGATCGAACATGTGGTCGTGGCAGCGCGCGCACACAACTGTGAGGCCGAGGAAGCCCTTGCTCACCACATCGATGCGGTCATTGATAATGTCGTTGGCATTCGGAAAACGCTCGCCGACGGTGAGGAACCCCAACGCCGCAAGACGCGAATCGTTCGGCTCGATTCCCGGGATTTTATCCGCGGCCAGTTGCTCGATGATGAAGTCCGTGTAGGGCTTGTCCTCGTTGAAAGAGCGCACGACGTAATCACGGTAGGTCCAGGCATCCGGGTAGCGGTATTGCTTGTTGCGCGTCGCATTGCGGGGGCCGCCGACGGTGTCCGCGTAGCGCGCGGTGTCGAGCCAGTGGCGCGCCCATCGCTCGCCGTAGGCAGGTGAGGCAAGCAGGCGATCCACGACCTTCTCGTACGCGTTCGGCGCGGTGTCGTTCATGAAAGCCTCGGTCTCCGCGTAAGTCGGCGGCAGGCCGGTCAGATCGTAGGTGACGCGGCGCAGCAGCGTCTCGCGCTCGGCATCGGGCGACGGCAGCATGCCGTTGGCTTCGAGCTTTTCCAGAATGTAGCAGTCAATCGGCGTGCGGCACCACTGCTGGTTCTTGTTGTTGGGGATCGCGTATCGGCCGGGTTCCCGGTAGGCCCAGTGGGACCGCGCGCCGGACGTGAGGCCACTGCGCTTGACCTTGGTCACCTCGGTGCGCGGATCGGGCGCGCCCATCTTGATCCACGCCGCGATGTCAGCGATCTGGCTGGCGCTGAGTTTGCCGCCGCTGCTGGAAGGCGGCATCTGGAGGTCTTTGTCCGCGTAGGTGAGCGCTGTGTAGAGGAGTGATTTTTCCGGATTGCCGGGAACGATGGCCGCGCCGGAATCCCCGCCTTTTTCCCAACCGGGCTTGGTGTCGAGCGTCAGGTTCCCCTTCGATTTGCCGGCCTCGAGGGAGTGGCACTTGTAGCAGGTGTCGGTGAGGATCGGGCGGATCTTGTTCTCGAAGAAATCCGACTGTTCCTTGCTGAGTTCGGCTGCGGTTGCGGCCCATGCCGGAGCTAAGAGTAGCGCCAGGATGGAAACGAGGAGTCTTGGGGAGGTGTTCATGGGAGGACGCGGTGGGGGTTGCTGCAAGGGTTGACTGCACTTGCTGTAGCGAATGGTGGGCCAGTGACCGATACCACATCGACCCTCCCGTTAAAGATGTTTCTCCCCGATCTGGAACACTGGGGCGTGATTCAAAGTGGGTTCAGAAGGAAGGGAGCCGACGCGGGAAATGTGGCACAGTCCGTCCCGGCTGTGGGGCCAGCGGGCGTGCCGCCCGGTGTGTGCAAGGAGGCGTGGCGCGACTCGCGCGGCGCCACCGGTGAGCAAACCGCGCTGCGGGCAGGATGCCCGCAGGCCCCACAGCCGGGACGGGCTGTGCCACTCTCAGGAGCCGGCTGTGCCACGTTCCGCGCCCGGCTCATTCTGGACCCACTTTCAATCACACCCGGAACGCTGCCGCGAAGCCGGGGTGCGGTGCCCTCGAAAGACTTGATGGAAAAGCGCGGGCGCAAAGTGGCCACGCACGCCGCCGGCGCGGGCGGCGCACTGATGCAAAACATCCACTGCGCCTTCGCCTGCCCGAACACGGTCATCTGCGAAATCCTCCCCGCGCTCGGCGGCATCCACCTCGTCATCGCGCGCGACTTCCATTTTGAAAATGGCGACGTGCTCCCGCCGGAGCAGCCCGGCATCGGCATCACGCTCACGGACGAAATCAAGAACCGCTACCCCTTCGTGCCCGGCAGCGGCGAGTTCAACAGCGTGCCGGGCAAGGTGCTGGTGGATTGATGTGATCGTCTCCCGTATTTGCATGAGCGTCCTTGAAGCCTCGCAGTGGGAGCGGTAGTGGTCGGACATGTTGCACCGGACACAGCCGCCCTCGCTCGCTGAACTGCGAACATTGCTGCCGGCGTTCTGCCGGAAGCACGGCATACGCAGGCTCGACATATTCGGCTCCGCCGCTGCCGGTGTGGCGGCGCCGGGCAGCGACGTGGACATGCTCGTGACGCCCGATGAATCCAGGCCGCTCTCCACCGCCGACCTCATCGAGATGGCCGGTGAAGCGGAGGAGGTGGTCGGCGCTCCGGTGGATTTTGTCCTGCGCGGCTCGCTGGACAAATCGCGGAACCGTTCTGCGCGCGAGCATATCCTGTCCACTGCCGTCTGCGTGTATGGAAGCTGACCAGCTCGGGCGGCTGCGCGACATCCTCGACGCAGCGCGGCTGATCGAGTCTTACGTCGAAGGCACGACGAAGGCGGACTGCGCCGCGAACACCGAGAAGCAGGACGCAGTGATCCGGCGTATCGAGATCATCGGCGATGCGCCGGCTCATCTCAGCGAATTCACGCGCCGGGAGGTTCCCGGACTCCCATTCCGCAAGGTGCGCGGGATGCGGAACATCGTCGCGCACGATTATGCGAACGTGGATGTGAAGATCGTCCGGGAGGTCGCCACGATCCATGGGTCCGAACTGTCCGCAGTGCTGGAGGCGCTTTTTGCGGGGCAGTCAGGGACGCAGGAGCCGCCGTCAGCGTGAGACATTTTCATCCACATCGGAAGACTGCACATGCCCAAAGCCATCATCGATATCCAAGTGAAACCCGAGGCGCTGCGCCGCCTCGAAGCCATGCCGGGGATGCGCGTCGAATGCGTCGGGCCGTCGAACGACACGCGCGAGTTGCCGGCGGAGATCATCCGCGACGCGGACGTGCTCGTGTGCCTGATGCCGCCGAGGAATCACGCGGAGATGAGCGCGCTGAAATTCATCCAGGTGTCCTCGGCGGGCTACGCGCAGTTATACGGACTCGACCTCGTGCGTCGCGGCGTGCGCGCGTGCAATGCGCGCGGCGTGTACGACACGACCATCGCCGAGTGGAGCGTGGCGATGATGGTGAATCTCGGGCGCGATTTGCGTGGGATGATTCGCAACCAGGAGCGCGGCCATTGGGAGCGTGCGCCGCGTTTCGCGCGCGAGATTCGCGGGAGCGTCGTCGGCATCTGGGGCTACGGCGGCATCGGTCGTGAGATCGCGCGGCTCGCGAAAGCGCTCGGTCTCACCGTTCATGTGCTCACACGCCGCGGCATCGGCTCCCGCGACAACGCCTATCGGGTGCCAGGCACCGGTGACCCGGATGGCGAATTGCCCGACCGCCTTTTCACCGCCGGCCAGGAGCAGGAATTTCTCCGCGACCTCGATTTCCTCATCCTCTCCATGCCGCACACGCCGGCAAACACCGGCATCGTCGGCGAACGCGAACTGCGCGTGATGAAACCGACGGCGTTCCTGCTGAATCCCGCGCGCGGGCCGCTCATCCACGAGGCATCGCTGCTGCGCGCACTGGAGGAAAAGTGGATCGCGGGAGCTGCGCTCGACACGCACTTCCACTACCCGATGCCGCCCGAGCATCCGCTGTGGCAGATGCCGAACGTGATCATGACGCCGCACATCTCCGGCTCCGACATGGGGCCGCATTTTCTCGACCGCATGTGGGAGATCGTGCTGCATAACGCGGAAGGCATTCTCGCGGGCAAGCCGCTGTGGAATGAGCTGACGGCGGAGGAACTGGGCGGAGGCAAACCGTAAGCGCCGCATCACTCAGCCATGAACTCGCAGACTCGCAAAGCAACGCCAACTCGCCACGAACACCCGCGGACCGCGTGCATCCTCGCCCATGTCACACGCGATGATCCGCCGGTGCTGCTCGCCTTTCCGAAAGTGGAGCCGCTGCCCGCCACGAATGCCGGCAGCGCCATTCATCACGCGATGTTTGGCATGAAGGTAAAGGAGAAGGCCGACGCCGCGGGCGCGACGTGCGTGCTGCGCATCAAGGATCAAAAACCGGGCGTGGACAGGCCGAAGCCCGAGGCATTCCTGCTCAAGCAGTGGACGGGAAACTGAAAGCCCACGCGTCTTCGCTCCCGCGCAGCGTGGGGTTTGGATTCGGTCCCGCATAAGCGGGACGGAGACTTTCTGACACCGCACAAAATACCCCTCGCCTGCGCGGACGGATTCCTTTACTCCCATCGCACCCATGCGTTCCTCCAAAGTCCTTGCAAAGATCCGCGCCGGCCAGGTCGCGCGCATCTGCTCGCTCACCCACTTCCTCCAGTTCTTCCCGCGGCTCGCCGCTGAGTGCCGCTACGACGGCATCTGGGTGGACAATGAGCACCGCGCCTTCGAGCCGCGCGAGGCGCAATCGCTCATAGCCTATCATCACCTCGCCGACATCGACTGCCTGTGGCGCCCGCACACCACGGAGAAAGGCGCACTCTACCGCCTGCTCGAAGACGGTGCATCGGGCCTCATGATCCCGCACGTCTCCACCGTCGAACGCGCGCAGCAGCTCGTGCAGGCGACGAAATTCCCGCCGCTCGGTGACCGCGGCCTCGACGGCTCCGGGCTCGATGGCGACTTTTACGTGAACCTCCCCGCCTCCTATCCGCAGGATGCAAACCGCGAGACATTCCTCGTCGTGCAAATCGAAACCCCGCAGGCGCTGGAGAACGTCGAAGCCATCGCCGCCGTCCCCGGTGTGGACATGCTCTTCCTCGGTCCCGGCGACATGTCGCTGCGCCTCGGCTGTTCGCCCGGCGTGAACGACCCGCAGATGATGGACGCGCAAGAGAAGATCGCCGCTGCGGCGAAGAAACACGGCAAGGCGTGGGGCCGCCCCGTCGGCTCGGCGGAGGATGCGAAAGTGATCATCGATCTCGGTGCGCAGCTCGTCGTGCTCGGCAGCATGCACCGCGCGCTCGTGCAGCATCTCGGGGAATCGGCGGAGCAGTTCGACGCCGCGCTCGGCTGAGCCACGCGCATCACTGCCATGCCATCCGACCCTGCGCCGCTGCCGTACACAGACACCAAGCCCGTCGGTGCGGCGGATTTTTACATGGCCATCAACGCCACGTTCCGCTTCGTGCTGGCGAAGTTCGGCATCGATGGCCTGCGCCGCTACTGGACCGACCTCGGCACGCGCTACTTCGCGCCGGTCACGGAGAAATGGAAGGGTGGGGGAGTCACTGCGATTGCCGAATACTGGCGCGCATTCTTTGCGGCGGAGCCGGGTGCGGTGGTCGAAGTGAGCGGGACCGATGAAGCCGTCACGCTCGATGTGAAAGTGTGCCCCGCCATCGCGCACCTCCGCGCGAATGGCCGGGCGATCGTGCCGTGCTTCTGCCAGCACTGTCATTTCATTGGCGAAGCCATGGCGCAACCCGCGGGCTTCACCGTGCGCATCGAGGGCGGCAATGGCGCATGCCGGCAGACATTCATGCGCCGGGACGCGGCGGCTGCACCGCAGGACTTCGCGCAGATCAAGGAGGTCACATGCTAGGCTGCTACGATTTCTGCGGACACTACGAGTGGACCTTTGAATGGCTCCGCCAGCAGGGCGGCGAGCCGCTGGTCCGCGAGTATTGGGACAAGGCCATCGCGCAGGATTCGCAGACGCACGCCGCGGCGCTCATCGGGGCAAAGGGCATCGCGGGGATGAAGGAGTACTGGGGCCACACGCTCGACCACGAGGCCGCCGGCTATCATTGCGCCACCACCGACGCAGTCTTCCGAATCGACATGCACGAATGCCCCTCGAAGGGCTTCCTCATCCGCAACGACCTCGAACAGTACCCCGACTATTGCGACCATTGCATGGGCTGGATCGGCCCGATGCTGGGGCGCGCCGGCTTCGTCGTGGATCATCAGCACAACCACTGCGGCAAATGCTGGTGGGAAATCCGCGCCACCACCGACGCGACCTCACCGGGCGAACCGGGCAGCCTCTCCGGCGAACACGACGTGCGTCTGCGCGCGGATTGGAAACAGCCCGCGTCCCCCGACACCTTTCGCCGCGCGAATCATCCTGACGACAAGACCACCTGATGGTCTGCGCGGGGCATGCGGGTGGAGAAGAGGGAAAAAAACAGGCGGAAGCCGCACCCGGCGCAGGGCGTTGAAAGTTTCATCCGCAAGGTGCATGCGCTGCCTCGCGACGTCGTCTGTCCTGGATTTCAGATCGCTTCAGCCGGGATTTTTCCTCCACTTTCCCGCGCAGATGAGTACATTGGAGTCAAATCACACCAAGCCCGTCCATGAACCCGCCACCATCCGTCCAGCAGGCAATCAGCGCCCAGATCAAGAATGAACTGCAGGCGCACTACAACTACCTCGGCATGTCCGCGCATTTCGAGAAAACCGCCTTCAGCGGCTTCGCCAAGTGGATGCGCACCCAGTCCGGCGAGGAATATACGCACGCGATGAAACTCTTCGATTACCTGCGCGAGCGCAATGCGACGATCGAACTGAAGGCCATCGACGCCCCGCGGGTCGAATTCGGACCGCGGCCCATCGAGGTCTTCGAGATTTCCCTCGCGCAGGAACTGGGAGTCACGCAGCAGATCAACGACCTCTACGAACTTGCCCTGAAGGAGAAGGACTACGCGACGCTTCAGTTCCTCACCTGGTTCCTGCAGGAGCAGGTCGAGGAAGAGAATACCGTTCAGGACATGGTCGATCGCCTGAGGCTCGCAGGCGACAACGCCGCCGCCCTGCTGCGTCTGGACGCCGAAGCGGCGCGCCTCGCCCTTGCGCCGAAGCCGCAGTAGCAGGGCCGGGCCATCCCGCCGCCTCCGCCCATCCCGCCACGCCGACGACTCGTCGGCACCACATTGCGGCAGCTCTTCCACCGCTCCCGCGACCCCGCCGGCCCCGCCGGGTCGGCTTCAGCACTCGGCATGGACCAGGCAAAAGACCCGCTGCGTCGGGGCGTGATTGAATTTGAGTCCACGGCTGAGTCCACGGTTGAGTCCACGGTTGAGCCCAGAGTTGAGTCCACGGATTTGCCATGGAGGGCTGTTCGCGTGGCGCGTAGCGCCGGAACAACATTAGCCGTGGGTGACGAGTCCGCGAGGAACCCACGGATTGGCGGGGAAGCGGGCGCGCCGCGTAGCGCCGCCACAAGACAAGCGCAAGGTTTGTGGTGCCGGCTACGCGGCACATCCGCTCCGGCAACCTATCCGTGGGTTCCTCGTTCCTAGTCACCCACGGCTATTGTTGTTTAGCAGCCTGTTGAAAAACCCACGCACGACGGTGGAAGACGGGCCTCCGGCCTGTCAGGGCATGCGGGCCTCTGGCCTGCAAACCATGCTCCGGTGCGACTCTAGGCGGGACGCCGGTCCGCCCTGTCAGCCGAGACGGCTGACTTCCGTCCGCCGCCCGAGTATTTCAACACCCAAGGCTGCGGAGAAAAGTGCGGGAGGTCACTCGACTGTCGATGCCGCCCGATTCCGGGGTGACGATGGCAGGGGTTTCACAGTTTTGAGTTTTCATTTTGGGGTTCTGGTTTTTCGCCGGTTCCCCACACCCGCACCCGGTCTTGCGAAATTCCGGAACCCAAAACGAATCAAATTCCGAGAAGGCAGTGCGAGATGTGTCGGTCCCCCCGGTCAAGAAGCAGTCTAAGCCTTGATGGGCGTTCAAGTTGATCCCCGCAACAGCTTCCCAATGGCGCTCGGAACATTTGGCCCGCTCCCAAGCGGGTATGTCCGGTTCTTCTGGAATGCTTCGCAACCAGAAATCCAAAATCATGATGCCCCCCAATAGTCTCAGCCGGAATCGCGTCTCTCCGTGCCGCCTTCGGCGCGCGCGATCCGGAGTCCTGGCAGCGATGTTCGCGCTGGTTGGCGGAATTCCGGTTTGCCGCGCGGAGACCTGGTGGGAACAGCAGGCGGGGCAGGTGAAAAGCGTGCCTGCGTGGCTGGCGACGGATCTTTTTGGCAAGCCGCTGAAGCTGGAGATGCAGACGGTGAATGGCGTGACAGATTTCGTCGCGGCGAGCCGTCCGGTGAAACTCACGTCGCCAGCGAAGATCGCGGCGAATACGGAGGTGACGATCCGTTTTGCGATGAACCCGGCGGGGAAAATCGGGGCGAGCCTCAAGGCGATCATTGGCGAGGAGGGGGCGCCCGGATTGCCCGTGAGCGTCTCGGCGGCGGAGGGGAGCGAACTCGTGTCGGTGAATGCGGCGGGAGTGCCCGCGAGCTATCAGGCTCGCGGCAGCTACAAGCGGAGTCTCACGTGGCCGGAGGATGTGCGGAAGATGATCGAGGCGGAAATGGCTTCGCTGCCGGGTGTGGCACAGCGGCATTTTTCGGTGCGCTATGTCCTGCGGCGGGACCGGTTCGAGATCTATTTCAACGACATCCTCGTGAGCGCGCGCGAAGCGCAGCCGGAGCAGCCTGTGGTGATCGCCGGGAAGTCGGGGAGGCCGGGGACTAAGATTGCGCCACCTGTCTCGATTGGCGGACCGCTCACCTTGACGCTGTCGGCGAATGTCGAACTGCTCGGCGTGGAGACGCGCGTCCTCGCGATCGAGCCGCCGATTTTCGAGCCGGTGCGGATCGACAGCCGCGTGAATGCCGGGCAGATCAATGGCACCTCGGTCGATAGCGCGTCGCTTCCGAAAGCGGGCGAGCCGGCGATCGTGCAGGGTGTGACGTTTGTTTTTCCGAGGCGCGATCCGCGCGGGAATGACCATGTGGATGTCGGCATGAGCTGGCTTCAGAATGGCAATCTCACTGGCGACTTCAGTCCGAATCACGATCCGCTCGGCGGACGCTGGATGGGACCGCTGCTGGAGAATCCGACGCGCATCCGGTTCCAAGTTCCCAAGGGCCGGTATCGCGCGCTGCACTTGATCGCGGCGTGCGACAGCGAGCGCGACAGCACGCCAGTGGTCACGGTCCAGTTCTTCCGGCCCGCCGCCGGTGCGCCGGAAAATTTCGCTGCGCGCGTGCCTTTGCTCACGGCGAAATCGAGCGATGCAATCCCGCTGCCGGTGCAGCTCAACAACGGCGGCTCCGCGAAGCTCTGGCGCGTGACGGTGCCCATCGAGCCGGGCGCGCTCGCGGCGTTCGATGATCTCGATGTGTGTGCGCTGGAGATCACGAAGGAGGTGCAGCTTTACCGCGCGTATCCCGATCCCACGCAATACAGCGCGCACGCGGGCGGGCTGCCGAGCGCGGCGCATATCTACGCGATGACGCTGGAGCGCCCGAGCGTGATGATGGATTTGCAGCCGGATGCGCTCGGGCATCTGTGGATCGCGCCGGCGAAGCCGTCCTACACGGTGAAATTGCGCAACGTGAGCGGCAAGGCGCATCCGGTGCAG
>Ga0105044_10006445_pt1 | contig 16151 bp, 9 predicted proteins | sample MAT01_FD_78092 | JGI IMG/M metagenome (GOLD analysis project Ga0105044, IMG submission 78092) | Freshwater microbial communities from Lake Fryxell liftoff mats and glacier meltwater in Antarctica - MAT-01 | ecosystem: Environmental > Aquatic > Freshwater > Ice > Liftoff microbial mat | place... | reverse complement strand
TGGTGAAACAATTGTCAGCGTGCCGGGGACTGACCAACCGTAAACCTGCACTGAGAACTTTTTCTGGTCAGTCCCCGGCACGCTATCGCGAAACTCCGGTTTTTAAATTGAACTCAGTATAGATGGCAGCGGATAGGATTCCGACATGCCCCCGGTCTATCGTTCTACCAAGCGAAGCGGCAATCCTCGCGTGATGGTCTGAGCTAAGTGGAAATATTTTGGTTGAGTAAGAAAGAAAAGTTATGCGTCTGTTATTAGCGTTTTGGTTTTTTATCAATCCAGTAACTGTATGGGGGCAAATCCTTCCAGCGGCGGTTCCTCTACCGACAACGCAAATAGCAACGCCGTCAGTCACCGCCATGCCAGTGGTTGAATCCAGCTCCTCAACGGCTCCGCCGATCACCTATCAAACAGAGAATACCGCCAACGGCATGGCATTGACCTGGCAGATCGATCCTGCTGTGGTCGCTAGCACCCCAGCGGCGCAACGCGCGACGCAATTGTGGACAACACTCTCGCAACAGCTACCCCAGGTCCGCTTTGGCGACTATCTGCTGCCCATGTATCTGGTGCCTGTGCTGCTCTCCGCCGCGGGGCCAGTGACGCCGCAGATGGCGCGCCTGGAAACAGAAGCTTGGACGGGCACATGGCCAACTGCCGCTCCCCTGCACCCCGCGGCTGCTGGCTCGGAAGATTGGGGGCCGCCCATCCTGCGCGAAGTACAGACGGTGCCAACCGCCCCTGTGTTTTTACTGCGCGACGGCTGGATGCGCGGGTCGCGCCTGGGCGTGATCGCGGTAAGCCCCTTCTATGTTGAGCATGGCATCACCAAGGTCGCCCTGAAGCTCGATACAATCATTCCAGGGGCCAAGCAAATTGCTATACCAACCCAGTCACTAGCGACCAATGCGCTTACCCTTGACCAAGCCGCACGTAGTGCAGACCCATCAATTGTCGATTTTACGAGTTTTACCAACAAACCGTTGGTCCTTCAACCCCCAGCCGTGGAGCCAACCAATCCTGTGGTGGGGCAAAACGCATTCAAACTCCAAGTGAGTCATGCGGGTATTCAACGCATTCGGGGGGAAGCGCTGCTGGCCGCCGGCATGAGCCAATCGAACGCGTTGGATCAGTTACAACTAACCTACCAAGGCCGCACTCTGCCGCTAGAGATTCGTGATGATGATGGCCTCCTTGATGCCGCCACCGAAGTGCGCTTTTATGCGCGGCCTGCGGTCAATAGTATGCAGGTGGGAGATCGCTGGAATGAAACGGATACCTACTGGCTGACGGCGAAACCTGTGGAACCATTGAACCCGCGCATGCTAACCCGCAATGCCTTTCCCAAGACGGCGACGCTGCGCCAAACCGCCTACGAACATGGTCTGTGGGAAGCCAATCAGATCTATGAATCCAATATGGCGGGTGTGGATGGTGATCATTGGTTTGGGGCAAAGTTAGAAATCGAGACTGTGCGGCCTGATGATCCGGCTGGCTATCCATTTACATCGATCACATTGACCCATGCGTTGCCAGTGGATCAGGGTAGCATAGCGACCTCGGTCTTTACGCTGACCGGTAGTGCGCGCTCGATTGCCACCCACACATTACATGTGAATTTGGGTGCGGTTGTGCAACCGCTGACTTGGTCGAACCAGAACTTTTATGAAAATTGGCAGCACACCTTTACCCGCACCGTCCAGACCGACCAAGTAGACCTTGTATTGATCGCTGTGCTCGAGCCTAGCATGATCCGGATCGATAAGTTAGCCTGGCAACAGCCCGTGCAACTCGATTTTCGTAACCAGGGCGCGGTATTTTGGGGTGTTCCTGGCCTCTGGCGCTATCAGTTGCAGAATTTGCCGGCGGAACGCACCGTTTACGATATCACTGATCCGCTGGACCCCGTTATTCTGCAGATTCCTGCCGGACCGAAAGTGCAATTTGAGGATGGTCCGGCTGCACGTACCTATCTGGTATCTGGGGAGGGAACGCTCTATACACCAACGATCGCGCGCCACAATCCCGTTGTGTTTGCAGCAGATGGCGGGGCCGATGCGCTTTATATTGCCCTGGCGCAATTTCATGAAGCACTGGCCCCGCTAGTGACCTATCGGCGTCAGCAGGGCTATCAAACGCAGGTGATCGATGTACAGCAGATCTATGATGCGTGGAGCTACGGTCAGGTGTCACCAGTAGCGATCCGTGACTTTCTGCGCTATGCCGTCAGCCATTGGAATCCCGCCCCCATCGCCGTCACCCTTGTTGGTGACTCTACCCTGGATCCGCGTAACTACACCGGCGTGCGCGATGGCATCAACAATGTCAATCTCATGCCGGCCTATCTGGCCCCGATTGATCCCTGGATTGGCGAAACGGCCTGTGAAAGTTGTTTCGCGCAATTAGATGGTGCTGACCCGCTTGATCGTAGCCATGACCCCGGCTTTTTGGTTGATATCTGGCTGGGGCGGTTGTCGATCCAAGATGAAACACAACTGACGACGGTGGTTGACAAGATCTTGCACTATGAAACAAGCGTCCAGCGCGACCCGGCTGCGTCCTGGCACCACACTGCCCTGTATGTCGCAGATAATCATGTTCAGGCCAATGGTGCTATTGATCCGGCGGGTGATTTTCCTTATTTATCGGACCTGATCAGTGAAGGCGATGCTAGTAAAGGAATTGGTCCAGTGCAACCGGCAGAGGTGAACACTCGGCGTCTTTACTATGATCCCAGCGCCGACGGCGTCACTCAACCCTGGCGCGAACCCAATGCGGCGCGGGCGCGCCTGCGTACAATCGACGAAATCAATCAAGGGCCTGCGCTCATTACCTACAATGGCCACGGCAATCACTTTCTGTTGGCAACCACTGATCCCAATTATGATCCTCCCTATTTATTTGGCGCGAATGACATCTTTGAGCTCACCAATCAGGATCAGTTGCCAATTTTGCTGGAGATGACTTGTTTTACTGCCCAATTTACTTTTATCTCGCCCAGTGGTCACACCATTGATGAGCGTTTTCTGCGCCATACCAATGGCGGTGCCGTCGCCGTATGGGGCTCAGCCGGTCTCACGGTGGCCGTTGGTCATGATTGGCTGCAGCAAGGGTTTCATCGAAAATTGTGGAAATCACCGCCATTTCAAGCGCGCCTGGGCGAACTGACCGCAGCCGGCTATACCTATCTGTTTGCGGCAACCGCCTGTTGCCAGGAGACGCGCTATGTCTATTTGCTGCTTGGCGATCCGCTTACGCCGGCGCTTATATCGACACCGCAGTCCGGCTATTCGGTAGGTTCTGCTTATTTGCCCATTATTAGGCAAGAGTAGCAATTTTGTTTGAACTGGAGTGATCGCGTTATGGTTCAAGGATTTATATTTTCGCGCGTATTGATTAGCTGCTTTGTAATAGGTGCTTATTTGTTTTGGGGCAGAGGCGAACATAGTCTGGCGTACTCAGCGCTCGATCTGCCGGACGGGGGGAAAATTGTCAAGTCGCGCCTGGTGGAGTCGACCCACCAGCTGCAACTGCGCATTGTCGAGGCATCGAATCATGCAATGTACTCTAACGCCCCAACGCAGAGCGATACGATTAGTGGACAAGTTTGGAAAGATGTCAATTGGGACGGCGTCCATCAACTGAGTGACCCCTTTATTCCGAACACGCTAGTTGCCCTCTATCCACTGGTTACGGGCGAGACACAACCGTCAACTTTGCGTGTATCGCCTCTGCTGACCGCCACAACGACCATTACGGGCTGGTACCAATTTACCGATCTGGCGTCGGGTTCCTATTTCCTTGACTTTATGACGCCGGGTGCCATGTTTCCCACCTCCGATAATCAAGGCATGAATAAGGCCGTCGATAGCGATATTATCTACGCGGGTGAGGGTTTTGTGGGGCGTTATAGCCCACTCGTGGTTGCCAATGCAGACCGTACATTTGATATCGATGCTGGCTTTGTTGCGGCGTCGCATGTAACCGTCTATATTTACGAAGACATGAATCAGGATAATGAACGGCAACTGGGCGAGCCGGGTGTTCCTACTTCATGGGTGATTCTTTATGCTAGTACCGGGCTTGAGGTCAATCGTCTGCTGACAGATGAGAAGGGCGCAGCTCTATTTGCGAATTTGATGCCAGACGAATATTCAATCAAAATACTGCCACCGGAAGACTATACGGCAAATCTAGCGGGCACAGCGCTGCTACCTGGCTTGCTACCGGGTACGAATACGCGCTTCGCATCGCCAGTTTTTCAGGCCCCCAAGTTGATCAGCTTAGTGAATTTTACCGTTGCGTTGCAGGACAATGAGCTGTGGGTGCGCTGGACGACGTCGGCGGAGTATAATACCTATGGCTACCGCTTGTTGCGCCAAGATACGGCTATCTCGGCTGATCTAGTCCACCTGACGCCTGATCTGGTGGCGAGCCAGGGCAGCTTTGGCGGAACCTATGGCATACCCTTTGCCTATAATGCCGCCTATGATGCGCCCTTTGAAACGATGGAGTTTTGGTTGGTCGAATATGAAATTACGGGGAAACAGAATTATTATGGTCCATTTCGCGTGGGCGAGACGACGATAACCACCTTGTTCTTACCGTTAGTCATGCAGTAACCGCTTTGATCTCCTCCGCCCCGAGCAGCAGCGTATACACATCTGTTGCGCTGCTGCTCTATATGCCCCGTCCGCTACTTCTAGATCTGCTTGCGCTTGGTGTGGCAAGATCGCTGATTTTCCTGGTGATTGATCCTGGCTAGGAGTTACGCAGTTGCCTGGGAACGCCGGCATCTTGCCGGTCTGCTGCCAGAGATGGCAGCGCATTCAACTGCGTAACTCCTAGCTGGCTTATCTAATTAAGCAATTTGGCGTATAGAACGCAAGCTGAAATTCGATATAATGTTGTAAGTGTTTGGCCTACACGCGTTGAGGATGACATCGAAATCATCGCTAACAATGGTTTACTTCGCCAAGATTTTTCTGCCACTGAAGCGCCAGTACGCTGGCGGCCAATGTGCGCAAGAGGGTTAGGTGCGTTCCTCCCGTTCATTTGGAGGCAAAGCTAATGGATTTACTATCTTTCCCAACAACAACACTGGCGGTAGGGAGTTATGCAATTGCGTTTGTGCTGACATCCACCACGATTTTCTTGGCTGTCCACCAATATAGTCGCACGCAAACGACCCATAGCCATGGATTTCATACAAATCTACCGTATGTCAAAACAATCCGCCTGCCCAGCGAACCGTTAGCACTGCCTGAACTATATCAATCGGCCAAGGCCATTTTGCTCTTACAGCGCGGAGCTGATGTCTGGCTGCCCTATATGATTCCGCTGTATAGCGAAACGACCAAATTGGGCAGCAAACTGAGCACGCCACTTGCCGAAAGTGACGTAGGGTTTGAACTGTTGAGCAGCCTGTCGATTGATGAAGAGCATTGTATGATTCAAACCCAGCATGACACCTTTGTGATTTTTGACAGGGCGCGCTTTAATCATACACTTGTCAACCAGATGCCGGTGCCGCCAGCCGGGATGCGCTTGTTTACGGGCGCGGTCATTACGTTGGGTTCGGTCGAATATCTATTTGTCGGCAATCGCGGTCGTTAATGGCATGGAGCTAACCGGTGTGGTATGAAACCTACCTATTATGTGCGCGCCGCGCCCCATCAACCTGGACTCCACTATGCGTTTAGTGCTTTTGGCATTCAGCCGGCACGCGACGAACTGTTTGATATTGCGCATGTAATTTTGGTTGCGGAAGCCGTTTCACGCCCTGATGCCACTGCCGGCCAATCTGGCAACGATCCCCAGCCAGCCGTGGTCAGCCAGCAAGGGCTCGCCTTGTTCTCTGCGATCATGCAACAGGAAATTGCGCTGCCGGTGGTGCGCCGTCTGGTCGAGGCCTTGCGGCAGACCAATACGGTTTTGTACCGCGAAAAACAAAGCGTGCGTATCGGCGTTGGTCTCTTGATCAAAGATACGCTCTATCTGGTGGGTGTCGGCAATATCGGTGCCTATCTGATCCGTGGCAACAAGGTGGCATGCTTGCTGCACGCCGATCGCACGCGCGATCGCTATCTGGGCCACTCTGCCCACCTGCTGCTCGACTATCAAATTCAATTATTGCCCCCCGAGTTTTTCGCTCAAAAGCCTGCGCCTGCCTCTCTGCCGCGCGACCACTTTGTGTTGGAACCAAGCGATACACTGATTCTTTGTTCAAGCGAACTAAGGCTGGAACAGATCGCCCCCGTGCTACCCTATGTCCGGCAACCCGAACGGGTGGCGGCTCATCTGGCCGCTGCCACTGCGCGACACCAAGCTGGGCAAGCATCTGCTGTGGCTGCGCTGCATTGGCGGGTAGACAAAGCCGGCCAAGCCGTGAAACAGCTTGGCTTGGTGTTAATCATTTTCCTTTGCGTAACTCTTGCCATGCAATTGGGTATTCAAGTGAATCAGCGAATTGCGCGCCAGATGGCCGTTTATGCCGAAACCGGCTCCACGCACCAACCTCCCCGATGGATGGATGGGCCAACGCCGATGGCAGAGACCACGCCTGTGCAGGCTCGCACACTCGTGACGGTTCATGTCAAGGTAAATGTGGATGCGGCGTTACCAAGCGTAGTCGATACTATGGCGGCGGGTTTCGTGCCGACGCTTGTGGCCGTTCCCACGGCGCTGGCTCTGGTGCAACCATTGCCACCCACGCCGGCAGAAGATATTGCGCCGTTGCCCACTAGTCCGTCACTGCCGGTGGTGCTGCCGGTCACGTTACCGGTCACGTTACCGGCGACACCCATCCCTAGTCCAACTAGCGTGCCCACGCTGGTGTTGGCCGCGGCAACGGTAATTCCTCCCCTTGCAAGTGCCGCTGTGATGGAAAATAACATCCCGCTGCGCGATCCAGTGGCTGCCGAATTGCCGCCTGCCAATACTGCCCCCGTGATCCCCACTGTCGTCTTGCTGGAGCCCCCGGAACAGACCAGCAGTGAAGATAGCATGACCTTTGCCTGGCAAAGCGATTTGGCCTTGCCGCTCGGCCAGGCCTATGAAGTGATCATCTGGGAACATGCACAGAATCCGCTAGGTGAGGGATTAGGTATCGCACCGCCTACCCAGGATCAGCGCTTGACTGTGCAATTCAAGGGGCTGTATGCGGCGGGTGTAATGCGGCCCGGCGACTATCAGTGGGGTATTTTGCTGGTTACTGCCGACCCGTACACAAGAATCGCCCTGCTCGATGGCGGACGTACCTTTACCTTTGCAACGGCGAGTCAATCTGACCCCGCCTGTAATCCCGACCGTGAAACCTGTTAGCCTGTCTGCTGGCGAACCAGAAACTTTGCAGAGAATCAATGATGAATGGACATGTGCGCCTTTGGCATGGGCTTGTGTTTACGCTGGCAATGGGGCTGCTTGCACTGGCAACGCTTGCCCACACATGGGCTCAATCCACTACCCAGCCGCCGCTTGCCGATACCTATGTGGTCTCTGGCAAACCCGAGCAAAGTCAACCGGCGGATCTGCGCGTGGTTTGGGTGGGATATAACCAAGCCGCGGCCTATGGAGCAGAACGCGCGCTCTTTCAATTTGACCTGGCTACTTTGCCCGTGGGCAGCACGGTTGTCTCTGCCCAGCTAGCTCTCTATCTGGCGCGTGCCGAACCTGCGACCGATGCGCCCATGGTGATCACGGTCAACCGTCTCCTAGGTGCGTGGACCGAAACCATTACCTGGAATCAGCAGGCAAACTTGATCCGCAGCCCAGCGCAGGCAGTAGTGACCACGGTGGGCACGCAAGCTGGCTGGTATCAGTGGGAGATCGGGCCCTTGTTGCAAAGCTGGATCGATGATCCGGCGCGCGCGCCAATCTTGAGCCTGCTTCTCAGTGGCGATGAAACCAGCGGCCAACGGGAGCGCGTCTTTTGGTCGAAAGATTGCAAACCCGCAGATTGCGATGCGCAGCCCGGCAAACGGCCACAACTGGTCATTGAATGGCAATCGCCACAGCCAACATCAGAGCCAACGCCGCAGCCAACCGCAACCTTCACGCCCCTGCCCGCGCCAACGCCGACACCCACCCCTGGATTGGCCTGGGTGTCGCTCCAAAATGAACCACATACCGAGCTGACTGCGGGCAGCATAGTAACCTATACAATCACCTATCAGAATGGGCCGCATCCCTTATCCAATATGCGGATCGTCAACCAGATTCCGGCACAGGTAGAATGGTTCCCGAATCGTTCACCGTTGACCAATGGCGCGCTGCTCACGATGACGGGAACAACGCCCGGCAGCTTGATCTATTGGACCTTCCCTCAAGCAATTCTGCCTAACCAGCGTGGTGAGCTTATCTATCACTTGCGCCGTCCCCCGCTGCCAATGGGACTTGCCCTGACCAAGCATGGCCCATTGCGTGCCCAACCCCATGAACCAATTCAGTATGATCTGGTCGTCACCAACCAAACGACGACCACCGTTACGAATCTGGTCATCAGCGATACGCTGCCATTGTATGCCCACTACCTTACGGGGGGCCGGCGTGTTGCGAATACTGTTCAGTGGGAAGTGACCAGCTTAGCGCCCGGTGCGAGTGTCACGAACACATTTGTGGTCACGGCAACGCAATCCTTGATCAACCGTGACTACCGGGTGCAGGCCGATGGCGGCTTGGCAACGGTTGGCGCGGTGGCGGTTGTAACGATCATTGGTGATGGGCAAGTTCCCCAACCGCTGCGCGCACCAATTGTACATGCCGGTGGCTATATTACTTGGCGTGATCATGAGAAAACCGCCGGACTTCCCCTTAATCTGGTATACAATCCTTCGTTTGATCTCTATTTGCCCGTGATCCGGGGGCAATGAGGCACCCTGCCCTGGGGTAGCGCTCGTTCTGCTCCTGCGGCGTTTGTCTTAGATGATTTGCAATCGCCTCGTATAATTGATATACTTAACAGAGAATTAAGACGCTACTCATTACTGCTGTTCTACGCTATTTTCTGCGTCTGGTCTCTTCCTACAACGCTGCCTTACTGAGGCATACTTATGCACATGAACAAACGCCGATCGATTTTTCTCCGGGTCTGGCTGGTTATGCTGTTGAGCGCTTCGTATGGCGTGGCCCATGCTATGCTCATTGACGGGGCCACCCATGCCACCCTCATTGACTTTGAGTCACCACCCCTGGGCGCGGAGCCGCGGCGTATTTTGAATCCCTATCAATTGATCAATAGTGCCGGCGTGACCTTTACCGTGGCGTCGCCGGTTGGCACCACCGAAGTGGTGGGGCTGGTCAAGAACAATACGACCAGTGTCTGTGTCGAGCCGTCGGATAGTGATCAAAAATTGGGCTCTGGCCGCTCTAACTTTGCTGGTGGCGCAATTGGCTATGGCACATCTGCCATCCGTGCCACCTTTGCTCAGCCGCTACAGCCCCCCTTGGTCGTGGCCGTTGATTTTCAAACGGGCGCAGGCATTCCTGTGCGGATGCGCCTCTTGGATCTGGCCGGCAACGAAGTGGCCGCGGTGGTAGATGTGGCCAACCCGGCAAATGGCACCTGTGGTCTGCCGGGACAAATGCGTGCGCGCAAGCGGCTGACCGTGCGCGCCGAACAAGCGGTGGCATCGGTGGTCATGGATCTGGGGCCAGATACCGGGCGCTTTGTCTTTACGCTTGATAATTTTGAATTTGGTGCCGCCCCTGTGATCGAGCCACCCCCCACCGGCGCGCAAAGCGATTTGGCGCTCGTCGGCATGATCGCGCCAGAGACAATTCGCGCGGGCGAACCCTTTACCTATACGCTGAATCTGACCAACCGTGGCCCGGCGACTGCCGAGCAGATTGTGCTCACCGGTACGTTGGCCAGTGGGATCACTCTGCTGGCTGCTGCCGCCGAGCAAGCAACCTGCCACACCGCCGATGTTCGGATCATCTGTGCAGTGCGCGCGTTGCCAGTCAATGCCAGTACACAAATGCAATGGTCGCTGATTCCTGCCGCCGAACGCACAGGCAAATCAATTACCTTTTCGGCGCTGGTCGAAAATCAACAAGGCCCGGACCCCGACCCCACCAATAATATGGCCGCGGCGGTGGTCGCGGTGACTGGCGCACGCGTGGTCAATGGCTTGCAAGCGCTCTATCCGTTTGCCGAAAATCAGCAACTGGCAATGCCCGCGCTCATCCATGATGTGGCCGGCATTGGTCCACCGTTGACGTTGCGCGTGCAAGCGCCAACCCATGTCCAGTCTACGCTCAACGGTTTGCAGATCCTGACGCCGACCCTGATTACGTCGGAGGGGGCTGCGCACAAACTCACTCAGGCCGCGCAGGCCACGGGCGAGTTGAGCGTGGAAGCGTGGATCGTGCCGGATGAGCGGACGCAAACCCTGGTTGCGCCGTTGCTTAGCTTGGGTAAGGGCAGCGCTGCCGCCAGTTTCTCGCTGACGCAAGAACAATATGGTAATCAGGTTGCTGGTCTCTATACCGCGCAACTGGTTACCAACCAAGTGCCCACAGGCAATCGACTCTCGGCGGCACCGATTGCCAATCCGGCCCGTCAACTCACCCACCTTGTCTTTACGCGCAACGCGGCAGGGCTGGCGCGTATCTATCTTAATGGTGTGGCGCGCGCCACCAAAGCGATGAGTGGCGATTTCGCCACTTGGGATCCACAAGCGTTGCTCCGGCTGGCCACCGATGATACCGGGTTACAGTTCTGGCTGGGTGAATATCAACTGGTGGCGTTCTATAGCCGGGCGTTAGACGCCACCGAAGTCCAGCAGAACTATGCTGCCGGTCCACAGGGCGAGGGTCGAACCGAAGACGCTACAACGAGCGATGATGATCTCTTCGGCTTCGACTATGAAGTTTGGCTGGATCCAGCAACGCCCTTGGCGCAAGTTCCGGTAAAATTGGGCACTGTTGTACAGCGTCAGGGCGGCAAAGCCGTGCTGACCGATGTGGGTGTGCGCTTCTATCTGGGCGATCCGACACAAAACGGCCAGGTCATCGGCAACGCCGTGATCGAACGCCTTTCCCCGCGCGGTTCGGCTATCTCTTCGGATGTCACCTGGACGCCGCCCACGGCAGGGGTCTATACGATCTATATTCAGATCGACCCAGACAACCGTATCCGCGAGGCCAACGAAACCAATAATCTGCTCATGCGCACAGTGACCGTGCGGGCGGGTGATGTCGCGCCCAATCAAGACCTGACTGCCCCACATGTCGATCTGTTTTCGATTGACGATAACAGCGGCACCACGCCGCGCGAAGATGTCTCGCTGGCCATCAGTGTCTCCGATCCGTTGCCCAGTGCGGGCGTAGAGAGTGTGGCTTTTGTCGAGTATGAATATGTGCCCAGTGCGGGGGCATGGCAGATCGCCCAACTGTCTGCGTGGCTGCCCTACAACAAGTCGCTGGCGACCTATGCGTGGCGCTTGCGTGCCACGCCAGGGTTAAAATATTTACAGGCATGGGCCAAGGACAAGGCTGGCAACATCTCCCACTTTCCCTATACGCGCTATGTCAACTATGCCCCGCCCATCCAAACCATTGATTTGGAATATGTACATTTTCTACGCTATCCCCTGCAAGCCGGCGAACGCATCACCGTGCGCCTGGAAGCTCGCCGTGGCGACCCCGATCTCTATGTGTGGCCGCCGGATCATGGAACGGGCCGCCCACCTTGGGTGAGCAATCTGCGTAGCGGGGTGGATAGCATTAGTTTTGTCGCCCCCGTGGCTGGTGTGTACCAGATCGAGATTTACGGTTATACGGCGGCTGAATATCAATTGCAGGTCACAACGGATAGTAGTCGCGTTGGCCTAAGCAATGTGATCGCCGGGGCGGGGACGCTGGTGAGCGACGCAGAGGATGAGGCAGCCATGAATGGTATCGACCCGACGAAACCACGCCATAGCCAGCCAAGCTTGAGCCTGGAGAGCACGCCATCTATCAATCAGGCACTTCTCATCTTTGCTGGCCAGGGCTATAAAATTTTTCTACCAACGATTCGATAAACGCGCGGATAGTCTATTCGGTACGTCGGTCTCGTCAATAATCGCAATCATAACAAGAGCTAACACTATGATGAAATCGGCAGGTAAACCATTGATGATTGTGGAGAACATTTTTCAGATGCCCCTGCCCGAAGCACCGAATGCCACTTGCCCTGTCGCCTATTTGCCGCGCCACAAACGGATGCTGCGTCTGCTCGCGCTGCTGCTCGGGTTGAGCGGGGTTCTTTTGCCTCCCGTGGGTACACTGCCTGCGCTCTATGCTCAATTTGGCCCAGAAATTTGTGGCGATGGTATTGATAATGATAGTGATTTTCTGGTGGATTATGAAGATCCAGATTGTAATACCAGCGATGATGACCAGGATGGCATTACCGATATCGTCGAAGGCAATTTGACCGCCGATAGTGATCTGGATGGCGATCCAGATTCGCGCGACCTCGATAGCGATAACGATGGTGTGCCCGATGCTGTGGAGGGTCATGATGCCAATCGCGATGGCGTAGCCGATGTGTTGCCGCGTGGTGTTGATGCCGACAGTGATGGTCTGGATGATGCCTATGATCCTGACCAGGGCGGCACTGTGGCACCCTTGCCCGATGGCGATGGGGATGGCACGCCTGATTTCCGTGACAGTGATGACGATGAGGATAGCATTCCAACGGTAGCCGAAGATCCCAACAACGATGGCGATCCCACAAATGACGACACTGACGGCGATGGCATTCCCAACTACCTGGACGCCGATGATGACAATGATGGCTTGCTCACGCGTTTGGAAGATGCCAATGGCGATGGCAACCCGACCAACGATGACGGCAACAACGATGGCATTGCCGACTATCTGCAAGCCAACGATCGGGTGACTGGGGTCGTCTGGCGCGATCAAAATGGCGATGGCTTGCGCTCTCTGAGCGATCCCTTTGTGCCCAATGTGACGGTGGTGTTGATCTCGGCGCTGACCCAGACACCCGTGGTGACAACGACGAGTACGATCACAGGGTGGTATCAGCTTACCGCGCCGACGGGCGGCGAGTATACCGTGGCTTTTCTCTCATCCAGTAATTTCTTGCCGACGCTACGCGATCAAGGCAATAATGATAACGTTGACAGCGATATTCTAGCGGTGAGCGATAGCAGCAGTAGCATCAAAGGCCGCTCCGCTATTCTCACCCTGGGCTACGCGGGTCTTGAGCAGAATGTAGATGCTGGATTTATCTTGCCCGCGGTCCTCAATGTGTTTGTCTTTGATGATCTGAATCGCGATGGCACACGGCAGGTGGGCGAAGCGCTGTTGGCCGGCAGCGTTGTAATCTTGATCGATGCTGGTAGCCAAGAGGTTGCCCGTAGTGCGCCCGAAAACAATGGCAACATTCGCTTTGCCAATCTGTTGCCGGGCCAATATTCGCTTGAAATTATTCCGCCCAATCTTTACCAGGTAGATTGGCCCAAACTGTTGCCGGTGCCACGCCTGACCACCGGGGATGATCTGCGTTACGAAGTGCCACTCTACCTGAATGCCAAGGCGGTGACGTTGACCTCTTTCACCGCCCTATACCAAAAGGCAACCATTCAGGTCGATTGGGTTACTTCTGTCGAGCTACGCACCCAAGGCTATCATCTCTACCAAGGTACGGATGATATTTTCGATCATGCCCAACGCATGACTACGGCTATGGTGCTGGGCCAAGGTAGCAATGGCGGCGAGTATTGGGTCGCGTTTCCGTACGATCCGGCCTATGATGCACCGCTTGAGACCGTACGCTTTTGGTTGGTTGAAACGGAAATATCCGGCCAGGAACTGCGCTATGGGCCTGTCCGCGTGCGGCAGATAGTCGCCCCCACCATTTTTCTGCCCGTGATTCGGGCGGTACGGTAGCAGCTTATAGACGAACCATTTAAAAGTCATACAAATAAGCCCGGTAATCCACGAGATAGATTCTATGACTTTTAAGGGTTTTGTCTAGTAGGGTGTTGGTAATTGGCCTTGAATGATGAAGTTGGCGGCGAAGGTGTTATTGCTTGGGTAAGCAAGGCCATTGAAAATGATCAGATTAATATCGTTGCTGGGCCCAGACAAAATCACCATAGCTGTTTATACTCCCGATTCTTGTCAACAAGTTACTGAACACTCAAGTAAGGAGTATAAGGATAGGCGTTACGCAGTTGCTTGGGAACGCCGGCATCCTGCCAGCCTGCCACCAGAGATGGCAACGCTTCCAAGTGCGTAACGCCTAAAGGAATTGATTTTTCTGTACATCGGTCAAAAGGCTAGCAAATAAATAAGCATAGCTTATTTACTGATCAAGTAAAGTTGGAATAGGTGTCGGTCGTATCCCGATGATGATCGTACAGGGGGCCGCCTAGGGAATATTGATCGTGGGACTTGAACGGGGGTAGGTGGGGTACGTCTTAGCGCAGACGAAAGACAATTTCTGTATCAAAGATGAACTGCTCAACCTGCCGTTGACTGTCCGCTACCAGCGCGCCAAAGTGGGATGCATAGAAATCGAGCATGCCTTTGTTGCGCCCACCCAAGCTTTGCGCCGGATAGGAGATGAACAATACCGGCGCGTGTAGCGTCGCCAGCAGGCGCGCCCCAATCGCCTTGTCGAGCTGTTCGAGACAGGGAATGGCTTTGAAGAGCAGGATCACATCCACGCTTGGTAAGGGGCCAGGTTGTAACAGGTTGCCCACCGTGGCCGTGCCTTGTACGCCGAGCAGCGGCAGCGCCTGTTGCACAAATGCCATCTGCTCGGCATCAATATCCCGCGCGTGATAGATCGCATCGGGGGCCAGTGGCATCCACGGCACGGTCAATGGGTTGAGGCCACACGCCAGATCCAACACCGAACGAACAGGTGGCAGATCGGCAAAGAGGGTCGTGTAAAATTCATGTAGCAGGGGCAAGCGTTCACGCGTGGAGGCGTGGTGCGCCATGATCGTATGACACGTTGCGCGCAATCCGTCCCGCGTAGGTGGGGCTGCCTGTAGCGCCGCTAGCCAATCGGCGTACGCTTGGCGGCCATCCCAGTAGGCCCCCACTGTTTGGTGCAGCTTGTTCTTGGTCGCCTTGATCGCTTCTTTGAGATTGCGCCGTTTGGCTAGCTCTTGTTCGCCAACCGTGCGTACCAACGCGGGTGCCACATGGCGATACTTGGTACTCGCCAAAACAGTATCGACCAGCTTGTCTAACGCGTCCATTGCCATCCTATCATATCCACACCGGCGCGTGAAAGCTTAGGCACGAAACACAATCTGGCCATCACAGACTGTCAATGTGGGCCGGACGCTGGTGATCTCTGCTGGCGCTGTCGTGAAAAGATTGCCGGAAAAGAGCACCAGATCGGCCAACATGCCCATGCGAATCATGCCTTTGCGCTGCTCTTGAAACTCGGCATAGGCAGCATCGCGCGTATAGCCTGCGATCACCTGCTCCAGGCGCTGGCGCTGGTCCGGATGACCTGCCACCCACGGCTGTCGATTCAGTGCCGCGTAGAAACCCAACATCGGGTCCAGCGATACAACCGGCCAATCGCTGCCCCACACGAGCTTGGCCCCAGCTTGGCGCAAGGTTTCCCAGGCAAAGCTGAGCGGCCAGCGTGCCTCACCTGCCCGATCCTGCCAAACTTCGCCTTCTTGGCCGGTAACTGGCGAATGCAACGGTTGCATCGAGGCGATGACCCCCAACTCGGCAAAGCGTGGAATATCTGCTGGGTGAATCACCTCGATGTGCTCAACGCGATGGCGACTATCGCGCGGTGTACTGGCTGTCTCGTTGACCTGACGCGCATAGGCATAGCCGTCGAGCGTGCGCCGCACTGCACCATCGCCACAGCAGTGGACAAAGATCTGTAAGCCCAAGCGATCCGCCTCGGCTGCAATACGATTGAAGTGTTCGGCGGTATAGAGCGCACTGCCCCGATTGCCCGGCAGCCCAGTATAATCATCCACCATCAGCGCCGTCGTCGATTCGAGCACGCCGTCCATAAAGAGCTTGACCGCCCCAGCGCGCACCTGGTTGCCTTGATACTGGGCCTTCCAGGCCACCGCCTCGCCGATCACCGCAAGCGGCGTCTCGGGCTTGATGTCATAGGGCACATAGATGCGCAGAGTCATCTCGCCGGC
>Ga0105044_10006444_pt1 | contig 16151 bp, 14 predicted proteins | sample MAT01_FD_78092 | JGI IMG/M metagenome (GOLD analysis project Ga0105044, IMG submission 78092) | Freshwater microbial communities from Lake Fryxell liftoff mats and glacier meltwater in Antarctica - MAT-01 | ecosystem: Environmental > Aquatic > Freshwater > Ice > Liftoff microbial mat | place... | reverse complement strand
TGGTGGTCATGAGGTGTGCTCTCCCTCGTCGCCGGCGGCCTTTGCGATCAAGGACAGGAACACGTCGTCGAGAGTGGCCCGTTCGATGGCCAGGTCGGTGATCGTCACGCCCGCGGCATCGAACGCGCTCATCAGCTGCGGGACGGTGGTGGTCGGCCGGATGGGGATCGACACCGCTGCGCCCTCCCGTGCCGGGTTGGATCCGGCCATGCGCACAGCGGCCAACGCGTCGATCACGGCGGCCTCGTCCGACGATCCCAGCTCGACGACGGCTCGAGCCCCGCCGATGCGGTCCTTGAGTTCGTCCGCCGTACCGGAGGCAATGGCGACCCCGTGGTCGATCACCATGATCTCGTCGGCCAGGCGATCCGCCTCGTCGAGATACTGCGTGGTCAGCACGGTGGTCATCCCCTCGGCCTTCAGTTCCTCGATCAGATCCCACATGGCCAGTCGGCTCCGGGGATCGAGTCCGGTGGTCGGCTCGTCCAGGAAGAGCACGACCGGCTTGGCGATCAGGCTCATGGAGATGTCGAGGCGCCGACGCATCCCTCCGGAGTAGGTGCTGACCACCCGGTCGCCGGCATCGGTGAGCGAGAACCGGTCGAGCAGCTCGTCGGCGCGCCGTGCCGCGCCGACCCGGCCCATCCGGAAGAAGCGGCCGACCAGTTCCAGGTTCTCTCGTGCGGTGAGGCGTTCGTCGACTGCCGCGTACTGGCCGGTGAGCCCGATTCGGCTGCGGATGCGTCGGGGAGCGGTCGCCACGTCGATGCCGTCGATCCGGGCGCTGCCGCCGTCGGCCCGCAGGAGCGTGGTCAGGATGCGGACCGCCGTGGTCTTGCCCGCACCGTTGGGTCCGAGCACGCCGAGCACGGTCCCGCGTTCCACAGAGAGATCCAGCCCGCGTAGGGCTTCGGTCGCTCCGAATCGTTTGGACAGTCCGGTGGCTTCGACGACGGGCACCACCTGAGCCTACGGGTGGGTGGTCACAGCCCGCGACGGGGTTTCCGGGACCGGACGTGGTCGGGATACCGGTAGTGTCGGCCAGCGGCATCGACCCCCGATCCCCACAGGGTGCGCCGCTGAACGAAGGAGCTGACACGTGGCTGACGGGACAAACCCGAACCAGACGAGCACCACCGATACGCACTACGACATCGTCGTGATCGGAGGCGGCCCGGGCGGCTACGCCACGGCGTTGTACGGAGCGTCCGCCGGTCTGCGGATCGCCATCGTGGAGAAGGACAAGGTGGGTGGGACCTGTCTGCACCGGGGCTGCATCCCGGCCAAGGAGCTCCTCGAGTCCGCCGCTGTCTTCCGGGCGGTCAACCATGCTCCGGAGTTCGGGATCATGGCCGAACGACCTGCGGTCGACTGGGGTGTCACCGTGGACCGCAAGCAGCGGGTGGTCGACCAGATGGCGGGCGGTCTGCGCACACTCTTGAAGGGTCGCAAGGTGGACACCTACGACGGCTGGGGAACTCTCGGCCCGAACCAACAGGTGCAGGTCTCGGCCCCGGACGGATCTGCCACGGTGATCACCGGCGGGGCGGTGGTGCTGGCATCGGGATCGGTGCCCCGGGTGATCCCCGGCTTCGAGCCCTTGGGCGAGACGGTGGTGACCTCGGACGAGTTCCTCGGCGTACGGACCCTCCCAGGATCTGCAGTGGTCATCGGCGGCGGAGCAATCGGTTGCGAGTTCGCCTCGACCCTGGCCGACATGGGAACCCAGGTCACCATCCTCGAGGGCTTACCAAAGATCCTGCCCGGGTGCGACGCGGACGTGGCTCAGGTGGTCGAACGTTCGTTCAAGAAGAAAGGAATCGCCATCCGCACTGGCGTGACCGTGCACGGACACGCCCCGATGCCGGGCGGAGGCACCACGGTGTCGTTCGGCGAGGGGGAGACCATCGCGGTCGACATGGTCGTGGTGTCGGTCGGTCGCCGGCCGTACACCGACCACCTGGTGGCCCCCGGCACGCAGGTCCAGTTCGACGAGCGGGGCTTCATCGTCGCCGATCCCAACCTTCGCACGCACGAACCTGGTGTCTGGGCGGTCGGCGATGCCATCAACACGCCGCAGCTGGCGCACATCGCCTTCGCCGAAGGGATGAACGTCGTGAAGGACCTCCTGGGCGAGTCCCCGACGCCGATCGATTACGGCAAGGTGCCGTGGGCGATCTACTGCCACCCCGAGGTGGCCTTTGCCGGGCACTCGGAGCAGTCGGCCCGCGATGCCGGGTACGAGGTGGTGGCGGCCAAGCACCGCTACATCGGCAACGGGCGGGCGGTCATCCTGGGCGAGACCGATGGCCTCGTGAAGATCATCGCCGAGCGCCGTGCGGACGGTTCTGCAGGCACCATCCTCGGGGTCCACATGGTCGGCCCGTGGGTGACCGAGCAACTGGGCCAGGGATACCTGGCGGTCAACTGGGAGGCGACCGTCGACGAGGTCGCTGCGTTCATCCAACCGCACCCCTCACTGTCCGAGCTGTTCGGCGAGACCATGATCTCCATGACCGGCCGCAGCTTGCACTGAGCCACGGCTCGCCGCCGCCGGGCACGACTCCGGCCGCGCACGCCCGGCGGGGTTCGAGCCGAGCAATAATCTCTAACCCTTTCAGAACACCAGCCCTTTCAGAACACCAGCCCTTTCAGAACACCAGCCCTTTCAGAACACCGACGCTTTCAGAACAACGGAGAGACATGGCAGAGATCCAGATGCCCCAACTCGGTGAGTCCGTCACCGAGGGAACGATTACCAAGTGGTTCAAGAACGTCGGTGACTCCGTCGCCCTCGACGAGCCGTTGTTCGAGGTGTCGACCGACAAGGTCGACAGCGAGGTCCCGTCACCGCAGGCCGGGGTTGTCACCGAGATCCGAGTACCGGAAGGCGAGACGGTCGACGTCGGGACGGTGCTGGTCGTGGTGAGCGACCCCGCCGAGGCGCAGGCCACGCCGCCCGCCCCTGAGGCGCCAGCCCCGCTGGCCGAGACCCCACCACCGCCCGTGGCGATCGTGGTCCCTCAGCCGTCGCCCGCCCCTGAGGCGCCAGCCCCTGCACCGCCCGTCCCTGCACCGCCCGTCCCTGCACCGCCCGTTGTCCTGGTTCCCCCGTCGGGCGCAGAGTCTCCGGTCGACGCCGATCCGGGTCAGGCCGGTCCGGGTGAGGCCGATCTGGGTCAGGCCGGAGTGGTCCTGTCGCCGCTGGTCCGACGCCTCATGGTGGAGAACCACATTGAGCTGACCGACGTGACCGGATCCGGCCTGGGTGGGCGGATCACCCGCGATGACGTCCTCGCCGTGATCGACGCCCGGGCCTCCGGGATTGTGATGGCTCCGGCTCCCCAGCCTGTGTCGCCGATGCCGGCCGTGCCCGCACCGCCGGTCCCGCCGGCTGCGGTCCCGGCCCCCGGCGTGCCTGCCCCCGAGCCGACACCCGCACCGCCCGAACCGACGCCCGCGCCCGTGCAAGCTGCGGTCGTCGCCCCCGCTCCACAGGCGGAATCTCCGCCTGTGCCGGCCGTCGCCCCCATTCCTGCAGCTGCGCCAGCGCCTGCAGCGTCGGCTCAGCCGTTCGATGTCGAGCAACGGATCCCGTTGTCCAACATCCGGCTGCGCACCGGGGAGCACATGCTGAATTCGCTCGCTACGTCGCCCCACGCCATCACCGCTATCGATGTTGACTTCGAAGCAATCGAACGGGCGCGCAAACCGCTCAGGGAGTCGTTCAAGGTCGACGAGGGCTTTTCGTTGACCTACCTGCCGTTCATCGCCCGAGCTGTGGTCGATGCCCTGGCTGAGTACCCCCACATGAACGCCACGGTCGGCGACGGAGAGCTCATCGTCCACGCGGCGGTTCACCTGTCGATCGCCGTCGACCTGGCCTTCCAGGGCTTGTTGGCACCAGTCGTACGTGATGCTGACGAGAAACGACTGCGAGCCATCGCCCGGGACATCCACGACCTGGCGACCCGTGCCCGCTCGAAGAAGCTGGTCCCGGACGACCTGGCGGGCGGCACGTTCACCCTGTCGAACTCCGGGTCGTACGGCACCTTGCTGGTGGCGCCGATCATCAATCAGCCCCAGGTGGCGATCCTGTCCACCGACGGCGTGAAGCGTCGGCCGGTGGTCGTCGAGTTGCCGGACGGGTCGGAATCGATTGCCATCCACTCGGTGGGCAATCTCACCATGTCCTGGGATCATCGTGCGTTCGACGGGGCTTATGCCGCGGCGTTCCTCCAACGGGTGAAGGAGATCCTGGAGACCAAGGACTGGGCGGGCGAGTTCTGATCGGGCCGTCGACGGGGGAGACTGGACGACGTGCAGGTCGCTGATCGTCCACTCCGGATCCGTTGGTTGGGGTCGGTCCGCTACGCCGAGGCGTGGGACCTCCAGCGGGCCCTTTTCGAACAGTCCCCGGACGACCACCTGCTGCTCCTGGAACACCCGGACACGGTGACGCTCGGGGTCGGCGCCGACCCGGCCAACGTTCTGGTCGATGCGGCCAGTTACAACGGCGACATCGTCGGCGTCGATCGAGGTGGCGACGTCACCTATCACGGTCCTGGACAACTGGTCGGCTATCCGATCATGACGTTGGCCGACCATGCGGCCGGCCAGCTGGTCCGCACCCGCGACTACATCGAGGCGCTCGAGGCGTTGCTGATCGAGACCCTTGTCGATCTGGGTCTCGAGGGCGCCGCCACACGTCGCGGTTGTCCCGGGGTGTGGCTCGGAGTGGGCAGCGTGCGTCCCCGGAAGATCGCAGCGGTCGGCGTGCGGATCGAGCGGGGTCGGACCATGCACGGGTTCGCGTTGAACGTCGACACAGACCTCGGCCGCTTCGACGCCATTGTTCCGTGTGGGCTGACCGACTCCGGCGTCACGTCGTTGGCGGCGGAGGGTGTCGATGTCCCGATGCGCCAAGTGGTCGATGCCTTGTGCGGCCGCTTCATCGAGCGGTTCGCCTCCCATCGTCCGGCGGACCGGGCGGACGTCGCGTGGCGGACGTTCACGACCGACCTCAGCGCGTTCTCCCAAGGTCAGGGGCCCGGAGATCTCCTGCGTTACTCCTCGTCCGCTTCCCAGTCTGACGGGACCTCGATTCGACTGCTCGGCCGCCTCGCTGAGGCAGGCGTGGGTGCAGACGGCGGCGCAGCGGCTGTCCAACCCAAGCCGGCATGGATGCGGGCCAAGGTTCGGATCGGTCCAGAAGTGCTGGCCACCAAGAAGACCATCCGGGACCTGGGATTGGTGACGGTGTGCGAAGAGGCGGGATGCCCCAACCTCTCCGAATGCTGGTCAGAGGGAACCGCCACCTTCATGGTGTGCGGTGAGCGCTGCACCCGCGCCTGCGGTTTCTGCCTGGTGGATACCCGTCAACCGGGCGCTCTGGACCCAAGCGAGCCCGATCGTGTGGCCGAGGCAGTCGGTCAGATGGGTCTTCGCCACGCGGTGATCACCATGGTGGCTCGCGACGACCTGGACGACGGCGGAGCTGCTCATGTCGCCGCCACCGTGCGAGCGATTCGAGCGGTTGCACCCGCGTGTCGAGTCGAGGTGCTGATCAGCGACCTTGCGGGGTCGGCCGAGTCGCTGGAACTGGTCCTGAGCTCCGGTCCCGACCTGGTCAATCACAACATCGAGACCGTCGCACGCTTGCAGCGCGCGGCTCGACCGTCGGCTTCCTACGCTCGGTCGCTGGCATTGCTGGGGCGATCCAAGGCCGCCGGATTCGTCACCAAGTCCGGGGTCGTAGTGGGAATGGGTGAGACCGCGGACGAGGTCGTGCAGACCATGACGGACCTCCGGTCGGTCGGTGTCGACCTGGTGACGATCGGGCAGTACCTCCGGCCGACCTCCCATCACCTCCCGGTCGTGACGTGGTGGACGCCGGCGCAGTTCGAGGAGTGGAAGCGAATCGGAGAGGACGAACTGGGCGTGTCGCACGTGGAGTCGTCGCCTTTCACCAGGTCGAGTCACCATGCCGGGTTGGTGGCCGATGCCGCGCTGGGCGCACCCCATGTCGCGTCCGGAAACTCGCCATCGGGTCAGATCCCGGTCGGTACGACGCAATGACCGGTCCTGTCGAGCCGTACCCCGGGCCGTTCGAGCGTCGCTTCGATGCCGTGCGGCACAGGCTGGGCAACACCGGCGTCGAGGCGCTCTTGTTGTCGGTCGGTCCGGACCTGCCGTGGCTGACCGGCTACGAGGCGATGCCGTTGGAGCGACTCACCATGATGGTGTTGCCGGCTGACGGTCCGGCGACGCTGGTCGTTCCCGCGCTGGAGGCGCCCCGGGTTGTCGAACGCCCGAACCTGTTCTCACTTCGCCCCTGGTCCGAGACCGAGGACCCCATCCGGATCGTGGCCGGATTGCTCGGCGGCGCGCAGCGATGCGCCATGGGAGACACGACTTGGGCTCGATTCGTGGTCGATCTGTTGGCAGCCGGTCCAGGCCTCGCACTCTCCCGCTCGGTCTCGGTGATGGGCCCACTCCGTGCGGTGAAGGACACCCACGAGATCGACGCGCTGTCCGCAGCCGGTTCGGCCGCAGACAGGGTGGCGCGCCAACTCCAAGCCGGAGACGTTCCGCTGATCGGGCGGACCGAGGCCGAGGTCTCGGCCGAAATCGGACGTCGGCTCCTGGCCGAGGGGCATCAACGGGTCAACTTCGCCATCGTTGCCGCGGGCGAGAACGCAGCCAGCCCGCACCATGAGCCGGGGGCGCGGGTGATCCGGGCCGACGAGGTGGTGTTGTGCGACTTCGGGGGGACCATGCACGACCGCTGGGGTGTCGGGTACTGCTCGGACATCACCCGATGTGTGTGGACCGGCGATGACGTTCCGGGCGACGTGGCTGCTGTCTACGAGGTGCTTCACCAGGCCCACGGGGCCTCGTGCGCGGCGGTGGCCGCAGGCGTCAGTTGTGAGTCGGTGGACTCGGCCGGCCGTGAGGTGATCGCCGCCGCCGGTTACGGCCAGTACTTCGTCCATCGGACGGGGCACGGCATCGGCGTCGAGGCCCACGAGGACCCCTACATGGTCGCCGGCAACGCCGAACTGGTCGAGGTGGGCCACGCCTTCTCGATCGAGCCCGGCATCTATCTGCCCGGGCGGTTCGGGTTCCGCCTGGAGGACTGCGGTTCCGTTGTCTCGGACGGCTGGCAGCCCTTCACCGACGCCGACCACGCCCTCACCTCGGTCATCGCCTGAACCGCTGACCGACGCGGTTGGGGAACTGATTTCGTCGCGGACGCCGGTGGTCGGCTGTGGCCTCACTTCGTCGGACGCATAGCTTCGGGCAGTGCTCCAACTCGACGCCGCCACCGTGCTGTTGCAGTGGGCGACCGGCTCGTTGTGGTTCCTGTGGGTGACCACGCGGCGACGCCAAGTCGGCATCGGGTACGGCTGGCTGATGCGGGGTGTCTTCGGGCTCATGGCCGGCGGCGCCGCTGCTGCGGGATTCCGCTACGGGGACAACCCGGTTCGAGAGATGGCATCGGTCGCCGTGGCTGTGGCGTGCGCCGGTGTCACGTGGGTCTCGTGGCAGCGGCGGGGGGCGGGGGTGAGGGATCAGCGAGAGCAGTCGCAGCGTCGGTCTGAGCGGGTGACGGAGATGACGGGAATCGACCGTGCCGAGCAGCGATTCGATCCCGATGCTGCGGAGTTCCCGCCGGCCCTGGACCTCATCGCTCCGGCGCTCGGCACCATCGGCCTGATAGCAGCGGGCCTGGACGCCGGCTCGCCGGCCTGGTTGCAGCTGGCCAGAGTCCTCGTGGGGGCGGCGTTCCTGGGGTGTGTCACCGACGCCATGCTGCTGGGCCACTGGTACCTGACCCAGCCGGGCCTGCCTCGGGCGCCGCTGCTCGAGTTGGTTCGGTGGCTGGCCATCATCTGGCCCTTCGAGGTCCTTCTGCTCCTGGTACCGATCGGCATGGGTTCGGTCCTGTCCGGGTCGATCGAGGATGGGTACAACGGCATGCTCGGATGGTTCTGGGTGGCATGCGCCATCACGACCCTGGTGTTGTGTGGCGTGACCCGGCTGGCCCTCAAGGAGCGCTACTACTCCGCGGTCATGGCGGCCACGGGATTGCTCTACCTGGCCATCCTCACCGCCTTCGGCACCGACCTCGTGGCGCGGGCGTTGCTGGCGGCTTAGCCGTTGTGCTGGGCCGGCCGCTGCGTGGCGCAGTGAGATCCGTCCGCAGCGGAGGATCCGTCCGCAGGGATGGTGGAAATCGGTGGTCCTGGGGTTGATACTGGGCACATGCCACGTGCCATCTGGAGCGGGTCGATCAGCTTCGGGCTGGTGAGCATCCCGGTGAAGCTGTACTCGGCGATCTCGGAGAAGTCGGTGCGCTTCAACCAGATCGACTCTCGCAACGGAGCGCGGGTCCGTCAGATGCGGGTGAACGCCGAGACCGGCGAAGAGGTGCCGTACGCCGAGATCGTCAAGGGCTTCGAGATTGCCAAGGACACGTACGTGACGGTGACCGATGAGGAGTTGGCGGCCTTCGCCCCGGATGCCACCCACAGCCTGGATCTGGAGTGTTTCGTCGACCTCGACGAGATCGACCCCATCTTCTTCGACGGCGCCTATCACGTGGCTCCCTCGACCGTTGCCAAGCCCTACGCCCTGCTCGTTCGGGCCATGGAGGAGGCCAACAAGGTGTCCATCGCCCGCTTTGTCATGCGCAGCAAGGAGCACGTGGCGGTGCTCCGGCCGCGGGACGGCACGTTGGTGCTCTCGATGATGGTCTACGCCGACGAGCTGAACGCAGCGTCGGACATCGGCGAGTTCGACGATGTCGCCGCGGTCGAAGTCGACCAGCGCGAGCTGGCCATGGCCGAGTCCCTGATTGCGTCGCTCAGCGAGGCGTTCGAGCCGGAGAGCTACCACGACACCTACCGAGACAAGGTGCTCGACCTGGTGGAGCGGAAGTCGTCCGGCGAGGTCGTTCGCGCGGATGTGACCGCTGCCCCGTCTGCGGACGCCGTGGTCGACCTGATGGCGGCGCTCGAGGCCTCGGTCCGAGCCGCCAAGGCATCGCGTAGCCGTCACCCCTCGGCCACGACCAAGCGGGCGCCGGCCAACAAGGCCCCTGCAGATCGGGCGCCGGCCCCTCAACAGGCCGCACGGAAGCAGCCCGCTGCGAAGCAGGCGCAGTCCGCCAAGAAGACCGCGCCGAAGCAGCCCGCGCCGAAGCAGCCCGCTGCGAAGCAGGCGCAAGCCGCCAAGCAGGTCGCGGTGAGCGTGGCGGCCCGCAAGGCGGCTCCCCGGAAGTCGGCGGCGAAGTCGTCGCCGGTGCGCAAGAGCGCCTAGCGGGGTGGCCTCCGTTGTCACAGAGGTCGACGGGCGATCGCTGACGCTGTCCAACCTGGACAAGGTGCTCTACCCGGCCACCGGCACCACGAAGGCAGAAGTCATCGCCTACTACGCGGCCATCGCTCCGGTCATGGCACGACACACGTCGGGTCGCTGCATCACCTTTCGTCGTTTCCCGGATGGGGTGGACGGGTCCTCGTTCTTCGAGAAGCGGTGTCCGTCGCACCGTCCGGACTGGGTGCCGGTGGCCGTCGGCCCGGGCGATCGGCGCGGGATCGTGGAGTACTGCCGACTCGAGGAAACAGCAGCGTTCGTCTGGGCCGCGAATTTGGCGGCGCTGGAACTGCACGCTCCCATGGCGCGATGTGAGGACCTCGACGCACCGCTCATGGTGGTGTTCGATCTCGATCCCGGTGAGGGAACAGGTATCGCCGAGTGCGCGCGGGTGGCGCTCGATCTCCGGGACATCTGCCAGGCCGTGGGCTTGGAAATGTGGGCCAAGACGTCCGGGTCCAAAGGGATGCAGTGCTATGTCCCACTGAACTCGGCGCACACCCATGAACACTGCAGTGACTTCGCCCACGCTGCGGGCCGTCTGCTCGCTCAGCGACGGCCGACCGGTGTGCTCACGACCATGGGCAAGAAGGATCGCGTGGGCAAGGTCTTCGTGGACTGGAGCCAGAACTCGCGTCACAAGACCACCATCTGCGCCTATTCCCTGCGGGCGCGACCCGAGCCGACGGTGTCCTGCCCGGTGGACTGGGACGAAGTAGCGGCCGCGACCGAGGGGGCCCCGATGCGGTTCACCTCCGATGAGGTACTGGACCGGGTCCAAGCCCGTGGTGATCTGTTCGCCCCCACCGTGGACCTGGTGCAGCACCTTCCGGTGGCCAAGTCGGGCTGACCAGAATGGACCGTACGGTTCCGCGGCCTCGAAGGTGCTTCGCTTGGCGACGGGCCGGTCACTCAGATGCGCTTGGTCTGCCCGCCGTCCACCGCGAAGACCTGGCCGGTGATCCACGATGACTGCTCCGACAACAGGAACACGACCATCGACGCCAGATCATCTGGGGTCCCGAGGCGCTTGATCATGAGGTCGGTCAGCAACACGTCGGTGTGTTCTCGGCCGCCCGCCACCAGATGTGTGGCTTCGGTGTCGGTCGGACCCGGCGCAATGGCATTGACCCGGATGTTCCGTCCGGCCAACTCCGCCGCCAGGTTGACGGTGAGGCTGTTCATGCCTGCCTTGGCCACCGAGTAGAAGCCCGCGGCCATCCAGGCCGCGGTCGACGTCTGATTGACGATCGCTCCGCCGCCCACTGCTCGCATGTGCTTCCACACCGCTCGGGTGCACATCAGTGCGCCGTGCAGGTTCACGTCCATGAACCGGCGGTAGTAGTCGAGGTCGACTCGGAGCATCGACTCGATCTGCATGCCGTGGTAGATCGCGGCGTTGTTCACCAAGTGGTCGATGCGACCGAATTCGGCGATGACGGTTGCCGCCATGTCGAGCGCCGAGTTCGGGTCGGCCACGTCGACCGGAACGGCCACCGCGGCGCCGCCGGCCGAAGTGATCTGGTCGGCGACCTGTCGCGCCGCGTCGAGGTTGAGGTCGGCAACGGCCACCGACGCCCCCTCGGCTGCCAGGCGTCCGGCGTAACCCGCGCCGATGCCCTGACCAGCCCCCGTGACGATCGAGACCTGCCCCGTGAACGGCGTCGTCGTTTCGGTCGGGTTCGGGGCCGGCGTCGGGTTCGGCGGAGCTGTCGCGATCGGGCTTGATGGAGCGGTCATGGTTCGTCCTTGGCGACCGGTGTCGCCGAGGTCTCGTCCTGCTTGGCCGACTTCCGAGAGCGGGCGATGATCGACTCGACAGCGCTGTTGAGTTGGGCGCCTTTGGGCCACCCGGCGTAGTGGGTCAAGAAGACGACGATCTCACGGAGGTCCGCCTCGCTGAGGTCTCCGACCCGAAGTGCTGCGTCCAGTTGGAGGTCCGCCACGTCCGGCATCGAAGCGCCGGTGCACAGCCCGACCAACAGGAGCCGCCGGTCACGGAGTGACAGTCCCGGCCGCTCCCAGATCTCGGCGAAGAGATGATCCGCGGTGAGCCCGAAGAAGTCCCCATCGCCGTCGGTCATCTCCCAGCCATAGACCTCGCTCATCTTGGCGAGTCCTCGCTGTCGTTGGTCCTCGGTCATGGCGTGTCCTCCGATGGTGGTCCAAGACGTTCGGGGCCGCTCCCCGGAGCGGACAGCCCCAGGCCCGGCCCGAAGCACTCCAGGGCCACTCGTCCGAGCGGGAGCTCGACGCCCAGCTGCTCAGCCAGGGCCACGGCGAGGGAGAGGTCCTTCTCGCCCAGGATGCGCACGTGGGTGAGCACCTCGTACCAGTCGTCGTCGGGTTCCATGGGCGCCGTGGTGTCCCGCAACATGATGGAGCCGGCCCCACCGGTGATCGCATCGGTGTGTCGCACGACGCGGGCCAGCCGACGGAGGTTCAACCCGGAGGCCTCGGCCAGTCGCTGTGCTTCAGCGGCGGCCGTGAAGCTGATGAAGTGCAGGAGGTTGCGGGCGATCTTGGCGCGGGTGCCGGACCCGACCTCACCGAAGTGCAGGATGAGTTCCGCCCAGTGGGCGAAAACCGGGCGTGCCGCGGCGAAGGCCTCGTCCGTTCCGCCGACCATGGTGGCGAGGGAACCGGCGTCGGCGCCCATGAAGCCGCCGGAGACCGGAGCGTCCAGGATTGCGACGCCGAGCGGACGGGCCAGTTCGGCCATGGCGATTGCGGTGGCGTCTGAGATGGTGGAGTGGATGGCGATGATCGACGGCAGCGGTGTTGCAGTGAGGATGCCCTCGGCGCCGCTGATCACGTCGATGACCTGGGCATCGTCGAGGACCATGATCGACACCAGGTCGCGGCCAGCTGCGGTCGCCGCCGGCGTGATGCCTCGGGTGGCACCGGCCTCGATCAAGGGCTCGACGGCGGCGCCGGACACGTCGCAGACGCTCAACCCGCCCTCGACGCCGACGAGGTGGGACGCCATGGCAGCGCCCATCTGCCCGCATCCGATGAATCCGACTCCGGCCACTCGTCCCCTTGGTCATCCACCAGACGGTGCGACCCTAACCGAAACTGGACACCTGTCCAGCTTCGGGGAGCCCGTGCACGAACTCGACCGCAGGCCCTCGGCCTCCGACACCACCTAAAGTCCCGGCCATGGCAACCCGTTCCAGGACCACCCGGGTGGCATTGGCCGTGGTCATGGTCGCGCTGCTGGCCGGAGCGTGCACCACGGCGCCGCGCTGTACCCCGACTCGCAAGCGCAAGTGCCCCCGTCCACCGGCAACCGCCGCCCCGACCATTACCGCCCCCCGACGGCCCGCCGCCGAGAAGACCGCCGTCTTCAGCGGTCTGGGCTCCTGGGCCGACGTGTACGACTGGTCGCCGAGCTTTTCGAGTCGGCCGCGCTTCACCGTCGATCGGGTCGACCTGCTGGCTGACGCCGGTGTTCAGGTCCTCTTCATCCAGTCGGCCAAGGCGAACCGTCCCGAGGAACTGCTCGACCCCACGACCTTCGCCGCCATCGTGGCTCGTGCCAAAGCCCGCGGCCTCCGGGTTGTCTCCTGGTACCTGCCGGCTCACTTGGATTCGGCAGCAGATGTTCGGCGCCTGGTCGCTCCGCTCAAGTATGGAGTCGATGGGATCGCCATGGACATCGAGTCCACCGACCAGAAGGACATCGATGCCCGCAATCAATCGTTGATCCTCGAGGCGATCTTCACCCGGGCCGTGCTGCCCGACGTCGCCATGGCAGCCATCGTGTTGCCCCCCGTGGTCACCGACGTCCTGAATTTGAACTACTGGCCGCGTTTTCCCTGGACGACGCTTGCGCCTGTGTTCGATGCCTGGATGCCCATGGGGTACTGGACGAATCGGACGCCGGCATCCGGCTATCGCAACGGCGAGACCTACACCAACGAGAACATCGACCGGCTCCGAGCGAACCTGGGCCTCCCGAACGCGCCGGTGCATCCGGTGGGGGGTATCGCCGACAAAGTGACGGCCGAGGAGCTCGCCGGCTTCGTGGCGTCGACGCAGTCCCGCCAGACGATCGGGGGCTCGCTGTACGACGACACCACGGGCCCGGATCTCTACGCACAACTCCAGCTGCTTCGTCGCTGAGCGCCGCGGTTCGGTTCAGGAACGCTGCCGGCGGTGCCAGTCGACCTGTGCCGCCACGCCTTCGGCCAGCGATGTCGTGGACTGCCAGCCCAGGATGCTCCCGATGCGCTCGGTGGAACCGCCGGTGCGTGCGGCGTCACCGGCTTGGGGCGGTTGACGGTCGATGAGGACCGGCGCGCCAGCGATCTCGCCCACGAGATCGATCAACTGCGCCAGCGTCACGTACTCGCGACCGGAGACGTTGAGCACCGTGCCAGGAGGGACATCGGCGGTCAGTCCGGCTCGGTGTGTGGCATCGACCACGTCCGCTACGTAGGTGAACGATCGTTCCTGGCTGCCGTCGCCGAACATCGGGAACGGCGTCTGGTCCAGTGCAGCGTTGCACAGCCGGTGATGCGCCATGTCCGGCCGCTGCCGGGGCCCATACACGGTGAAGTATCGAAGTGACACCGTGGGAACGCCCCAGTTCGCGGCGTACAGCACACACAGGTGCTCGGCGGCGAGCTTGGTGACCCCGTACGGGCTGAACGGCTCCGGTCGGTCCGACTCCAGCGTCGGGAAGCGCTCAGCGTTGCCGTAGACGCTGCTGCTCGAGGCGTAGACCACTCGGGGCGTGCCGACGGTCTTGGCCGCTTCCAACACCTTCTGAGTGGCGTTGACGTTTCGCTCCACGTAGGAGCCGAAGCCGTCCGACCAGCTGAGCCGGACGCCCGGTTGCCCGGCCAGGTGAAAGACCACGTCGGCCCCGTCGAGGTGTCGGACCAGGTCGGTGTTGCACAGATCCTCGGTGACCAGCTCCAGTTGAGCACGCCCGACGACTTCGGCCAGGTTCGCCTGCTTGACTCCGGGGTCGTAGTACTCGGTCAGGGCGTCGATCACCGTGACGTGGTGACCTTCGGCCAGCAACCGCTCGGTGAGGGTCGAACCGATGAACCCGGATCCTCCAGTGACGACTGCTCGCATTGTGCCAGTGTGGCGGATCTGCATGGGCACTCGTCAATCGGCCTCGAACTGGGAGGGTTAGGAACCCTCGGGTCGCCCGGGCAACCCCGCCAGGATGGTCATGACCTCGTCGAGGTTCCGGGCGCTGTCGTGCTCCGAGTCGACCTTGGCTCGGCCGCCCGCGACGCAACGGTCGGCCAGACCCGGTTCGGTGGCGATCCGGCGGAGCTGACGCGCCAGGTCGGCTGGGTCTCGCGACGTGGCCAGCAGTCCGGTCTCGCCGTCGATGACCAGCTCACGGATTCCTGGCAACGAGGACGCCACAACAGGACGACCCATGGCCATGGCCTCGACGCAGACGTTGGGTATGCCATCCATCCACCCGGAGTCCAGCTGGATACTGGCCAGGGCGAAGCAGTCCGAGGCGGCCAGTTCCTGGCGAACGCGGTCGGATGGCTGTCGCCCGAGGAAGGCAACCTCGATCTCGAGCCGGCTCGCCAGCTCGACCAACGACTCCCGGAGCTCGCCGTCGCCGATGCAGATGAGCCGGCAGGGTGTTCCGGTCCGCTGGAGCTCGGCCATGGCCGCCAAGAGATACCGGTGGCCTTTGTACTCCTGGAGCGCGGCAACACACAGCACGGCGAACGGGTCAGACTCGGCACGTGCCCTCAGCGGTGACTGGGCAAAGCGTTGGAGGCGGACCCCGTGGTGGATCAGGTGCACCGTTCGGCTGGCTCTCGCACGGTCGGTGGACTGGTCGACCAGGATCCCACGACCGTGATCGGTACAGGTGAGGACTGCGCCCGCCCGAGCCACCTTGGTCCGCAAGCCGACGCGGTCGATGAAGATGTCGTGAGCGTGTCCGGTGAAGCTGAACGGGATTCCGGCGAGCTCCTCAATCAGCAACGCGCAGGTGGTGGGGTAGGTGGCCCAGTGGCTGTGGACCCGCTCGACCCCTTGGTTCGTCATGCGACGGGCCATCGCCGCGGACAGACACATCAGCAAGGGTGTGCGGAGCATGGCGTCCCGCGAGCCGAACGCTGTTCGCCACGCCAGCCACCAGGTCCGCAGGTATCGGGCAGGTGACCGCCGAAGCCAGTACCACTGCGCGCAGAGCATCTCGAGTGAACGCCACTCGATGTAGTTCGCCCGACGATCGAGGTCAGCCGCCTCGGGCTGCAACTGCTCGGGGGACTCGTGGATGATCGAGTACAGCTCGAAATCGAGGCCCCGGTCCTCCAGGCCCTGGAGTTCCTGGAGGACGAAGGTCTCGGTCAGTTTCGGAAAACGCGACACGATGATCGCGTATCGGGGTGCCGGCACCCCTCGATCGTAGGGGGATCGACGGTGAGCTCCGGTGCTCAGAGCAATTGGATCGATGGCTGGACCGTGCCGGGGGTGGCGGTGAATCGGACCTTCGGGCTGGCGGTTCCAGCCGCAGTGGTGGCGTTCAGCTGATGGAAGGTCACCTCCATCTGGGTGGGGGTGCAGTGGACCCGCCCGTAGCCGTTGAATCGGATCTCGGTGTAGTCGAAGGCTGGCTGGGTGGGGAAGCCCGCCAGACCGCCGGCGATGGAGTTCTCGGTGATGCCGCTCGGCGAGCTGATCGAACCCCCGGTGTACTCGTACGCCACGATCGGCGCCGCGGGATCGTCGAAGTCCGTGCTGAGCGGGGCCGCCCAGAACGAGTGCACGTCGCC
>Ga0105044_10006442_pt1 | contig 16153 bp, 21 predicted proteins | sample MAT01_FD_78092 | JGI IMG/M metagenome (GOLD analysis project Ga0105044, IMG submission 78092) | Freshwater microbial communities from Lake Fryxell liftoff mats and glacier meltwater in Antarctica - MAT-01 | ecosystem: Environmental > Aquatic > Freshwater > Ice > Liftoff microbial mat | place... | reverse complement strand
ATAATCGCAGCAATCACAATCAGGGGACTAACGTCCCCCGCTCGCCTGGAACTCGGCGAGCCGCGAGACGTCAGTCTCCGGATGCTGCGTTACATCGCGGATCGCTTTTGCATAATTGGTAAACTCGAAGTGGACAGACCACCAGGCCGTTAAAAACTTGGTATTGCTCTATGAACTAACTCCAAAACGTTCGCTCGTGCCAGGCAAGCTGGCACGGGGCGATAGAAAAAAAGGGGGAACCAAAGAGTGGCAGAAACTGCCGAAACTGGTTGCAGTCGGCTTTTTCTCTTCTGGCTGGACGTCCTGGACTGCCAAGTCCCGGTGTCCCGGAGTGCCAAAGCAAAATACAGTTCAGCGGTCATCGGTTGGACCAGAGTGTCCGACAGCGTTCCGCCACAACCCGGAATCTCAGCTCTATGGGTCAGGCACGGCGACAATCTCGCAAACCCGCACGACGACGCAGGGAGACGGCAGTGCTGACGCTGCTTGGTCTTGTTTGCGCGCTGACGGTTTCAGGCTGCGCGTCGATGGGTCTCGGTGACACATTCCTGTCCGATACGCAGTCTTCGTTCGAAACCCCTTCAACGATTCGATCCCAGAATTCCGCAGCATCCGATCAGGAACGGCCAGCAACCTCTGTTGCCGCTGACTACAGCCCATTGCGTGCTTCGGCGGGTTCCGCAAATTCGAGCATCGTGGCGGGCAATACGGCGATCGGTGTCGTTCCTGTCTATGCCGGTGGGCATGCATTTGTGCAGCGTCGAGCGCGCCTTGGCAAGCCGATTCCATTGCCCGATAACGGTGATCCTCCTTTCGCAGCCCGAAACGAACACTCGATCGATGGGAATGACATCTCGGAGATCAGAATCCCGCCGTCTGCAGTCGGCAGCGTCGCAAACGACATGGTCGGCAGCCAGAATCCTTCCCGGCACCATGATTCTGCAAACACGATAGAAAACGTCAGTGCTCGACCGTCCGAACCAGGTTTTGGTAACGCCGGATGGCAGGGGATTCCAGATCCGAATGCCGCAGACCGGTCCGCGAAAAACAGGGCGGCCACGAATCAGGACGAGGCATTTGCAACCGACGGCGGATGGAACGGTGATCCTGGCCAGTCTTCGCCACAAAATACTCCTGTCGCGAATGAACTGACGAACAATCCGCCAGATGAGTCCAAACGTATTTCGAGTCCCGGTCTGTCGCAGTCGGCGACCGACCCTCAGTCGCCACTTGATGAGAATTCAACCGACGACGCAACCGCAGGCGAGACTACGGCAGATGCTGGTGCAGCCACAACAAAGGAACCGACGGTGCTCGACCGACTGCGCGGTCTTTACATTCCACGTCGCGATGAGTCCGTATCAGAACGCAATCGGAAATCGACCCGCCGCTGGACCGATCCATTCGGGCTGCTTCGAGATCGCGAACCAGAAACGGTTGAGGCTGCGGTCGGAGCCACCACGCCGTTGCCAGCACCCGCTGAGTTGCCGATGTCGGCGACAGAGACCGCTGAAACGACCGAGGCCGCGCAAGGCAGCGAGGCTCTGCTGGATCCACTGATCACGCAGATGGAGCAGGAGTTAGCTCAGTGGCCGACGCTGTCGAACGGCAATCCGCAAAATGATGTGGAATGGCGGCGGCGCCAGACAGACCTGCGAATGCTGTATCTGATCGCCGGACGTTCCGCCGAATCGATTCGTGTGATTGAATCGCTGCCGGAGAAAGAACAGGAATTCTGGCAGTCCATGATGCTGGCGATGGAATCCTATCGCCGCAGCGATGATTCTGCAGCGCGCGCGGAACAATTGACGGAAACTCTGGAATATGTCCGCACCGCATCGCGGCAACTGCAGCCATTGTCCACAATGAAGATCCGTCGGCTGAATTTCTGCAATCGTATCGACGGTTTCGGAAGCTTCAGCGTCTTTCCGACTTCCGATTTCAATGCAGGCCAGCCGCTGCTGCTGTATGCGGAGATTGAAAATTACCGATCGGAACTTACATCCGACAGTCAGTACCGATCGGAGTTTGCGGCGAAGATCGAATTCTTCCGTGAAGGAGAAACTGAACCCATCGCCTCCCGTACCATTCGACTGCCGGAGATTAAGGATCTGTGCTCCGCAGAACGCACCGATTATTTCCAGAGCTATGAACTGACGGTGCCTTCACTGTCGCCCGGCAAATACACATTGCGCCTTCATGTGCGGGACCAGCTTAGTCTGCAGGAAGCGACGACCGAACTTCCGTTCGACATTCGCCCGCTCGGCAGCCAGCAATAATTATTCAATCATTGTGTGACCGCTGTTTCAGAAATTCTTCCAGCGCGCGTCGATTCGACAGGAATGCCATGCGGTTGAGTTCCCGCTTTTTCGGATGACAAAAATGCCAGTCGGCGATTTCATCGTCGGCCAGATGGATGGCATCGAAGGAAACAACTTCAATGATAAAAAACATGTCCGTCACGGGAAGCAGGAAGCCACGATAGTTGTATTCATTCGGAAATGAAGCCAGGTAGCGATGTGACGTCACTTCCAGCTGAACTTCTTCCAGCACCTCACGCTGCAACGCCTGCTCGGCGGTTTCGCCAGCGTCAATGAAACCGCCCGGCAAGCCGTACAGACCCCTGCCGGGGTCTTTCGCCCGGACCAACAGCAGGACCTGTCCATCGGGATCTGTTGCAATCGCGCCGACGGCAGACACCGGAGCAAAGAAGTGCGTGAACTCACACGCCGTGCAGACAAACGGATGCCCGCCAGGCTTTTCTGCCGGTTGGCCGCAATGCGGACAGAACTTCCACGCCTTGCGGATTGGTCGCGGTTTCTTCGGCGGCCCTGCCTTTGGTTTGCGCAGCGTCATTGGATGAGTTCCAGACGTTCAGACAGTTTCTGCAGGACGTTCATTGGAATCGTATGACCACCGTGAAACGGAATGAAATCCACATCGAAGCCGGCGTCCGAAAGCATCTGAGACAACTCCGTTGCCGCGCCAAACGGAAGAATCGGATCTTCAAAGCCATGCGACTGCAGAATACTGCAATGCGCATGGGCGACGGCCAGTCGTGTCCATTCGTCCCGACACAGCAAGGTCCCTGAGAACAGGGCCAGCAGTGCGGGCTGCAAGCCGGTGGACAGCGTCAGGTGCGTACTGATCATCGCGCCTTGGGAAAAACCGGCCAGCACGATGCGGTCTTGTTCCACGCGATAAGTGGTTTGCATTTCCTGCAATGCGGCAGACAGCAACGATGTCGCTTCGGGCATTCCGGGCGGGCTGATGCGCGTGAGTTGTGAATAGTCCTGTGTCTGATTGATTTCAGCGAGCTGTGCCATATTGATCGGCCACCACGCTCGGCCGCCTGGCATTCCCATCGGTCCCAGATCGATCGGCGCTTCCGGGAAGACGAAGCGAAACCTGGCCGCGACCACTTCGCTCTCATCCATCATCATCGCGCCGATATCCACCAGATCGTCGCCAGACGCTCCAAATCCATGATTCAGAATGACGAGCCCACAGTGAGTTTCATCAAGCGTGTCGGACTGAATTACAGTGCATCTCAACGAACCGAATATTCGTACCAATTTCGACAGCTTCACAATCAGGCTTTCTGCTGCAGTTGCATCGCATCCAGAATACGTTGGCAGGCATCGGACTTGTTCAATGCGTAGAAATGAATGCCGGGGACGCCGGCGGATCGCAGTTCTTCACATTGCTGAATGGCATGTTCAACGCCGATTTCAAACTGGGCCTGCGGGTCATCCTGCACGGCTTCGAGGCGGGTTGCCAATGCGTCAGGAAAGACCGTGCCACACATCGACGTAATGCGCTTGATCCGCGCGAAATCAGTGATCGGCATGATACCGGGTACGATCGGTATCCTGATCCCCAGTTCGTCACAACGATCCCGAAATGCGAAGAAATTGTCGTTCACGAAGAATAACTGAGTGAACACAGCATCCGCGCCTGCATCGACCTTGCGTTTCAGATGCTGTAAGTCGATGTCCAGGCTTGGCGCTTCCTGGTGCTTCTCGGGATATCCGGCAACGCCGATGCCAAGGGTGGGATGTGTCTCACGAATGAGTTCTACCAGTTGATTGGCATTGCTGAGTCCGCCTTCGACGGTTTTGAATGCTTCCTGTCCGGCGGGTGGATCGCCGCGCAGTGCCATCACATTCTGAATTCCTTCGGCAACCGCCTGATCAAGCCAGCTGAGAAGTTCGTCCCGTGTCGAACCGACGCAGGTAAAGTGTGTCACTGCGGCGCGGCGAAAGTCGGATTGAATTTCCCGGCACCACTGCAAAGTTCGATCGCGCGTCGATCCGCCAGCTCCGTAAGTACATGACACAAAGGACGGATCGTATTCAACCAGAGTCTGCAGATTTCGGCGCAACGCCGCATCGCCGTCCGACGTTTTTGGCGGAAAAATCTCGATGGACAGCACAAATTGTTGCGTCCTGAACATTTGAGGAAGGCGCATGTGTACAGGTCTCAGTACAATTTCTGGTCAGGGGAGAGAAAACACATGAATTTCATGAACTCGGATCTCGCCAGCGTTCAGGGGCGAAATCGTAGCGGATCACATCGGGAAGATCATAGTCTGTTTTCTGCCTGTGTCTGCGTTTCGCAAGGTTTTCAAAGATCAACCGCTGCATTCATGAATAGTGCATTCCGCCGCAGTCCTTGAAAAGCGCATTCTTGTTCCGCTAACATTCACGAGCGCCGCAGGGTTACGATGCGATTGCCGTTTTGGAGCTGATGTATGAAGAATGTTCCCCTCAGATCTCTTTTGGGCCGTATTGTCCTGATGGTTGCTCTGTCAGAGATTGTGCCTGGTTGCCAGTCGCAGGAAAAAACGGAACCGGAAGTGGATCCCGTCGCACAGATCAGCATGCATGACCGATTGCGTCTCACTCTGGCCGACGCAGATGCTGTGGGCATTCACATGTTCGACCTGAAACAAATGCGTACAGATCTGATGATACTGAAAGAAACCGAACCCGCACTTGCGGATGCCCTGATTTCTGACCTGGATCGCGTCGAGGCGCTGCCAAAGACAGATGTCCGGGCGCGCGCTGCCATCGGCAAAGAGATGTACGCACGCATCAAGGAAGATCGATAGCATGTTCGCAGGCAGAACCATCACGTGATTCTCCACGCGATCATGACTGACTGAATTGGCGAGCGACATGCGTCAGCTTGCCGTTACAAAAACGAGGTACCGGAGGGCTCACGCCGGTCCGCTCGCCTGACTCATTTCTCACCTCGCTATACTTCCTCACGTCAGCAGAGAACGCACCCGATCAGGCCGGGCATTCAGTCAGTGCGCGTAAGCTGTAATTCTGTTCAGATCTCCGGAGCAGATCCACACTCGGCATCCGCCATGCAGCAGAGCTTGAGCGAGTCCAGACCCGATTCCTCGGCCTGCACCGGATAATCCGGTCATAAGGCGAGTGGCAGATTAAGAACGACCAGCCCGAACAACCGGGCGCTAGCGCGTGGCGGCTGATTTTATTAGCCGCAGGGCGTTAACCCCCGGTTTTCGACGGTAACCAGAAATCTGCCGCTCCCCTAATGGTAACTCTGCCAGTCAAGAATTCGACATTCATGAAATCTTCAGGAGAGAAAAAATGTGAACAATCAATGCCGAGTGCGGAATCTGGACTGGATGCCCAGCACAAGAAAAATGGGCTCTTGCGAAATTTGAAGTGTCAGGTTCAGAGAGGTTTCGAATTGTGACATGGTGTTCAGCCAATAAACACCGCCTGGCGTCGAACCAACAAAAATCCTGTTTCAAGGTGCTGCCGGGAATGCCCGAATGAATTGCCGAGTGGATGAATCGAAAGAAGGTGTGATCGTGAGTTCTGTAAAACCGAAAAATTCCAGCGTTGGGTCAAATTCCAACTCCGGGTGGAACGTCAGGCACGGCAAAGAAACGGATACAGCAGTGCTGCGTTACGATCGCGTCGCAATGCTGGAAGCCGTGCTGTCCATCCGAGACCGCCAGCAGCAGTTCATCCGATGGACTATCGTCGCGCTGCTTTTCCTTGCAGGAGTTGTCGTTATCGCCGCCGGAATTTTCGGCTGGTTGTCGTAGTTCTGGTCGTCTTCCTTGGCGTCGCAGGCAAAATTCGATAGCCTTTCCCCAGCCAGTTTCCGGTTTGCACCTGAAGCTGCGGAATCATCGCCAAACGGGGGAGGGACAATTGTGTCAGAAGTACTTGATAGTTTTCAGATCGAATGGCATGGCAACACGGTTGTCGTGACACCCGCTGCAAATGTCGATTCACTCAACTGGGATCTGGTCGAACAGGCGGCTGATCTGGTGATGGAGCCACTTGCCGCACAGGAAGCTCCGATGGTCGTGGTGGACCTGAGTAGAGTTGGCTACTTTGGCTCGGTGTTTCTCGCGTTGTTGCTACGGTGCCACAAGTTCGTCAAGAAAAATGGCGGCGAGCTGGTGCTGTGCGGGGCGAATGAAACGGCACTGGAGCTGCTGCGCATCACGGCCCTCGATACAATCTGGGCGATTTATCCGACGCGCGACGAGGCCATGCAGGCGCTGTTGAGCTAGTGCTTTGTCAGGCTTTAAAAAAGGGGTCAGGAACCAATAGCCAAATGGCCCAGCGGGTGCTCCGCACTATTGGTTCCTGACCCCTTTTTTAAAGCGTCAACCCAAAAATTTAATGTTGACAAAGCACTCGCATCATGAATCCTCCCAAACGTACGCCGCTCAAACATGTCAATGAATCCGAAATGGACGTCATCGAGCATGTTGTCGAGTTGAAGCAGCATTCGGAACTCATCGAGGAAATCAAGCAGACTGCCGACAAACTGCAACGTGATGGTGCGACGCGTGGCGATCTTAAGATCCTGAGCCGCGCGCTGAAAGAACTGCGGTATGCCTTCAAAGTCTTCGCGCCTTATCGTCGGCATCGCAAAGTGACCGTCTTTGGATCGGCTCGGACACAGCCCGATCATCCGTGCTGGAAAGTAGCAGAATCATTCGGACGTCGCATGGCCGAGGAAGACTGGATGGTTGTGACGGGCGCCGGTGGTGGAATCATGGAGGCCGCCCATCGTGGATCCGGTCGCGAAATGGCAATGGGACTCAATATCCTTCTTCCATTCGAACAGGAAGCAAACCCGATAATTGCCGGTGACCCGAAACTTGTCAATTTCAAGTACTTCTTTACACGGAAGCTGTTGTTTGTCAAAGAAGTCCATGCGCTGGTCACATGTCCGGGCGGCTTTGGAACGCTGGACGAAGCATTTGAATCTCTGACGCTCGTGCAGACCGGCAAGCGCGACTTGATGCCGATTGTGCTGCTGGACGAACCTGGTGGGACGTATTGGTCCGCATTCCTGAAATACGTTCGCGACGAACTGCTCGATAACGGCCTGATTTCGCCGGGAGATCTGTCATTGTTCAAAGTCACCGACAGCGTCGAAGACGCGGTTGAAGAAGTGCTGGGCTTTTACAGCGTGTACAACAGTATGCGATTCGTGCGGGATCTGCTGATTCTGCGTCTGCATGTTGAGCCGTCGGATGAATTTTTGGCTCGGCTGAACAACGAATTCCGTGACATCTGCGCAAGCGGAAAAATTGAAAAGGCCCCCGTTCATCGCCTGGAAGTTGACGACGCACATCTTGCCCATTTGCCGCGTCTGAATCTGGTGTTTAATCGCAAAGCCGTAGGTCGCCTGCGGCAGATGGTGGATGTCATTAATTGCGAACTTGAACCCAGGCCTCCCGCGTCGTAGGATGGACATTCATGTCCGTCGCTTGGCCATGAAACGCTGAAGCAAATATTGTGTGCGTCAAGATTCGTCCGGCAGCGGGATACTTACAGGCAAGATTTCGGACATGAATGTCCAGGCTACTATTCTCCATGCATCCCACTTCCATCATTGAATCCATTCAGCCGCAGCTTCCGATCGACCGAACCATCGGGATCGGCTGTGTCGGAGCGGGTTTTATCATGGCCGACTGCCAGCTGGTGGCGTATCGTCAGCATGGACTCAATCCCGTCGCCATCACATCGCGGACGAGGGCCACAGCGTCTGCGGTCGCCGTGCGGCACTGCATTTCGAGTGTCGTCGATTCCGTTGAACAGGTTGTCGCGCATCCGGAGGTTCAGGTTCTGGACATTGCGGTGCCGCCGGATTGTCAGGCAGGAATGATTCGCCGCGCCTTGCGTGCGCCGCACCGACTGCGGGCGATTCTGGCTCAGAAGCCGCTGGGGGTTGATTATCGGGAAGCACGGGAACTCGTGAAGTTGTGCGAAGACGCCGGAATCGTGCTGGCCGTCAACCAGAACATGCGCTTTGATCAGTCGGTACATGCCTGTCACGAGCTGATTGCGGCGGGAACGCTGGGAACACCGGTGCTGGCGACAATCGAGATGCGGGCGATTCCGCACTGGATGCCGTGGCAGGAACGTCAGGGCTGGGTCACGCTGCGGATTATGAGCATTCATCATCTGGATACGTTTCGTTACTGGCTGGGTGAACCGGAACGCGTCTTTGCCAGCGTCACGCCGGATCCGCGAACGGCACAGAAGTTCGCTCATCGTGACGGGATCGCGTTGTACATTCTTGAGTTTCCAGGCGGTGTCCGAGCGTCGTCGTGGGATGACGTCTGGGGTGGTCCGGCGCGCGAAGGAAGTGCTGCCGACATCGGCATCCGCTGGCGTGTCGAGGGTACAGAAGGTATCGCACGAGGCACAATTGGCTGGCCGGGATATCCGGATCGAGTCCCCAGCACGATCGACTATTCGACCGTGCATGATAACGGCGGATGGCATTCGCCGCGCTGGGACAGTGTGTGGTTTCCGGATGCGTTCATCGGGCCGATGGCCGAACTGTTGTGCGCGCTGGAACACAAACGCACGCCGACGATCAACGCACGTGACAATCTGCATACAATGGCTCTGGTCGATGCATGCTACCTGTCGGCCGCCGAACACCGCGCTGTGAGTCCTCAGGAAATCAGGGATGCAGTTGACTGATCCGAAATTTCAGATTCTACATCTGCCGGCTTGCCCAATGGGCCGTGCGTCAGCGTACCGTTCGACCATTGTTGTTTTCTGATTCCGGAATCCAGAAGGAGCATCTCAATGTACGAAGAAAACCCGTATGCTGCCCCCGCTGGGACTGATCAGCCTGATCGGCTCCCTGGTACTGCTGATCCTGGGGCAGCCACCGATCAAAGCCGTTCGTCACGAAAACGGCGTGAAGTTCTGGCTCAAGGGATTCAGGCAGCCGTTCTTTGATCAATTGCGCGTGATGTATGCGGACGCCGGATGAGTCCTGACTGTTTTCTCCTGGTGGTGGATTGGACTGCCTGATCTGCCACTTCGGATGAAACGATTTGTTCTTTACCACGTTGAACTTATTCACAGAAAACATTTCATGGTTCGACTTGATCGTATTTACACGCGGGGCGGTGATGGCGGGATGACCAGCACAGGGGATGGAAAGCGAGTTTCCAAACTCCATGCTCGGATTGTTGCTGGTGGTTCGGTTGATGAAACCAATTGTGCGATCGGTGTGGCGATTTCGGCCGGGACAACGGCAGAAGTCAGCGAAGTCCTGAGAGGCTTACAGCAGTTCCTGTTTGACCTTGGAGCGGATCTATGTGTGCCGCTCCCCGCCGCCGGGCAACCCGACCTGCTGAAGACACGACTGTCGAGCATCGATGCAGAACATCTGGAGCGACTCATCGATCGTTTTACCGAACGTCAGGCACCGCTCAACAGTTTTATCCTGCCAGGCGGCTCACTGGCTGCGGCTCAATTGCATCTCGCACGCAGCGTCTGTCGGCGCGCAGAACTGGATGTGTTGCGAATGCAGGAAGCGGAACCGTTGAATTCTTCCATCGCAATTTGTCTGAACCGGCTTTCAGACCTGCTCTTCGTGCTTGCGCGAGCGGCCAATGACGATGGCAGGAATGATGTCTTGTGGGAACCGCGAAACGCCAACGTATAGAGCGTGCTTAACTGGCTCCGGCCCAGCAAAACAACTCTTCCTTCCCAACGAACCTGTGGTATCATAGAGCCATGACAACAACTATCGACAGCACGGCCTTCAATCGCGGAACAGATCCGATTCTGCAGTTTATTACTGTGGATCAGGCACGGGAGATTGTGGAATTCCGTGGTGATGCCGAATTGCGGCAGAGAATCGACCAACTTGCTGAACGCGCGAATGAAGGCGAACTTACGGCAGAAGAACAGGCCGAGTATGAAGGTTACGTCCACGCGAACAAGTTTGTTGCAATCTTTCAGGCGAAAGCTCGCAAACTGTTGAGCAATTCCGTGTCATGATCGACGCTGCCACAAGACGGCTGGTGCGGGAACGAGCTGGAAATCGTTGCGAGTATTGTGGACTGCATCAGGACCACTCACCTCTTGCGACACTGCAAATCGAACACGTCAATCCTCGAAAACATGGTGGGACCAACACTTTCGAGAATCTTGCTCTGGCGTGCATTGACTGCAATCTTTCAAAGTCCAGTAACATCGCGGGGCGAGATCCGCAGTCGTCCGGCATCATCGCGCTCTTCGACCCGCGACGTGATGCCTGGGCAGATCACTTTCAGTTTGTTGGTGCATTTATTGTCGGCACAACAGCCACTGGCCGCGCTACCATTGCAGTGCTGAACATGAATTCTGACTACCAGCTTGAACTGAGAGCTACGTTGCTCGAAGAGTGAAGTCCGCGGTGTCTGATTTCCTGATATTCAACATCTGAAGGTCTGGAAGATCAGCAATGGCTACCAATGTGGAGTCCGTTATTCGTGGTCCGTATAAGCCAAGCGTTCGGAGTGACTTTAGTTGCGGCAGAATTGTTGCGATGGCATCGGTTACCGCTGTCATATTGAGATCCAGTATTTGCAGTTGAGTAAGACCTTCGACCAACGGGAGTGCTGCGTCCGTGAAAGCCGTTTCCGTAAGTACCAAGTGTTTGAGGTTTGGCAACGCTATCAAACACGGAGCGTCAAGATCACTAAAACGCGGACCCCTGTTGTGCAACTTCCACTCGTCAGCAATGAATGCGTCGAGCGACTGAAAGTGTCTGATTGCGATCTCGGCGTTCATGCGTTGCGTAACGACCGCCATCAGCGGATGGCGGGAGAAGATTTCCGATGACAACACGCCAACGACTACCATTCCGCTGCATGGCGTTGTTACGTCTGCGATTTGATCACCGCTCCGGCTCGGATGGGCAAAGAGACGACAAATACTGCGTTATCACAGCAGAAAACTCTGCGATCCTATCGACAATCCGTGATCCCCTTCGAGACGCATTCAGGGCCACACGTGCGACCTCCGAGCAGTTTGCGGATGTGTCCATCGTTTCCGCAATCAGCGTAGCGATGGGGCGATCATACCAACATGTGAGGGCAAGGTCATCTCGTGAGTAGTCAAGTGCAACAGAACCTCTGACTGGCAGTTTCGTTTTGCAGACGAATACAAAACCCGCCTCAGCAATCGCCGGAGCAATGGCTGACTGCACGTATTTGATCAGAGTGCCTTCGTGCTTGATTGGGTCCGGATCACCTTTGCCACTGTGTATTTGAGCATGCACCTTTCGACAATCACGACAGCGGACTGCAGTTGGGTACCCCGATCCCTTGGCGACTTCGTAGTACCACTTCTGCTGATGAGCGGTCCAGATTTCGCTTTTGCCGCAGTCAATACATGTGAACGGCTGGTCAACATGAAAGAGAAGGGGCGCACCATATGAATTGTTTGGAACCTGCTTTGAGGGATCGGCCATCACTGCGCCGGCAGGCATCGCTCGGTGTTCTACATTGCGTTCTGACTGTCGCCTCGACATCCCTTGACGCTTCTCGCTCACACGACACCTCTCGGCTCACGCTTGGTTCGCTGTTTGCTTTCCGTGCGGGATCACATTGTGGGCGGGAAAGACAACGCATGCGGAAAAATGAGACAGCGGAAATCACAAAGAGCAGGACACACGGAATTGGCGCAGAACACCAATAGCGAGAGTACGTCGCGGTTTGGTTTCGATACCCAATTGTCGATTTGCGAAACCCAAGCATTGTTGCCTCTCCATAGTGATCATCTTTGGGGAATCGCAGTTCCAGGAAGCTCTCGACATTTTCATCCCGGTGGAATTTCGGAAACTCAATTATTCCATGACTTGTCCAACGGCTTCTTGGATCGACGCGGGGATTCAATGTGAGGTATAGCATTGCATACCCTGCTTCAACGCGCGTCTCTTGAAGCGGCTGCGGCAGCGTAAATGTGAAGCTGCTGAAATAAAACAGGCTGCCCAGCCAGATTGATGCGAACACGCCCGTGAGACATGTGGAAATTGCGATCACAATCCACGATCCATAGGTTGTGAATGCAGACGACATACATTGCCAATCTCACGTGGAACGAATTTCTTCAGGTTCGGCTATTTGCATTGACAGCGAACGACTGCCATCACACGGTTGCGGCGAGTGACCATGTTGAGTATGAAAACGCAGCACCGCAACTCGGCGTGCATCGCTTTGTAATGCGTCTCAACGAGAATCGAGGCGTGGCGCTCGTGGACCCAGCCACTGGCTTGCTTGATGCGAAAATGCGCAATCCACACTGAGTAGAATCGCACAAAAATCTGGCTCCAAGGTGAGAATTCGGCTGCCATCGTCCCGTCCAAAGCACGTGTTGAGTTCAATTTTTTTTCGAGCGTCCAATGACTTCAGCAATTTGCTGTGCGTTTGAAGCCACGCCGACGCAACACGAAGTGCATTCTTTTCTTGTATCGCTTTTCCAAGCTTGAGTCCAATGGAGTAATAATCGCTTACGCGCCGTTTGGCACCATACAAGCGTCGCTTTGTGATCTTATTCAATTGATGAATCCGCTCATCATCGCCAATTGCGGAAAAAGTGAAATCAATGAAAGCCAGGTTTAACGAATCTGAGTCCATCGAGAGATCCTGTAACCGGTGTTGGCGGGATTGACGTACCATTTCAATACAGCGTGATCGGCAACGCCGGTTCAACGCTTGGTTCGGCATCTTACTTGCTGCCCCGCCGGACGTGCGCCGGTCTGTACCATGAGTCCCGCGTTGCCAACAGATACCGGAGACTCTGCTTGAGGTTGGCCCGCGCGCCGCCGTTCAGGTACCGAGCCCAATCGGGCCGCTCTTCCCTACGGAACCATGCCAAGTGTGCCAACGCCCACCCGAACATCGGCGGGGTCATGTACTCCGGCTTGAGCAAGTCCGAGTCCGGCCACTTGGTGTACTGACTCTCCCAATTACGCGGCGTGTTGGCCAAGAAGATACCGAGCCCAAATTGAACCACCGTCAGGTCGGTCAGGAGCTCGTTGTCGAACACCTCCGACATGATCCGACTCTCGCCCAGCAGCCGAACGTGGGCCAGTTCGTGGGCAATGGTTCCGACCAAGCCCATGGGGTCATCCAGACCGGACTTGTCGATACTGATGATGAACTTCCGCTCGCCTTCCTCGTACGTGCCGGCTGCGCCGGGCAGGTAGTGTCCGGCGTCGTTGACCAACCAAATCTTGCCGGCATCGGCGACGAACTTGAGGGCGACGAGGTCCGGCACTACGTCCATATATTCACAGACCCGGTCGAGCAACTTGCGGACGGCCATTTTGGACCCGTCATAGGGGTCCGGGAAAAACTCGGGCGTGGGCAGCACGATCGTCCGACCAGAGAATGCACCGTCGTCAAACTCGCTGGCCAGCCACTCCAGCCGCTCCTCCACCCACGCCTTCGCAGCGGAGTCGCACGGACACGATGGTGAGAAAAGCCAGCCGAGCATCGAACACCCGTCTTTCACCAAACGACTGCGGTAACCGATGTTGCCGCGGTTGACTTGCCATGTGAGAAACGGCCGACGGCAACTCGGCTGGATCTTATCGTTATTGTGCGACTTGAGTACAATCAAAAACAGCAGCGCATCGACTTCTTATTGTCAGCGTTGGCTCGCCATCGGATCAGGGAATCGCTTCATCCGCATTATTGACACGGGATTGACTGACATAATGTGACCCAACGACTGAAAACGGCAACCCGAGAATTGCGAATAAGTATTTCGGTCCGATTTGAAGCCAATTCCAATATGCCGCAATGACAACGGGCGGAAACAACAGGGCAACAACGCCGGATGCGGCGGACACCGTACGCGGAAACTTCACACCACGATAAGAAATGAACATTCCGGCGAAAGCGAATGGAATACACACGCAAAGAATGAGGTGTATGACCCCTTCATCCATTTTGCCAAACAGGGCCATTGAGAGAATGAAGCCTGCAATCATCAAGATGATGTGTGCAACTGCCCCGGCGACAACATCGTACGCGAACTGCAAAGCCAACCGCATCAGCGCAGTACCCTTTTTCAGCATAACGAACCGCGATCTATGCGGCTGGCGATCAGCCGGAGGTCAACATCGTGCGTTGCACATTTCCGATTCATGAGTTTCCGGTGACGTATGCGGAATCAATCAGCTTCACTCGGCGGAAGTTGAGAGTTTACCGAGGAGCGAGCGGTATGTCATCTGGATTCCGGACGGTCCAATGGTTCTGCTCGGCGGGCTCGTATCGCCACCGATTCGTACTGTTTGACTTTCAAGGACATACAGATGTTCCGCCACGCATTGGGCGAGCACACCAATAAATCCGACGTTCACTTGCTGGAGGTCTCTCGAGAATCCCTACATAGCCAACCCGTTATGGCAGCCACACAATACCCGCGTACGACAAGTCTGGTTCCGGGAGTTCGCCAGGATCTTCTCCATTGGAAAACATTGCTACCCACTTGGAATATTCGGGAGAATCGCCCTGAAAATGCAGAATTTGGCCATCTGACTGCAACAAACTGGCCCCTTCCTGCAAAACGCCGTTTCGCCGTGCTCGGAATCCGTTCGCCAAGTGGATGATGTGATTCCCAGGCGAGTCGCAGATAATCACGCGAGTGACAGTTCCAGCGGGCAACGGTAGCTCAAAGTCTTTCGCAACAACATAAGCGCGGCGTAGGTCTTGGCGCGGGCCGGAATGCTCACTGTCCGTGTCTTCCAGCAGGCGAACGATATCGTCTCTGGTTAATCGACCACCCCTCTTCGTTTGTTCGGACTCAATCCGAGCGAAGATTTTCCTGAGAGCCTCATCGCAATGAAACCGCTCCGCTGCGTTTCGGGCCGTTCCAATTTCTCCCTGCAACAGGATAAGCCCGTAGCTGCCCAAGGTGAACACTGCGGCCCACGCCAAAACTCTTTGCGTAAATAGATCCCGTATTGGCATTACTCATTCAGTGTCCAGCAAGGCGAGCTGCTTGTACGAAAGAACATTCGTGGCAAAAAGAATTGCGATCTTTGCGGCTGGCGATTTGCCGGACGCACAGATCGTGCGTTGAAATTCTCGGCTCATAGCATAACCAGAACTTCGGCTTTGAACACCTTGTCGGGCAGCGGCCGTTCACCCGTGCGAGGCAATCCCGGCAAGCTGGAGTCACAAAGCCGGAAAAACGACACTTTCGAATCGAGGTAGGCCAACGGAGCGTCACGGATTATTTCCGCTGCCGCCCCGACGACTTCACAAAGACTTCCGGACGCTCCGCGGACTTCGATCAAGACGGATCTCTCAGATGTTGCTGAACAGCTTCTATATCGCCCATGTTCGAATCATTCGTGCTGCCGTACAGAGTCCAGGCAATCCCCGGTCGAGACGATGCGGCATTCACAAAGCCCGAGGCACCCAGATACTTGTAGCCGGCGAAGGGGTTCACAAATGGTGTCAGGAACGAATGAAACCTTTTGTGATTCCTTTTGTGATTCTGATCTCCCTTCAAAGGGCTCAGAATAAGAGAATCCGCTGTCCGTGAAACCTGCAGCACCTCAGTATGTTCTTGCACATTTTTGTGTTCCTCAACCCGGCTGGAGGCATCATTGATCTCATTCACCGTATAATTCATGATCACAACAGTTCCGTCAGCTCATTCGCGATCGGACTCGTTCCTGCAGTTCCGACAGTTTTGCCCGCAGTTCGATAATGGGCCGACCGTATAACTCCAGATTACTGGAAACGGCATCACCAAGAATCCCTTGAAGCATTTGAATCGCCCCAATGACCTCGCCCTCTTCACGACCTTCTTCACGACCTTCTTCACGACCT
>Ga0105044_10006441_pt1 | contig 16153 bp, 10 predicted proteins | sample MAT01_FD_78092 | JGI IMG/M metagenome (GOLD analysis project Ga0105044, IMG submission 78092) | Freshwater microbial communities from Lake Fryxell liftoff mats and glacier meltwater in Antarctica - MAT-01 | ecosystem: Environmental > Aquatic > Freshwater > Ice > Liftoff microbial mat | place... | reverse complement strand
TGCCAAATCGGATTTCTTCCATTCCTTCATGCTATTTCCGAAAGAAGTACTGATCTTATAATTGTCTATGCGAAAAAATCACCAAAAGAAAAATTCACCGAAATCATTCTGTTGGGTTTTATATTTCGATGGGAAATCGAAAAAAAATCATCACTTATTGTGAAATTTTTTGAGCTTGTCCTTTTGCGAATAAGGCCAATTACAAAACATACCCTAAAGACAGGAATGTGTGAATATGGACATTTGTGTTTCAAAAAAAATAGATCACTATATTTATCACAACATTTCAACCCCTCACCTATAGACCGCTGCCAAACGTGAACAGGGACTATAGACAAACAATAAAATACAAATTAAAATGTTTTCAACCTTTAAAGGTCTAATTATCAAAGTAAATTAACAAAATATCATCGCAGTCGCGGGTTTGATATTTCTTTCTTGTTTCAAAGACCAAGCTGAACCTGAAACGACAGCGGAAAACTATGTTTGCCATATCCAAGCTGTCCAGAACAATTATTCCAGAATACAATTAATTCAATCATTTGATGAAAATATCATCTAGGGCATAGCATCTACGAATATTCCTGACACAAATGGGTCTATGAGTAGAAACAGAGATGGATATTTTCACGTTCGTTTTCAAATGGAAATATCCTTACAAGCAGATCTTGCTGTTTACAATGAAAACACACAAGCGCTTGGATACGCCATTAAATCGATCGAATACGCGTTTCAACATCAGACATCCAATGGTGATTTTCTATTTGTAGTTCCTCCAGACTTATCGGGTGAAACCCCGAATGAAGCGGACTTGGCAAGCGGAGTTTCATTCTTTCTTTCATCTTTGGGATTGGCGCTTAACACTTTAGACCAAAGAAATTGGTACAATTCCCAATCCATGTCGGGCTATAAAAACAGAATTGAAATCCTCAGACCAAACATCGAAAGTGCTGCGTTGTGGCTGCTCACGAAGGATCAAATTCTTGAAATGGCAGATGAAAATGCGCCCAATAGATTACTTTTTAATGCCCTGGCTTTTTACAGTCTCGGGCGATGGCTGGACAATTCTGAGCTTAAGGCTACAGGAATAAATTTTGCCAATAACGCTATTTCTAAAAAACATCCAGATGGATATTTCCTGGAAGCAAACGGTTGGGACAGCAGTTATCAAGGTGTGGGCATTCATGTTGGATTTAATTTATACACGTTGCTTCCGGATACCGAAATACTTCAGACTGCTTTATGGGATTGTTTGAGTTGTGCAACAGACTGGCAAAAAAGCAGGGTCCTGGCCAGTGGTGAAATTTCTACCCAAGGCAATATACGGGTTTATCCAGGTGGTGAGGAATTTTTAGGAAATGAAAAACGCGTTGCCTGGATTGATACAATGACTGGCTTTTTTATGATGGCTTACTTGACAAATGACAGTTCGTATTCCACGAAAGCGAATGAAATTAAAGAGTTTTATGATTAGTTTGACACTTTACAATAAACAGTGACACCCTAACCGCGGAGACCGCCGAAGGTCAAATGAACGTCCAACCTTACGATACCCTACCCAACTCGAAGAAAAAAATACACCCGACAAGAATACCTGTCGGGTGCTTTCATGATTATAAACACGAGGTGGAATTTCCAGAATCCACTGCTGGGTTTTGGTTACTGAATAATCAGTTTCTGAACGTGCTGCTGCGTTTCTGAGCGAAATTCCACAAAGTACATACCGCCTGAAACATTGCGCGTATCGAAATCCGCTACAATCAGGTTGCTGCCGGGGGCAATATTTCGCTGCTCCACAACCTGACCCAGACTATTGCGCACAATGATGGTCGCGCCACGGCTTTCGCCAATATATTCAGCCCTTACGGTAAATTGGCCATTGCTGGGATTCGGATATACCTGTAGTGATTCCAGGAGTTCTTCAGTTTGCGGACCTTCATCTTCTGGTATAATTGTGCTGTTTATCGTGCACGCATCAATATTTGCAAGAAAAGTACTGCCGATGCCGGTTTGGAAACCCGTATTCAACGTTATTGAGGTCCCTGCTTCAAGAAAAAGCGATGTAAGTGATGATGCTGAAGTGGATTGCGTAGAGGTAATTGTGCTTGATGCTATCCAACCTTTGTATCCCGAATGTGCTCCGCTCAATGTATAACTACTGGTGCAGCCAATGGTGAAATAGTGGTTTTTTACTTCACTATTGAAAGCGACCTGCACCCGGTAAGTGCCATTGCTTGCGCCTGTCATCGAACGATTTACATTCCAGTTAAATCCCGAACCATAATTAAATTCGGATGTATGGGTCCAGGTTTGAAGCAACACATTCGTCGGAGAGTACATCCTGACCTGGACGGTCTGTCCGATGGTAACATCACGTAAGTATGCACCAATGTTAACGGTTGCCCCTGAATTAAAATGATTTCTTTCCTTGACGTCTTCGATCGTGCCAGCTTCGTAGCCCGAACAAGCTGAATATATCGGATTGTTACTGTGTGTCATGATGCGAAGAATTCCAGGATCCCAATAAGGTCTTTGGGTTTGCCACCAACTATTATTTACAGTTGTATTGCAGGTATTTGCGTTGGTAAACCAAGGCTCAACGTAAGCACAGCTAAGGCATGGCCTTACTTCAAAGTGCAGGTGTGGGTCGGATGAATTTCCAGAACTACCCACTTTTCCAAGGTATTGGCCGGCTACGATTGATTGGCCGTTTACCAGGTTTGCCACACTTCCATTTTTCATATGGCCATACAAACTTACTGAATTGTCAGGATGAAGCAATGCCACGAAGTTTCCATATACGCCATAACCGGGATAGGTACCCTGGATATGACCGGAGCTGCCACAATTTCTGTCAAAGTTCCCGTCTTGAAAAAACAGGACTTGTCCATTGGCGGCTGCTATCACATCCACACTGCCTTCAGCTTGCATTTTCCAGCGAAAAGGGTGTGGTACGATGTCGGCACCATTGTGACCGTTGTAATTCCTTGTATTGACGCCAGTTGTACACATCCAGTCTTTTTGGCTAGGGCCGTCTTGCAAATCGGCGTAATTCCAGATGGTATAATAGTCAAATACGCCGGGTTCCCTGGCATAAGCATCCGACATACGCAAAGGCCATTGGAAAGCACCGATATTCTTAGGCGCAAAATCTGCTGGCGCCAGCTTTCCTTCATTTTTTAATTCTTGATAACTGGCTTCCAAGAGCGGTAGTATTTCTGCTTGGTAGTCCGCATCGGTAACGCAGGTTAGATGTGTAGCTGGCTCCTCCGTGTACAATACATCTGTGGGAGTGCCGACTTGGTAATGATCGTGCCCTTCATGGTCATGGTCATCTGAATGATTCTGAGCAACTGCCGTTAGTCCGCATAAGGCAAGGCTGCAACCCAGCATCAATCCTTTGGGAATGATTTTTTTCATGATTTCCTTTTTTTAGGATGGGTTAATTACTTGCCTTCTAGGCTCTCTATGCGTGTACGAAGCGCGGCATTCTCGTTGCTCAGCTCGTCGCCGCGCAGCTTCAGTTCAAGGATATAAAGCGTAAGCTCTTCAACCTTCTCGATGGTGAGGCGCTGCATTTCGCCAAGTTCCACACCTTCTGCTTTTTCGAGATCAAGGGCTGATGGTAAGCCGGGAAGGTGCTTTTGTGATTTGACATACTGCCCAAGCTCGTCGATGCTCATCAGGTCGTAGTTTTCTTCAAAAACATAATCGGGCCAATTGCTTTGGGCCTGAACTTTCACCTGGGTTGCGAGCACTTGACCAGCTACTGCAAGGCGCGCGCCGGTAACTGCGACTGTTCCTATACCCACATTGCCATTTGAAGCTATGGTGATGCAGTCCTGATTTCCTGCCCTAAACACCAGTTGTCCTGGACTTGAAGACTCCAGGATAAAATTATCACCTAAGGTGCGAAGGCTGCCCTTGGACTCATCACCTTTGACAAAAGCTAAACGTGATTCTGAAGTAGAAAAAGCGGCTCCACCGCCGGGGTTTCTAAGTGTAAGCAGGGTACCACCCGGCGCGGTTGCGGTGCCAAAGGTACCTGGTGTACCTGTTATAGTCGCGTTTTCCGCGCCTGCCGAGATGGAAGATGCTGCCAATTGTGTGCCACTCCATCGGGGTACGCTGCTAGCGATCAAGTTAGCGGAAATTTTAGGATCTGCTTCTGATGAAATATACCCGGCAGTGGCATGGTTGCCCCAGCCGTGGGCCTGGTTCCACTGGGTACTGCTTCCGCCCGGTGCCGCAATTGTTCCGGCAAAAACAGCGTTGCTGTTAACGGAGTTCAGCGAAAGCGCTGATGTACCGGATATGGTGCGAAACTCAAAATCTGTCGCCCCAAAAAAGAGACCAGCATTGGGAGATGACGCTGAACGTAAGGCAAAATTTCCAGGCGCCACGAGCAGATTGCTTCCCGATGCAAACTGCAGGTTTGTGGTCATATTGCCATTGTCCGCATTGAATCCAAAAATAGGCAAAGCGCTGCCATTTCTGAATTCATACCGGATACTGCTGGAATTAAAGAATAGCCCATAATTTGGATTTTGCGTAAAGCGAAACGCATACTGGTTCGGGCCAATATTGATGGTTTGAGCGCTCAGTTGTTCTGTGTGAAAGAGGGAAACTGAAAGAAGTATGGCGGCTCCGATGAATAATTTGCCGAGAGGCTTTAACTGGTTCATTGTTTTCATGATTTATTTTGGTTAAGATTCAGGAGCAAAAGTCAGGTAATAACAATCTGTATGAGCTGCATATTGAGTAAGCGGATGTTGTATTTAGTAATCGGCAAAAATCACTGATTGCGATAAAAAATCAGGCACTACGCTTAAGGCCACGGAAGGGGTGCGATTGGCTGGACAACACAGCAAACGACGCAAAGGTGCCGAAGTCCTCCTCTGCTGAGGAGCTGCCCGACTCCTGATTTAAAAAACGGCACAAACTTGCGACCAATCCAGCAATTGGCAAGGCAAACGGGCAGCAAGATCAATGGAATCTACCCGCAAATCCCGACAAGTGCTTGGACCGGTCTGAGCGCCCACTGCACCGTTTGATTTTTTGAGAAATGGGGTTAACTTTGGTAGCTATGAAGGTGAAATGACGCAAAAAATCAAAACACCAACCAAAAAACAACATGCAAAAAAAACTCATTGATAACTTCCCTTTTGTTTCATACACAAAAAAAACGTATGAGATTGATGAAATGAACGCGCGCAGCAGGCATTTTTTTGAATGGATGGACACACGTAGAACGGTTCGTGATTTTTCGGATAAGCCGATCCCTGAAAATATCATTGAAAACATCATTCTTACAGCATCTACAGCACCTTCAGGTGCGCACAAACAGCCATGGACATTTTGTGTGGTAAAAAATCCGGAAGTGAAAAATCAAATCCGCATAGCAGCCGAAAAAGAAGAAAAAGAGAGTTACGAAACAAGAATGACAGATGAATGGCTTCAGGATCTGCAGCCTATTGGAACGGATTGGCGCAAACCATTTTTAGAAACCGCTCCTTACCTCATTGTTGTTTTTAAAAGAAGCTATGAACTGGAAAACAACCAAAACAAACACAAAAATTATTATGTAACAGAAAGCTGCGGTATTGCCTGCGGATTTTTGTTGACTGCAATTCACGATGCAGGTTTGGTTGCACTAACGCATACACCAAGTCCAATGAATTTTCTATCCATAATTTTGAACCGTCCCGCAAATGAGAAACCATTCTTGCTCATCCCTGTTGGTTATCCCGCAGAAGAATGTTGGGTTCCAGATTTGAAAAGAAAAGATATTAATGAAATCTGCGTTTGGATTTAGCATTGCCAAATTACGACACATGATCCCGGGCTGATACGCACAGCAGCCATCACAGGATTTTACGAAAGTGAGGGCAGACCAAATAGCAATCAACTTCATCCCATGACCAATCCATGTCAGGCGGTCGAAATTCTATTTGGCTTTTCGTTATTACCGTCAGTTTCGGTTTTGCAATTGGCTTTAGTTGAATCAACAACCTTACCCTACCGAACCCAGAGCCAAACGTTGTACGTCAACATACCTGCAGATATTTCGCTATTGATCAGATAATCGAAACTCCAACTACGCGCCACGCTTCGCAGCACTTTTGCAGTCGCATAAAACCCCGTCTCAATCCCAATCTGCAAAAGAGCTGCGATTTTGCCGACACACGGCAACAATCCACAAAACAAACAATGGACACCCCTTATCAGTCTAAGCATTTAATAGTTTTTTGTACATTTAGAGTAACCTCTAAAACATTTATCATGACAAAAATTAAAATAAAAAATAAATAGCCGATTTGGCCGTGGATATTGCTCCTGCCCGGCATAATTGCAGTCCTGTTTTTTTTGGCTAAAAAGTAAAATACCTTGACTTTTCTCATAAACTCAGACAATAACGAAACTGGAACAAAAGGAATAATCAATTTCAAAGAAAGTACTGTTGCTGAAACCCTGAATAGAATTGATAAATATCACGGTGGTAGAAGTTCATTCAAACGATGAGAACAGCCGCAAGAGCGGAAGCCCGCCTTGACTGGATGCCCGTCAAGGATGGATGCTACTGCAAAACAAACTTGCGGCTGTACTCCTGATCTTCAAATTGGATGCGAAGTATGTAAAGCCCTGGACTCAGGTTGGTCAACTGGAAATTGATGTTGTTGTCTAAGGGTTTATCACTTTGAATCCTTTCATCAACTACGCGCCCTGAATTATCCTGAATGCTCACATGCACGGGTGAATTCCAGTCCGCATCAATCCGGAGGCTGAAGCTCCCGTTGTTTGGATTGGGATAAACGGTAATTGGCTCCATCAAAATGTCCGGTAGGCCCCGTACCATTTTAATATACTTGCAAAACATGTGCTTACACTGGCTGCCGTCGGGCAGTGTTCTGTATACCGTCATACAGACATGGTACAAGCCCCGCCCTGGAAAAGTATGTGTTATTTCACCAGGGCCATAAGTGGTTCCGGGTGAAATAGAGTGGCCCCAGGTCCAAACAATCACATCGCAATCGCCAAAATAGGAGAACGCCGTTGGACTGAAGAGGTAATCCAATGAAGTGATCTGGGTCACCACAAATCCGGCATCCACCATTTCAAAGAAGGTCTCATCACAGATACAGTCCTCCTGGGTATCGCAATCGGGGAGTACAATACAGTGCTCAAAGGCACAACATTCCAAGGTGGTGCCATTGCTACTCACATTGTGCAAAGTAACTGTAAAGCACACCGTATCACCGGGCATTGCCGGAGCACCTAAACCAAAGTTGAAAGGTGCAGAAGTAGCTCCGGGATTAAGCACACCAAGTGGCACAGTGACGTTGTAAATGCCAAGTCCGGCCGGACTATTGAATGAGATGTAGGCTTCATTGATCACCTGATTCGATGTGTTGGTGATTTGTCCCTGATACGTCCAGGTGCCAGCATCACAGAGCACACTTTCCTGAACGATGTAGCCACATGGTGGTTCGCAGAAGAGGGAAACGGTGTCACGACAAACGACTTCCCCATCTTTCATCCATTTGATTTCAAGCAATTGGGAAGGCGGGGCGTTTGTTTGCAAACAAATTTGCGGCAAGCTGAACACCCCATTCGGAACGAAACCTGGGCCATCGGGCAGGAAACTCACCTCGGTACCGGTATATCCCGCAGTGGTCCAACCAGAGCCGAAGGGATTGTTGATAGTCAAGGTGGTCGCTGGACTCAGCATGCACAGTGCTATTTCATCAAAGTATCCCGGCACAAAGTCGTTGACAAGAAAAATATCAAAGCAACATCCGTCACCCTCGCTCGGAATGGCGGCTTCGACCATCACAAATGAACAAGGATCGCATATATCAATGCAGTAGAGCGTATCGAGCGAGCAACACAGGGTAGCCGGATTTTCGATGGGGTTGAATTCATGCCCCACGAGGTTGTAGCAATAGGTTTGCCCCTCGATGCCGATACCGCTCAACTGCACTGTGAAGCTCGCACAATTTCCTGGAAGCAGAGGGCTGCCCGTGATGTCAATAAATGGCGGTGTCACCACAATTCCCGAAGGCGTAAATGGCAAAATGTGGATGTAGCCAATGGGGTACGCAGCAGCTGCAGGATTGCACACGGTGAAGGTGTGAAATATTCCATCTGGAGCGCATTCTATGGTATCGTTCACCACATAAATACAATCGGGTTCCACAGGGCAATGCAGCACGATACTGTCCAGACATACCGCTTCATTTTCAAAATCTATCCATTCGATGAAGATCACTTGCGGACTAACCGTCGCGTTTTGCACGCAAAACGTAATAAAGTCGGCAAGCACCCCTGAGGGAATTGGGCCGCCTGCAACTGTGGAAGCCAGGCTAATGGCATTTGCCGTGATGCTCTGCGTGGTTAGACTGGGGTGAATGGTGCCGGAATTAATATCAAGGTCACCATCGTTGGTGAATATATTGAGCCCTTTGATGCCTCCCAGGATGTTGGTATAGCTAAGCGATACGCAACAAGAATCCACCTCACCGACGGCGTTTACCAGGTAATCGAAGTCGATAGAAAGGCTGTCGCAAACTGTGGAAGGACAGTCGATGATGTTGATGATGAGCTGCCCCGAAGTCGTGGTACAGCCAAAGTTATTGGTGGCGGTAAGGCTGTAATTGCCTGATGTCAATATGGTAAAGCAGGAATCTGTCTCACCCGTAATGGCTGAGCCGTTGAGGTTCCATTGGTAGTCGAGCCCGGCGGGTCCGCATATTGTTTTGGGCGGGCACAGGTCATAACAGCCCTCGGGCACAATGCACAAATCAGGCAGCGGATGTACCGTAGCCGAAGCCGAAGAAGAACAACCCGATATGCTGTCAGTACCTACCACAGTATAGGTGCCCGCTTGAGACACCACAATACTTGTGGCGTTGGCACCCGTGCTCCAATGGTAGTTCACATTGCTTTGTACGGGCGTTACGGTGAGCGTATTCAGCTGGCCAGCACAGGAGGGTACCGGGGCAGCGCTTACCGCAAATGAAGGTGAAGCAGCTACCTGCACCGTGACCGGACCGGCGGTATTGGAACATCCATTCAGGTCGGTTACCATCACCGAGTATGCGGGCAACAGGGCAAAATCGCAGACTTGAAATTTATATCCTGTCGCTCCCAAAATCGGCAAAAGGGCATCGTCGAGCCATTGGTAAGTATGCCCCGCTTCCAGCGGTGCGCTGAGGATCACGCAGCCTGCATCGCATATGTAGAGATTTCCTGATATAGAAGCAAGTGGTAGTGGGAGTTCCACAACTTCTACCTGATCAAGGTCTCTGCTGCATCCGTTAGCATCGGTGATGGTTACGCTGTATGTTCCCGCTCCGACCGATATGGTTTGGGTGGTCTGATTACCCGGACTCCACAAATAAGTATATCCTGCGGGTGCGCTGAGCGCAGTGGTGGCTCCCTGGCAAATTACCAAATCTGGTGCAGCCGTAATTTGGGCCGGTGGCACGGCCGGATGCACGACTATGGTGGTGCTTGCCGTTGCCACACATCCTATAGCATCAGTTACGGTAACGCTTACAGGATTTACTCCCGCAATTGTTGGTGGTGATGCATATGCAAATTGGCCTGCTTGCGCACCAAATGTTCCGCTGCCGCCAAAAATCCAGCTATAGGTAACTGCACTTGGAGCATTCACAGAAAAGTTAAAAGCCTCATTCATACATACACTTGCCGGAGCTGTTATAACAGGTATTCCCAGTGAGTTTGGTATTACCACTATGCTTACTTGCGACTGACAACCGGACGGGGTGGTAGCAGTGAGCGTTACTGTAACAGGCGCCTGAGGAGTAAATGTGAAAGTTGGGTTTGTTGCTGTAGACGTTTGCGAAAGGATATCATTGGCACTCCACAGGTAAGTTAACGGACCATTTCCCGGAAGGAAGGTGGAGAGGTTTGTGAAGTTAAATACGCCGCATGATGGATTGTTGACGGATAGCCGTGCTTTTACCGGCACGCATACAGGTACATCAAAGCATACCGTACACGTTGTCGCTGGGTCATCAAGTGAATCAAGGGTAGGCACTGTACCGCACACCCTGGCATTGTAACATCCTACTGCAGCGTAAGTATTTGTCGGTGAAGCCGAAGCACTTCCGCCGCCATCACCAAAAGTCCAACCGGTAAATGTGAAACTTGGAGATGCCACGTAACTGAATGTAATAATATCGCAGTATGGTGTAGATGGCGAAAAGCTACCTGTAAGGGTGTAATCTTCCGGAACGCATCCCGGACCACTTCCTTCACACAGTATTTCGTTAATCACATAATTTGGCGACTGCTTTGAACAACCGGGATTGCTAGTATCAGTTACAATAAAATAATAGACATATGTGCCCGCTCCCTGTGGGTTGTGCGTAAACGAAGGTGTTGCAGACGGCCCTTGAACCAATATCGGTGCGCTCGACGGGGGTATGCAATACCACGTGAACACATAGTTGGGATTCGTTTGGCCGAACATGGTAATGGATGTTGGCGCCTGAATGCAAATTACGTTGCCCTGATCGCTGTATATCTGAGCAACGGGCCCCGGCTGTGTAACAACCTGATGGAAGGCTGTGGCAGTGCATCCATTAGCGTCTGTTACAGTTACACTTGCTGTTCCGGGGGTAGAAGTATTGATTGTTTGAGTTATGCCGCCACCCGGAGACCAGGAATAGGAAGCAAATGCCGGATTAACAGTTAAACTCACACTATTTCCCAAGGGACAAAGTAATCCAACCTGTGATATAATGGGATTCGGTTTGGGAGTAAGATTAATATTAAATTGGGTAGTTACCACAACACCACATAATTCGGCTGAAGCAATAAGTTGAAAAGAACCCGGAATATTGCCCCATTGTATTTGTACACTGCTGCTGCCTTGTCCGCCCACTATACTTCCTTTGGTAGGATCGCTAAGCGACCAGGTGATGTTTATATCGGGATGTGGTGGAGGTATAAGCGAGTTAGGCACCAGATTATAGGAGGTAAGGCTGTTCAGGCAAGCAGGCCCGCCTTGAATGGTGTAAGGGCCGTTGGGTCCTTTTGGATTTACCGTAAGGCTAAAAGGAGGCCCGGAGCAGAAGGGCGTTCCGGTGAGGACATGTGCCACCGCAAGGACGTAGGGGCCGGCTGCAGCCCAGGTTACTTCGACAGTGGCTCCGCTTGTAGCACTCAGCACGCCATTGATCACCGTCCAACTGAATCCAAATCCAGGTGCGGCGGCTTGGGCTGTATAGTAGAAAGCATCGCCGGGACATATTTCGATCGGGCCGGTGATGCCGAGGGGCTGTGGCACGTTGACTACCTTCACCACCACGCTCTCTTTGGCATTGCAATAAGAGATGGTATCCGTGGGCTCGGCTGCAATGATATAGGTGCCGGGGGTAGTCCAGTTTATGGAAATATTGCTTGTGCCTTGTCCGGCAAATGGATGAGCAGGGATCACGCTCCAATTGTAAGTAGATAAAGGTGAGGAAGTAGCACTTATACTGGAAGTATTGCCGACACAGAGGGTGCCGGGACCATTGTTCACAACGTCAAAAGAAGGAAGGATCAAAACATCGAGGTAGGCTACTCCTGCACAATCGCCGGCTTCGTGTCCGGGCAGGCAATCGAGAAAGTCACTGCCATAATTCACCTGAATGGTTCCGGCGCCGGGAGGTCCCCAATTGATGGCTTCCACATGGCCAGTACCTGCGCCGCTGGGGGCGCCACCTGTTACCGTCCAGTTATAGGTAGTCGAAAGCCACTTCGGAAGCGTATAGGTTTCGTTGGAAAAAGCACAAACCACAATAGGCCCGTCAATCACGCTTATCGAAGGGATGATGGGCACGAGCACGGTGGTGGGATTGCTACAGTATGCGCTATCGCAGCCGGCGACAGCGAGGGTTATAGTGCCTACAGGACCGCTGCCCCAGGTGAGGCATATGGAATCGGTGCCCTGGCCAGCAATGCCGGCCGTAATATCCGTTCCATCGCCATCCAACACCGTCCAGGTGTAGTTGGTACAATTGGTAGCGTCGGTCCAGTAGCAGCTTTCGTCGCCTTCGCAAAGGGTGCTCACCCAATAGATCGCAGGCCCCGGAAGCTCATCGATCTCTATTTCCATGCTCACCGAGTCGGTGCAGCAGCACAAGGCATTGCCTTGCCCATCTTCGTTCCGGTTGGTAGCTGTCAGGGTGACAATGTAGATACCCGGTGCCGTGTAAAAGTGGCAGGGGTTTTTTATATCAGAGCTATTGCCATCACCAAAATCCCAGTAATAGCTGCTTGCATTCGCAGAAGAATTAGTAAACTGGAGGCACTGGTTCAAGCATGCATAGCCCGATGAGGTAAAGGATGCGACGGGTGCAGGTAAAATATCGACACAGATGAGAACCTCGGTGCCGTTGATATTCAGGCTTAAAAACCCCTGGCCGGGGGTGTCCCAGTTTACGATGTAGGTTGCAGGATTGTCACCTACCACACCAGTGCCGCCGCTTAGTACATTCCAGGTGTATGTGTCATTTACATTCCAGGGTACAAATAAGGTGACTTCAGCTTCGGCGCAGACATTGATGCATGGGAGCGGCATCTGAATGCCGGGGTCTGGCGGTAATACATAACTGCTCAAGTCTATTAGATCGCAGTTTGGCTTGTCGCACTTCACCGTGATTTCTACGCTGGTCATGTTCGACCCGCCGGGGATGCCTGATCCTACAAGGAAGTAATAGAGGGTGTGTACCCCACAACAATCGCCAAAGGAGTCTGTATTCCAGAGTATTTGTCCGTTTTGACCTATGCGAAAGCACTCGTTGCTGCCTTCTTCCAATACAGTGGGGGGATTGGTGGATTGAAAGCCTTCATCATTGAGCAATACGTTGTCCGTAAGCGTTTGTCCTGCCTGAAAACAATACACATCGGGAATGGCCACAAGCTGGGCAGTGGAATGGCTTGAAGAGAAGGTTACGAGAAGGGTTAGGATTGCAAGCGCCTTTAAGGCTTTGCGGGTTGTAGCAGCTGCCATGGCTAGGAAAATGGTTGGTTTGGTTAGTATAAATTAACGTGATATTAACGTTAATTTAACACGAAGTTAACAGGAGCTTGTTGATTTGCAAGCTAATCTTAAGGAATAATTACTGTTGTTCGTCGAAAAAATGGAGGCATCTTTTCGTCCAGACGCATTTCGAGCGGGGCAACAGCGTGCAACAAGTAAAGAGCAATTGCCTCAAGCATTCAGCCTTCGGCGATTTTATCGTTTCGGGTTTTGGTGTGAGCCTTTACGGCATGAGTATGCCTGATTTTGGTTGTCACATTCTTGTCTAGTGTCAGTTTAAATTTAGTGTTTTGATTTGATTTCTTTTTCTGGGTTGTTCGGGTCTTCTGGGTTTGAGTTTTAGAACATAATATGGGGCGTTTGTTAGATTAGATAGAATGAGCTTTTTAAACTGCACTGGGGATAGTTTATTTAGTACTTCCTTCCTTCGATTGGCATTATGATCCTTGACTGCTCTATGCTGATTGGCCTTAAGTCCTTGTAGCGATTTTGATCTCCAGATATTCAGGTATCCATTGTTTATCAGATCGTTTGTCTTTTCAGCATAGGGGTTTTCATAGGAATACATACACATACTTTGACTGATACCATGGCGGACGCAAAGCGCCTTATATAGCATGCTTTCATACTGCTTTCCTCCATCACTGTGATGAATTAATCCCTTTAAGCTTTGTCCATTTGCCTTTGCTTTTTTAATTGCTTGACGCATTACTTCTTCATAGTTGATCGCCAGATTGGTGCTATAAGCCCCGTAGCCGACGATTTCCTGACTATACACGTCCGTGATATAAATGGTGTAAAGCTTGGTCTCCCCATAGAGGTAATGAGCCATGTCGGCCTGCCAGACTTGATTGATGCTGTTTATATCTTTCTCAACAAGCAGATTAGGGAATTCACGTGTGCCGGACTGTGTGGCCCGACCATATCGTTTGGCGTATTTAACCCGATATCCCATTTCCATAAACAAGTGGATACTTTTGTCACGACCAAAGGGTAATTTGTCTCCAAAATCATCATACATCGATCTACACCCCGAGCTGGGGCATTTCCTACGCGCTTTTATCAGTTCTGAGCTGGCCACCTGAACTACGTGATCACTTACCCCAGATCTATCTTTCACGGCGCGATAATATGCCTGGCGACTAAAGCACAGTATTTCACAGGCCTGTGTGAAATTGAAATGATAATTCTCTTGCTTCATTTCTGAGGCGATTCTGATGCTTGATCTCCAAAATTTTTTTTTAGATCAACCCGGTACTCACCCGATGCTTTTTCTACGATGATACGATATAGATCAGCTTCCAATGATTTGCGGCCTAATGCCGCTTCAAGATCTTTAATGCGCTTTCTGAGTTCCTGGGTGGTGTTTTCTTGACTGTCTTTTTCCATGACTATTCGTGTTCCTTTCTTGAAGGTACGAGAATATCGGTAAAGCCAGTTATAGACTGTTTGACCAGAAACCTGATACTCGCGTACTACTTGCGAAACAGTCAACTCTCCTCGCTCAACTTGTCCTACAATTTGTCTGCGTAAATCGTCACTGAAAATTCTTTGTTGCCTTTGTTGATATATCTTTTTTTTCATTTTGAGTTGGGTTTAAACACCAACAAAATCTGTCAACTTTTTTCAGGCACTGTCAGCAAATAAGAAAAGCATGAACGCTACTATATCGTCTTCGCCACGCGTTATTGAATTGATTGTCCAACCATTGATGGATATGCCTGCAAACAAGCGCTGAAGTCGATAAAAACCCATAAAGGCGCCCATAGAAATGGGGCGCTGCAAAGTACTATGGCGGCCATTTATATATCAAGGCATACCGACCGATTCGAAGACCCGTAAATGAAAAGCCTTTTTTACTCATCCCTGTTGGTTATCCCGCAGAAGAATGTTGGGTTCCAGATTTGAAAAGAAAAGATATTAATGAAATCTGCGTTTGGATGTGACGTGCCAAAAGATCAGCCCAAACCAATTTGGCTACATTAGAGATCGACTAAAAAGATGTTCGGCGAAGGTGTTGGAGGATTGAACAACAGTCTCCTTCATCTCGCTATGAAGGAATATCAGACAGTTGAATTTCAATTTGGATTTAAGAGTATATTGTCAACATCGGTTTTACAAATGGCTATATTTGAGTAAAGACGAAATTCTACCCACCGAAAGCGAGGCCAAAAGCGAAATGAAACGATATAAACTCTTACCAGAAAACAATTCTATTGTAAACAAATGTTTAAATAAACGGATAATGCACATACCACCTTGTTTTAAAAACGACAATCTTGAAAATATTTTAGACTTTATAGAAAAAAATAGTTTTGGTATCTTAAATAAGTCAAACAAAATCAAAGTTTTTGGCGACTCATATTCCAATTCCATTGGATAAGAATGAAAACGGAAATTCAATTTTAGTTGGACACATTTCAAAAAGCAATCCTCAATGGGAAAATTTCATAAATGACAGTGCCGTTTTAGAGATTTTTAATGGTCCTCATAGTTATATTTCTTCGGCCTGGTGCGATCACGAAAACGTTCCTACATGGAATTACATAGCAATAAATATTTATAGAAAAATAAAAATAATTGAAGGCGAAAAGTTAATTGAAACTTTGACGAAATTGCTAAGTAAATAGGTGAAAAAATCAGAAAAAACAGTTTCAGTCACGTCCATGTCGCAAAAGTTTTTTTGAAAAGAAATTAAGGGAATAGTGGGATTTGAAATCGAGATAAGCGAAATTCAATCTGCCTATAAACTTTCTCAAAACAGAGACGACAAAAACAAAAGAATTATAAGTTCTGAACTAAAAAAAAACGGGGATGAAAATTCGCATTTAGAAGCGACAGAAATGGAAAAACACAAGCGAATATAAAAGATGACAGGATGCAGTCAACGAATTATTTTGTTTATGAGACAGGCCCCGGAATCGTGACAAAGAACAGGATAAATTCCACTGCTCACACATGATGGCGAACGGGAATCATCAGGTATAAAGACACCTTTTTGGTCAACAGTGAAGTGGTTTAGGATTAAAGTTATTGACAAACCTTGTTGCTTGCTTTACTAAGATAAGGTGTCGATATGACCTGTTTTGAGTACAT
>Ga0105044_10006439_pt1 | contig 16154 bp, 9 predicted proteins | sample MAT01_FD_78092 | JGI IMG/M metagenome (GOLD analysis project Ga0105044, IMG submission 78092) | Freshwater microbial communities from Lake Fryxell liftoff mats and glacier meltwater in Antarctica - MAT-01 | ecosystem: Environmental > Aquatic > Freshwater > Ice > Liftoff microbial mat | place... | reverse complement strand
CGGTGCAGCTCCGGTTGACCAATCGGCCGATGCCGCTCCCGCGGGTGGGCGTGGCGCGGCACAGGCGGGCGGTCTCAACGGTGTCTATCGTTCCGACGATGGCGGCGATCTGTGGAAGAAACAGAGCAGCACGAACGCGCGTCCGATGTACTTCAGTCAGTTGCGCATCGATCCGCTCAACGCCTATCGTATTTACATGGGCGGTGTTGGTCTGCACCTCTCGCTCGACGGCGGCAAGACCTTTGAGACGGACGCGGCGCTCGTCACGCATGACGACGTGCACGGAATCTGGATCAATCCGAAGAACACCGACCACATGATCATCGGCAACGATGGTGGTCTCGCGACATCGTACGACATGGCGCATACGTGGCAGTTCATTCCAAACTTGCCAGTGGGATTGTTCTACCATGTGAGCTACGACATGGCCACGCCGTACAAGATCTGCGGCGGTATGCAGGACAACTACGATTGGTGCGGACCGAGTGCGTCGCGCATGAGTCGCGGCATTTTCAACTATGACTGGTATCAGATTCTGGGTGGCGATGGCTTTGTCGCGATTCCTGACTTGAAGGACCCGCGCATCGTCTACACCGAGTCGCAGGACGGTAACATGATTCGCCGCAATGTGGTGACCGGCGAGTCCAAGAGTATTCGTCCAACACCACAGAATGTCACCAACGCGACTAAGGGTGAGACGTATCGCTTTCATTGGGATACGCCACTGATGCTGTCGCCGCGCGATCCGGGCGTGCTGCTCGCGGCGGCTAATCGGGTGTTTCGCTCCACCGATCGCGGTGATTCATGGGAAGCCATCAGCCCCGAGCTCACCAAGAATGGGAAGCGCGACAGCATTGTCACGATGGGGGTGATGGGCGCGAGTATTTCCATCTCTCGCAACGATGGTATTTCTGCGTGGCCAACCATCGTCACGCTTGGCGAGTCGCCAAAGAAAGCTGGCATCTTTTACGCCGGCACCGACGACGGCACCGTACAAATGACCATCGATGGCGGAAAGACGTGGACGAACATCACGACGCGGCTCCCGGGCTTCCCCACCGGTCATGCATTCGTCTCCAAAGTCGCGCCCTCGCGCTTCGATGCGAACGTCGCGTACGTCGCCGTGACCAACTACCGGCAGAACGACTACGACCCGTACTTGTGGGTGACGACTGACAACGGCGCGACGTTCAAGTCGATCGCATCAGGGTTACCCGGTGAAGTGGTCCGGACCATCACCGAAGACACACGTAACGCGGACGTACTGTACGTCGGAACGGAAACGGGGATCATGCTTTCGCTCGACCGCGGCACAACATGGAAGAAGTTGAAAGCGAACTTCCCCGATGTGCGGGTTGACGAGTTGACCATTCACCCGCGTGATAACGCGCTGCTCGTTGCAACGCACGGTCGCGCGATCTGGGTGCTCGATCACCTCGAGCCAATCCAGGAATACGCAGCGGCGCAGAAAGCCGACGCGTCGCTCTTCTCACCTGGCCCCGCACTGCAGTGGAAGAGCAAGGACGATCGCAACGAAGAGTTCTGGGGACATCAGTTCTTCACCGGCGAGAATCCGCCCACCGATGCGGTGCTTCAAGTGTATTTCGCCAAGCCGGCCTTCAAACCCGCACTTCGCATCACGAATGCGACTGGCAAGCTCATTCGCGAGCTCACCATTCCCGACGCGCGCAATGTCGCCGGCATTCAGAACGTCTGTTGGGATCAGCGCGTCGAGCCGATCAAGGCCATCACTTCGGCGGGCGGTGCTGCGGCACCCGGCGGCGGCGGCCGTGGTGCGGGTGGTGGCGGCGGTGGAGCAGGCCCCGGCGGATTCGGTGGTGGACGCGGACCGATTCCTGGCTTGCCGGTGCAGTTGCCGCCTATTGGATATCTCGCGGAGAATCCGTGCGCAGCGCCCGGTGCTGCTGGACCTGGTGGTGGCGGTGGCTTTGGTGGCGGCGCGCAGACCAACGCGGGGCCTCAGGTGTTGCCCGGCACATACACCGTTGCGCTGGTCGTAGACGGCAAAGTCGTGAACTCGAAGCCACTCACCATCACGATGGACCCGGAAGTGCCACTCGTGGGCGCTGCACGGCTGCAGTACAACGCGGTCATCACGGACTTGCACGAAGCACAACGCGCAGGGGCTGAACTCGCGTTAAAGCTGAGCGCACTCTACGGGGAAATCACACGGCTTGCGCCGCAGATGGATTCCGCGAGCACTCCAGCTTCAAGCAAGACTGACTTCACTGCATTCCGCGCGCAATTCGATTCCGTCCGCGCGAAGTTTGGTGTACCCGCTTTGTTGGGCGGTGGAGGATTCGGTGGCGGCGGCGGTGGCGGTGCCGCCGCTGCAGCGTTGGCCGCAGCGGCGCAGGCCAATGCATTGGGCCGCGTGGGTGCCGCGAAGGCCGCGATGCTTGGAGTGTGGGAGACGCCGAGTGCTGCGGCAGTGAAGCAAGGCACCGAGGCAAAGGCTGCGCTGGCCGCCGCGACGATCGAGGCGAACGCGATTCTCGTGAGGGCCAAGGCGTTGGCCGCAAAGCTTGGCACTGCCAACATCAAGCTCGCTGTGCCCTGACCAACACGGCGCTGTAGCCTGGCAGCTCACGTCACAATTGCTTGGTCAATATGCACAAATTGGTTTCGCCTACCTTCGTATTCGCGTTGCCGCTGGTCTTTGCGTCGGCGGCAACGCGTGGTGCACCCACCACCGTGCATGCAGCCGAGCGTCGCGTGTCGCAATCGGCTCGCATCGGCCACGCGGACTCGGCGTCGCTCCACAACGAGCTACAGCGTGCGACCGATGCGTTTCTGCTCAAGTCACGCGCAACATGGATGGCGTCGTCGAGCGCTGCCAGCAACGGCGGATCAACGTCAAGCGGTCGTCGAATGGCAAATATCCATTGTCATCGCGACGGTAGCTGGGGTGGCAGGGACAACGTAAAGAGTCGGAACGGCATACCCGCGACAGTAATCGGCAGCTTCTTCAGCCTGTTCGCGGTGTGCCCCGATTGGTCCCTGTCGCCGCAGCGCCCCTCCGACGAGTCGGTACGCCCTGATGCCGCGATCGGGCCAGCGGCCTACCAACGTATCGTCGACATGCGCCAAGCGCTGCTTGCGCGCCTCGATTCTGCGGCTGCAGGCTATCCACGCGATTGGTGGGTTTCGGCGCAGCGTGTACGATTTCGCGCCGATGCAGGGCAACTCGATCTCGCGCTCAACGCTGCGAGGGAGTGCCGAGCGGAGTATGCGTTCTGCACACGCGTTCGTGCTTACGTCGAGTACGTCATGGGGCACCACACCATCGCCGACTCTCTCTTCACGCGGGTTTCCGCTGCAATGACCGACAGCATTCGTTGTCGCTGGACGTCAGCGCAGGATATTCTCCCGCGAGAAAGCCGGCTCAAGTATCAGGATATCCCGTGTGCGCAACGCGATTCGATCAATCGCAACATCTGGTGGTTGGCTGATCCGATGTTCAGCGAAGCGGGTAACGAACGACGCGTCGAACATTTTGCGCGACTCGTCCGCACCGAGCTGCATTTCTCCAACACGCTCAACGACCGATGGAATCTGCGCGACCGCAACGGCGGCGACGCGATTCGTATCATGTACCTCCGCTACGGATGGCCAACGTCGTTTGCGTATGGCGGGCCAGCGACAGACCAGTCACACTCCGAGTGGCTCAAGGGCGTTGCAACGCCGCCGTGTAGTGCTCCGGAATACTCGATGGACCGCATTTCCACGTTGCCATCATGGGACGCGATCATCGATCCGATCACCGTGCAGGACAGCGACTTCGTTCTGACCGCTCCGTCCAACATCGACCCATCCGCCTGGTGGCCGTCCGAACACTTCCGTCGGGCCCGCGGCACGATCGCATCACTCGCACCGGGCCAACCGGCCCTGCTGCGCCGGGATTCATCGGTACTGTTTGCGGTCGCAACGCGACTACAGAGTCCCGAACTATCGTCACGTCTAGGCCAGGTGGTCCCCACGTCGCTTATCGTCTCGCCACGTCCGGATTCGGTACAGCTGGTAACATCCCAACTCTCGTCGCTCGGCCGCACAGCACTGCTGCAGGGATTCATTCCGGGTGGAGCCGCCTTGGCCGGCGTCGAAATCAACGTCGAACGCGGACAGAAACTCGCCGCCCGCTCGCGATTCGGGATCGTCGCTCCACCAACGCTACGCGAAATGCGCCGCAGCGAAGTAGCGGTATCGGGGCCAGTTTTGTTCGATGCCGCAGCCTTGGAGGGAGTCGGCGTGTCTGAGATGGGGAACATCGTTGACGCCATGTACCCGTCAACCGTGCTCGAAGGCGCAAAGCAAGTGGGTGTATACTGGGAAAGCTACGGCTTTCGAAAAGACGATACCGTCGACGTGTCCGTGCAGATCGAACGAGTCAACGAAGTCAGTCGCCTGCGTCGCATCGCAATGGCATTTCGTGTCACCACCGACCCCAACTTCACGGTCATCGCACATGCAAACACGCCTCGGCTTCACCCTGATGACCCTCGCCGAATTCGAGGGCTGGATCAGAGCACGACAGGTCGCGCGCACCGTGCTCACCCTGCAGCAGCACCACACGCTCGCGCCATCGTACGGCAGCTTCAACGGCCGCAATCATTTCGAATTGCAGTCGGGCATGAAGCAGTATCATGTGGTGCACAACGGATGGGGCGACATCGGGCAGCATTTCACGACTTTCCCCGATGGCACCATTATGACCGGTCGACCGCTCGAGCAGTCGCCGGCCTGCATCAAAGGCAACAATCAGAGTTCGCTCTGCATCGAGAATCTCGGAAACTTCGATCAGGCGCGCGACACCATGTCCGCTGAACATCGCGCGACAATTGTTGGCATGGCGGCGATCATTTGCAAACGCTTTGCCATTCCCGTCAACGTCGATCGCGTGGTGTACCATCACTGGTTCCATCTCGACACGGGTGCGCGCACAAACGGTGGTGCCGGCACCAAGAGTTGTCCAGGCAGCGCGTTCTTTGGCGGCAACACGGTCGAAAACGCGCAGCGGTCGTTCTTACCACTCGTGCGGCGCGCAATGGGCGGTGCTGAAGCCGCAATCCCAGCGCCAGCACCCGCCGGCATGCTTTACGCCTGCGTTCAGACCGATCGGCTCAACGTACGTTCGGCACCATCTGCCACTGCACCAAAGATCAACACCGTCACCCTCGGCAGTGTGCTACGTGTGCACGATGAGCGCGACGGTTGGCTCAAGATCTCGTCGTCGCAGGACGAATGGGTGTCGGCGAAACTGACCCAGCCCGTGGAACGCGCCACCGTCAACACCGACACACTCAATGTGCGCAACGGACCAGCGCCCACATTCGACAAACTCGCGGCACTCGCGCGAAAGCAGGAAGTGTTTGTGTACGAGCGAAACGCTGGCTGGTGTCGTATCAGCCTCGAGCCGCGGTGGGTGTCGGAGAAGTTGCTGACACTTGGATAGTCCACAAAGCCGGCGCCGAGTTCACGCGGCGCCGGTCGCCACTCATGGAGCATCGTTACTACTGCCGCACACGCACCACCTTCAATTGCCTATCCGCTGCGATCTCCTTCTCGCTGAACGGAAGCTTCACCATCTCCCCTTTCGCGTACAACTTCGTCAGATCACCACCGTGCTCGGCATTCGGATCTTCGTTTTGCGAGTACGTGAGGATGCCGCGCGGATCGACCGTGCCATCAGCCGTCCAACCGACAATCTGGATGTAGCTGTTGCCCGCGATAATCGGCGTGTAGCCGCCGGGCTTGAGCTCGGTGCTGATCACACTCCACATCCCGGCAAAACCGTCGCCGCCAGGAACGGGCAGGCGCTCACCGTTGCGCATCTCGTACTGGATGCTGCCGAGTGTCGCGTCGGGGGCGACGCCGGCCTGCGTAAGGCGCTGCTGTGCTTGCGCGAGTGCACGGCGCACGCCATCGCGCACTGCAGGCACGTCCACCGCAATGCCGCGCGGTGTGTGCGCCGGATCGTTCGCGCTGAACGGGACTGCAAACACGTTTGACACGCGCGACGCGACACGCCAGAACTCGCGCCATACTTGCGCCCCGCGGCTGTCGACGGTCTCGGTGCGATTCCACTGACGCAACGCACTACACGCCGGCGTTATATCAATGCTCGCCGCTTGCATCGGCACCGGCGCGAGCGGTGTAGCACACATCTTCAGCACGTCGTCGAGCAGCAGCTCCGCACCGAAGTTGCGTTGACTGAACAGCATCGACTGCAACGCGTCGGGCGACACCTTCTTCCCATTCGCCGTTGCTTCCGCAATGAACGTCAGCCCCGCACGCGTGCGCAGACTGCGCGTCGTACGCTCGGCCCCGATGATCGGTGAGAATCCCTCGAGCGGCGCGGCAGGACTTGCGAGCCAATAGCTGTCGTTCGAGTTGGACACCGCGTCATCGCGCGTGATGCGGGGCATCGCCTTGGGCGGCATCGCGCCGGGCACCGCGGCTGCAGGATCGACGGTCCACTCGCACTGAGTATCGGCGCCGTTGAGTACGATGATCGCCGCAGGCACGTTGTTCACCTTCACCCGACACTTGTCGAGCTGCGCCGCACTGAGATTCGGCACCGCGCTGACGTCAGCGTAATATGCCGCGCCGTTGCGATCGGCCGAAATCGTATTCGTGAACGCCACGCCTCCAAGGCTGATCGCAGCGTCCACCTCGGCCACGCTGCGCGCACGATTGAGCGCGTCGTATGTCGCCGCACTGCGATCGTTGGCGAGGTTCACATCGCGCACCGCATACGCACGCGCTGCCGTCCACGGTAGCTGCTCCGACGCGACGACGGGTCCATAGTGCGACATCCACACAGTGCGCGTCTCCGTGGTCTCCGCACCGTTCGCGCCCTTCACCGGGAGCGTGACAGTCACGCGAGTCATCGCTCGCCACCCGTCACCGTAGCGATAGCGCGTGGCGTCGTTCGGGTCGAGATCGAGCGTGTACAGCGTCGAGCGGGTGCCGGTGGAGACGGTGTGACTCCACGCGACATCTTTATTGAAGCCGATGACCACGCGATTCGTGCTGTAAAGACTCACGCCCATCACATCCACCACGCCGGGAATCGTCGTGTGAATGAGGTGAAAGCGCGACGATCCCTGCCAAGGATAGTGCGGATTGCCGAGCAACAGTCCGCGACCCGACGTGGTAACCGCTTTGCCCATCGCGACGGCGTTGCTGCCAATCCCTTCGGGCGCGTCGAAGTCAGTCGAGAATCCGTATGACGCGCCCGTTCCGTCCGCCTTCTTCACACTCGGCGGCGCCGCGGCGGCCATCTCCTTCATGAATCGACCCACGCCGTAGCGGATGCCTACACCGATGCCAAGTCGCGTGACGTCATTTACCGTGACCGGCCCCACCCATGCAGCGCCCTTGCACGACGGCGCGAGATCGCTCGCGTGATCCCTGAGGTAGCGATTGTAGCCGGCCACATAGCCATCGCTGAAGCGATTGCTCGTCGCACTTTGCCGCTTGGTGAATTCGCGCAGGGCGGCTTCGGGCAACAGCGCGCGATGGAACAGGTCACTTTCACGATTGCCGCTGTCAGGACCGAACGTGCGCGATAGATCACCGCGCACCATCACGATGTCGCGCGCCAGCGTGCACGCCGCATCCGTCATGGTTGCGTACGCGAAGCCGTAGCCGAGTCCACCCCAGTCGTTCGCTTTGACGTGCGGGATGCCGTAGCTCGTCCATCGGATAGTCGCATCGTAGTGTGCGGCCGACGCAGACTTTTTTGCCGCGGATGGCGCAGACTTTGCTGCCGACTTCGTGGCGGATTGCGCCGAGAGGCTGGTCGTGACTGCAACGAGCAACGCGGCTGAGCTGATAACGCCGGCACGAAGGCGAAAAGCGCTTGAGGAGTTCACTATTTCTTATCCGCGCCTTTGAGAAACTCCCGCGCATCCTTCACGCTCTGCTCGGCCGCGTCCCACTGCGTGGCGTGCGCGGCGTCTTTGTACATGATGAACTTTGCGCCCGGAATCAGCTTCGAATGCTGCTCGATGAGCTTTGGGCCCAGCTCGTCAAATTCTCCGGTGGTCATGAGCACGGGCACTTTGATGGTGGGCAAAAGGCTCATGGCGCTGTAGCCCTTCAGTGTCCCCACAACCATCGTCTCGTTCTCGCCCTGGAAATAGCGATACTGCTCCATGCCGACCATCGAGAACATGGAATCCAAGTCGGCTTTCACGGGGCGGCGGAACACATTCGTGGCGTAGAACTCGTCGATCGCGGCTTTGTACGCCGGCGCTTCGAGATTCTTGTCCTTGTTGTATTGCGCGAATGCCTTTTGCGCAGAATCGGAGAGCAGCGCCACGGCCTTGTTGATCTCCTTTTCGGCAGCGGTGATGTCGAACGCTTCGCCGCTGAAAATCATCCCCGTGACGTGGTCGGGATGTGCCTTGTAGTACTCGATCGCGACAATGGTGCCCCACGAATTGCCGTTGAGGAACACCTTGTCGTACTTGAGCGCGCGCCGGAGCGAATCGAGTTCCTCGACATACCGCGAAATCACCATCAACGTCGTGTCGGTCAAGCGATCCGACTTTCCCGCGCCGAGTTGGTCGTAGCGCACAACGGGACGGTCGACCCCGAGCCCTTCCATCGATTTGAGATAGAAACTCCCCATGCCGGGGCCACCGTGAATGAGCATCACCGGCGTGCCGGTGCCGGTGCCGCTCACTTTGTACCAGATTCGGCCGCCCTGAACGGGAAGCATCGCTTCACCGGGGCCAAGGGCCATTGTAGCAGCGGTTGCCGTTGCGCCAGCGGTGGCGGCGGTTGAATCAGCGGCGGGAGCTTTCTCGCCACTGCAGGCGACGAGCGCCAGCGCGGTCGACGCGAGGAGTGCGTGGGGTGTTTTCATCCTCCAAACGTGCGGTGGCTGCGGCGGCTTCGCCAGCAGCCATTGCGTTCGGCACGACATCAAGTCGGAGGCCGTACGCAACGCTTTTAACGCGTGGCGTGCTACCGACGCGTGATCATCAGGTACATCGCCGCCAGCAGCGGCAACGTGGCAATCACCCCCCACATGATCCACCGCCTCGCGAGACGACGGTACTCTGCCGGGAGTTCGCGCAGATCGGCCGGGAAGGCGCGTACGATCCGCTGCTGCGCGGCTTGCGTCGGCACAAGAATGCCAAGCCAGATCACACCGGCGACGGCGAAGAGACCCTGACTCTCGGCGAGCCAGCGCGCGCCGAAAATCGGCATGTTCGCAACAGTCGTCATGCCGTATCCTCCCACAGCGAGCAGCGCGACGCCGCCGAGTGTGAGGAACCAATCCGTAACGATTACCATGCGTGTGGCAAATGCTGCGATGGCCGGCTCGCCGGTCCGATCCGCAAACACTTTCCAGACTGACGTCACGGTAACGTTGCCGACGAGCAGTACGAGACCGACAATGTGCAGCAGCTTGAAGACTGAGTACGTCACGCGGGGCGGGGCGAGGAGTGGACAAGAAGCACGCTCAAGCAAGACGCGCGACCGTCCTGAGGCAATGCTCGTCGGCCTCCGACCGGGGGCTTTTTCGATAAGTATCCGCATATTCAGACTGTTTCCGCCCTACCGTTCGCGTCTCCGACGCGCGGCAAGGTTCAAACAGGACGTCGCGGTCGCTTGAGATCGTATCGTAGCCGTGGCGCCACAAGGCAGGCGGCGCCCACACGGGCGCGAAGCCAAGACGCATTGTGTGCGGACCTGCCGACACAGGGAACCGCAAATGAGCCGCAACGGTCCCAACAAGCATCTGGAACTACGTAACCTCTGGGAAGGCGTGGAGATTATCGCCGACTCCGCGTCCACATCGCAATCACTCCGCACGAGCCGCCGGCCTGATTGAACTGCGTTGGGATCTCGCTGGCCCCGACATACACCTCCACCGCCTCGAGAATGTCCACCGGAATGCCATCGATGACGCTTGGCGGTGCGGCACGACCACTGCGCGCAGGCTGCCCAATCGGTGGCGCCGGCGGCGCGCCCCGTTCGTCGTCCACCTGCACGCCGTCGAGATAGATCGACATCGGACAATCGCCGAGTCCCGTTGATCGGCGCGTGCGCGGCACGAAGCCCGCACCCGATCCCACCAGCCGTACCGACGGCACTCGGCGGAGCAGATCGCTGGTGAAACGTGGCCTGATGGAATCGATGCTCGCTCTATCGAAAATGTGTCCGCGCGCGGTCGTGCGTCGCGCATCGAGGCCCGGCACTGGAGATCGCCGTGCGGTCTTGATCACCGCGGGCAGCGGCTGCGCGCCCGTTGCGGGTTCGAGCATCACCGGCCACGTGATGTCCCCACCTGCGGTGAGCTCGAGTCGCTCATCGACCGGCGCGAAACCCGCCGCATACACGCGAAGTACGTACTGGCCAAGCGGCCGATTCGCGAACCGTGCACGGCCCTCGGCATCGGTACGCATGACGCCCGACTTCTCTCCCTCCAGCACCACCAGTACTCCAATCACACGCTCCTCCGTTCTGTCAGTCGTCAACTGCACGGTGACGGTCGCGGTGCGCGATTGGGTTCCAACAGCCTGCGTGGCGTATGCTCTGCGGGCCGCACTCGCGCTCAGACTTAGCAACAGTCCGAAAACGAATACGGCCCGCATTGGTGTTGCCGCGCCCAAGCGTGTTACGGAGCGCGGTCTGTGCAGCCCTTGTAGGCGGTGTTGTTACGCTCTGCGAACGACGGCGTGAGGTTGACGTCGGTGCTGTATGTCCCGCCCTTGAAGTACGCACCGGTTGGCCACACCGACTCGGCCGGCCGGTTGTACTGCCGCTGCAGTCGACGCAGATCACCAACGCGCGTTGCCGTGAGATAGAACCAGAACGCGCGCTCACGGAACAGCAGATTGGTGCGAGCATCTGCGGTGCCCGGATCCGACAATGCCACAAGCACGCCCGGCGTGTTCGGGATGTTACGCAACGAACGCACCGTCCCGTCCGCACGCGGCTCGTTGATTTTTTCCAGCCACGTCGCGTTGTCACCGCGACGCAACGCCGCTTCAGCTTCAATCATCCGTGCCGTGACACCGCTCACGAGCGTGCTTGGTGCCGATCCGTTCACGTACCCGAGGATCGTGAACACCTGCGTGGACCCATCCTGCCCCAAACGCGAAGTCGTCGAGGTGAGCACACGCGGATCGCGCGCCGTGCGGAAATCGAGACCGTTCGTGCCTTCGCGATCCGATGGTCCGAAGTTCGCCGTGTTCACCATCCAGTCGAAAACAGTGTTCTGCAGCGTTGTCTGCGAAAACTCCACCACGTACTGCCAGCTGGTGGGCACAGCGATGGATCCGGCACCGTCTCCGCCGGCACTCACGGTTGCGGCGGCCGCGTCGAACTGCCCGAGGTTGAGCTGCGCCCGAGCCTTGGCCACGCGCGCCAGATAGCGGAAATTCTGATCCGCTGCTGCGGTGCCCAACGTTCCGAGCGCACTGTCCGCCTGCACAACGGCACGCTGGTACAGCTGCTGCGTGGTGACCAGCGTTGCCGCTTCGGGCGCGGCATCGTTCACCGACGCCAACGGCAAACCGTTGCAGAACAGCTCGCCGGCGATGTTGAGTGAAATGCCCTGCAACGCGTACAACTGCCCGATGTTCAGGCTGCGCGTCGCACCCGCCGGCACGTACTCGTTCAGTGCGCGAATGGCACGAACACCCTGCGTGTAGCTGTCGGAGAACTTGTTCCAGGCCGCTGCGGGGAACACGTTCTCGTTGAACGCGCGCTGATCGATGTGATCGGCGCCGGGACGCGCGTTGATCAGTTCATCGCTCAGCAGCCCAACGTAGATGTTGGCACTGACGTTCGTTGTGCCACCGAAAAACTGCGCGAAGTCACGCAATGCGCCGGCTCTGATTGCGGCGGCGCCATTGGGACTGGCGGCGTCTTCCGGCCGGATTTGATCGGGAGTGTTCACCTCGAGCAGCGTGTCGCGGTTGCAACCGACGGCGGCCAAGGTTGCAAGGGCACCGAGGGCCGCAACGCGGCGTGTGGATGCAGAGAGTCGAGTCATGGCTTCAGTACCCCACGTTGACGCGCAGCGTCCAGTAACGGAGCAGCGGCGCGGAGAAGAAGTCGTTGTTGCCGCCGCCCGTATTGGCGACGCTGCCGTTCGTTTCAGGGTCGATGCCTGGGTAGCGACTCCACAACAGGCCGATGTTACGGCCCACGAGTGTGACCGCCGTCGATCGCGCATGCACCTTTGAAGCCCACTTGGCGGGCACCGTATACGACACCGACAGCTCACGGAAGCGGATGAAGTCGTTGGGCGTGAAGTAGCCCCACACGCTGTTTCCGAGTCGTGCACTCGTGGTGGTCACCGCCGCGGCCTGGTCGGCAAACGCTGCGCCCTTGTCATTCACGCCTTGGCAGTTGCCCGAGATACAACGCTGATTCTCGAAGCCCCACTGGTTGTAGTGGCCACCGCGGTAGTCGAGGAGCGTGCTGATTTGCACGGAGTTGTTGAACAGTCCGATCGTGTTCGACCACCCGGCTTCACGCACCGGCAGCGTCGGTCCCTTGAACTCGGCCGTGTCGCCGACCACGATCTCGCCCTCGGTCAGGATGCCGTCGTTGTTGGCATCGGCAAAGCTCTTGATCGGCCGCGCCCACAGGCCGAACGCGGGATAGCCGACCACGTTTCGAGCGCCCTGCGTGACCGCGAGCTGTGCCTTGCCCGCGTCCACCAGCTTGTTCCGGATGAGTGAGCCGTTCACCCGCGTGCTCCAGGTCAGCCACGATCGCTCGAGCAGGCGTGCATCGATGGAGAGTTCGGATCCGGAATTCATGATGGCGGCAATGTTCTGCCACTGGCTGGCGCCGGCACCGAAGCTGGGCGGCAGCGGATTCTGGAAGAGCGCATCCCGTGAGAGCTTCCGAAAATACGTCGCTTCGATGTTGACGCGGTTTTTGAGCATCGCGATATCAAAGCCGGTCTCCGTCTCCGTGGTCACTTCAGGGCGCAGATCCGGGTTGCCGATCGCACCGAGCCGCAGCGCACCCACTTCAACACCGCCAAGCGGCACCGTGTTCGCATTCAGGAACTGCAGCGCCGCGATGGTGCTCGGCTGTACACCGGCCCGTCCCCATGCCGCGCGGAAGCGAAGGTTGTTGAGAGGACTCCACTGCGGGAACCACGGCTCCTCACTCAGCACGTACGACGTTGCGGCTCGCGGATAGAGCGTGGTGCCCGCGTTACGGCCGAAGGCGCTGTTCTGGTCTGTACGCACGCTGCCGGTGACGAACAGACGATCGTTCCAGGCAAGGTCCTGCTGCACGAACGCCCCGTACGTGGCGTTCTCCGAGGTGAACTCACTCGCGGTGCGAATGGATGCCGAGTTTGGTGTCTGCGCACCGGGCGGCAGGGTGTAGCCTTGCACCACGGTCTCGTATTGCGTGTCCTTGAACCACTGCGCACCGACACTGGTCTTGGAGCTGATGGTCGGCGTGAGCGTGAAGCTGGCCGTAGACCCAAGGTCAACCGAGTAGCGTGAGAACACACTGCGATTGGCGTCCTTGCCGCCCGTCTGTCCCGGCGGACCCCACCCGGTGACCGTACCCTCGTTCGCACGCGAGAAGCGGTATCCATAGCCGCCCACCTGATCGAGACCGATCACCGCACGGTTGGACAGCCACGACACCGGCTTCCAGTTGATCTGTGACGAGCCAGTAAAGCGTTGATCGCGCTTGAACTGCTCCACCGAAAGGATATCGCCGGTGAACTGCGCCGAGTTGCCCTTGAACGCGGTGCGGAAACCGGGGGCGAAGTAGCTCTGGAACGACAGGCCGGCAAAGAATCCGCCATCGAACGGGCTAAACAGCGAGCGATCGATGTACCCCGTCGAAATCGCCATGTCCGCCGTTTTACCGAGCGGGAAGCTGAAGTTGCCGCGCAACGATGTCTGCGACAGCTGGTTCGGGTTGATCTGTACATCGGTGGGACGTGAGCCGCGGAGCGCCGTGAGTCGGGTAATCTCGGCGTCCGGCATCTGATACGGACCGGTTTCCTCCATCCGTTCCACACCGAAGAAGTACTTGAGATTCTCGTTGCCGCCCGACGCATTGAGGCCAAGCTGAAAGCGCGGCTGGGTGGCGAAGGGCCGCGTCTCCGGATTCATCAGCGGATTGAACGTGGTCAGCGAGTCGCGCACGCAGCGCGACAGCGACTGATCGCTGATGCGGCAGAGCACCGGCGCCGTTCCCGGCACGCCGTTCACGAGATTGCGACCCCACGCCCGATAGTTGTCGACGAACTGCGCCGGCTGACTCACGTTGCCGTACTCGCCGCTGGTGGCCCAGCGGGTTGCCCCCACGCGTCCGCGCTTGGTCTTGATGACCAGCACGCCATTAGCCGCCGCCGTGCCGTACAGCGCCGACGCCGACGGCCCTTTGAGAATATCGATCGACTCGACGTCCTCCGGGTTAATGCCGCCGAAGTTGTTGATGCGCCCTGTTGAGAAGTTGCCCGGCGCCGGCGAATTGTCGATGCGTACGCCGTCGATAACGATGAGGGGCTCGTTCGAGAGCGACAGCGAGCTTGTACCACGAATGCGGATAGACGACGACAGACCCGTCTGCCCAGATCCTTGAATGACCTGCACGCCCGCCACGCGCCCTTGCAACAGCTCGTTCACGTTGGTCGCCGATGCCTTCTCGGCCAGAGAGTCCGCCCTGATGGTAGCCACGACGTTGCCGTACGATTTGCGCGACTGCTCACCCGTGGCCGTCGTGACGATGGCATCCAGCGTTTTCACTGAAGGTTCCAAAGCAAAGTCGACCGTCATGTCGCCGCCTGCGGCCACCTGCACCGTCTTGGTCAGCGGCTGGTAGCCCAGACGGACCACGCGCACCAGCGCCGTGCCCGCAGCGACTCCCGTCACCACGTATCGACCGTCAGCGCCAGAGAGGGCGCCAAGGCGGGTGCCTGTAATGCTTACCTGCGCAGCGGCCAGAACCGTACCTGTGCCAACCTCGGTCACGCGCCCTCGCACGCTGCCGCCTCGATCCTGGGCCGCCAGCAGCGCCGGTAGCCCGAGAAACGCTGCGACGAAGCCCATCGTCACCCGTGTACGCATGTACCACACCTCCGGAGGGGATAGAATCAGGACGCCTCGCGAGCGCAACTGCACTGTCATGCGGAATCCGGGTGACTGGAGTCCGCACTAACACACCCCAATACCGAACGCACGCCACGGCCGGTGAGGCCGAGGCGTGGAGGAGCGTTCAGCGGGAATTGGGGGGACCACTCGCCGTGTCATGTGGCTGGCACGCGAAGCGGACAACCCCATTGTGTGGCACGACGTCCCAAACTGTCAAGGAATCGTCGCGTTAGCGTGGCGAACGGGCTCGGCTCAGCGACCGATGGCGGCGGCCCGGATGGGTCAGGCGCATGTTCGGCACCTGCAGGGGATCCTGGAGGCGCAGGCGAAGTACGATCGCCCCCGACGTTTCGCCGGGTCGCAGCGTGCGCGCGGTGCCAAGAGCCTCGGCGAAGACAAAGGTCGCGCCTTCGCCGCTCACGCCGTTCGAGGCATTCAGGACCGCCGGTGCCAGCGCCCGGAAGTCGCTGCCAAGACCGCTGCCGAATTCTTTGATCCACAGCACCAGCGGGCCAACGAGCATGCGCGCGCTCGCGTTGCGCACCCGCAATGGCAGCTCTAGGATGCGCCCCGATTCGTCGTACTGCGACGGGTCGGCGCTGAACTCGATCATCCCGGTCACAGCAGCCGGCTGACCCGGATTGGTCGCAACTCCCGCCCCCGCGGGCGCGCCGGGTTCGACGCGTACGCGCGCTGATCAAAGCTGATACACCCGATACACCCGATACACCCGATACACCCGATCGGGAAACCGCGACCCGCGTATGCGAAATCGCCCACCCCGCAGCACCCGCTCAGCAACAAAGCAGCATCCGCGCAGCAACGGCGCAGCAACACAGCAGCATCTGTGCAGCAACGGAGCAGCACACGCGCACGACGCGGATGCGCCGCAACATCCGCTTCGACATGGGGCGCATGCCGTCTCGGCTCACCAGAAAGTCCGGCACCACCACGCGATGCGACTGGGCCACAATGATGGACGGCAGCGCTGGGACGGCGCACTCCGCCCGCAGGTCGAGTGCACAGGTG
>Ga0105044_10006438_pt1 | contig 16154 bp, 14 predicted proteins | sample MAT01_FD_78092 | JGI IMG/M metagenome (GOLD analysis project Ga0105044, IMG submission 78092) | Freshwater microbial communities from Lake Fryxell liftoff mats and glacier meltwater in Antarctica - MAT-01 | ecosystem: Environmental > Aquatic > Freshwater > Ice > Liftoff microbial mat | place... | reverse complement strand
TGCTGCCTGCTGTGGTCAACATGAGCCTCGGCGGCGGTTACTCCGCCTCGCTCAACTCGGCGGTTGCAAACGCCGTCGCGAAAGGCGTGACCTTCGCTGTGGCTGCCGGCAACGATGGCCGCAACGCCTGCAACTACTCCCCCGCTTCGGCCCCGTCTGCGATCACAGTTGGCGCAACGTCCTCGACCGATCTAAAGGCCAGCTGGTCCAACTTTGGCACCTGCCTCGACATCTTTGCGCCTGGCGTCAACATCACGTCCTCGGTGAACACCAGCAACACGGCGACCGCAGTGTACAGCGGTACGTCGATGGCGTCTCCGCACGTCGCTGGCGTTGCAGCGCTTTACCTGCAGGCCAATCCGAACGCCACGCCGGGACAGGTCGCCACCGCACTCACATCGAATGCCACACTGAACAAGGTGAGCAGTCCGGGCACAGGCAGCGCGAATCGTTTGCTATTCATGGGCTTCATTGGTGGCGCCGGTCCGCCTCAGCCCGCGGCACCGGTTGCGGCATTCACCTGGACATGCAATACCCAGCGCCGCTGCGTCTTTGATGGCCGCACCTCGACGGGAACAGGATTGACGTATCGCTGGACAAACTCCAATGACCTCCCGGCCAGCGGCGTGACGGCCGTGTACTGGTGGGACTGGGCAGGTCGATCGCAGACCGTGACGCTCACGGTGACCGACAACATTGGTCGTATTAACGCGCTCTCAAAGGTCGTTGTCGTGAACTGACGCAACGCGCGCTACCGTAAGACCGAAACACAAGGCGGGGCGCCGTTACTGGCGCCCCGCCTTGTGTTTCATGTCGCGCGGGTAACTTGCGGTGCTATGCGTGCGACGCCCAGGACACTTCACCTTTGGTGTACGGCAAGCAGGGATCGTATCGGCCGGGCGACTCGATGTAGCGCTGCGCCTGTGTACACCCGATCTCCGAGGTGAAGTAGCCGAGCAACGATAGCTCCTTCATCATCCGGAAATAGTGTGCGGGATCGTCCGGCTTCTTGGTGTCCATGTACGCCTTCTGTTCCTTGTCGAGTGTTTCAAGCAAAGCGAGGCGGTGCGCAGGCGTTGATGCAACGAACGTCGTCTTGTTCGCTGTTTCCGCGGCAGCATCGAGTGTCTTCATGCCGTCGCGGAAGATTGCCTGGTCTTTCGGCTGGTAGCTGTCGGCCACCATGACGGCCATGAACGCACCCGTCTTGGCGGCCTTCGCACCGGGCGTCTTCGTGTCCGGAAGAATCGTGTCCGCGATTTCATCGAGGTACGCGATCTCCGCAGCAGTGAAGGGCACGAACGCGGCCGTTCCGTCGGCTGCAACCGGTGGGCTGTCTTTCGGCGCGCAGCCGGTCCACAGAGCGCTGCCGCCGATGAGTGCTGCACCACCCAGCAATGCACTCACGCGCTTGATCGCCTCGCGACGATCGATCAAGGACTGGGCGAGAAGCGGTTTGTCAGTATCGAGTGACATGGCGGGATCCGTTTAGAGATTGCGCTTGGTGAGTTCACTGACGGCGAAGTCCGCGGCCCGCGCCGTCAACGCCATGTAGGTCAGCGACGGATTCACACACGACGCCGACGTCATGCCCGATCCATCGGTGACAAAGACGTTGGGCGCGTCCCACACCTGATTGTGGCTGTTGAGCACTGACGTCTTGGGGTCCTTTCCCATGCGCGCCGTGCCCATCTCGTGAATGCCCTGACCTGGGAAGTAGCCCAAGTCGTAGGTCTTCACGTCTTTCACGCCAGCGGCCGCGAGCATCTCGGCCATGTCGGCCATCATGTCCTTGCGCATCTTCGCTTCGTTCTCGCCTGTTGCACAATCGATCTTGAGCACAGGCAATCCCCACTTGTCCTTCGTCGTTTCGTCGAGCGTGACCTTATTGGCGTGGTTGGGGAGCATTTCACCGAATGCCATTCCACCGACGGTCCACTGACCTGGTTCCGCAGCGGCATCCTTGAACGCACCACCGATCCCGGCTTCGGCAATGGCGCGCGACCAACCTTCACGACTCGCACTGCCCTGATAACCAAAGCCGCGCAGATACTCCCGCTTGTCACCAAAGACATTGCGATAGCGAGGGATGTAGAAGCCGGTGGGTTTCCGGCCGTAGTAGTACTTGTCGTCGAGCCCTTCGAGATCGCCTGCCGCACCAAGACGGAAGTGGTGATCCATCAGGTTGTTTCCGAGTTCGCCCGAACTGCTCCCCAAGCCACCCGGCCAGATGTCCGTCGCGGAACGCAGCAGCAACCACGCGCTGTTCAGTGTCGACGCGCAGAGGAAGACGACCTTCGCCTTGTAGTCGGTCGTGGCGTTGGTGACGGCATCGATCACGCGCACGCCGCTCGCCCGCTTTTTGTCCTTGTCGTAAAGCACTTCGCTGACGATCGCGAACGGCTTGAGCGTCAGATTGCCGGTGGCGACTGCCGCGGGCAACGTTGACGACTGGGTGCTGAAGTAAGCGCCGTACGGACAGCCCAGCCAGCAGGCGTCGCGTGACTGGCAGGCGCCACGGCCAGGGAGCGGCTGGGTGATGTTTGCGGTGCGCGCATGAATGAGGTGCCTTTTGCCGTCGAACAGCTTCTTGAGCTTGTTGCCGACAAGTTCTTCACCGCAATTGAGTTTGTGCGGCGGCATGAACTGACCATCAGGGAGCACTTCAAGTCCGTCGCGATTGCCGGCGATACCGGCAAACTTCTCAACCTTGTCGTACCACGGCGCTAGTTCTTCGTAGCGAATTGGCCAGTCGACAGCGATGCCGTCCTTCGCGTTCGCGTCAAAGTCGATGTTGCTCCAGCGATAGCTCTGGCGCCCCCACATCAGCGAACGGCCGCCCACCTGATAGCCGCGGAACCAGTCGAAGCGCTTGGCTTCCGTGTAAGGCGATTCCCGTTCGTCCACCCAGTAGTCGAGATTCTTCTCGTTCAGCGGATAGTCACGCGCGAGCACCGGGTAGTGCTTGATCATGTCGGTGGTGCGACCGCCACGGTGCGGATACTGCCACGGGGCCTTGGTGGCGTTCACATAGTCTTTGATGTGCTCGATGTTCTTGCCGCGTTCGAGCAACAGCACCTTGAGGCCTTTTTCCGTGAGTTCCTTGGCCGCCCAACCGCCAGAGATTCCGGAGCCAACAACGATCGCATCGTACGCCTGATCCTGCACCTGATCCTGCACTGCTTCCTCCCATGTCGCCAAGATCGACAAGTACCGGTGGGAACTGCGAGGAGAATGTCGCGGAGAGAACTACCCGTCGTCCAATATGGCCTTCGGTACGCGCGCGGTCACGCGCGATCACGCTTTGCTACGTCAGGGACGGATTCTGGCACACCGTCGACGCCCATACACCAGCCATCGGTGACGAACACGTTGAGCGCGTCCCAAACCTGATTGTGTTTCTTGAGCACGGAGCGCTTCGGATCCCGGCCCATCCGCGCGGTGCCCATCTCGATGTGCTCCACGTTCTTTCCTCGATCGAGCAGGAGCACGCGCAAGCCTTGCTCGGTGAGCGCCTTCACCGCCGCGCCGCCGGAGATCCCCGAACTTACGACAATCGCGTTGTACGTCGTCGCCTGCACTGCCGCCCCTCATACAAAGGGAAAGTGATGCCTTGCCCCTGCACGCCAACGTGGGTGCCGGTTGTCCTTTCCGCCATGGCTGCAGAACTCAGACACGCCGCACGAATCTTTCGTCACGCCCGCGAGCACGCACGAATTCTCGGGGCTGCGCCCACGGATCACACGAAAAGCTGAATTCTTCTTAAGGAACGACGGGAGACGATCCGATACTGACAGGGACACCCAGAACTTCTCACCCAGGCGCCGAAGTCGGCGCCATCTGGAACTATCCCGCTCATGTCCATTTCGCACGCCCTCATTGGCCAGTTGAAGCAGGCCGGGGCAACGTTGCACGCAGACATACTCGAAATCGAGGCCACCGGGAACCGACCGGTGCGACAGCTGCGCGTCATCGAAGGGCGGGTTGTGGGACGTCAGCAAACAGACGGCCGCTGGTCCGAGGCTGATTGGCGTGAAATGCCCGTCGATCAACTGCTGGAGTTCTACGTCGACGATTCTCCCGCCGCGGCCTGGCTACGCGAGAATGGCACGGACCTCATGCAGTCCGCACTGATTTCGATGGTGTGGCCCCGATGAGCGCTGGTTCGGCCTCCGGGGCCAATGGCTCGACGCAAGAGGAACCCACTCCGCTTGAGCTGTTCGTCAAAAGACTGAAGGAAAAGAGCGATCTCCCGGCATTCGTGAAAAACGTCGAAGCCATTACGGACGTCGTTCACGATCCGAAGTCGCGGGTACAGCTCCTGAACAACGCGATCCAAAGCGATGTCGCGCTATCGGCCAAGGTGCTGCGCATCGCTAATTCAGCGATTCATGCGTCGTCCGGCCGCACCGTCGAGACCTGCTATCAGGCGATCATGCTGCTCGGCTTCGGGCGCATGAAAGACATTGCAGTCGGAGCGGCCGTCTTCGAGCATCTGAACAACCGGTCGGTTGCACTGAAGGAGCTGATGGCCATCTCGGTCATCACGGCAAATCAGAGCGTGAAGCTGTGCACGCCGGCTGGTGTCACGCAGGTGGAGACCGCCTATCTCTGCGGCATCTTTCGCAATCTTGGCGAGCTGGTGGTCGCCTCGTACAAGCCAAAGGAATACGAAGCGTATCACGCGGCGCAAAAAGCGCCGGATGAGGCGCTAGGCCCCACGGATGTCCGCGCGTTTGGCTTCAAGTTCGACGACCTGGGGCGCGTGATCGCCGAACTGTGGGGACTACCCAAGTCGATCACCGCGGCGCTCAATCGGCCACCTTCGCTGACAGCGGCACCGACGGATAGCACCGCGCGCTTGGCCGCGTTGACGCAGCTCAGTGCGGACACCACGCACGCGATCTATCGCAGCAGCCGCGCACAGCAGACGACCAAGCTCAAGGGCGCCGTGCTGCAGTACGGCAACGGGCTTGGTGTTTCTGAAGCGGATGCTCTCGAGGCCGCGCGCGCTGCGTTTGCGGCGTCGACAGGCGCCCTGAAAGCCGCGCAAAGCAGTATCAATCCAGCAATATTCGAGGACCGTCTCAAAGCGATCGAAGAGACGGTCAAGGTCGCAGCCGCAGGCGGAGCGCGGAGCGATCAACAAACTGCGGCAAATAGCAGCATTGCGGGTGGGGAGTCATCGGCCTCGGTGAGTGGCGCGACGCTTGACGCGTCGGGTTCGGCGGCCTCTGGCGCGAGTGGCCATCTCACCAGCGGTGCACCGGGTCCGCCAGCCATGACTGGAGGCTTTGTGGTGGTCGATGAAGCCGGCAGGATCGAAACCGCTCAGGGAGGATGGAGTTCAGGGCTCGACGGGACGATTGACACACCGCCGCCACCCGAGAACAAGTTCGCCAAGGTCGCTGATAGCTTGCGTGGTGCGTTCAGCGGCAAGCGCCCGCTCAGCACGGACGAAGCGATTGCCAAGACGCTCGCCGCGCTGCTCGCCATCGGTTTTCAACGGAGCGCGTTGCTGCTCGGCGCGGACAACTACACGCGCATGAAGGCCCGCACGGCGGTCGGAGAGGGGCAGGAGTTCCTGAGCGATCATCTCAACATCGTGCTGCAGCCGCCCAACGGCGCGATGGCGGTGGCGCTGCTCCGTCGAGAGGACGTGTTCTCCGATCTGAAGAACGGGTCTCCATTCCGGGCAGATCCGTCGGTGAAGCGATTGCGTTCCGCATCGATTGTGCTCCTGCCCGTCATCGTGGCGGGGCAGCCCATCGGCGCACTCTTCGCGGACGCCGTCAGAGCGCCCGTACTCTTTCCGGAGCCGGTTCGCCAGTCGTTACTGGACATCCGCAGCGCGCTCAATCACGCCTTCGAGCGACTCCGCGAAAAAGCTGCGGCTTCTCCGTCCGCCCAAGCAGCCCGCCAGATCGGCTTGGCGTCCTGATTCCCGAACAGAATCCGATCTAGAAGCCCGCCGAACCGGACCGCGGTACGCTGCGAAATTTCTGGCCGTGATGGTTGGATTTCTTTGTTCTGTTGCGTGCGGGTCGATGCTTGCGCCGCAGGTGACGACGGGCTCGATGTCCGGCACTGTGCGCGGCCCGAGCGGCCCAATGCTCGGTGCCCGGATTCTCGCCTTTCACCAGCCGTGAGGCACCGCCTATCAGACGCTCTCACGCGCCGACGGTCGCTTCCTCATTCCAGCCATGCGCGTCGGCGGCCCGTACACGGTCACGGCTGTGTCCATCGGCTTCGAACGCAACACCCAGCAGGGGCTCGAAGTCACGCTTGGCAACGCGACCGACGTGACGTTCGACCTCACGCAGGCCGTGGTCACCCCGTCCGGCGTGCAGGTTACGGCAACGGGCGGCGCGTTGAGTTCGCGCATCACGGGCGCATCGACGACGATTCCGAAGGAAGCGCTGGCCGCGTTCCCGACCATCGGCCGCACGATCACCGACTTCACGCGCCTCGTGCCGCAGTCGTCGGGGTCGTCGTTCGCCGGTCAGGACAATCGCCTCAACTACTTCACGCTCGACGGCTCGGCTTTCAATAACTCGTTCGGTCTTTCCGGTCAGCCCGGCGGTCGCACGAGCGTCTCGCCCATTCCGATCGACGCCATCGAGCAGCTGCAGGTCAACATCGCGCCGTTCGACGTGCGTCAGGGTGGGTTTACCGGCGCCGGTGTGAACGCAGTGACCAAGTCGGGCACCAACGAGTTCAAGGGCGCGCTTTACTACACCACCCGCAATCAGGGCTTGGTGGGAGACAGCTCGGCCGGCGTGTTCTACAACAAGGGCAAGTTCAAGTTCGCGCAGCCGAGTGGATACGTCAGTGGTCCGATCATCAAGAACAAACTGTTCTTCTTCTTCAACTACGATGAGGACGAAAACGCGCAGCCAGCGACGAGCTTTCTGCCGAACAAGGGCGGGGAGACGATCGGGGGCAACACCACGCGAGTGCTACAGTCGGATATCGACCAGCTGAGCACGTTCCTGCAGGACAAGTTCAACTATGTCACTGGTCCGTCGTCCGACTTCAATCTCACTACGCCGTCCGCCCGCTACATCGCCAAGTTCGACTTGAACATCGACGACCGGAACAAGTTCAGCTTCCGCTACAGCCAGCTGAAGTCGCAGGCCGACATCCCGATTTCGAACTCCAACGCGCTCGGCACGCTCGGTAATCGCCGGGACAATTTGAATTCGATGAGCTTCCAGAACTCCGGGTACACCATCAAGGAAAACATCAATTCGTATATTGGCGAGCTGAATTCGCAGATCGGTTCGAACATGTCGAACCAGATTATCGCAGGCTTCACCAAGAACGATGAAAGCCGTGTGTCCAAAGGCTCGCTCTTTCCGCTGGTCGACATCAACAACAACAACACCACCTATCTGTCGTTCGGCTTTGAACCGTTTACGCCGAACAACATCCTGAAGTACAGCACGTGGCAGTTCCAGGACAATTTTTCGATCTACCTGGATAAGCATGACATCACGTTTGGTGTGACGGCGCAGCGGTACCAGTCCGACAATGGCTTCTCGCCGGGCCTACAAAGCTCCTACGTGTACAACTCGCTCGCCGACTTCTACACCGACGCGAACGACTTCTTGGCCAACAAGGGCCGCACTACGTCGCCAGTGTCGCTGAGCCGCTTTCAGGTCCGCTACAACAACATTCCGGGACTCGACGCCCCCATTCAGCCGTTGCGTGTGAACACCTACGGCGCGTATCTGCAGGACGAATGGCGTGCGACGCGCAACCTGAAGGTCACCGTCGGTGCGCGCTTCGACTTGCCCGTCTTCGAGAACACGGCGTTCAACAATCCGTTGGCCAATCAGCTCAACTTCCGCGATCAGACCGGTGCCACGGTGCAGTACAACACCGGCAAGCTGCCGAATGCGAACATTCAGTTCTCCCCGCGAGTCGGTTTTAACTGGGACGTGACGGGAGATCGCCAGACGGTGCTTCGCGGCGGAACCGGCGTGTTCAGCGGGACGCCTCCGTATGTGTGGATTTCCAACCAGCTGGGCCAGACGGGGGTGCTCACGGGCTTTATCCAAGGCGACAATACGCGTGCATTTCCGTTCAACCCGGATTCGGCGTCGCTGCAAAAGCAGTTCAGCAACGGTTTCTTCGCCAAGGCTGCCTACGCACAGGGCGTCACCCGGAACTCGTACGATCCCGGCTCCACCGCAGCCACCAACTGGACGGCGAACGCGATGGCGGGCGATCCGAACAACCCGGGCGTGCAGTACTCGGCCAACTCGCCGGGGAAGCGCCTCTTCCTCGCGCTGTCGTACCGCAAGGAGTACTTCAAGTTCGGTGCAACCAGCCTCTCGGTCTTCACCGAAGGCCGCACGCTCGGCAACACCAGCTACATCTTCAGCGCGGATGCCAACGGTGACGGCGCCGGCCAAAATGATCTCATCTACGTGCCACGCACCACCGGCGAGATGAACTTCCAGCAATACTGTGTCAGTGCCACGGGCGCCGTCGTCACCAACTGCACAACCGCCGCTCGCACGTTCACCGTGGCGGATCAGGCCGCGGCGTGGGATGCGTACATCAGTCAGGATCCATATCTCAAGGACAAGCGCGGTACTTACGCTGAGCGCGGTGCGGTGTTCCTGCCGATCAACTTTCGCACGGACGTGGGGCTGACCCAGGAGATCTTCCAGAACGTCGGCGGCAAGCGCAACACGCTGTCCATTCGTTTCGACGTGCTCAACATCGACAACCTGCTGAACAACAAGTGGGGCGCAGGCCGGCGTCTCGTGTCGAACGCTCCGTTGCTGCCGCAGGCCACCGGTACCGACGGCGCGCTGCTGTATCGCCTGCGCAACTTCGGCACGAACCTGATGAACACCACGTACCAGAGCACCGCTGGTCTCTCGGACGTGTGGCGTATGCAGCTTGGTGTCCGCTACACATTCAATTGATTCGATGCACTGATTCGATCAACTGATCGAGTTTGGGAGTGATTGAAGACAACGGCCGCTGCGGAGTTTCGCAGCGGCCGCTCTGCTTCACACGGCGGCGAAACGCTTGACACGATTTGGCACCGATGGCACCATGAGCACTTTCGTGTGTAGCGGCAACCTTCGCCGGAACCGTATTCATGTCGTTTCGCACATCTTGCATCGTCGTTTCCGCAACCGCCACGGCGGTCGCATTCGCCGCGTGCGCGCGGACGCCCGAGTTGCCACCGCTCGACACGGCCATGCATCAGGCCAGTTGGGAAGAGTGGAAAGGGAAGCGCACGGCGTTTCTCTCCACCCCCGGCAGACCGATGTCTTACACGGGGCTGACGTGGTTGCGCGCTGGTGCCAATACCATTGGCGCCGACTCGACCAATGCCGTTCGGCTGCCTGGGCGCGATGTGCCGCCCAAGGTCGGCGTGTTGATTCGCACGGGGAATGAGGTGCGCTTCGAACCGATCGCTGGGCTCCCGATCACAATCGACAGTCAGCCGGCGACCGCCAAGGTGCTGGCCACTGACGCTGTTCCAAAGCCATCGGTCGTGTCCGTCGGTACAGCAGGTTTCAAGTTGATGCAGCGCGTCGATTCACTGGGCGTGCGCACCTTCGATGCAGATCGCGTTTCCCCTGAGGCGATCGCCCAAGAGATCACGCCGCTCGAATACTTCGCGCTCGATCCGGCATGGCGCATTGTGGGCAAGCTGGTGCGCCGTGAAAAGCCTGAAACCGTTGCCGTCGCGACAAGTGCCGGTGTTGCCGAAGTCCACATCGTTCTGGGTACCGTCGACACGAAAATCGGAACGCAGGAGCTGCATTTGGTGGCGATGGCCGGAACCGGGGTCACCGACCTGTTCTTCACCTTCAGCGACGAGTCGAGCGGCGAAGACAGCTACGGTTTCCGCTTTCTGCATGCCGCGCTCGATACGGCGACCAACGTGGTTGCACTCGATTTCAACTTCGCGTACAACCCCGATTGCGCCTTTTCTGCATTCACGACATGCCCGCTTCCGCCCGACGGCAATCGCATCGGGGTGCGCATCCCGGCCGGCGAGCGAATCGTGAAGTACGTGAACGAAGGAACGGCTGCTACGCGTGCGAAATCGTTGACCGATAAAGTGCGTGGCGCCGCAACCGCTACGGACGTGGTGAAACCGTGAGCCGGTATTGGCGCCGAGCCGAAACGTTGCGGACTGCGACCGTCTTCACGGCGATGGTCCTTGTGCTTGGCGCCTGTCAGAAGGACGGCCAGAGCGCACCGCCCACAACCCGCAAGCCACCGTTGGTGACGGGGGCAATTGCGCCTGCGTACGACGCGTTGCCGCTGAATGGAGCGGCCATTGCATTCGGTGGCGAGGGCAGCCCGCTCACCCTGCTCAACGTGTGGGCAACTTGGTGCCGGTCATGCAAGGAAGAGTTTGCGGAGCTCGAGCGCATGCGCCGGGCGTACGAGGCCAAGGGTCTCCGGGTCGTCGCCGTGAGCGTTGACCAGGGTGCGTCGACCAAGGTGGAGGCCTTCGTCGCTGCGCAGGGAAGTCAGTTTGCGGTCGTGCACGACCACAAAGCGCGGATCTCGTCGCTGTATGGCGTGGGCGGTCTTCCGTCCACCTATCTCATCGGGCGTGACGGCCGGGTGCTTTGGTCACTGACGGGCAGTTTTCTGGAAGACAGCTCCAACATGTACGCCGCCATTCGCAAGGCGACGGGCGCGCCGTAGTCCGCCCCCGCTGGATCGCATAACGCTGGCGTTACGGTTTCCGGCTGATCGGCTCTGCCTTCGCAATTTTGAATGTGAAGGCCTGCTCGACGAGCTGCGCTACCGTGTGGCCACGGAACACGGCCGGGCGATATTTCATTCGCGGAAGCGCAGTGCGCACGGCGGTGGTGAATGCGGTGTCGGTGCTGGCCATGACAGCGAAGCTGGCCAGATCGGCGTGCCCTGTTGAGTCGATGACAAACGTGGCCAGCACTACCCCTTCCACCTGCTTTGCGAGCAGAGCCGCAGGATACGCTGGCCCTTCACTCGTCGGGTCGCGCTCCGCGGTCGAGTCAACTTCAATCTCGGACAGCGGGCGTTGCGGTTCAGTTGGCGTCTGCTGGGGGGAGCTGAGTGTCGCTTCGGTGATGACTGCCTTCGCCAGTGATTCATCGGCTTTGGCGATCGGCGCGGTCGACGGGTTGGGAACCGCTGGCACCGGTACGCCCATCAATCCGACGTATTGCAGCTGCTCTTGCCGCGCCTGGGATGTGCGCTGGTCTTTAGGTGCAAGGAAGATTGGCCGATTCACGTTATCCGTTCGCGGCTCGGCTGCGATGCGGGCTGCAATGGTCACGACGCTCACGACAGCGACGACTTGCGCCAGACTGCCGAGCGTGGCGACCACCAGATCGTGTACAAGCGAGTGGCGGGCCGACTCAATGAGCGTGAGAGCGCGTCGAGTGGGGCGTGCGCGTGGATCGGCGACGGACGCGGATGCAGAGGGGAGAGGAGGCATCGCTGGTCGAGGTGAGAACCTCATGTCGAAATCTGCTGCAGCGACGGATGGGAGGCGAGAGGCGCAACGAAGTTTTGCCGCAAACCTGGTTTGCTTAGCCCTTGCTTCAACGAAGCCGTGGGACAGTTTCAGGATGTACGCCATCACTTCAGAACGCTCGCTCGCACAAACTTCTCATGCTGACTATTCCGTTCGCCGTCGTCCTGGCATGCGCTGCAGTCTCACTGCAGAGCACCGTGCAGAGCACCGTGCAGAGCACCGTTTCGTTGCTCGCCTACAAAGCGACCGTCCCCACAGGTTGGACATCACGAACAGCGTCTTCGAGCATGCGGCTTGCCGAGTTTGTAGCAGGTCCGGCTGACGACGGTGTGGGCGCTGAAGTTGTGATCTACTTTTTTGGTCCGGGGCAGGGTGGTCCGGTCGATGCGAATCTGGCACGATGGAAGAGCCAGTTCTCGAATCCGGCTGGTGGCGCGGTCACGGAAAAGGTGACGACGGACAAGACCGGTCTCTTTCCTCTCACGATTGCGGAATACCGAGGGAGTTACGCTCGCGGAATCGGAACGGGTTCGGCCCCGGAGAAGGCGCGGCCGAATCACGTCTTGGTTGCCGTCGTTACAGAGACGCCAAACGGGACGATGTTTTTTCAACTCTTTGGACCCGCTGCGGCCGTCGAAGCTCAACGCGCGCCGTACCTCGCGTTTGTACGAAGCCTGAAATAACTGTCGCCCTCCCGCCTCTTGGCCTTTCCGCATACAGGATTTGCGATGATCTCCGTATTGATTTCGAACGCGGGTCCGGCCCATGCCGCTCGGCGGGCAGCTGTCGGCTGTATGCTGGCACTGAGTGTCGGTGCCGCCAGCTTAGCGCAGGCGCAGCCTGCTTCGCCGGCCAAGATCATCGGGCGATGGGACATCACGATGCAGGGGGCTGACTCGCCTTTCCCGTCGTGGCTCGAAGTGCACCTCTCAGGCAGTCGCACGTTGGTCGGCCAGTTCGTCGGCCGTAACGGCAGCGCGCGCCCGATCGCGAAGGTCGAGTGGGCCGATGGCGTCATGAAGTTCTCGATCCCGACGCAATGGGATCTCGGAAGCGAAGACTTCCACATCGAAGGGAAACTTGACGGCGACAAGCTGACTGGCTCGATGAGTGATGCGCAGGGACAGAAGTTCACTTGGACCGGAGTTCGTGCGCCCTCTCTGCGTCGTGCAGCTGAGCCGACATGGGGGGCGCCAATCGATCTCTTCAACGGCAAGGACATCAGCAACTGGACCCCCACCGGTGCGAATCCGTGGACCGTCGCAGGTGGCATCCTGACCAACTCCAAGCCAGGGTCGAATCTCGTCTCGAAGCAGTCGTTCACCGACTTCACGTTGCATGCGGAGTTTCGTGTGCCGAAGGGCGGCAACAGCGGTCTGTATCTACGCGGTCGCTACGAAGTGCAGATCGAAGACAGCCGCGGCATGGACCCGGGCAGCCTTCACATGGGTGGCGTGTACGGCTTCCTTCCGCCAAACGAAGACGCAGCCAAGGCACCGGGTGAATGGCAGACGTATGACATCACGCTCGTCGGTCGCCTCGTGACGGTGGTGCTGAATGGCAAGACGGTGATTTCGCGCCAGGAGATTCCCGGCATCACGGGCGGCGCCATGGACAGCGAGGAAGGGGCACCCGGCCCAATCATGGTTCAGGGCGATCACACGATGGTCGAGTTCCGCAAGCTGGTGATCACGCCCGCCAAGTGAGCGTCGCCGAGTTGTTCGTGACGCGCCGCATGCCATCGCTGTAGGCTGTTGTCGTTGTATTGCCCACGGTGTCCGCTGCAGCGAACCTCGACGGCCACATGCGCGCGTTCTTATATGTGACTGTCGCCGTGACCAACTACGACTTGCTCGGCGACAAGCATGACTACGCCATCCCGCCGCAGATCGTCGTCGGGATTGAACAGAGCGATCGGGGAACCGATCTCGCGCGCAACGGTGCACTCTTTCTACGCTTCGTCGTTGAAGAGGTCATTCCGTACATTGATCGTGAGTACCGTGCGGTCCCCTTCCGCACCCTGATCCGGCATTCGCTCGGCGGACGTTTTGCGCTGCAGACGTTTTGATGCGCGCGTAGACGTGTACGTTCGGTCGCTGGATGAACGATCACGGCCGATATACAGGTGTTACGGCGTGACAACCCGGCCGCTCGTTGTTCAACTCTCGATGCGCTGCAGTTGCTCGATCGACTGGAGCTGTTCGACGAAGGGCAAAGTGAGTTGCAGCGGGGCTCGCTCGGAAAGTCGCTGTCGTGGATCGCCGGCTGAGACAGGGCTGACCGCTGGTCTGACGCTGCGGATTCAACGCTGCCGTGGCGTCAGCTGCCCGGTGGGCGCGGCTTGGCGGTACGTCCTCCGCCGCCTGACGAGGCGCCGCTGCTGGACGAAGAGCCGCTTGATGAACCACTCGACGAGCTGCCGCCGTTATAGCCGCCGCCGGAGCTTGAGCTGGGCGCTGAGGCACGAGTGCGATCGTACGTTGGATACGCGTCTCGCGACGACGCCCCACCCGACGAACCACTACGGCCCTGCGTATAGCCAGCGCCGTTGATTGCGCGCCCTGGAGGCGGGGCTTCGTAGTCACCCCGGTTGACGATCACTACCTGCGGCAAGAAGCCGCCGAATCCAAAGTTGTAGGGATTGCCAAAGCCATTACCCCAACCGAAGCCGTTGTTGAAGGCGCCGAAGCGCCCCATACCGAATCCGTCGAAGAAGCCGTTCATCCCGTTCATCCCGTTCATGCCAAACATTCCGAAGTCGAGTGGCGAGTAACCAAATCCGCCAATCGGAAACGGGCGCGCGTAGCCCATGCTGGAGTTCGCGACGGTGTTTGCACGGTCAATCGCGCGACGGTTTCCGGTCTTGCTGACCACGAACGATTTCGGGTTGGACAGTGCGACCATGAGGTCGAGCATGCGAGGCGGAAGCCCACCGTCCGCGAGTTTCATCAGCGATTTGCCGTCGAGTACGAACCCTTGGCCGACTTCGGTGAGCCACGCTTCGGCGACCGACGCATCGACCTTCTTTGCGACATCAAGCACGTCGTCCGGAAGCACTTCGCTGCTGGCGCCGATGCGTGACGTCTGCGCAGCGAAGCCCATTGGCGGCAGGTATGCCGGCGCGCCGTCGATGGTGTCGATGCGGGAGGGTTCGAAGAGCGCGACGCGTACGCCGACGCTGCCGGACACGTTCACGCCGTGCACCTGCATGAACTCACCGGCGGGGGAGATCGCGAAGATGCCGCTGCTCTTGTGCGTCGCGCCGCCAGCGCAGGTGAATTCGGAGCGCATGGTCACGCGGTGGGCGTTGGGCGCCCACGATGCCTGCTCCCACCCATCGCAACCATCTCGGGTCTTGCTGACCTTGGAACCGGTCACGTCCAGGCGCTCTGTGGAGACGGTCTTACCATTGATGACGGTGCTGATGATGACGCCATTCCCTGTGGAGGACGGCACCACGCACACCAATTGCCCGTTGCTCCGACCAAAACCGTCAGACTCACGTGCGTCTATCTGTGGCGCCCAGCACCCAAGCCACGGTGTCCAGCGCGGGTCGACGGTCTGTGCCGACAGCGCACTGGTGAGCGTGACCGCGCCGACGCTTAGCGCGAGAAGGCGCGAGAGCGTGGCCGCGCGGGAATTCGTAGACGAAAGCATGGCGCGTCTCCTAGAAGCGAACGGTGAGGCCAACATTGGCGGACAGCCCCGACAGGTCGATGCGGTTGAACCCTTCGAATGAGTTGTTCATCGTGGCCCGTGCATAATCGTAGCGCCCCTCCGTGGTCAGACTCAGTTGGGGGGAGAGCGAGTAGTCGATCCCGCCGGCGCCGTAGGCCATGGGTGCCCACGATGAAGAACTCAGGTTGGAACTAAAGACCTTGAGTGTCTTGAAGTCGACGAAATCACCTGACTGCCTGAAGCTGTACCACATTGCGCCTCCACCCCCGGCCACGTACGGGGTGAATTTCGATGGGACCCAAGCGAGCCGGCCGAGTGAGCGCCCCGGCGACGTGAGGAAGTACTTGAGCCCCGCGGTTACCGGCGCGCGACGGAACGAGGTGCGCTGCTCGATGGGCCTGTCGTCATCGTCAACCCAGTCCCGGAATTCAGAGTTGACGTTGCGACCCATCGACGCTGCACTGAACTGCAGATCCAGGCGGTCGCTCACACGAAACCCCAAGTCGGCACCAACGGCTGCACTGCCAAAATCACCTTTGGCGACGGTCAGCTGCTTGGCGGAAAAGGAGAACACGTCACTGCTCGCGGTCGGGCTGGCAAATCCGCCACGGAGCGTGAACGTGGCGCGGGGCCGACCGAACAGGTAGCCGTTTCCACCGACCTGCGCTTGGATCGCCGCAGGGGCCGTGAGCAGAAAGGCCACCAACACAGCCGTACGGGTCGTCATTGTTCGCCTCGCGAGGGGCAGGTGGGATAGCGCCGAGAAAGCTCAGCTCTCCAACAACTACCAATACCAATTTACGCACCCAAAAGGTTCCCCGTATGCCGGAGGCCAAATGAATCCCGCTCGATCGGCCCCGCCATTTCGAGGTGAACCCGACGGCGCCCTGCACCGACTCCACTTGGGTGCCGGCCGGATAGGTCAGCGCAGCGGCGAGCCGGCCTTAAACAGCGCTCACGGCTT
>Ga0105044_10006437_pt1 | contig 16156 bp, 13 predicted proteins | sample MAT01_FD_78092 | JGI IMG/M metagenome (GOLD analysis project Ga0105044, IMG submission 78092) | Freshwater microbial communities from Lake Fryxell liftoff mats and glacier meltwater in Antarctica - MAT-01 | ecosystem: Environmental > Aquatic > Freshwater > Ice > Liftoff microbial mat | place... | reverse complement strand
GCCACCTCACCCGACGACGACCTCCGCAACGGCAAGCGGGCCATCGAGCTTGCCACGAAGGCCTGTGAGGAAACGAAGTGGGAAGCGGCCCACATCATCAGCACGCTCGCCGCGGCCTACGCCGAGAAGGGCGATTTTGAGAACGCGAGGAAGTATGCCCGCCAGGCCGTCGAGCAGGGCAAAGACGACGAGAATGTCGCCGACCAGTTGGCCGCCGAGCTCGAGAGCTACGAGGCAAGCAAGCCCTGGCGCGAGCGGCAGCAGGTAAAGGAGGCCGGCGACGAGCACATGGCTGACGGACCAGACACCCCACCCCGCCGCCCCTTCAACGACGAGTAGGGGACTGGCTGGTATTGCTGAGCAACAATGCCTGGCGCCGTGCGGGCTCACCCCCAACCCTATCCGGCTTACTGGAAGTCAGTTTCGAGGAGGACTGGATACGTGCTGGCGGCCCAACTCGTGCTGGATATGCTGGATGCCTGCGTTGAGTCCCAGGAAAGCACCTGGGCGAAATGCTGACGCTGGACCGAGTCCTTCATGAAGCTTGTTCGTCCATCACAGTAGGCGGCGATAGCACCTCCAGGATGGTTAGACGACGGCTGACTGAGGAAACCGGGGGCCGCGGGGTTGAGAATGTTATTGATGACCTTATAACCAACTGCTGCTGGGGCCCCCACAATCCCTACTCCCGGCACCGGTGTCGGCCAGAATGGCGCCCAGGGCAAGACTGCGTTTGTAAATGTCAGAGCAGGAGACACATTTCGGCGATCCCACCATCCTTGTTCCAAGGGTACGGCTACCGAGCCCCGGCCGCACTTCTCCGTGAGTAAAAGCGTGGTGCCTGTACCGTCTGCTCCTGAGATTTCGTCGAAACTCACCAATCCCGAACTGGCGATCGTGGTATCGAGCATGACTCCGTCAAACCGACGACCGGTTGGTACGTCATTGCTTCCGCTCCCGCAGTTGCCCGCATAGGAAAGCCATGGGTTGGTTTGGTTGGGCGGCGGGCTCGACGGGCATATAAAAAAAGAGATGTTTGGCGCACTCGGCGACACGACAGTCCGCCAGTTGTTGTATACGTCACTCCGCTCCATGAATGGCAGCAGTGGGAGCGGCCACGACACCGGGTTTACCCCCGCCGCGTCGCCCGTCCGCGGACTCCGATTCCGCCACCCGGGCACGTAGCCCATGGAATCGCCCGCCCGAATCAACGCCAGTGCCAACTGGTAGAGATTGTTCGAGCAACCCGTCCGGCGAGCCGACTCGCGGGCGTTCTGCACCGCTGGTAGTAGCAGTGCCATGAGCATCGCGATGATCGTGATGACGACCAGGAGCTCGACGAGCGTGAAGCCCTGACGGGCAGAATGGCGGCGGTTCATAGCGATTCTCTCCTTTTTGAGATGCCCACGTACTAAAGTCTACCGCGCTTTGCTCATTCCCGCAGCGGGTCACAGCGAGCTGAATGAATGGACAATCTTGAATTCTCGGATAGTCCCCGAGGTCGGATCGATGCTTCGAACCCGGATGTCGATTCCACGAATGGGAGCCGCAGCAGGATCACCAGTATCGCTCATTTGAAACACCTGATGGACCGGCACCGTCGCGCCGGCCAGAACAATCTGGACATCGAAGGCGATGACGTTCCTGAGAAGCAGGTCTTCCTCACGGGTGCCCGCCAATTTTCCGGCGGTGCGCGTCAACGACACACGGGTTGCTGTCTTGGAAAGATCGCCGAGGCTGTTGCAATACGTGCCGTAGGAAAGGTCACTATTCCCCTTGGCGGCGAATACGTTGCCCAAGAAGGCACCAGCCTCCGGCGTGGCCGACACGAGCAATTGCCGGCGGTAGAGGTTGTGGAGCGGCGCAGTCTTGTATAACTCGCCCGACGGCTCGCAGTACCAAATCACTTCCGCGGTTGGCGACTCGAAACCCATCGCCCCTTGGAGCCTTCCGGTAAAAGGAGTGGAGGGGCTCGAGGTGGTGAGCGCGAGCACGTCATCGACATCCTGGACGAGCGCAGCTCCCCCCGGCGGGGGACTGCCTTCGACCACCTCGAAATAGCCCACATTCGCCTCTGGGCGAACGAGAGGCTCAGGCACACAGGTCAGGCCGGCGAGATCCTGGCGCAGCCGCCAGCCGGTGTTCCGAAGGCGACTACTGAGCTCCATCACGGCCCGCCCGTCCGAAACGGTGCGTCCGAAATCGCCTAAGAGCGACGCCACGGCGCCCATGATGAGCAGGCTGAGCATCGATGCTACAAGCAACTCCACGAGGCTGAAACCATCGTGACCAGTGGCATTGGCATCGCGTCGAGGCTCGGATGAAACAAGGATGGGCCGCATGGAATACGCCTGCTAGTTCAGGAAACGCTTGAGCCGGATGGTTTTCGTAACGTCTCTGTTCTCACCCGCGACGAAAATGACGGGGATCGAACGATCGACGATTGCAAAGAGTCGATGATAGGTGGTGGAATCGCTCGTAATGGCTCCGTCTTTCACTTCGAGAGTGATCCAGATGGCGAACACATTCGACCGGACTGTGGCAGCCGACGCCATGCGATTGGCCGTCGCGCGGTCGTTGTTTCTGAGTAATCGGATATCAGCCTCCGTGGGGGGCTGGGCGAAGGCGGTGTCCCGAATGAGACCCCATTCGGAAGTGATCGGACCGGCAGGCTTCGTTGGGGTTGGGCCTCCGGAGCCAGTGAGCGCATTCCAGACAGTCGGGCTGCATGTGTTGACGTTCACCCGACCCGGCTCGCGGGCCGCGCTCTGCGCGATGGTCGCCGCGAATCGCGATGGCACGGAGACCGCATCGAGGATCGCCCCGTAATCGGCAACGAGCGACTTGAGGATGCCAACACCACCGAGGATGTTCGTGATTTCGATCGCAGTTCCGACAGGAACGCCAACCAGGTCGCCGTTGCTCTCGAAGCCCCCGGACCAAGCCCCCCCCGCACCGCTGAGGTCCGAAGGCTTCGCTCCCGTGTAGGAGGTGCCGGCGGGAATCTCGATCGCCGTCGCTCCCGATGCTGGGTCGCGAAACTCCGCGACGTTCGCGCACCACTGGGCCGTCACGCCGTTGGCGGGCGGCATCTTCGCGGGGTCCCCGACGGTGGTGAGGGCTGTGTACAAGGCTTGAGCGAAGCCCGCCTTGTCACCCGCGAAGCTCGTCAGATCGAACTGCGGCGTGGGGCTAGCGACGGCCGGGGGCTCTGTACCGCCGATTCTGTTGGTCACATCCCAACTGTCGGTGGTGACCGTCTGGCGGGCAGAATTGTCGAGATCATCGAGAATCGCGGCCAGCCGCGGCGGCAGGGCTGACCAATCACGGTCGAATGGCCTCAGCACCCGCTCGAGCTCACCGAGCGTGAAGGGATTTTGGGCCACGGTACCGGTCAGCGCAGCGGGCCGTGGAGCCTCTCGGTCGAGCCGCAAGGCATACGCACTGCTGCCCCGGCCGAGGATGGCCTGCCCGAGCACAGGGGGCTGCCGAAGATTCATCGTCATGGTTGACGCAGCGGGCGTTCCCCCATTCTGCATGACGGTCCAACGATTACCGGCGAACGCGGTCAGCGAGGATCCGTCGATCGAGGCGGGGCCGACCGGGCTGCCGCCACCACCATGGGCGTTGACATTGATCCGGCCGTCGAGATCGAGCACGAGGTACGACACGCGGAAGGTGAGTTCGCCGCCATTGGGCCCCACGACCGTAGGAAGGATGTCCGCTAGCCATACCCCGTCGTTCTTCCCGTCGCCATCGTTATCGACTTCGATAGGAAGCATCGGCCCCGAGGCGGGCCTCCGGAATGATGCTGTCGAGACTGTTCCTGTTCCATCGTCATTCAGTTTCGCCAAGTATTTGTTCACACCGACGTCGTCGGCAAAGTCGAATGCGTCGTACTGCAGTCCGAGAGGATCCGGCGGGATGCGAAACGGCACACGGCTCAGGTCGGCGACATACATGTCCTGGAGAAGGCTCTCGGTCAAGAAGTCCCTGATGAGAGGCTTGCCGACGGCAACTCGGGCATCAGTCTTCGGACCGCGGAGCACCAAGAGGAGAGCCTCGTTGAGCATTCCCCTGGGGATGGTGGGAGAGGCGTCTACCTGACCGGCCGCCTTCATGAAGCCGCGTGCTGCAGCCCGCGTGCGCGTCGCCATGACGATGAGCGTGGTGCCCGTCACGAGAAAAAGCGTCAGCATGCTCAGCACCAAGAGCAGGATCATGCCGCAGCGGGGATGACGGTCGCGGCTCATGGCCAACACTCCAAATGCTTTAGTTGAGGATAAGGATTCGTTCTTCCACCCGAATCACACCACTGATCGGGTAGGCGGTGATCGTGACGCCCGACTTCACATCATCCGCAGCGTTACTATCGACAAATGACACATAGCACTGCGTGATGGCGCCGAGGCTTCCCCCAGTACCCGCTGCATAGGTTGACCACGAGCTTTGAATTTGGAGCCACCGCACACGGCTGTTCTTCAAGACGGGCACCCAGGCGCAGGGCGTCAGAAACCGCTTGCGGTCGAGCTCCCGCGCAATGGCCGTGCCGCCAGTCATCCTATAGACGCCGGATGAGACTTCTGTAAGGACCAAGGAGGGGGTCTTCACTTCTGGCGTTCGGCTCCTGATCACCGCCACCGAGACGCGGACGGGCATCCCGACAGTCATTGCAACCGCCGACTCTGCAAGCGGTGACGCTGTGGCCACGAACCATGTCCTTCCGTACGCCCGGTCATCGACTGTGGCCGTCGGGATCGACGCAATCCTACTGTACGGCGCGGCGTTGAACGGCGCGGCGTTGAACGGCGCGGCGAGGAAAACATCGCCGATCATGACCGTCTTGATGGCGGCCGTAAACTGGGCTGCTGTGAGCGTCCTCCGAAAGTCGAGATCGGCCGCGGCGTTGGCCACTATCGCCGCGGCCCGATCAGCCGCGACCGCGTCGCTAAGGATCACTCCCGCTGCGGGGAGGAGTGCCGCAACGCTCGCGAGCCCCACGACGAGAATGCCTGAGGCGATGAGCACTTCGAGAAGCGTGGTGCCCTTGCGGGTCGCGCCACGATGCAAAACAATATGACGACGAAGGATCATGGTTCACTTTCCGAATGCAATGGCTTTCCGGGCCCGATCGCGGGCTGTGACAATATCTGTACCTGCCGCAGGGGTGTTGCCAGAGACATTGATACGGCCTGTTTGAGGATTGACCGCTACCCAGACTGATAACTCACTCGACAGCGATGTGTCGTCATCGATGGCGGAGCGTTCGGCAAACAGGAAGTAGATGACTTCGCTCGGGACAATCGGATCGACCGCAGTGGGGCCTGTCACACCGACCTTTTGGATCACTTCCGCAACACGGCCAGCCTGGTCGAACACGAGCGCGATCGGACTCAGGCCTTCGAATCGACCGTATCCATGGGATGCCGCGGCGAGGTCGCCGACACCGCTGTGCCGAAGGTCGATCCTCAGCGGCGTCGATGAGAGCGGCAACGACTTATCGCCTTTCGTCGGGTACCGCACAATGAGCGCCTTGCCATTGTCATATAAAGGCTTGATCAACGTGTTTGCCGCAGTCTGGCCCGCCGACGCCCGCAGCGCCACTGTGCTATCCCGCAGCGCCAGCCAAGGTGATGTCGTCATGAACGAGGAGCCGCCGACGTTTTCGCGAAATCTCACCTTGTAGCCGTTGGCAAGCTCAGCGTCGGGGGGGGGAAGGGGGTCGGGGAAAGGAGGGTCAACACCGTAGGGAACGATCCTGCCATCCAGGCGGAGATCACGCTCAATCGGCGGCAGCATGGTACCGTCGTGAATCACCGCGCCGAGCCTCGAGTCACCGACATCCGCTTCCACAAGGATGGCCGATCCTTCAGGCCTGCCGAGAGCCAGGCTCTGGGTGGCAAGGAGCATCGAAGCGAACTCCTGAGCCGAGCGGATGGGGCTCGACCGCTTGGAGGACTGCCGCCCGCTGAGGACGAGTGTGAACATCGCGACGATCAGGCCAGCCACGACCAAGAGCTCGACCAGCGTAAAACCGCGCCGTTGCCATCTCATTTTTTCACCTCGCCGTCGTAGTTGGTGATGTTGTCGAGGCGATTGTCCACATGGGTCGGATCGAGAAGATCCGGAACAAACGCTCCGAGGATGGCAATGATCGCGTCTGCGGGATCGCCACAAGCATTGCCGAGCAACAGGTACGAATCCGTATTGATTTCCGCACCCGAACGCTTTGATGGCCCCCAGGAGTAGACAAGCGGCCGCATGGTGCCACCAACTGCCGTAGTAGAAGACACACCATCGAAGGGAGCCGAGTTGGCAAAAAACTTGACGCCGATCGGAAGCTCGAAGCCCCCGGGCCAAAGCACGTAGCGGATAGGCTGCCCCCACGAATCCCAAAACTCGGGAGCGCCATCGTTATCCTGGTCACCCTTTGCCACCGAATCGAGCGACGTGCATGCCAGGCAGTCGGCAAGCCCACCCTGCATGACGATCATGAACAGGCATTCGGCGTCGGCGTACTCGTCCGTGGGATTGATCGCATTGAGCGTGGCCACATACCCTCGCTGGCGTGCCGCAGTGAATTGCGCAGCGTTGTCCCGCATGTACCGCACCTCCACCCAACTGTCGGGCATGTCGGCCGTGATGATCCGACGGATCGCGAGGCCTGGAGGGGGAGGGAGAGGGGGAGGGGGAAGGGGAGGGAGAGGGAGAGGGAGAGGGAGAGGGTTTGATTCGCACGAGACAAAATGCCGTTGCAGAACCGCGTCGATCGCCCCGATCGCAGCGACGGTCTTGTTCTTTGCCCCGCTTGTTCGCGCCGACGAAAGCGCCGCCCCCAAGAGCGCCATGAGGAGGACGACGATCGACACCGCGACAAGCAGCTCCACGAGCGAGAAGGCTTTGCGACGCATGACACACCTCACGATCGTTCTCCCTTCCAGCAGGTTCCTACGCCAGGTCATTGATCAGCTTGATGAGCGGCATAAAGAGGGCCACGACGATAAAACCCACGGCACCACCGAGGAAGATGATGAGCAAGGGCTCCATGAGGCTCGTGAGACTCTCGGTGAGCACCGCCACTTCCTCGTCATAGTTGTCGGCCACCTTGTAGAGCATCGTGTCGAGCTCGCCCGACTCTTCACCCACGTCCACCATGTTGACGACGAGATCGTCTACAACCGGCTTCTTGTATCGCATGAGATAGATGAGTGCCCCGACCCCTGGCACGAACGCGGTCCAGAAGAAGAGCGCCATCACATTGAAGGGAGGGATCGCATGGGCCTTGAGCGGCTTGGCGATGGACTCACCGTCGCGGATCGCGTCTGAAGTTCGCGCGAAGAGACGCTCGAACATCGCATTGCCCGATGTCTCCTTCGTGATATTGAGCGCCTCGAGAATTGGCACACCGCTGGCCAGGAGCGTGCCGAGCGTCCGCGTCGCGCGGGAAAGGATGTTCTTTTCGATGAGCTGCCCGAATACCACCACCTTGAGCACGTAGAGATCCCAGCCGAACTTTCCGTAGGGGATCAGCTTGATCGCCTTGATCATGAGCATGACGCTCACTGGGATCAGTGGGATGAGATACCAGTAATTGCAGACGAAGTTTGAGATATCGATGAGAATCTGCGTCATCGGCGGCAGTTCGCTGCCGAAATCGGCGAAGATCTTTTTGAACTGCGGCACGATCTTGACCATGATGAACGCAAGAATGCCGACGGCGACGAGCACCACCACGATGGGATAGATGAGCGCGCCTTTGACCTTCCGCTTGAGGGCCTGGCTCCGCTCCATAAACTCCGCCAGCCGCCGCAGAATCACTTCCAGCGCACCGCCCGCTTCGCCCGCGCGAATCATGTTGCAGTAGAGGCGATCGAATGCCTTCGGGCTCTTCGAGAGGGCCTCAGAAAGCGTGGCACCGCCTTCGATCTCGTCGCAGACGTCGAGCAGACTGTTCTTGAGACGCCCGGGCTTCTGCATCAACGCAAGAAGCTTGAGACTCCGAAGAATGGGCAGGCCAGCGTCTTGGAGGATCGAAAGCTGACGCGTAAACATCGTGAGCTCCCGAGTGCTCACGCCGCCGATGGTGAAGCCGCGGCCAGGCTTGGATCGCTTGGCATTCGCCGAAGCCTTCACCCGGCGGGCCTTGAGCTTCGTGACCATGTAACCCATGGAACGGATCGTGGCCTGGGCTTCGGCCTCGGTGGCAGCGTCTACCGTGTCGCGAATTTCCTGGCCAGTCGATGCGTCGATGGCTTCGAATTGGTATGTGGGCATGATTCTTTCCTCAGGCATCCATAATGGTTTCGCGAATCACTTCCTCGGCCGTCGTCGCCCCAGCGAAAATACTCTCCATCCCCGAATCGCGGAGGGTGACCATGCCGCCGCGTCGGGCAGCCTCGCGGAGGTCTTCCGTGGAGGCATTGCGCATCACTAAGTCGCGCAGCTCGTCGTTCATGATGAGGAGCTCATAGAGCCCCTTGCGGCCCTTATAGCCCGACCGGTTGCACTTCTCGCAGCCGCGGCCGCGGTAGAACTTCTTGCCGATGATCTGATCGGTCGTGAGCTCGAGGTCGGCCAGCACATCGGCCGCCGGAATCACCTCTTCGCAACAGTTCGAGCAGATCCGCCGCACGAGCCGCTGGGCCAGGATCGCCTCGACCGTCGCCGTGATCAAAAACGGTGGCACCCCCATGTCGCGGAGCCTGGTCACGGTGGCCGGGGCGTCGTTGGTGTGGAGCGTGGAGAAGACCATGTGCCCAGTGAGCGACGCCTGAACCGCAATCTCGGCCGTTTCGACGTCGCGGATCTCGCCCACCAGAATGCGGTCGGGGTCTTGCCGGAGGATGGCCCGCAGGCAGGCGGCGAACGTGTTACCAATCTCGGAATCGATCGGCACCTGAATGACGCCGTCGATGTCGTACTCCACCGGATCTTCGGTGGTGATGATCTTGTCTTCGACCGTATTGAGCTCCGAGATCGCGGAGTAGAGCGTGGTCGTCTTCCCCGAGCCGGTGGGGCCCGTGACGAGCACGATGCCGTTGGGGCGCTGGATGATCTCGCGAAACTTCGCGAGCATCGGCGCCTCCATCCCCACCTTCTCGAGATCGAGCGAGACAACGCCCCGGTCGAGCACTCGCATCACCACGCTCTCACCGAAAAGCGTTGGCAGCACACTCACGCGGAGATCCACCGGATGGCCACCCACGGTGAGCTCGATCCGGCCGTCCTGCGGCAGCCGACGCTCCGCGATGTCGAGATTTGCCATCACCTTGATGCGGGTCGTGATCGCGAAGGCGAGATGCTTCGGCGGGGGCACCATCTCCTGGAGCACGCCGTCGGCCTTCAGGCGGATGCGAAACTCCGACTCGAAGGGCTCGAAGTGGATGTCGCTGGCGCCATCTCGAATCGCCAGCAGGAGCACCATATTGAGAAGCTTCCGCACCGGGGCGCTCTCGGCCAGGGCTTCCACGCTCGTGAGGTCGGTCACCCCTTCGCGACCCACGGCCGCGGCGGCCGCGGCGAGCTCGTCGTCATGCTCGAGATCGTCCACGAGCGACTCGACGCTATCGGAGCTCGAAGAGTAGTACTTTTCGATGGCGCGCTGAATCTCGAGATCGGTGGCCACGCACACATGGATATCGAAGCCCAGGAGCGTGCGAAGCTCGTCGGCAATCTGGATCTTCTGCGGTTCCGCCGACGCGATCGTGAGCGTGTTGCCCTTCAGGGAAAGCGGGACGATCCGGTAGAGCTGGGCCATCGGCTCGCTCACCGACGACATCGCGTCTTTCAAAATCTCGCGGTCGTAGAGCGTGACAAAGGTCGTGCCCCACTGCTCGGCGAGCGCCTCCCCAAGCTGATCGTCCGAATAGAACCCGAGCGCCACCCCCACGCGGCCGAGCAGGTCGGACCGCGAGGGCTGCTCCTCGAGCATCGTCGCGAGCTGAGACTCGTCGATGAAGCCCAGATCAATCAGGATTTGTCCGATGCGCTTGATGGCCATGGTTTTTGCTTGCATTCGGGGCCGACGGGCCCCGCTCGATTATTAGTGTTCCAGTTCCCGTTCCCGTGCCCCTCGCCGCGTCACCGTCTCTTCGTCGTCGAAGATCCCTTGCTTTGCCTTGCTGATCCGGGCAGCGAGCTCATCAAGATTCTGGGCCTTCGCCAGCACGGTCTCTTCGGTGACTTTTCTTTCGTTCCATAGCCGGAAGAGGTCATCGTCGAGTAATCGCATGCCGAGCTTGGCCCCCGTCTGAATGGCCGAGTTAATGCGGAAGGTCTTGTTCTCGCGGATGAGGTTGCCGATGGCCGGCGTCACGACGAGCACCTCGTACGCCGCGCACCGGCCACCGCCGATCTTCGGCAGGAGCGTCTGCGACACGACCCCCAGCATGGCCGTCGAGAGCTGCGTGCGAATCTGCTCCTGCTGGCTGGAGGGAAAGGCGTCGATGATTCGATTGACGGTGCCCTGGGCACCCGTCGTGTGCAGCGTGCCGAACACGACGTGGCCGGTCTCGGCAGCGGAGATGGCCGCCTCGATCGTCTCCAAGTCGCGGAGCTCGCCGACGAGGATCACGTCGGGGTCTTGCCGGAGGGCCCGCCTCAGGGCCTCGGAGAAGGACGGCACGTCGTTGCCGATCTCACGCTGGTTGACCGTGCTCTTCTTGGAGTAGTGATAGAACTCGATCGGGTCTTCGATCGTGATGATGTGGTGATCGTAGTTGTTGTTGATGTAGTCGATGAGCGAGGCAAGCGTGGTGCTCTTGCCGGAGCCGGTCGGCCCGGTCACGAGAAAGAGTCCTCGGGGCCGCGTCGCGAGCTTCTTGCAGATTTCGGGCACGCCGAGCTGCTCGGGCGTGAGGAGCTTGTTGGGAATCTGCCGAAGCACCATGGCAATCTGGCCGCGCTGTTTGAACACGCTCACGCGGAACCGGGCCAGATCTTTGAAGGCGAAGCCGAAGTCGGTGCCCCCCTTTTCGGCCAGCTCAGCCTGGCAGCGTTCGGGCGTGATGGACTTCATGAGGGCGTTGGTATCGTCGCCCGTCAGCACCTTGGTCCGCTGCGGCTTCATGCCGCCATCGATGCGAAAGACCGGCGGCAGGCCTGTGGTGATGTGAATGTCGCTCACGCCCCCCTTCACCGCCGCTTCGAGAAGCTTGTCGATCTGAATCGTGCCCTGCGCTGCCTTGGGCAGCGCGAGGTCGTCCTGATTGACGTCGTCCGCTACCGCTCCATGGATATGACTTCCATGATCCGTGTCGAGCTCGAGCGGAGTGTCGTGATGCCCGAGAGCTGTCGGTGCCTCGGCCACCACAGGTCGTGGTCGCGGCGAGGGCGGCGGGGGCGGGGAGGCCAATGGTGAGATCTCTGACGGCGCCCGCATCAGCACGGTGATCACGCCCTTCGTGTCGTAGACGGAGCCCTCGCAGGTTCCGATCGACGCCTCGAACGTGAACGCATTCCGCTGGGCGCCCGGCGGCACGATCAACCCAGCCAGAGCCTGAATCTCCTCCTGGGAAAACGGCCGTGACTTCAGCGGCACGAGGCCGCCGCCAATCAGAAGCAACGGCGCCGACCCGCCACTGAGACGAATCTCACTGCCACCATGGTCAAGCATGACCTTCAGTAGCTTCTCGACCGGCGCCTGGTGCGCGATCCTCCCGGTGGTCACGGACATGGCCGTCTTCCCTCCGAACATTCGCCGAGGACGTTTCGCAGAATTGCCACACCCACCCGGCTCCCCCTATTGTGCCCGGAAACGGCACGGCCGAATAGTTCCGGCGACAAAATTCGCCGAGTGCACACGCCGGAGGGCGTGAGCAGCGAAAAGCGGGGACGATGAATGCGGGCGACGATGGCCACGATGAAAGCGCTTTGGGCAGCCGGACAAGCCCCTGACAGATGCCGGCCGCACCACTTGCAGTATGGCGTGTGTCGACAGAAAAGTCACGCTCTGGGGAGAAAAACTCTGGACGCTTCGGATTTGGCCTTCACTCAGTGCGTTTTGCAACCCGGAAGACTTCGTCGAGGGTGGTGATCCCTCGGATCGCCTTGGCGACACCGTCATCAAACATGACCCTCATACCCTGCCCCACGGCCGCGCGGCGGATCTCCTGAGTGGCCGCCCCCTGGAACGCCATTTCCCGGATCTTGTTGGTCATCACCATGAGCTCGAAGATGCCCAGCCGACCCTTGTAGCCCGACTTTTGGCAGTGACTGCAGCCGCGGCCCTTCATGAAGGTGGCCCCTTCGAGCATCGCGGGGGTGATCCCCGCCGACTCGAACTGGGTGTCGAGCGGCTGATAGGGCTGTTTGCACTTCATGCAGTTGACCCGCACGAGCCGCTGGGCCAGCACGGCGATCACGCTCGAAGCCACGAGGTACGCCGGCACCCCCATGTCGATCATCCGGGTGATGGCCCCGGGCGCGTCGTTCGTATGGAGCGTGCTGAACACAAGATGGCCCGTGAGCGAGGCCTGAATGCCCATCTGGGCGGTCTCGGTATCCCGCATCTCGCCCACCAAAATCACATTGGGCGCCTGCCGTAGCATCGCCCGGATCACGCGGGCGAAGTCGAGCCCGATCTGGTGCTTGATCTCCACCTGATTAATGCCGGCGAGGTAATACTCCACCGGATCTTCAGCCGTGATGATCTTCGTGTCGGGGCGGTTGAGCTCGTTCAGGCAGGCGTAGAGCGTGGTCGTCTTGCCCGAACCGGTGGGCCCGGTCACCAGAATGATCCCGTTGGGCCTACGGATGAGGTTCTTGAACTGCCGGAAATCGGCTTCTGACAGCCCGAGCTGACGGATGCCGACGCGGATGTTCTCCTTGTCGAGAATTCGCATCACGACCGACTGGCCGTGGCTCGTGGGTAGCACGCTCACTCGGAGGTCGTATTCCTTGCCGTCGGCAGTGAGCTTGATCCGACCGTCCTGCGGACGCCGCCGCTCGGCGATATCGAGCTTCGCCAGAATCTTGATGCGGGAGAGGATTGCCCCAAGGAGCCGTCGAGGAGGGTTGTCTCGCTCCACGAGCCGCCCGTCGATCCGGTAGCGAATCCGCACGCGGTCTGCAAACGGCTCGACATGGATGTCGCTGGCCCGAAGCTGCACCGCCTCGGTGATGACGAGGGTCACGAGCTTGACGACCGGCGCATCCGACTGATCCTCCGCCGCCGCGGCCGCCGCGTCGCCTTGCTCGAGGGCCGTCTCCGTGAAGTCGATCGCGGTGTCGGTGAACTCCTGAAGCATGGAGTCGGCGCTCTCGCCGTCGGAGAGGCCGTAGTGGCGATTGATCGCCTCCACGATCTGCTCGCGGGGGGCGATGGCCATTTCGATGTCACGGTTGAGGATGAAGCGGAGCTTCTCCTGCGCGTCCATGTCGGTCGGGTCGCTGGTGGCGATGCGGAGCGTGCTGCCCGACTCGGACAGCGGAAAAATCGTGTTTTCACGGGCCACGCTCTCGGGCAGCAGGCCGATGACCTCCTCCGGCACCTGGGTCGTGGCGAGGTTCACAAACTTGAGGCGGTAGGCCTTCGCGAGCGCCTTCATCACCTTCTCGCCAGGGGCATACCCAAGCCTCACGACTTCATCGTGAACCTTTTTGCCCGACGAGCTGGCCATGCGCGTGGCCTCGGCAAACTGTTCAGCCGAGACAATGCCCTCAGAGACGAGAAGGGTGGCAAAGGAATCCATGGTGTGCAGAAGGGGTGCGAAGGAGAGGTGAATGCGGAGCGAGGCGGCCGACGGCCTGCGGGCCTCAGGCGGAGGTTTCGAGGAACGTATCGGCGTGTTCGTAGCCGGGAGCACAGCAGCAGAGGAAGACGAGCTCGTCGCGGCCTATGTTTCGGATCGTATGCCGAGCGCCGGGGGGAATCGCGATCGCGTCACCCGGGCCCACGGGGTGGGTTTCGTCACCGAGCGTCATCGCGCCGGTGCCGGTGAGGATGTAGTAGATCTCCTCGACGATGGCGTGGTGGTGCGGGATCGTGGCACGGCCTGGGGGAAGGCGTGCCTCCGCAAGGCTCTGGTTGCGGATCGCGGAGTTGCGATGGGCGAGCAGTTCGCGAATGGTGGAGCCATCGACGGTCGTGAAGGGAACCGTGTCGCGGTGGTTGACGATATCCATGACCTTCAGCCCAATCAGGAGAGTGCCCAAACCGATGGCCGAAGCCCCCTTCACCCAGAGAATACCAGACGGCCATGAAGATGGAGGACCGCCGGAGCCACGGCCCGGCTCTCCCACGCAGCGGCGTCTGGAAGCACGCCCGGATCGAAGCTCGTGTCGGATTCGACGACGATCGTGCTCCCCGCGGGAGCGGCAGCGATCACCGCGGCCACGAGGGCCATGAGATCGGCCGTGCGCTCGGCGAACATCGCCCACGGCGGCGACACGAAGGCGATCCACGGGGCGTCGGTCGGCAGCTCTGGCCACCGCTTGGGCCAGGCCAGCACGTCCCCTGGCCGCACATCGCATCGATCGGCCACGCCCAACTCGCGGGCAGACCGGCGGAGCATGTCGGCGGTCGGAAAATGTCGCTCGGCGAAGATCGCCCGCGCGGCTCCACGGCTGATGGCCTCGAATCCGATCGCCCCGGTGCCTGCAAAAAGGTCGAGGGCCGTGGCCCCGCGAACCCGCTGGGCCAGGAGATCGAAGAGCGTCTCACGCACGCGGTCTTTCATGGGCCTGGTCGGGCCGCCCGGCCGGTGGGCGAGCCGCCGCCCGCCCAGACTGCCCCCAATGATGCGGGGTGGCTGCGAGGCCGCAGGCTGGGGGGTGTTGGGCTTGGCCATAGGGATCGCTCAGTCGCAGACCGTGAAAACCAAAAGTGGTATCGTACCGCGTGTGTCGCAGTAGGGATCGACAATCAGGAGAATGGCATGCAGACCGGTATGGAACCTCGTTTGGCATGGATGGCGGTGGTGGTGTGGGCCGCGGTGACGGGATGGTGTGGAGCCGCGTCGCCGGCGGAGGCCGAGGAGCCAGCGACCGCCGCATCTGCCCGGGCCGAATTCGATGAAGCCGGGGGCCGCCTCAAAAAGCTGATGGCCGATCTGACGGTCCTTCAGGCTCAGTATCAGCAGCCCAAGGCCGACAAGATGGCGATTGAGGCCAAATTTGAGGCCGCGAAGAAGGAGGCCCAGGCCGCCGGAGAGCGGCTCGAGACTGCGGCCATCGGGCTTCTCGCCGTGGAACCTGGGAATGAGAAAGCCCGTGAGATCGTGGGCGCCGTCGTCGCTGCCGCAATTGAGTCCGATGATCTCGAGCGGGCGCTTGCCACGGCCGAGCGGCTGGCGGCAACGGGGCCAGTGGATCCGCAGATTTCCATGATGGCGGCGTCGGCAGCGATGCTCCTCTCGCAACTCGATGTGACGGCCACCTGGATCGCGCGGGTGAAGGCGGCCGGCGGCAATGCCCCGGAGCTCGCCGGCCTCGAAGCGGCGCTGGCCCGCGAGCAACCCAAGATTGAAGCCGAGATGGCCAAGCGAAAGGCCGAGGCCGCGGCCGACGACCTGCCCCGCGTGAAGCTTTCAACGTCGGCCGGTGACATGGTCGTGGAGCTCTATGAGAACGAAGCCCCAAACGCCGTCGCCAACTTCGTGAGCCTGGTGGAGAAGGGGTATTACAACGGCACACCGTTTCATCGCGTGATCCCCGGCTTCATGGCCCAGGGGGGCGATCCCACCGGCACCGGCACGGGCGGACCGGGCTATGTGATCGCCTGCGAGTGTGAGAAGCCAGACACGCGGATGCATTTCCGCGGCACGCTCTCGATGGCCCACGCGGGCAAAGACACGGGCGGCTCGCAGTTCTTCCTGACGTTTCGCCCCACTGAGCATCTGGATGGGAAACACACGGTTTTTGGCCGTGTGGTTGAGGGCGACGACGTGCTTGCAAAGCTAGCCCGCACGCAGGATCCTGAAGGCCAGCCCCTCCCCGGTGCGCAGCCGGATAAAATCGTGAAGGCGGAGGTGCTCCGAAAGCGGAACCACGCCTACGAGCCCGAGACGCGACCGGACTCGCGTCGCCCATAAAAGCCCCCTCACGGCAGTGAGGGGACCGCCCATAAAAGCCCCTCACGTAGTGAGGGGATCGCCCATAAAAGCCCCTCACGGCAGTGAGGGGATCGCCCATAGAAGCCCCTCACGGCAGTGAGGGG
>Ga0105044_10006436_pt1 | contig 16158 bp, 1 predicted proteins | sample MAT01_FD_78092 | JGI IMG/M metagenome (GOLD analysis project Ga0105044, IMG submission 78092) | Freshwater microbial communities from Lake Fryxell liftoff mats and glacier meltwater in Antarctica - MAT-01 | ecosystem: Environmental > Aquatic > Freshwater > Ice > Liftoff microbial mat | place... | reverse complement strand
TGAGACAGTATGAGATGATGCCCCATCTCATAGACGCGTCTATCAGAAAAAGTGGTTTGTGCTCCTACGCCTTATATCCCCATGCCTGAAGGCAGGGGCTTTACGGCGCTTTTTCGGTAAAACAGTAATTGTGAAAATTTTAACAAATAGGAAAGGCGCAAAAACTGCGCCTTATTAACATCTGTTTTGCTTTTCACCCTCACCCCAACTCCCTTCCTCGTCCCTTGTGTGAAAGGAGGCCGTGTGGTGAGGAGTTAGCCTCCAAAACCGCTCTTTATTACATATGCGCCAATTCCACCGCAATGCGGGCGGCAGTCGCGGCGTTGTTGATCAGTAAAGCGCGATTGGCTCGCAGCGAAGCCCCGCCCGTCAGCTCAACGACGCGGCTCAACACATAGGGTGTCAGGGCTTTGCCATGAATGCCATGTGCATCGGCTTCCTGAGTGGCCTGCTCAATTGCGGCCTCTGCAACCTCAGCGCTGAGGGCATCGGCCTCCGGCACAGGCACGGTGATGAGAAGGCCATGTTGGGCCTCAATCATATGGGCCGCATGGATAATCCGAGCCGCCTGCGCTTCCGTCTGAACGCAGGCATCAACAGGCAGGCCGCTGCTGCGCGTGTAAAAGGCTGGCAGGGTGTCCATGCGAAAGCCAATAATCGGCACACCCTGGGTTTCCAGCACCTCAAGCGTGAGCGGCAGATCGAGAATTGACTTTGCTCCGGCGCAGATGACGGCCACCGGGGTGCGTCCAAGTTCGATGAGATCAGCAGAGACATCCCAGGGGTGGCCGCGATGTACGCCGCCAATACCGCCTGTCGCAAAGATCGGAATTCCGGCCCAATGTGCGACGATCATGGTTCCGGCGACGGTGGTGGCGGCGTCTTCCCCCAGGCCAATGGCGATGGGCAGATCGCGGCGGCTGCACTTGCGGACGCTGCCTGCGGGCTTTTGGGCCAGCATATCGACCTGTTCCGTCGTCAGACCCACCCTTACCTGTCCGTTTAAAAGCGCAATTGTGGCAGGGACAGCGCCTGCATCGCGCACGGCCTGTTCCATCGCCAGGGCGGTATCACGATTGGCGGGATATGGCAGGCCGTGTGTAATCAAGGTCGATTCGAGAGCCACAATCGGCTGCCCATGAGCGCGAGCATAAGCGACTTCATCGGAGTAAATGAGAGAGACAGGCATAACAACTCCTCTTAAAGAGAATGAGCAATTTGGCGAGTTATTGTAGGGGATAATTCGTGTGAACCAAGCATCGAATACAGCGTAAAACACAGCCGCCCCTCAAATTGAGGGGCGGCTGTGCATTTGTTCAGCGATCTGTGGTGCAGTTGTTACGGATGAACACGGAAGGCATCAATCGACATCGCACGAGTATCACGATTCTCAATGATGAGATTATGTTCACCGACCCCCAGACCGTAGATCAAGATCGGGATACCTGCGCCATTGAAATTGCTCTGGCGATAGCTGGTTGTGGCCCGTTCGCCGATTTCTACGGCTTCCGGTTCACACGGGATTGGCCCATCGCCGACCATCAAACACACACGCACATCACGGGTGTTACTGGGGACAACGGCGAAACCGACCACGCGATCCGTGGCCATCGTCTGATAAATCGTGATGGCATTGCCCTCAACTCTCAGACGGACAATACTGCCTGCGTTGTTGGCTTTCATCTCGGTTTTGAAGAACGGCGGCTGCGTTGTCGCTGCGAGCGCTGTCCAGTTCACGGCAGGTTCATAGACGATCTGCGACTGCCGATCATCGAACAGATTAGATGTGCGTCCATCCGCCTCAAGCAGCGTGGGATCACCCCCGAACACGGCCACAGCATCGATGGTCAGCGAGTCGTTCAGACCCATTGAGACATCAATGAGCTTCACTTCAACCTGATAGCTACCAGCGACCAACCCATAATAGGCAAACCCATACTGGTAATAACCAGATGGCGAGACCGCTGGAAAGATACGATCCGGATTCTTGGCATCCCATTCCACAGCGTTGAGTTTGGTTGTGACGACATCACACCATGTCTCGAAGAGACCCGTCGGGTTGCCGTAGTAAACACGATTGTCCGGTGGGAACGGATTTGCGACATTGCTGGGAGCCAGACAAATCCGCATGTCAGATCCATACACACTGAGTGATGACAGGATCGAGAAGCCTGATCCCTGGAAGGAGAATTTCAGATTCGCGCCCGGTTGGCGCGTTGTGGCGGTTGAGCCGCCGTAGTAGGACGCTAATTTTAAGGTACACCATCCATAGCGTGGATTACACTTCGGATCTGTACTCAGCGCACTGGCCGGATTATTGCCTGAGTTATTGAAGTTCAGTTGGGCGTCCGGCTTGATCTGGTCATGGAGACCCGCAGGTAGCAGCACGCCATCGATCACTTCAAAGGCATCGACGTTAAAGCCACCCGGTGTCAGTGTGGTGAATGTGATGATCTTGTAGCCAAGATCGCCAAGAGCTGTCAGCTTGAGTTCCGGGCTGCCCGCCGTCGATGTGGCCGACAGAATCACCTGATTACCTGACTTCAGGTTGTGGATCACACATTTATCAGTCGAAGCTGAATTCAATTGGAAGACCGTGCCTGTCCAAACAACACCGCCCACGATATTCGGCTTCAATTGGTTTGGTGCCGGATCGCTGGCCGCGCAGATCAACAGCGTGCTGCTCTGGTTCGTCGGCACACGGTTGTACAGAATCACCGTCGGATTGGTCAGGCTGTTGCTCAGTCTCATCACCACCGTCGCGCCTGCATTGGTGATTGAGGCCACACCTGCTGTGGTTGTGACTTGGCTGGCTGTGCCGCCCGTCCAAGTCGCTGCGGCGAAGTCGCGCCAGTTGAGCGTTGGCACTTTCACCAGATACGGCGTGCCAGAGTTATTCTTGGCATTCTGCTCGTACTGCCCGATCTGTGTGATATCAGCCGGGATTGATTCTGCGCCAAAGATTGTCACGCTGTCGATGGTGATGCCGAGCGGGATGCGCGGCGTTGGCAGGGCGGTTGCCCCAGACATGCCATCGTCTTTTTCGGTGATGCGAACATAGTAGTTGCCGAGCGGAAGTCCTGCCACGACACGGCTCACATCGTAGGTCGGCGCGGTGCTGTCCTGCTGATAGGTGAAGCAGGGGGCCGTCGGGTTGGGCGCTGTGCCGTAGCAGATTTCCACTTCACCGGAATTTGCGTCCGTCGGCATCTTGACTGCAAAGCCTGTGCCATTGAAGCGGAACGTCACCTGTGCGCCCGGCGTCTGGCTCCGCATGGCGCTGGTCGCAGAGTAGGCCGTTGCATAGATCTGATCCCACTGTCCACGACCTTCAGGGATGAGCCACAATCCATCTATTGCAAACTGGACTGTGCCAACCGAGGTAGGCAGAGTCCGCTTGAAGCGTAACGATACGGGCGCACTGCTGGTCGCAAGGAACTCCTGGCGCAAGGTATACCAACCGCCTGTACGGGTTTCCGTTTGGGGGGTGATACCGACACTGCCATTGGCTTCCATCTGGATGCCCGCGCTGACCCGACTCGCAATGATGTAAACACGGGCGACAAGGGTGTATTTCGTACCTGCCTGGAGCGTGAACGCCGGGCTGATGATCCCTTGATTCAGGACTGTCGTTGTGAGCAGGCAGCTCGTCGGCGCATCGGCATAAAGCGTATAGAGAGTGGGAACAGGCAGAGGCAATCCATCTGCCGCCCAACCTGCACAGGGTGTTGTGCCGGAGAAGCCGCCGTTGGCGAGAGCTGTGTCGGACGGGGTGAACTCACTGTACTTGATGAACGGTGAGGTGGATTCATACGTCCCCGCTGTCATGGCAACTGTTGTATCGATCAGTTCGATGGCATCGATTTGGACGAGGGCATTTTCCAGTGTCACAATCGACACTGAATACTCACTTTTATCGCCATCAACAAAGCGGAAGGGCAGGGCATAGCGATTGCCTGTCCCGCGTGTTTGCAGCGTCTGGCAGTGAGTGTTTTCTACCGTCGGATCTTCCAGAACGGCTGGCGTGATGGTGGTGTTGATCGGGTGAGCACACACCTGAACCGGGCCATTTGCCGCCGCCGCCGTCACATACAGGATCATGCCTGATGCGCCGGACGTGCGGAACAGCATACTTGATCCGGTGAGCGCCACACGATCTGCAAAGCCGCCTACAACAGCCAGTGTTGACCCGGGGCCGTTATACAGGAACTGATTCTGGGCGACGCGATTCACGTAGCTTGGCTCGTAGACGGTGCCGGGCTTGAGAACCTGGAGCGCCGCATCCGTCGGGGTATCCCAACTGGTGTTGGTGATGGCGTTGTACCAGGGATCATTGAACACGGTGACATTATCAATCACCATCTGGATGGGAAGCTGTGTCGTGCTATGTGTTTGCGGCGTCACAGTATTGGGCAGGCGGTAGTTGTCTCCCAACATCTGCACAAAGACGCCGTAATTCCCTTCGGGCAGGCCCTGGATCGCACGAACCTGATTGTAGAGCACAGTTGTAGAGTAGTTATCGTAGACAACACACGTTCCACTGCTGATGATAATCGGGATATCAGCCTCTGCGATAGCGGCATTGGTGGAGCGTGCCCGATAGCAGATCTGGACAGCATCGGCGAAGGCGTTGCGGACAAAGTTGATCCCAAAGCCCGTCCCACGGAAGGTGAAGGCCAGACCGCCGTTCAGCGCCGAAACTTTGCCGCTTGCAGCTATCCCTGAGAACTGGCGCACATAGCCACCAGATGCCAGCGTAAACGTGTTTACAACCGAGGTGTTGAGTGCAGCATCATCAAACACGTAACTTGAGCCACCAAAGTCGCGCACGGTATGGAAGGCCGGATTGCCTTCTTCGTAGGTTCCCATTGTCAGGGGGATATCATCGACGATACGAATGAAGTCCACTGGGAGAAGCTTGGCTTCGGTGCTGTAAAGACGCACCCAACAGGTGACGGTCTGGCAGGTTGCGCCCGTATTGATCACGTTGATACGCTGCATACCGGGCAAGGCCGTATTAAGCTGGTTGGCTTGCTGTGGCGCGGTTGGTACACAGGTATAGTTGGGTGTGCCGCTCGTTGTGACGACGCCGTAGCAGTAGTTATAGGCGCTTTCCGTTGCGGCTGTCTGACGACCATATTCAAAACCGCCGCCCTGGAACTCGAAGTACACGCCTGCCCCACGCAAAATGCCCTGGTGCTGGCTGAAACCTGACGGAGTCGGCGCGACCTTGATGACAGTATCTGTCAGCGAGCCGAAGGGTAGATAGCGCAGACGCGGATCGGTATTTTCGATACGCCCACTGGTTGAGTCGAGCATTACCCCCGGACGAGAGCCAAGGATATGCAGCGACTTGACAGTGAGATTGCTTGTGCCCGGAGGAGGGGTCGTATTGACGACGCGCACCGTATATGTAGCGTCGGTGCTGCTGAGGTGCAAGCCCGTCACGGTCAGCGCGTAATCTCCGGCAGCCCCGCGATTGATGGTTGCCGTGTGCTCATTGAACGCCGCAGGTGTTGTACAGGGCAATGATCCGGCCTGCACGCACAGCGTGTAGGTGCTGGCCGTCAGTGTTGTCTCGTTCAAGACGAGGCTGAAGCCAATACCTGTGAACGTGAATTCAACATATGAGCTAGGCGTACCGCTGCTGCTGTTCGCCGCAGCGGTTGGCGTTGTCCATGTGCCATTCAGGATCGTAGGTGCTGTGGCTGACTTGAGGAAGATGGCATCATAAATGCCCTCCGCCAACGCGCCAGCTTCGAGAACCTGCACCGCATCCAGTGTGAAAATCTTGGCTGGAAGGGCATTCACGATAGAGACGCTGTAGGGCCCAACCCCTGGTGCGGTTGCGAACGTCGGATTTGTAAAGCTGATGACCTTCGATTTGCCAGCGCTACCCAGCAGCACAATATCGGTGCTGCAAGTTCTGGCATCAGAGGCATCCGTCACACACACTTTGACGCTGGTATTGGTCGTTGCACCGTAACGCAGGATCAAACCTTGAGCGTTGGGAGAGGCGACGCCGAAGGCGACACCTGCATCCAGCAGATTCGTCTGATGGTAAGTCAGGTTGAGATAGCCCACTGCTGTTGCGCCGCTGACGGTTGTCCACGCGGCATTGGTGTTGGGTGTATAGGTGAGATAGGGTACGCCAGCAGGTGTCACCGACGCATCATCATAGAGGCTGCCCAACTGCTGCAATGCCCCATAGACTTCAACCGCATCCACTGTCAGCTTGCCTGTGGTGATTTGTGGTGCAGGCAGCGGTGGATTCGTCGGCATGTTCAGGGCGATGGTCACGATGTAGTCAGCCAGAGGCAGACCCGCCAGCGTGACAGGCACTTTGTAAGTGACCGCAGGCGAAGTCGGGAAGAGGACGCTCTTGGTGTACAGAATGGTTGTCAGGTCCGTAGCAGCATACACATTGAGCGTGATGCCGCGATTGATCCCGCCGCTGGCCGTGAAAACTGTAAGACCCGTGCTGGCCTTGAGATGCAGTGCAAGCACTTCGGCAGGCGTCACAACTGTCGTTGTGAGCGCATAACCGCCACTGTAGGCGACATTGGCTTCCGCTGTCCAGTTTGCGGTCAAGGGTGTTGTATCGCTCATCAGATCCGCAGCAGTCACGGCCTGGCTGTTTTCGTAGTAGCCAGGGATGAGATTGTTGCCATACAACACGGTGACATGATCGATATAGAAGTAGCCCGGCGTCAGCGTCCGCAGCGTGATGGTGTGTGTCCCGCTCACATTGCCCAACGCGGTGATCATGTTCTTGTTCAGGCCGAAGAAGGGCAGATTGGGGATGAGAGTTACAACAGTACAGTTAGATGTTGACCCTACGCTGATCTGGCGCTTGAGCACATTGTCATAATTCAGGTCGCCGGACACGGCGTCCACGCAAGCCAGGATCGTGCTGCTGTAGCCCGCACCTGTGCCTGTGTAGACGACCAGATGGACATCCTGCGTCCCCGCTACGTTGATGCGGAACTGCGCCACAGTGCCGCCATCGAGGGTCGTGATCGCGCTTGTAACAGGATCAACCTGCGCCGCTACGGTTCCGCCGCTACGCCCAACGGCCAGTGTACCCGTCAGGGTGTTCCAACGGTTAGAGGGCAGAAGTTGAATGTAACGTGCGCCGCCGCCATCGACAGCATTATCGCTGATCGTGGTGGAGGTTGTGCTGGTGGAGATGGTGATAGGGGAGGGCAGAAGTGCATCATAGACTTCGATGAAGTCGATGCCAATCCGTCCTACCCGTAAGATGGCTGTCCGTGTGATGACGTTCGTGAGGGCAGACGCCGTATCGACATAGCCTTCTTCGATATCACGCACGCGCACGGTATAGATCTGCTTGCTCAAACCCGTGACGCCGCGTGTGAGCGTGCGCGAGGCGGTTGCCGCTTCATTGACATAGGTCATGCAGGTGGGCGAGGCCGGCAGTGTTGAGCCTGCGCCGTAGCAGATTTCAAACTTGCCGCCCAACGTATCCGCGACAGTCGCCAGATTGAAGCCCGTTCCATCGAACGAGAACGTCATCTGTGCGCCATGCGAATTGCTGCGTGTGAGCGTGCCACCGCTGTAGGTGATTCCAGGATAGACATCCCAGGCGCTTCCCTCGGTCACGGAGACATCATCCACATAGATATAGGTTAGGGGGATGAGGAGCGGATTGGGCTGCGAGATGACGAGGCGAACGTCAACACCTGTCAGCGTGCTGATGGTGGGTGTGTAGTCAATTCGCAGCGGTTGCCAGGTGTTGACAGCGAGAGCGGTATTGACGGTGCTGATATCCAGCGATTTTGAGGCCAACAGCGTTACGCCCTGACGCACTTCCATCGTGATGGTTGCGCCGAACTTGGCTGTCGTGAGGACACGCCCCACAACGGCGTAGCTTGTGTTCGCCTGAAGACTAAAGGTTGAGCTTCTTACACCGCTGCCTGCGGTAAAGCCAGAGATACGCAGCGACTTCGTGCCTGCATAGATTGGCGTTGCGCCTACAGCCAGCGTTGACGTTCCCTGTGTGCTCCATCCAAGCGGCGTGAGCGGTGAGATCCCTTCCATACTGCCGTTGAAGACCAGATTGGTCGCATTCTGATCATAGACCAAACGCGGATCGGTATCTTCAAAGCGGCCTGCGGGCAGTTCTGGCGTGATGACCGGAACATACTGCACCGTATCGATTGAGATTGCTGCATTGCTCATGGCCGTTACGCTGACGATGTAGTTACCTGACCCCGGCATATGGAAGACCGCAGGAACCTTGACGCCTGCGATGGTATTGGATTCAATCGTGGCACAGGTTCGCACGCTGTAGTCATCTTTTGTCGCGCACACTTCCAGGTCACTGGATGTGGTCGCCGTATCGCGCAGGAAGACCAGCGCATCCGATGAACTGCTGCTGCTGACTTTGAACAGCACGCTTGATCCCATGCCCGTTGCCGTATCGTAATTGAGGGCAGAGCGACCCGCTGCGAGACCAGCTTCACGAGTGGCCCAGGTTGAGCCAAAGTAGAGGAACTTGTTGTCAGCCACGCGATTCTTGAAGCTGAACTCGTTCACGACATTGGCCGCGAGAGTCTGAAGATTTGTTAGATCATACTCCGCGCCGAAGATCGTCAGACCATCCCATATGAGTGTGATGGGAGCCACGCGAGGCGCAGGCGTAAACGTATCGCCAATCGTCTGCACGACAACCGTGTAATTCTTGCTAGGATCAAAGCCAAAGAACGGACGATCCACCTTGTAGACCGGAGTCAGTGATTCAGTATCGATCAGGCGGCACTGACTGTTGACGCCGCCTGTGTTGTTCAACACGTCCTGAACACGCGCCGTATTAATCAAGACGGCATTCACTGAGGCCGCCCAGCACACCTTCAGCACATCAGTTGAGGTGGAGAGCTGGAGACGCGGCGCAAAGCCTGTCGCGCCCACCATATTGAAGGCCACGCTCGCATTTTGCTGCTTGGTCTGCATGGCTCCACTGCCGGAATAGCTTGCCAGCGTCAGCAGTGTCCAGGGGTCTGTCACCAGCTTGGAGAAAGTCGGCGACTCAGTGAACGTGCTGGTGAAGTAATGCAGGCCGGGTGTAATTTCTTCATAGCCGCCGGGTGTGAGGCTGGCGGTGGTATCCAGCGGCGTGATCACGTCGAAGTTTATTGGCGCATTTGCCAGGCTGTAAATTTCGACGGTGTGATTGCTGCCCGTCCCCCAGGGAACATCGAACATGTTGCTGCGGATGATCAGAGAGCCTTGCAGCGGTTGATTGCTGACGGGGCCGCTGGTCATGACGGAGACGGTTGCAGGTTTAAGCGCTCCTGTCGTGGTGCTGCTGATCTGATATGTTGGCAGCAGGGCCGTTGCAAGCGGATTGACTTGGATGCAGTTGCCATAGGCCGTTGCCAGTTGGGTGCGATCCACGCAGATCATCCACTGGGTACTCAGGGTCGTGGCATAGGTGTACTTCAGGATGAAGGCATCAGCCTCTTGCGGCATCTCGAAGCCCAGGAACGGCCCGACATAGCGGCCTGTCCCTGCGGGTGAAGATGTCGTGAGCGTCTGGCCGAGAGAGGTAGCCGCCGCAGCGACACCGCTCAAGGCCCAGGCATCTTCACGACCCCCGCCCAGGACGAACCAGTCCATCCGCAGATCATCGATATTGCTCAGGGGCAGCGGGCCAGACGGCAGGATGTTGTCACCGAACACGGTGATCGAGTCGATGACAAAGCGTCCGCCTGCTGGCATTGGTGCATCAATGCTGATGGTGACGTCGTAGTCTTTGCTGAGATCCAATCCGTAGAAGGGGCGGAAGATATTGTTTACCAGCAGGGTGCTGGTGTTATTGAACTTCTGGCACAGCTTCGGCGTTGGCAGGCCCACCTCATTGATACAGATATTGTAGGAGGGCGATTTCGGTTCTAAGGTCGTTTCAATCGCAAAGCCTGTGGCGTTATGCACTTTAAACGTGATGGGAGCCGGATTGAGCGATGTGGTTTGCATCGCCACAAGATTGGAATAGCGAACTGTGGGTGTGGCGGGCATATTGGTGATGGGCTGCCATGTGGCGGGCACATCGAAGATATCACGCACCAGCTTGGCATCCACATCATAGTAGCCAGGGGTCAGCACGCTGCCCAACAGAGACGCCGGATTCAGAATGCTGATGGCATCCACCACGAGATAATAGCCCGCCTTCTTATTCTTCACCCGCACGGTATAGCTGTTGGGTAAGACAGGCATATCCTGGCATGTGATCGTGAAGTTGACATCGACGCCGTTGGTGATGTTCCCATTGAGGAGAGTGGGCTGTGGAACAGCGACTGTGCCGGCAATCGGCGCACGGGTGTAGCACAGACCGCCGCCTGTGATATCTGATTTACGCAGATCATCGGTGGTGACGCCCGCGATGCCGCCGACGAGTGTTGTCCAGGGTGTCATCGCCTTAGTAACATCGTTATTGAGAATCTCAATAGAGAAGTCACTGCTGCCCGAACCGCTGGAACGCATATACAGCACGAAGCCTGTCCCTTTATACTCAACGCTGAACTGATCATTGAGGGTTGAGGTGCGATGCAGCGTATTGTTGATCGCGTTGGCCGCGCCTAATCTTTCCCACTTGCCCATTGTGATGTTGGTGTTGTCGGGCGTATCGTTCTCGTTGAGAACCGCATCGTCGTAGACAAAGGCGAAGCTGGTATTGTCATACAAACCGTTGTTGGGAATGGTACTGGCGACACGGATAGTAACAATGTAGATGGCTGTCCCGCCGTTCCGATCAGCAACGGTGTATTGGAATTTCTTGTACCCCGTCTGATTTGGAACGACACTGAGATAGATCAGCCCGGCTCTGCCCGTAGCAGTAAAGGTCGTCTGCAACTGACCGAAGGCACTGGTCAGTTCAGTCTGATCGAACAGGGGGGCATCACCCGACTCATTGATGATCGTTGGCGCACTGCTGACGTAGTTGTACGGGAAATCAACCGCGAACTGGCTGCCGATCTTGGGCGCATACACCACATTGAAGGCGCTGATTGTCGCGCCCGCAGGCGTGAACTTGACGTAGGGACGGAGTTGAACAGCAATCGTTGCACGGCTGCTTGTGACGGCGTAGTTATAATTGCCACTCAGCAGCGCATCATTAACCGGATCAATTTTGATCTGGAGAGTTGCAGGTGATCCCTGTGTGACCTGTCCAGCCTCATCACGCACTTTGAACGTAAGGCTGAGTTGATCCGGCCAATAGGGGACACCGACGGGCGGGACAGCGGGAGAGACAGGATCGGTGGCGCTGACATTGGGATTGCCCAGAGAGCCAGCCGCCGGATCAGTATAGAAGTTACGCGGCGGGCAGTATTTGAGGATTTTGCCGATGATCTGGACACCACGATTGCTATCATTGAATGTCCCGCCCGTACACTGTGTGCCGTAATCTGAGGGATACGTCACAATCTCGAACGACAGCGAACCCGAACCACCCGTCACAATCGGGCCACCCAGATAACGCAGCGTGTCAAGGCTCACGACCAGGACAGTATCTTCCAGGCCTGCGGGAGCTGATATGACCATGGGATCGGCGACGAATTTCAGCGTCTCAAACTCGAAGGCTCCCAGGTCAAGCGTCAGGCCGCCATTGTCGGCATCCACGACACGAGCGCCGCCATCAACATCCTGATTAAAATCAAGACTATTGATAACGGTGCCGCCGAGCGTAGTATCGCCCGCATCCACACCGTCGAAGCCCAGAGATGTGGCAGAGATACAAGGCCCTGTCGTGGGAGCAGGGATGACATGGCAAAGGCTGTTCAGCGCATAGTAGACCGGATTTGCCACCGGGTCGAGCACGGGATTTGAGGTTGTTGTGCCCCGGAAGAACGGCGTGGGATCAAGATTGGTCTTGTTATTATTGCCTGCAAGAGCAATCGCCCCGGCACAGGCGCTGTTATCGAGGCCGTTGCCAAAGACCCAGTTTCTTTGTGCGCCCGCGTTAATGACGCCGCTGGTGTTCTTGCACGCATACGCGACAGACTGGCCTGGCTTGGTGCGGATCGTATCATCGGCAAAGCCACGACCCAATAGATTGTTGTAAATGATGTTGTTGTGGATGTTCCAGGTTTGATCTAGGTCGCTGATCATGCTGCCCGTGCCTGTAATGGCCGGTGAGGTCGTGCCACGCAGCAGCAGCGTGCCGTATTTGGCGTTTGTCACGGTATTCTTCACGACAGTGTTGTTCATGAAGCTGACAAACTTGACGTAAAACAGATTGATCAGCGGCCCCGAATCACCTTCACCCACCACAGTCGCTATGGTGTTGCTCAGGAAGATATTGCCCAGAATACGGGTTTCGAGCGCGTCAGTCGGGCTGCTGGTGGCCGTGCGGATGAGCGTTTCCGCTCTGTTCTGCACGAACATGTTGTCAGTGATATCAATGGCGCTGCTATTGGCATTGATGAGCGGTGCCCACGAGGTGTTGGTGCTGTCGCTCAAATTCTCGTTGGCCTGGACCAGATTGTGCGAGAAGCGCACGCGCTCTGTGTCATAGCCCAGGTCATTGTTGATGCCGGAATTATCGACAAACAGGACAGGAGGCCGCGTGCCGCCCGTGAACGAATAGCCCACGTGATTGTTGACGAAGCGGTTGCCATCCATGATCAGGCCGTTGCTCTGATTGAGGGCCAGAATCATGGTGGAGCTGACGCCAATTAAGGGCAGATTGGTGTAGCCAGGGTAGGTCACACCATCAATGACGGCTTCGCCGAAGGAGCTGTTACGGATCGTTACAGACTTTGACCCACTCAGCATGATGCCCTGCGGTTCATCAATGAAGGCATTGCTGGTGTTGCCTGCCGCACTGATGGCCCCCAGCATCTGGGTGGCGAGGAATGTAAAGCCGCCGATGACTGTGCGATTGGAGTTTGCGAGGGGCAGTCCATCGATAACGATTTGGGCTGTCCCGTAGTAACTTCCAAAGAACGTTTGCTGACCACCTGGCGTAAAGATGGCGCTGTTGTGACGGTTGAAATACTGCGTATTCATCCAGAAGATGCTGGGCGCATAATCGGCCAGCATCACATCATCATACGAGTAGATGCTGCGGCCTGTCACGACGGTTGCATTGCTTCCAACAGGATCAGCCATGCCGTAGCGCTGGAGCAGCAGTGATGTCACATACTCGCCCGGCATCACAATGATACAGGCATCCGCAGGCGCACGATTATAAGCGTAGGCCAGACTGACGAACGGATGGAGAATTGTGCCATCCATGATGCTGTCGCCGGGGTTTTCCTGACCGACGTAAACCAGCGAGGGGCAGATATCGCCATCCTGTGTCTGCGGCAGGTGATCGGGAAGCGCCGTGTAGTTAACAGACTTGGTGAGGTCATATTTGGGTGAACCCAGTACCGTCAGGCCCGCGCCATAGATCATATCATAGCCGTTGGCCCCGACGAAATTGGCTTTGTTACTGTCACTCTCGTCGGTATTGTCAACGCTCTGGGCGGTTGCCGGGCCTGTGCCATACGGCATTTCCACCGCGTGCGTTTGCAGGTAATCGCGCACATTTTCGACAGCATCCGCCGGATTGCCCGTCAGGACAATATCGGGATTGAAGCTGACAAAAGTATCCGCCGTCATGCTCTCATTGGCCGCGTTGGAGTCCATCAGTGCGACCATGCCCGCGACATGCGCTGCCGCCGACGATGTGCCGCTGAAGCCGCCTGTGCAGGAGCCGGGTGTACTGAACACAAAAACAGGGGTGGCAGCGGAGGTGCGAACATTGGAGAAGCTCATCACATCCGGCTTGACCTGAGAGCGAGGCAGCGCTGTCGTACCGGGCAGCGACAGGAGAGAGGGCGCTGATCCATCGGGGCCATAAACGGGGCCGCGAGCACTCTGCGGATACACCGGGAAATTCTGCTTGTAATCAGCGCAGACAGCCCCGACGGAGATGACATAGGGCGAATCAGCAGGGCGGGCGAGACTGCCTGCGGTGGGAATTTGACCTGTTGGATTTGCGCCGGGCAACGTCCCATTGATGACTTGTACCTGGACGACACGGCCCATTATAGCCGTCACTGTGACCTGGAACTGGCAGTTGATGGTATTGGGATTCGTACAATCAAAGGTGTAATAATCACCGGCGGTTGTGGTCGGTAAACCGCTTGCTGCGGCTCTTCCCGCAAAGATTGCAGGGATGCTTGTCTGTAAGTCTCCGGCGAGAATACCTGTCCAGGAGGTTGATTGCATCCCTATATGCACGGCCCCTTTGCCGCTCAAAGGCTGCACCGTAATAGTTTCTGTACCTGTGCCTGAGTTGGTATAGGCAATGTAACGTGTTTGAAGTGTGTCAGTCGTATTGTTGCCGCTGTTGCCTGCTGCTGCGATGACGACGATGCCTTCATCGTGGGCCTGCTGGATCTGAATGTAAGGATCAGGCGCAGCCGGGCTGTCAGACGCGACATTGCCCGTGCCATCGCCGGGGCTGGCGCTTGCGCCCAGATCCATCGTGATCAGGATAATTCTGGGCTTGGGGCTTCTGGTACGCGCCTTGTAAATCGCACGGCCCAGGGTGGCATAATCCATCGCCTGATACAGATAGACGGACGACTGCGGCGCAATATCGCACACGACTTCGATAACATTGCGACCATGATTGGCATTGGGCTGGTTGTCCAGACCCGAGAGCACAGTGGCCTGCTTCAAACAGGCAAAATCGCCGCCGATGGTCGGGTTGGCGTAAGGGGCTGCATTCGCCGCAAAGCCCGTATCCACGATGGCGATATCAATGCCTGATCCCTGAACCCCGGCATTGTGCCAATCGGTTGCGCCGAGCGCATCGAAGGATTCGAGATTGGCATTGCCATCCGCTGAACCGTTGCCTGTGGCAATCGGGCCTGTGGAGGTGGCGGCTACAGGCAGATACAGACTGGTCACAGAGGCTTTATTTGCCAGTTTGAGCACCGTCTCAAGCTTGATATAGGCATTGATGGTCGTGCCGTTAAGAGCGATAATTTCACCGCCATCATCGGTGATGAGGCCCGCGATATTTTCAGTCCCATCGTAGGCCACGATGAGGTAAATACGGCTGTAGGCATCAGGATAAACGCTTTGCTCTGTCAGCATAGCCGTTGCGCCCGCCACATCGCCGGCTGCATAAAGCTCAAAGGCGCTGTGCAGCGATTCGGGCAGTTTTGCAATCGATGTGGACAGATCTGCCGCTTCCGATGTAGCTTCGGCAGTTGGCTCAAGCGTAGCTTCGGCAGTTGCTTCGAGTGTGGCGTCTGCCGTTGCTTCGAGTGTGGCCTGGGCCGTAACGTCCGCAGTGGCTTCGGCAGTCGGGATGCTCACATCCAGGGCGGCTGCGGGTGTGGCGATCACAGCCGTCAGCGGGTCAATCGTGACGACGGAAATGTCGTCGAGGGCAATCGCGCCCGTGTTATTGGCATTGGCCTTAAACACAATCATCCCCGCAGGGAGGGGCTGGGGATCGGTGTAGGCGATTTGTGGCACATCATTGACGCTGACGCCAATTGTGCCGCCTGCTGCCGTGATGCTGACGGTGAACCACTGCGGTTCGGCTGTCGCATCAATGGGCGGGGGCAGGGGGGCGCTGGCCGAGGCTGCCAGAAGCGTCTCGCCGCGATACAAGCGGCTTGCGCCCTGGGCGCTGAAGATAATACGGTCATTCTCCAGGCCGGAGCGCACCAGAATTTCAGCAATATTATTTTCTGTGATCCGCATCCGCGTCGTGAGTTGGAAATCGGCGGGTTGGAAATTCTGGATCACGGCGCTGGCGGTGGCGCTGTCTGTGATGAGGAAGGCGCTGCCATCATCGGTGGTTTGCACCAGCCAATCCACGATATCCCAGCCTGCGCCCGTCCAATCTGTGAAGGTGTCGGCGAAGCTCGTCAGGAGAGCGCTCGTCGGTTCCACAGTGGCGGCAGCAGTCGCCTCAAGCGTGGCCTCTGTCGTTACGACGGGGAGGGGAGCCGCTTCTGTTGGCAGCGCGGCGGCATCTGTTGCAACCGGAGCCGCCTCAGTTGGGATCAGGGTCGGTACGTCCGTTGAAATGACGGGCGCTTCTGTATTGATGACCGATTCGCTGGTGGCGTCTGCCGTTGGTTCAGGAGTGATATCCTGGGCTGATAACGCGGATCGTGGGATGAT
>Ga0105044_10006435_pt1 | contig 16161 bp, 13 predicted proteins | sample MAT01_FD_78092 | JGI IMG/M metagenome (GOLD analysis project Ga0105044, IMG submission 78092) | Freshwater microbial communities from Lake Fryxell liftoff mats and glacier meltwater in Antarctica - MAT-01 | ecosystem: Environmental > Aquatic > Freshwater > Ice > Liftoff microbial mat | place... | reverse complement strand
CAGGTCGCTTCCGTGCCACGGTGATTCAACCCCTTCAGCCCCCGCTCGATCCGGTCCGCAACAGACACAGCCTCGACTCACCAACCCACTGACGATCCACCGCGCTTCGCGGTTTAGTTCAACACCGATTCTACAGTGCTTCTATTCTGCGTGCCACAAGTATGTCCAGCCTACCGAAGGAAAACTGTTTGGAGCACAAACTGTGAGGTTGCGGAAACTCGGGGGAGTTTATCCTCACTTGTTTTTCCCTTCGCTTACACTTCAGGCTCGTTGGTCTTTGGGGAGTTCCTTGCGGGACTCAGACGTGGTATGCTCAACTACTTCAAAGGTCTTGTGTTTGAGAACTGGAACATGAACGCCATTCCGACTACTTCTCGGCCGCTTCTGTCTCGCCGCGAACTCGTGCAATTGGGCGGGATCGGGGCGCTGGGCCTGACACTGCCCGAATTCCTTCAGGCCGGGGCACCGGTCGGGCGTTCCGTTTCTCGATCGGTCAAGTCTTGCATCTTCATCGTTCAGTATGGCGGCTGTAGCCATATCGATAGCTTCGACCTGAAGCCCGATGCGCCTGCGGAGGTTCGTGGCCCGTTTCGACCGATTGCGACGCGCACGCCGGGCATTCGCATTGGCGAGCATCTGCCGCGACTGGCACAAATGTCGGATCGATATTGTCTCGTTCGCTCGATGACGCACGGCGACCCTGGTCACGATGGCGGCATGCACGTCTGCATGACGGGGCACTCGAAGCCAGTCGTAAATACGCCTTACTTTGGTTCAGTGGCCGCCAAGGTGAGTCCATCCACACGCAATGTGCCTTCTTACGTTTGGCTGCAAAATCTCGCTGGGGACGTGCAACCGCGTTACCTGTCGGGCGGGTTCCTTGGACCAGCCTACAGTCCGCTGAGGGTTGGCACCGATCTGGACAATCCCTCGGCTCCAGCGTTTCGAGTCAAGGCATTTGAGCCGCCCGCCGACGTCCCGGCCGACCGCTTGCGCGCTCGCAAGCGACTTCTCGACCATGTCGAAGCAACCGACGGCGGAAAGGTGAGTGCCGACCTGCGGCCCTATCGCCAACGAGCCGTCGATTTGTTGACGGGCCCAGACGTTCGAACTGCATTTGACCTGGAACGCGAGCCGGCAACCGTGCGCGACCGCTATGGCCGCCATCCGCTCGGCCAAAACTTGCTCATGGCCCGACGCTTGATCGAAGCCGGAACGCGGTTGGTCAGCGTCACCGCGTGGGCCGGCAACCCACCGGGCGAGAAGTTCACCAACGTGCAAACCTGGGATATGCATGGGCCGGGTGCTGCCAAGTTCATCGGCAGCATTTTTGGCGATGGTTCCTACGGTCTGGGCTGGGCCTTGCCGCGAGTGGACGAATCTGTGTCGGCACTACTTTCGGATCTAGAAGTTCGCGGGCTGTTGGAAGACACGTTGGTGGTGATGGTCGGCGAGTTTGGCCGTTCGCCGAGGATCAGCAATCTTGGTCGCGATCACTGGCCTTCCTGCTACACGGCCATGCTCGCGGGTGCGGGCATTCGTGGCGGCAGTGTGTATGGTTCTTCCGACAAGACGGGCGGCTACGTTCGCGACAATCCACTTCGTCCAGAGGATTTTGGAGCAACGCTGTTCCACGCGTTGGGAGTACCCGCTGAAACCCGCCTCGGTGCCGATGGCTTCACGATGCCCGTGAGTGCCGGTAGTCCTCGAATGGAACTGTTTGGCGGGGGATAAGCCCACGGCTCGAAGCCATCGCCGTGGGCTTTAATGGGAACGACCGAATTGTCGCAAATCGTTCCCGAGCCCGAAGGGCGATTTGGTGTTAGCCCACGGCGATGGCTTCGAGCCGTGGGCCGTATCTGTTTGGCTGAGAAACCCATGCACACTTCAAACGAACAATTTCGCCGAGCCCGTCGCGACTTCCTGGCCACCAGTGCCAGCGGCATCGGCACGCTCGCGCTGGCCTCGCTGCTTCAGGAAGAAGGTCTGTTGGCCGCGCCGCCGGAAGAGTCGCCGGGCGGGGCAGGCCAGCCGCGTAAGCCGCATTTCAAAGCGAAGGCGAAGAACTGCATCTGCATCTACCTGGAAGGGGCACCTTCGCAAATTGATCTGTTCGATCCAAAGCCGAAGCTCACGGAGTTTCACGGCAAACCGTTGCCGGAGTCGATGACCAAGAACGTGCGCTTTGCGTTCTTGCAAAAGGAATCGGCGGTCGTGCTGGGCTGCCCGCGTAAGTTCACCCAGCACGGAGCATCGAGGATGGAGTTCTCCGACATGCTGCCACATCTGGCGACCTGTGCCGACGACATCGCCATGATTCGCGGCATGCACACGGACCAGTTCAATCATCATCCCGGACAGATGATGATGAACTGTGGATCGTCGATGTTCGGCCGGCCCAGCATGGGGGCGTGGCTGAATTATGGGCTCGGCAGCGAAGCGAAGAACCTGCCCGGCTACGTCGTGCTAACTGCCGGCCGTGGCACTTCCGGAGGCACATCGAACTGGTCGAGCGGGTTTCTGCCGTCGAGTTATGCCGGTGTTTTGTTCCGAAATCAGGGCGAGCCGGTGCTGAACCTCGCCAACCCGAGCGGCCTTTCGGGAGCGATGCAATCGAAGACGATCGATGCATTGAAAGAACTGAACGCACTTCGCCATGCCGAGATTGGCGACCCGGAAATCCATAGTCGAGTGGCCGCTTATGAACTCGCGTTCCAGATGCAGGCGGCCGCGCCGGAATTGCTGGACATCACCAAGGAAAGCAAGAAGACGCTCGATGCCTACGGGCTGGATCGGCCCGAGCCCGATGCAAAGGGTGGACGCGGCGGAGGAAAAGGCACCTACCGTTCGTTCGCGTTGAATTGCCTGCTCGCAAGGCGAATGGTCGAACGTGGCGTACGCTTCGTCAATCTGTTTCATTCGTCCTGGGATCATCACAGCAATCTCGAACCGGAGTTGAAGTTCTGTGCAGGCCTGTCGGACCAACCCGTGGCCGCGTTGATTAAGGATCTGAAGCAACGCGGATTGTTGGAGGATACGCTGGTCGTTTGGCTCTCCGAATTCGGCCGCACACCATTGGGAGAGAACCGTCCCGGCTTTAACGGCGTGACAGGCCGCGACCATCATCCATTCGCGTTCACGATCTGGCTGGCTGGCGGCGGAGTGAAGGGTGGACTAACGCTCGGCAAGACGGACGACTTCGGCTGGGGAGTGGTCGAAGACAAAGTGCATGTGAATGATCTGCACGCGACGATTTTGCATCTGTTCGGCATGGACCACAAGAAGCTGACTTACCGCTTCCAGGGCCGCGATTTTCGCCTGACGGATGTTGGGGGGAATGTGGTTCAGAAGATGCTGGCCTAGGTTGGCGAGCGGTGCTCCGTAAGGAGCCCGATGAAGTGTCGGGATCGGGCTCCTTACGGAGCACCGCTCGCCTTATTCATCCGCGAAGTTCACATGGAACATTCCGCTCGATCGGCTGTTTCGCATGGCTTCGAGCACCAGGGCTTTCACTTCCAGGAAAGCAAGAGCACAGCGTGGGTCGAATTGAGACCCACTGCATCGTTCGACTTCAGCGAAGGCCTGCTCGGGTGTTTTGACCAAGCCGACGTTGTAAGGCCGTTTGGTGGTCATGGCGTCGAACGAGTCAGCAACTGCCAGCACACGGGCGAGGAGCGGGATGTCCTCGCCTGCCAGTTTGTCCGGGTAGCCGCGTCCATCCCAGCGCTCGTGATGCGAACGCACGATGGGTCGAATGTCCTTGAGTTCGGGGATCGACTTCAGGATCTCGTCGCCCAACTTCGTGTGGGTCTTCATGATCTCGAATTCGGCATCGTTCAGGCGGTCGGGCTTGCGGAGAATGGCATCGTCAATGCCAATCTTGCCGATGTCGTGCAGTGGACCGCCAGTTCGCAGTTGATCGAGTTCTTTCGGCGACAGGCCAAGTTCTTCGCCGACGAAGAGTGAGTAGGCGGTGACGCGGGCAGTGTGGCCGCCAGTATAGGCGTCTCGCATTTCGATCGCGGACGCCAGGGCCGAGATGGTTTGGAGGAACAGCTCGCGTTGCCGGCGCAGGAGTTGAGCGCACTCGATACCGGCCGATACGTGAGCGGCCAACGCGTCCGCCAGATGAAGATCGTCTTCAGTGAATGCCTTTTGCCAGTAGGAGCGGTCAAGGTGAATCGCCCCCAGGTGCTTGCGAGGCGAGCGGAGCAGAACGCAGAGAACCGAGGCCATCGCACCGTCGGCAATGCTGACGGCCCCGCAGAGTTCTTCGTCCTCTTCGACGCTAGAGCAGAGGATCGACTTGCCCTGGCTAAAGCAGCGATTGGCCAGAGCTTTACTGAAATTGAAGCGGGAAGAGTTTTCGCCGCGACCAGTCGCCAGTGCTTTGAGCTTGAGTTCGTTGTCAGGGCCTTCGGCCAAAACGATTGCACCACGTTGAGCATCGAGCACGTGGACCGCGTCGTTCAGAATCGAGTGTAGCAATTCGTCTTCGGATTCGATGCTAACCAGGTGATGCCCGGCACGCAGAAGGGCCATCAACTGGTCGCCGGGTCGGGGCGAGTGATTCCGGTCCAAAAGCAGGCGGTCGTAACCTTCCTGCCAGGAGGAACTCGCTTCGGCCTCGACGATGATCTGCTCGGATGAGGTAGGTTGGCGCACCGGTTCAGGCGGAGCGACGTCCGGCAATTCGACCATCATGGCCACTTTGCCGAATTGGACGATGTCGCGAGGATGCAATTGACGTTCGCCTGGCCCCAGGCGGACACCGTTAACGTAGGTGCCGTTGGTGCTTTCCAGGTCGCGAACCCACCAGCCAGTGTCAGCCTGGCGAACTTCCGCGTGGCGGCGGCTGACGGAACTATCGTCCAGGACGATCTCCAGCGTCCCCAACCGGCCGGCGCGGAGAACGTTCGTGGATTCCCAGGCCTTTCCTTTGACCTCGCCACTAATTCCCTTAAGGCGAATCGCGATGCTCATGTTCATGATCTCCTCCTCATCCTCACCAGCGTCGACCGAGTCCCGAACGCGGGCAGGGAATGTCCCCTATCGTTGGCGATAAAGGCAGAACAGTAGCACCACTCTAGTTCACACTTGAAGCCGGTTCAAAAGGAATCTTTGGCACGAAAGGAATATTTTTTCGACCTGAAACCGATTGCACTGTCTCCCGATTCGACGTTAACGACTGTGGGGGAGTAGTTTAAAACTGTTTCCCGCCATCTTCCTCGTCGTCGTCTTCATCGGGAACATACGGCAATTCTTCGTCTTCATCTTCATCCAGTTCGTCCAAATCGTCGTCGAGCGGGTCGCGATCACCAGGCGGAGTTTCAATTCGTCGAATAATATCGACAGCTGACTTCTCGCCGTAGATCAGCTCCATCATGCCGGAAAAATAGCGGTCGATCGTCGTCAGATTCGCCCGGAGCAGGTTGTCGATCATTTTGCTGGTGAGATCGCCCCCTTCGACGTCCAGGCTAGTCTTGTAACGGACCTCGCCATCGTCGAAGTCGAGTTCGAAGTTGCCGATCCGCATTCCGCGGTTGGCTCGCGTGATGAACTCGGCCACCTGTGCCATCTTCTCCGGCGAGGCGTTTACGGGCATGTAGGAGTAGAAAATCAGCCAGTACTTTGCTTCATCGACTTCGCCATAGCAAAGCAGGCGACCGGAACGTCCCTTGAAGTGGAAGCGGATGATCGTTTCTCCCTCCAGGATCTCGTACTTCCACGCCTCTTCCTCCATGTAGTCGATCAGTTCCGAGAACAAGCCGGTCATAAAAACCTCCCGCCGACAGGCGAATCGGGTTGCGGGTTATAATCTCTCATTTTACCCAGCCAAGGGGAAGCTCAACAGGGGCTGAGGCGATATTCGCAAGGGATTCTAGGGATCGTCAAGCCACCAAGGAGTGATGGAATATGGCGACAGGTTGACGTAGTCAAACGTCCGCCGTGGCAATCAATCGACCTGTTTTTGCATTGGGAAGAGCTTGCAGTAGGCGTATGATCATCCGCAAAGATATTCTCGGAGTGGAACCCATGGCCAAGAAGAAAGCGACTGGCTCCCGAGCCCTCGTCAGTTCCACACGGCCTGCGGAGCTTTTGCCTCGCGGCTATCGCAAGTTTCTCGACGGACTCAAGGCACGGATTCGTAATGCCCAGGTCTCGGCCTCACTTGCCGCTAATCGAGAAATGATTGAGTTGTACTGGGAGATTGGTCGTTCGGTCGTCGAGCGTCAAGAATCCGAAGGTTGGGGACGCTCCGTGATCGAGCGGTTGGCGAAGGATCTTCAGACTGCGTTCCCCGGTGTGAGTGGCTTCTCTTCCTCAAATGTTTGGCGAATGCGAAAGTTCTTTCTCGCATACACTGCGGAGGTTTCAATTCTCGCACAGCCCGTGCGAGAATTGAAAGTCGCCAAACGCCAGCCGACGGAGACGGCAACGCTGGTTCCAATTCTCGCACAGCCCGTGCGAGAATTGGATGGGGCCACTTTACCAAGGGCAATCGCCAACATTCCCTGGGGACATAACATCCTGTTATTTGAGAGGCTCGACGATCCCATCACGCGGCATTGGTATGCCAACAAAAGTATCGAACAAGGCTGGTCGCGAGCCGTGCTCGGAATGCAAATCGAATCGAGCGCCCATCTGCGTCACGGGAAAGCACTCTCGAACTTTGCGACGACACTTCCTTCGGCACAGTGCGACTTGGCTCGTGAATTGTTGAAAGACCCATACAGCTTCGATTTTCTGACCTTGGCCGAAGATGCACAGGAACGGCACCTACAGGCCGGCCTGCTCGAGCACCTCCGAGAATTTCTCATCGAACTGGGCGTCGGCTTCGCGTTCGTCGGCAGCCGATACAATCTGGTAGTCGGCGGCAAGGATTACTACCTCGACTTGCTCTTCTACCATTTGCACCTGCGGGCCTATGTCGTGATCGAACTGAAGGTGACGGAGTTCGAGCCGGAGCATCTCGGCAAAATGAACTTCTATCTGTCGGCAGTCGATGCCCAACTCCGCCATCCGAACGATCGCCCGACGCTTGGGCTCATTCTCTGTCCAAGCAAGAACAGCGTCGTTGTCGAGTATGCCTTGCGTGATACCTCCAAGCCAATCGGCGTGGCCAGTTACAGCGCGGGCCGAGCATTACCTAACGATCTCCGCGACCAACTGCCGAGCCCGGAGCGTTTAGAAAAAGAACTCAGAAGGAGGCAACGGCCGAAAAAATCGAAGTAGACCGGATCATCCCCCCAACGCTCCGATGTAGCCGCTGGCCATCTTGAGGATCATGAAAATCAGGAAAACGGCCACCAAGGCATAGATGCCCAAGGCCATGGTTTTCGTGGCCGACTTCATTCGTCGAGCCGTCTCTTCGCGATAAAACTCGGCTTGCTTTGCCATCACCTCCGGGATTTGGCCGCTTTCCTCGCCGACATGGACCATGGCCAGAAACTCGACCGGGAAGACGGAGTTCAGCCGCAACACACCGGCGATTTCCTCCCCCTTTTTCAATCGCTTCACGATGCGATCCGCCTGGGCCATGAACGCGGAATTCCCCGTCGCTTTCAAGCTCATCCGCATCGCCTTGGTGACTGAGAGCGACGAGTCGAGCGTGACTTTGAGCGACAAGCAGAACCGACCCATCGCGATGGCTTGGGCACATGGGCCGAAGATTGGCACGCGCAGAAGCCAGGCTTCGAAGCCCTGACGCTTCGCGAGCGTGCTGGTAAAAATCTTGAGTGCAAGAATCGCCCCGCCGACGAACGCACTCACGATGACGAGAAAAAAAATCGCCCCACTGGTTCCCGCCAGCCCGAAGCCGATTGGTTCGGCCGGATTATCTGGCGCCAGTAGTCCCAACACGAAAATCGTGAAGGCGATGACGAGCACTCCTAGCACGAACTGGAATACCGGCCAGGCGATCTGCGAGCGGAACTCACGTTTCATTTGATGTTGAAGGCGGTAGTACTCTTCTAATTGAGCGAAGACATCGGGGATTCGTCCGCTCCGTTCGCCCACGGCCGCGAGAGACACGAATAGCTCTGGCAGAGCCGGTCCTTCGGAGGCCAGACTATCTTCAAGGGTATCGCCCGACTCAAGTTTCTGGATAATACGGCCTGCCATCTCGCGGAGTGCTAGAGGCCCAGACTTGGCCTGCATCTCAAAAACCCGAACCAGCGGCAGCCCCGCGCCATGCCCGTGCCGAATGGCTCGGCTCCAAGCGGCTAGCCCGTCGTATGAATAACTGGGTCCGAACATCGGTGCCTGATAGTAGTCCGCACACTCCGTGTGCGGAAGGGGATCACATGGAGTGTGGTCGGTACACAGAGTGTGCCGACTACTATGGAACAGGATACGCGGATGACAGCCGCAACGGAATACGACTCGCGGTATCTGAAGGGAGTGCTCCTCTTCAATCGAGCCGAGTATTTCGAAGCCCACGAAGTTTGGGAAGATCTATGGCACGAGACGGCAGGACCAGAAAGGCGATTCATTCAGGGTTTGATCCAGGCGGCTGTCTGCGTCTACCATGCTAGTAATGGAAATGCGTTGGGATCTCGGCGGCTGTTTCATTCCGGACGTCGATACATGTCGGGATTTGCGGCTCGGCATCTCGGGATGGATGCCGAATATTTCTGGAACATGATGGAGCAAGCCCTGGCGGAGTTCCTTTTCGATCAATCCGTGAGAGTCGCCACGCTTCAGGTCGAGTTCATTCCAAAGATTGCTCTCTTGCCTGAGCCGCACTTTTGGCCCGAGGATACATGAACAAGGATCAGGCGATTATCGAGACTTTTGATGGCCGCGCACGGCTGTTCCCGCTGCCGGGCATGGTTCTTTACCCACAGTCCATCCAGCCGTTGCACATCTTCGAGCAACGGTACCGGCAGATGACGGCCGACGCTCTATCTTCCGATCGATTGATCGCTTTGACCATGTTGCAACCAGGATGGGAAGAAACTTACGATGATCGCCCGGAAATATTCGCGGTGTGTTGCCTGGGGCAAATCGTGGCGGACCAGCTTTTGCCGGACGGACGTTACAACTTGATTTTTCGCGGCCTAACGCGTGTGCGAATCCTCGATGAACCGCCGACAAAAAAACTGTATCGAATTGGGAGCGTCGAAGTCCTTGTCGATACCGCGACCGATGACATCGCGAAGCTGATGTCATTGCGAACAAAACTTGCGGACGCGATTCTGCCGCGAATCTCGTCGATCCCGCTTCGCGAACATCTCAGCGAGTACTTTCACGGAGAACTTTCGCTCGGTCCGTTGTGCGATATGCTCGCTTTTACCTTGCCTTTGTCGCCTGAAGTGAGGCAGGAACTGTTGGAAGAAATTGCAGTGACCGAACGAGCCCGCCGGCTAATCGAAGCATTTCACGAGATTGCCGCTGGAGCGGGATCAGGTTCCGGCAAGAAGTTTCCCCCCGACTTCAGTTCGAACTAACAGCCTTTCTCTCGACGCTAGCGGGCCGTGTACGTAGGGTGGATCAAACGGGCTAAGGCATTCGCCGGCCCAATTCGACTACATCCAGAGGAGACATTCATGTCCAAGAGAGCTGCGGCAGTAACCTTCAAGGGCGGACCCATGACCCTGGTCGGTCCAGAAATCAAAAAAGGGGATCAGGCCCCCGACTTCAAGTGTGCCAACACCGCTGCCAGCACGGTCTCGCTGGCTGATTCGGCGGGGAAGGCTCGTTTATTGAGCGTCGTCCCCTCTCTCGATACACCGGTATGCAGCATGCAGACCAAGACTTTCGAGAGAGGCCTGGCCGACCTTGGGAGTACAGTCGCCTGCTATACGGTCAGCCTGGATACGCCGTTCGCTCAGAAGCGATTCTGCACCGATGCTGAATGCACGATCATGCAAACCATGTCCGACCAGCACAACGGTTCGTTCGGCACCAGCTACGGGGTTCTCCTCGAAGGACTGGCCGTGCCGCTTCTCACACGAGCCGTGTTCGTCGTCGATAAGGCCGGCAAGATAGCCCATGCGGAGTATGTACCGGAAGTGACCCATGAGCCAAACTACGACGCGGCTCTGGCGGCACTCAAGGCCGTGGCCTGAGCAATTTCAAAGTTCAAAGTAAAAAGTGAAAAGTAGCAGACGTGGCTCTCTGCTTTTCACTTCTCACTTTTCACTTGGCACTTCCCATGCTGCTCGATCTCTTCGCTGGCAATCCGCTCGTCCGTCGTCTCGCAGACCGTGGCCTGTTGCGCTATGCACGCAAACGGACGGCGAAGCTGGACGCAACCGATGTCCCAGTCGTTCAACTGGAAACACTGCGGGGCTTGCTCGACCGGGCTCGGGACACACAATTTGGACGGGATCACGGGTTCGCGAGCATTACAACGCTGGAGCAATTTCAGAAGGCCATCCCCGTTCGCACCTACGAGGACTTCTGGCGAGACTACTGGCAACAATCGTTCCCAAAACTTGAGGGAACGACCTGGCCCGATTTTATTCCCTACTACGCTCTCTCTTCGGGGACCACATCAGGCACGACCAAATTCATCCCCATCACGCGGGAGATGCTAGCGTCCAATCGCAAGGCCGGCTTTACATCCCTTGCCCTGTTTCGAAACGCGGTGCCTGATGCAAAGATCTTTTCCGGTAAGTTCTTTTTCCTCGGCGGCAACACGGAGTTGCGTACAGAATCCAATGGCTCCCGCTCGGGCGACTTGAGCGCTATTGCCAATATTGAAGTGACGAGCCTGACGAAGCCCTACACATTTCCGCCCCGTCACCTTGCGGGAATTGCTGACTGGACAGTTAAAGTTCGCAAGCTCGCGGAAGCCTCGGCCAATCTCCACATCACCGCAATCAGCGGTGTTCCCGCATGGATCCAGCGGCTGTTTGTCATTCTGAAGGAGGTGACGGGGAAGTCCCGCGTGGCCGACATTTGGCCTGCACTTCGGCTCGTCGTTCACGGTGGAACTAAGTTCGATCCGTATCGCGAAGAGTTCAGGCAAGAACTCGGACCTAATGTGAGCTTCTGTGAAGTCTACCCGGCCTCCGAAGGATTCGTTGCCACGGAAGATCCTCGATACAAACTTCTCCGCGTCATTCCGGATCACGGCATTGTTTTCGAGTTCGTGCCTCTGGATGAATTCGAAGAAGGAAAGCTCAAGCGGGACTTCCCGGTTCGGCACACCCTGGCAAACGTGGAAACGGGAGTCGAGTATGCGGTGGTTCTCACGACCTGCGCTGGGCTGTGGAGCTATCTCGTTGGAGACACGGTGACGTTTGAACGTCGTGATCCTCCTCTCATCCGATTCACCGGACGAACGAAGTATTTTCTCTCCGCGTTTGGAGAACATCTCATTGAGGACGAAGTCACGCGAGGCGTTGCGGAAGCTTCCGCAGCGACTGGTGCTCGTTCGGGCGAATTCAACGTTGGGCCTGTGTTCTCAAGCGATCCGAAGAGACCCGGACATCATCGCTACCTAATCGAGTTTCACGTCCCGCCAAGCGATCCTGTTCGTTTTATCGAAGTTCTCGATCGAGCATTATGCCGGCTAAACGAGGATTACGACGCGCATCGCAAGGGGGATCTGAGCATGTTGGCCCCCGAGATCGTTGTCGTGAAAGAAGGGGGCTTCGAACGCTGGATGATCGCCCACGGTAAACGCCCTCCCCAGCACAAGGTTCCAAAAATGGACAACTCCGGCACACAAAGTCAGGCCATCATGGACTGGCTTCGCGAGAACGGGGATCTTGTGTCCTGATGTCGAGCAATTGCGATTCCGTGATTGGTACCCCGCCATCGAGAGGTTCAGGCACCGGTTCCAACGCTGGCGTGTCCAAGTGTTTTCTGACTGCAGCCCGCACCCCATCTACGACATAGATCGCCAGTCCAAACCAAATCAGCCCGAAACTGATTTGATGATAGTCGACAAATTTTTCACCAAACCAAACGACTCCCAAGATGAGTTGCAGCGTCGGCGACATGTATTGCACCACGCCGATGGTCACGAGCGAAACCCGGCGAACGGCCTGAGCAAAGAAGATCAGCGGCGTCGTGGTCACAACGCCCGAGAGGGCGATGAGAAGATCCTGCTTGCGAGTACCGTGGGCAAATGACAATCCACCGTCCCGCTCCCAAATGAGCAGAAGCACGATGGCAGTGGGTGCAAGCAAAACTGTTTCGACCGAAAGACCGACGACGCCATCAACGGGCACGACCTTGCGGACGATGCCGTAGAACGCGAAGCTAACCGCGAGAGACAGTCCGATCCAGGGCAGGCCTCCCTGACTGATGGCGAGATAGAGGACGCCAGCCGCTGCGATGAACAAGGCTATTGCCTGCGCTCGACGAAGCCGTTCGCCGAAGAGAAATATTCCCGCAACGACGTTCACGAGCGGCAGGATGAAGTAGCCTAGACTGGCCTGCGTGATCTGGTCGCTGGTCGTTGCATAAATGTAGATGTACCAGTTCGCCGCGACGAGATACGCACTTGTGAACAGCATGAGCACGGTGCGACGTGTGCGAATGGCCTTGGCGAAGTCCGGCCAACGTTGGAACACCGTCAACAAGAAGGCCAGTACGAGGGCGGACCACAGCACACGATGGGCGACGATTTCCTTTGGCTGGCATTCAAGCGATTTGAAATAAAGCGGGACGAGGCCCCACAAACCGTATGCCGCGACCGCATACAGCATACCGGTGCGAACCTGGGAAGAACTTGGCTCGACCGGCACGAAATCTCTCCGTTCGTATGGGAAGACTTACTGTATGGCCGTTGACGGGGATGACCGGAAGATCACTTCACGGAGGAGAGGAGAAATTCCTGAGAGCGAAGTTCGCGCAATCGTGGCAAGCCGCCACACTTTTCGAGATAGGCATCAAAACTCGCCACTCCGAAAATGTGATCTTCGAGAAATTGCAAGTGAGCAACCGGCTCTTTTTCGACTGTCAACCACTTTCGCAGATGGGCCTCGTCGGAAAAATATTCGCCCGGCATGTTGCCGGGGTAACTCCCAAAGGGGACTTCGCAAACTGCTTCCACGCAGAAGAACGGAATCGATGTCAAATGCGGCTCGCGGATGATTTCCTCGTGCGGGATCAGTCGTTCGCAGGTAATGATGAGCCGCTTAGCAGCTCGCGCGATTTCGACATCCGCAACGGACACACCTCGAAGCCGACAATTGCCAAAAATATCCGCCTCGTGGACGTGGATGGCAGCCACGTCCGGGTACAACGCCGGCAACGCAACCAATTGCTGATCGGTGAACGGGCAACGGATGACCTTAGCGGCACTGTGTTCCAAGGTGTCCGTGCCAAGCATGGTGCGTGAGGGCAAAAAGGGCACCCCCATCGCAGCCGCTTGGAATCGGACTGCCAAGGCGTAGTTCGTCCACTCGCAGATCTCGACCGTGCCCGATTCCATGACTCGGCGAGCGTGGGGTGAGAGCCCGCGTGCTTCCAGACCCACAACATAAGCGATATCGACCCGTGCGAGCGTTTGGCCGCGGCCTGTGAGGTTGCCGGCACACAACAATTGAAAGTCATGCGTCGAAGTGTGGCCCGCGAACGAGAGGTTCTGTTTCTTCTGACGCAAGATTTCGTGAACGATCGCGGTGGGAATTCGATTGACGCCGAAACCGCCGATAGCCAGATAATCGCCATCGCGGATGCAGCGGGAAACGGCCTCGGACACCGACGCTCGTTTAGCGACCTGGGCGCGTGGCAGACGTGCGAAAGCTGCTCGGGCGCGATCCGCATCGGGGTCGGCGAACAAACGCCCAGTGGGAGAGTCGGACATGTTCCACGCGTCAAAGGTGGGAAGTCATTGCGGCCGAGCATTCCACTTGCGCCCGCTGGACTGTCTTATCGAGTTCGCTCAAATTCGCGAAGCATCGCTTTGAAGCGGGGATCCTTGCGGATCGGGTCGAGGTCGCGATCCTGCTTGATGAACTCGAAGTCTCGGTAGCCAAGTTGGACGGCCTGTCGTAGTTCCGCGAGTGCTTCGTCTTTGTGCCGAGTTAGCGCGAGGCTGCAAGCCAGGTTATAGCGGACCAACGAATCTTCCGGCCGAAGCCGGGCAATTCGGCGATCGATGGATAACCCTTCCGGATGACGGCAAGCCTCGGCTAGATTCTTGGCGTGCTCCTTGAGCACCTCGACGAACTCAGGCCGGCGTTCGAGAAGTGCGGAGAAGAAGTCGAGTTCGAACTCGATTTGCGGCTGATTAGCAATTCGGGCGAGGGTAGTGAGCCCGGCGATCGGAAGAAGTTGTGAACTGGGGCTGGCCATGTCGCTCCCCTAATGTGGATAAATCAAATCGGCCACATTGAGATTATAATTCGATGCGAGGGCGGATGGAAAGGCCGAGTTGTCCTCAATGCTAATTTGACGGCGCGTGAGTTACTCGTCGGCGAATGGAGAAGGGATCTCACTTGTCGATCCAATCTCGGAAAAATTCTCACGAAGGGAGTCGAAACGAATGTTCCGAAATTCGATTGGGCGAACAGCGAGGAACCTCTGTTTCTGCCCCGCTTCTGGAAGTCGGTACTCGAAAGACACGGGTACAAATGGGTCGCCCTCTTCCAGCGTCATTGCAAGCCAACGGTCCCCCTCGACTGGCTGAATGGGCATGGCTTCAACGTTAGTGGGCCGAATTTCCAACATGACCTTTTTCTTATCGTGACCGTAGACGTTGTTTTTTCCGATAAAGCTCAGCCACTTCTCGGCCTGCTCACGCGTGTCGATACGATCGGCACGGATGAATGCATCGGGAGTGCCTACCGCGGGTACGAACACACACTGCGTGGCCTTAATCTCGGTGCGAGTGAGCCCGGTTGGCCCCATCTCGGTCTTTCTGTCGGAGGCGCGAAAGTGCAGAAGGCTTCCACCAAGGTAGGCAGTGACGCGAGAAAGCCGGATAACTCCGCTACCGGCACTCGAAGGATCGGCTGTGGACGGATCGATCTCGAACAACGTATCGTCCAGAGCCGCGAGGGTGTTCTTCACATCCAACTCGAACGGCCGGCTCCCCCTGACAACAACAAGATGCCCTTTGCCACGGAGAAAGACATTTTCAACGGTCATCTTTGGTACCGGCCAGCGGTCCGGGGAAGTGCCTCCGCCCATCATCATCTCGCCGCGTGGATCGACCAATTTAATTGCAGTGAGATCTTCCCCATCCTCCAGCGTGATCACGGCATTCTTTAACTCGAACTGTCCGCCTCCAGGCAGCACCACGATGGCAGGAGCCCGATCGGCCGGCAAACGGAAGTGCAGACCATCGAGAACCAGCCGGCCTCCGTACAGCTTGAACAGACCAGCGGCTGGCTTCAGGGCGACAGCCGCTGGAACTAAAATTGGCTTGAAACCCGCATCGGGTTTGATCGTCAGGTTAGTTTCCGCCTTGGTAAATTCCCAGGGCTCGACTTCCAACTTGCCGCTATGTCGGATCAGCAGCGTTCCCTTGTGGCCGAGGGCGGCGAGGGTCTTGGCGAGCGTCGGGAACACGCCCGGTGGAAGATTGTCGTCAGTGTCCGACTGGCTCGGATCCCAAACTTTCACGGTTGGGTCACGGTTTTCGGAGTCCGGGGCACGCAATGGCAGTGCGAATATTGGGTGGGGTCCGAGAAATCTTGCACCAACGATCGATCGATTCGGATCGTTCTTGATTCGCAATTCAGCCAGTCGCAAATTCTGCGTGAACGCCCTTCGTGCCTCTAGCGGCGATGATTTCAACAATCGGAAAGGGTCTGGGTCTTCCCAAGGATTTTTGATGGCCCTCTGCACATCGTGAATTGGCAGCGATTGCTTCGCGGCATCGGCGAAAGAATATATTTCTTCGCGTTCCGAATAGGCGGCCAAATTGTAATAAAAATTTGGTTTCGCATCGGATCCGCCTTCGTACTTCGTCGTCTGTGCTCGTTGTTTCTTTTGGCGCAAGACGACTGGCGTATCCTCCGCCGCTTGCCGTTCGGGACCAGCGAATAAACAAAACGACGCCACGATTGAAGCTCGAATCTGATCGCCAACTTCAACGAGTGCCCCCGATGTCGGCAGCAGAGCGGAGCAATTTACAAGGCTCAGCTCGATTTCGCCCGAGAGATCCGTAGAGGAACGGAGTATGCGAATGCCGGCGAATTGAGGCCCGATGGCGCATTCGCTGACAGAAACTTTTCCAGGCCCATCAAT
>Ga0105044_10006431_pt1 | contig 16168 bp, 13 predicted proteins | sample MAT01_FD_78092 | JGI IMG/M metagenome (GOLD analysis project Ga0105044, IMG submission 78092) | Freshwater microbial communities from Lake Fryxell liftoff mats and glacier meltwater in Antarctica - MAT-01 | ecosystem: Environmental > Aquatic > Freshwater > Ice > Liftoff microbial mat | place... | reverse complement strand
CCGCCGACGAGCGGGTCGAACGGGCGCCGATCGAGCGTTGCTACGCCGCCTTGCACGACCTGCTCACCACCGGGCCCTGACCGGCGTGCCCGGTAGGTTCTCGAGAGCATCGCGCCCCCTCCAGCAACGTCGCTCCGGTCCGGTTGGCGAGGATCCTTGGTGGGATCCCGGCGATCAGGCGTTCGTGGAAGGTTCGGTGCTGCGACGGGGAGACTTGGGCACGGGCTGGAGACCGGCGCCGATGATCAACAACGTGGAGCGGGTCGACCCCTACGGAGACGATCCCGCTTCGGCTCGTCTGCGGGCGGCCCGAGCGCTACGCCAGCTCACGGCGCTCGACGAGGGCCAGGCCTTCCGCCAGCGCCGGACCGGTGCCCTTGCGGTTCTGCGACTCGAGGTGTTCGCATCGCCCGACTCAGGAGGGCATCGTGCGGCCTGGCAACACGATGGCGTGGCGTGCCTCGATGCGCTGTGGCGACAGCGATGGCGCGAGCGGGATCGAGAACCGGGCTGGATCGAGGCCCGGTGGGTCGACCGAGGCGCGGTGGTCGATTGGATCACGGTGGAGGATCACACCGATACGCCCGCCACCGACGTAGTCGTCCGGTACGAGCACCTCAGCGTCTGGTCCGGGCGAACACTGGCGACGGTGACGATCCGCCACGACCAGGGACAGGACGTATCCGATGCCGCCGAGCGTGCGTCGTCGGCATTGGCCGGCCGCCTCGGGGCGCTCGATGGCTGAGGCGGAGCGCAGGACCAGACGAGGTCCGTACACTGCGGCGAATCATCTCACCACGTGGAGCAACCATGGCTATCGATGTCGGACAGATTGCCCCCGAGTTCACCTTGAAGGACTCGACTGGGGCTGAGGTGTCGCTGAGCGACTTCCGCGGTGAGAAGGCGGTTGTCCTGGTCTTCTATCCGTTTACGTTCACGGGCGTGTGCGAGGGAGAGCTCTGCCAACTACGCGACGACATCGCGGACTACGAGGCCTCCGGCGTGCAGGTCTTGGCGGTCTCATGCGATTCTCGGTTTGCTCAGGGCAAGTGGGCTGAGGAGAAGGGGTGGTCGTTCCCGCTCCTGTCAGACTTTTGGCCCCACGGTGAGGTGGCGCAGGCGTATGGCGTGTTCAACGACGCAGTCGGGTGTGCGAACCGGGCGACCTTCTTGATCGACCGCAACGGGGTCATGGTCGACACGTTCGAGGCCGAGAACCTCGGCACTGCTCGTGACAAGGAGCGGTACACCGAGGCCATGGCCAAGCTCTGAGCTTGGGCAGGCGGGCTCAGAGCTGTCGCATGACGGTGACGACCCGTCCGAACACCTGTACCTCGGACGCATCGAACACCATTGGCTCGAGGCGTGGGTTGGACGGAACCAGCGTGATCTGCCCGCCCGAACGACGATAGGTCTTGACCGTGGCCTCCTCGCCGGGGATTCCGGCAACCACGATCTCTCCGTCGCGCACCTCGGGCTGGGAGCGAACCACGACGAAGTCGCCATCGAGGATGCCGGCGTCGATCATCGAATCGCCCCGGACCTTGAGCATGAACAGATCGCCGTCGCCGGTGAGGTCCGCCGGTACCGGCATGGTCTCGGTGATGTTTTCGTGCGCCAACACGTCGGTGCCCGCAGCCACTTCGCCGACCAACGGGATGTGGCGCACGGGCCGACGCTCGACGGCTGCCCCCGACGCCGGATCGAACCGGACCTCGATGGCCCGAGGCTTGGACGGGTCTCGGCGCAAGAAACCGAGGCGCTGAAGCGTGGAGAGGTGGGAATGCACGGTGGACGGAGAGCCGAGGCCGACGGTCTCACCGATCTCTCGGACTGAGGGCGGGTAACCGCGGTCGCGCATGGAGGCATCGATGCAGTCGAGGATCTGCCGCTGGCGGGCAGTGAGCGTTTTGGTGGTCATCGGTGCTCCTTGCGAGAGGCCCGGCGGAGCGGGCAGCGAGGTGGGTAGTGACACCGTAGCATCGCGCACACGTTCGGGCAAACACCTGTTCGCATTCGGGGTTGACGACGAACGGGTGTTCGTGCATAAAGTGTACGAGATCCGAACAGCCGTTCGTGGAACGGGCGTTCGGTGAGTCTCGTTGTCAGACCCCCTGGGGAGCATTGGTCCATGGCTGCAATCATCGAATCCCGTCCTCACACCCGGCACCTTCCGCCAGCGCGTCCTGCGCTTCGCCTCATCACCACAGATGGGACCCACACGGCGCTGGTGCCGGTCGAATTGGGGTTGCGCACGATCCACCTCATCATCGCCGTTGCGGTGTTTGCGGCCCTCCTGGTGGGTTCGCTGGCCGTGGGCAACGGCGCGCTCGCCGGACTGGCTCCGGGGCCATCGGCCTCAGGTGCAGCGAGTGCTTCCACGGCCACCACCAAGGTCACGGTGCAGGCGGGCGACTCGCTGTGGTCCATCGCCCGCCGCCTGCAGCCTCAGGGTGAGGTGCGGCCATTGGTCGACCAAATGGTGGCGCTGAACGGTACGGCGCCCCTCCAGGCCGGACAGGTCATCGTCGCTCCCAGCTGAGCCGTGCCAGCTCCCGTGCTGGTGGCAGTAGCGTCCCTCATGTGCGTTGTCCATCGTGTGGTTCGTTCGAAGACAAGGTCATCGACTCGCGCCAATCTGATGATGGAGTGTTGATCCGCCGTAGGCGGGCCTGTCTCGGATGCCAGCAGCGGTTCACTACGTTCGAGCGGCTCGAAGAGCTGCCGCTCCTGGTGGCCAAGCGCTCAGGCGAGCGAGAGCCGTTCGCCGCTGCGAAGGTGATCTCTGGCCTCGAGTTGGCCACCAAGGGGCGACCGGTCGATGGCGCCGACCTCGGGCGCATCGCCGCCGAAGTCGAAGAGGCGCTGCGGCTCGAGGGGGCCGAGGTGTCGAGCGATCAGGTGGGCCGGGCCGTGCTCGAGCGGCTTCGCGATCTCGATGTCGTCGCAGCGGTGCGGTTCGCCAGCGTCTACAAGGAGTTCGACGATCTTGCCGACTTCGAACGAGAGCTCGACGAGCTGATGGGTCCGTCGCGCCTCACCAAGGCCACGCAGCCCAAACGCCGCTGACCGGAAACGAGTTCAGCGTCGGACGTACCGCGTGAACACGAGGCCGTCCGCCTGCCAGAGGTGAGCGATGGCCAGGTGTTCCGGCGCGACGGCCGCTCCGTGGGCCACCCGGTCGCTCGGGCCGGCCACCAGCATCGGGGAGGTGGTGAGGTTGAACTCGTCGACCACGCCGGCCGCGATGAGCTGGCCATTCAGCTGTGGTCCACCCTCGGCGACGACGCATCGAACGCCCCGCGCGTGGAGATCGGCCAGCAACTGGTCGACATCCACCCGTGGGTGGCCGAGGGGGACGATCTCGGCCGCGGCGGACAGCGCCGACGTGCCCCCACCATGACTGTTATCGCCGGTGGTCGTGAAGATAAGTGGCGGTTCCACCGATTCTGCGAACAGGGGCGACGCTGGGTCGAGGTCGAGCGACCCGCTCACCACGGCGAGACGAGGCACCGGCTGTTGGCCCCGTGCTACGCGATCGACTTGGACCGCCGCCGACGGTCGGGCCGGGCCGTACCCCTCGGAGCGAACGGTGCCACCGGCCACAAGGATCACATCGGCCACGGCACGGATGGCGCGGAACACCTCCTTGTCGGCGGGTCCACCCAGCCCGCCCGACACCCCGTCGATGGCCGTGGCGCCATCGATGCTCGCCACCATGTTCACCAGGACCCACGGCCGATTCGGTGGGCTGGGCCGATGGGCTTGGGCGTGGGCCTCGAACGGGTCCACCTCGGCGGGATCGGGTAGCAGTTGGCGCACCGCAGCACGGTACCGCTGGCCCTGGCAGCATGGTCTCATGTCTGCATCCCCCCGCATGGCCATCCGTACCTGTCCTCTTTGTGAAGCGGGCTGCGGCCTGGAGATCACGGTGCAGGACGACCAGGTCACCCGCATCCGCGGCGATCTCGACGACGTCTTCAGCCGTGGGTTCATCTGCCCCAAGGGTTCGACCCTTCGTCAGCTCCACGACGATCCCGACCGCCTCCGAGTACCGCTCGTGCGGCGCAATGGCGAGCTGGTGGAGGTGTCGTGGGACGAGGCGTTCGCCGAGGTCGATCGTTGCTTCACCGAGGCCGTCGACCGCCACGGTCGAGAAGCGCTCGGGGTGTACGTCGGCAACCCGAACGCCCACAACCTCTCGGCGTTGCTCTTCCTCAAGCCGCTGCTGAAGGCACTCGGCACCCGCAACGTTTTCTCGGCCAGCACAGTGGACCAGCGACCCAAGGAGTTGTCCTCTGCGTGGCTGTTTGGCGGCAGCCTCACGGTGCCGGTGCCCGATGTGGACCGGACCGACTACCTCCTGATCCTGGGTGCCAACCCGTATGCGTCGAACGGCAGCCTGGCGACGGCGCCGGACTGGCCGGGTCGCATCGAAGCCATGCGGGCGCGGGGCGGAAGGCTCGTGGTCGTCGACCCGCGTCGCAGCCGCACTGCGGAGGAGGCCGACTGGCACCTGGCGATCCGCCCCGGAACCGATGCTCTGTTGCTCGCTGCCATCGTCACCACGCTCGACGCAGAGGGCCGGATCGACCTGGGTTCGGCGGGCGAATGGGTCGACGGACTCGACCAAGTGATCGCGGTGCTGGCGCCGTTCACCGCTGAAGCGGTTGCGCCCATCGTCGGCATCTCCGCCGAGGAGGTGCGCCAGCTCGCGATCGAACTGGTCGAGGCCCCCACGGCCGCGGTGTACGGCCGCATCGGCACCACCACGGTCGAGTTCGGCACCCTGGCCTCGTGGTTGGTGGACGTGGTCAACCTCTGCACGGGCAACCTCGACCAGCCCGGGGGCGCCATGTTCACCAAGGCAGCCGCCGGCGCCTCCAACACCCGGGGAGCACCACGGGTCGGCCGTGGCCTACGCGTCGGTCGCCACCAGAGCCGGGTGCGCGGCCTGAACGAGACCATGGGGGAGCTGCCGGCCTCGTGCTTGGCCGAGGAGATCGACACGCCCGGCGACGGTCAGATCAAGGCACTGGTGACCGTGGCGGGCAACCCGGTCCTCTCCACGCCCAACTCGGCGCGCCTCGATGCCGCACTCAGCGGTCTCGACTTCTATGTCGCCGTCGACATCTACGTGAACGAGACCACTCGCCACGCCGATGTGATCTTGCCGCCGCCGAGTCCGCTCCAGAAGGGCCACTACGACCTGGCGCTCCTGCAGTTGGCGCTGCGCAACGTCGCCAATTACTCCGAGCCGGTCCTGCCCCTCGATCCGGGCCAGCCCGACGAGTGGGAGATCTTGGCCAAGCTCGCGTTGATCGCGCAGGGCATGGGCGCCACCGCTGAGGCGTCGGTGGTCGATGATCTCGTGGTGGCGACACTGGCGCAAGCGGCGGTGGGCGATGACCATGGCCACCTGCAGGGGCGCACGCCCGACGAGATCCTGGCGGCGCTTGCTCCGCGGACCGGGCCGGAGCGCCTCCTCGACCTCCTGCTGCGCACCGGCCCGTACGGCGACCAGTTCGGCGCGGTGACCGACGAGGTGGCTCCCGGAGTTCCACCGCTGTCGCTCGACGTCCTCCTGGCCAACCCCCACGGCGTGGACCTCGGCGCGCTCGAACCCCGGCTGCCCGATGTCCTCCGCACGCCGAGCGGGCAGATCGAGCTTGCCGCCGAGCCGCTCCTGGCCGACGTGGCGAGACTGGCTGCGGCGCTCGAACGGCCGGTGCCCGATGCGGTGCTGGTCGGTCGCCGTGACCTGCGCTCCAACAACTCGTGGATGCACAACATCGAGGTGCTGGTGAAGGGGCGCCCGCGCTGCACCCTCCATGTCCACCCCGACGATGCCGCCCGGTGGGGTGTGGCTGATGGGGCGGTCGCTGTGGTGACCGGCCGGGTGGGAGTGATCGAGGTCCCCGTCGAGGTCACCGACGCCGTGCGCACCGGGGTCGTGAGCCTCCCCCACGGATGGGGGCACGACCTCGATGGGGTGAGGCTCTCCGTTGCTGGACGCCACGCAGGGGTCAACTCCAACCTCGTCTCCGATGAGACGGTGGTGGACGTTCCGTCGGGTAACGCCGTGTTCAACGGGATCCCGGTGGTTGTCGCCCCCGCTTAGGCCGACGGTTTGCGACGTCAGACGCGTGGCGAGGTGAGGGCACCCCGTGGCGATCGGGGTCGGCCTCCACGGCGGCGCAGGTCGTACCCACAGGGAAGGCCCCTGAATCCACAAGTTTGGGCCAGCGTGTGGATGAACTGAGGGGAAATCCCCGCGAAATACACAGGGTTGTTCCCCTTCCAACCCACAGGGCAAGCACCGTAGGTTGGTCCTCGGCGTCAACGGATGCCGGGCCGGACGGTCGGAACAAGTGGTGTGGGAACTTCTCATCCTCGGCCAGCCGAAGATGGGAAGCGAGTACGTGAGGGAGTCCCGTGGAGTTGCCGCAAGGTGGCTCCAGCTCCTTTCGACCTGCCCGTCCGAGCTCGGCATCCGTTGCCAGGCGCTCTCGAGCGCCCTGGTGCGGTCCCGTCCGAAGAAAACCTTGGGCGAGCCGTTGACACCGATGTAGTTACCGTGGTGTAGTTTGGGTTCTACATCTTGTGGTGATGGGGCGCCTGGGGACGCTTCGACCACAAGGGGTTGTGGTCTGGGCAGCGACGCCCGGCCATGGCGGCCTCGGTCACCACCCACCACCCACCAGCCCCCCGAATACCCACTCTCACCTCACGCTGAGGAGCGCAACCCATGGCCATGGCCCCCTCCCACACCGGCATCGGCATCCGCCGCCACTTCACCACGGAGGGCATCCACCCCTATGACGAGGTCAGTTGGGAGCTGCGCGATGCGCGCATCTCCAACTTCCGCGACGGCTCGGTTGCCTTCGAGCAACTCGACGTGGAGTTCCCCACCACGTGGTCGCTCAACGCCACCAACATCGTTGCGCAGAAGTACTTCCGTGGCACGCTCGGCACGCCCGAGCGTGAGACGTCGCTGAAGCAGGTCATCGACCGGGTTGCGGACACCATCACCACGTGGGGCATCGAGGGCGGGTACTTCGTCGACGACCATGAGGCCGAGACCTACCGGGCTGAGCTCAAGCACCTGTTGGTCAACCAGAAGGCGGCCTTCAACTCGCCGGTGTGGTTCAACATCGGGGTCAAGGACGTCCCGCAGCAGGCGTCGGCCTGCTTCATCCTCTCGGTCGATGACGCCATGGACTCCATCCTCAACTGGTACCGGGAAGAGGGCGTGATCTTCAAGGGCGGTTCGGGCGCTGGCGTCAACCTGTCGCGCATCCGCTCATCGGTCGAGTACCTCAAGGGTGGTGGCACCGCCTCGGGTCCGGTCAGCTTCATGCGCGGCGCCGATGCGTCCGCCGGCACCATCAAGTCCGGTGGCAAGACCCGCCGCGCCGCCAAGATGGTCATCCTCGACGTCGACCACCCCGACATCGAAGAGTTCATCTGGTGCAAGAGCCGCGAGGAGCAGAAGGCCCGTGCCCTGCGAGACGCCGGCTTCGACATGGACCTCGATGGCAAGGACAGCTACTCGATCCAGTACCAGAACGCCAACAACTCGGTCCGCGTGACCGACGAGTTCATGCAGGCCGTGGTCGATGACGCCGATTGGCACCTGCGTGCGGTCACCACCGGAGACATCGTCCGGACCATGCCAGCCCGCGACCTCATGCGCCAGATCAGCCAGGCCACCTGGGAGTGCGCCGATCCGGGCATGCAATTCGACTCCACCATCAACAAGTGGCACACCGCGCACAACACGGGGCGCATCAACGGGTCCAACCCCTGCTCGGAGTACATGCACCTCGACAACTCGGCGTGCAACCTGGCCAGCCTCAACCTGCTCAAGTTCTTGAACGACGACGACACGTTCGATGTCGAGAGCTACAAGGCGGCGGTCGAGATCATGTTCACCGGCCAGGAGATCCTGGTGGGCCGCGCCGACTACCCGACGGACCCGATCGGCGACACGTCTCGCAAGTTCCGTCAGCTCGGCATCGGCTACGCCAACATCGGCGCGCTGCTGATGGCGCTCGGCCTGGCGTACGACTCCGACGACGGCCGTGCCTGGGCCGGGGCGCTCACCGCCCTCATGACCGGGCACGCCTACGCCACGTCGGCTCGCACCGCGGCACGAATGGGCCCGTTCGCTGGCTTTGCCGAGAACGAGGAGCACATGCTCAACGTGCTCAACATGCACCGCGAGGCGGCGGCTCACATCGATGAGGAGCTGGTCCCAGCGGACCTGCTCTCGGCTGCCCAGCAGTCGTGGGACGAAGCATGCGAGCTGGGCGCCGAGGTTGGCGTGCGCAACTCGCAGGCCTCGGTTCTCGCGCCCACCGGCACCATCGGTCTGATGATGGACTGTGACACCACCGGCATCGAGCCCGACCTCGGCCTGGTCAAGATGAAGAAGCTCGTCGGCGGCGGAAACATGACCATCGTCAACCAGACCATTCCGCGTGCCCTGCGGCGCCTGGGGTACACCGATGTCCAGGTCACCGACATCGTGGCGTACATCGACGAGGAGAAGTCGATCCTGGGAGCGCCGCACCTTGCGTCCGAGCACGTCTCGGTGTTCGCCTGCTCCATGGGCGACAACCCGATCCACTACTCCGGCCACGTCCGGATGATGGGTGCGGTGCAGCCGTTCATCTCCGGGGCCATCTCCAAGACCGTCAACATGCCCGAAGACGTCGCCGTCGAAGACGTGGAGCAGCTTCACATCGATGCGTGGCGGCTCGGTGTGAAGGCCGTCGCCATCTACCGCGACAACTGCAAGGTGGCTCAGCCACTCGCCATGGCCAAGAAGGGCGATGCCTCCGAAGGCAACACCGGCACGCTCGACAATCCGCGGGGCGATGTCTCGCCGCAGGTGGTCGAGGTCGAGCGGATCATCGAGAGGGTGGTCGAGAAGGTCATCACGGTCAAGGAGCCCCGCCGGGTCAAGCTGCCCCGCAACCGGGCCTCGAAGACCTTCGAGTTCCGCGTTGCGGACTGCAAGGGCTTCGTGACGGTTGGCGAGTACGAAGATGGTCGCCCCGGTGAGGTGTTCCTGAAGGTCGCCAAGCAGGGCTCGACGCTCGCCGGCATCATGGACGCCCTGTCCATCAGCCTGAGCTACGGCCTGCAGTATGGCGTGCCACTGCGCACCTACGTGGAGGCTTTCGCCAATACCCGCTTCGAGCCCGCGGGCATGACCGACGACCCAGAGCTGCGCATCGCTTCGTCGCTTCTCGACTACATCTTCCGCCGGCTGGCACTCGACTACCTCAGCAAGGAAGAGCGCGACGAGCTGGGCATCTTGTCGGTCTCCGAGCGCACGCAGCCCACGCTGCCCGGCGTCGAGGAGACCGTGGTGGAAAATCGCCAGGGCACGGACCTGGCGGCCGACCCCAAGTCGATCCCCTCGGCCTCGGAGCTTGCTGCCGCTTTGCAGGAGGCACCGCCGGAACTCACCCAGCCCAGCCTCCTCGACCGGGCCGGTGTCACCGACACCACGCCCAACCGTACGGAGCTGCCGCAGGTGAAGCCATCGGCCTCGCACTCCGATGCCCCGTACTGCATGCAGTGTGGCGTGCAGATGCAGCGGGCCGGCTCCTGCCACGCCTGCCCCAGCTGCGGCTCCACCAGCGGCTGCAGCTGATGTGAAACACCACCACGGCTGTCACCGGCGGATGACACCGGTGACAGCCGTTTCCAACATCGGTGACAAGGAAGTCACAGCGGTGACATGGAAGAAGCTCGGTCGGGGGGCCTGGTGCGCAAGCACCGGGCCCTTCGCCGGTTGAAAGGAAGAGGACGCACATGCCGAACCCGGACAAGCGAGGAGCAGCGCGACGTCATGTCGTGCCACGGGCCGACGGTCAGTGGGGTGTCGAGAAGCCTGGGGCGTCCCGGGCCAGTGCCGTCGCGCCCACGCAGAAGCCGGCGGAGGGGACGCACTGATGAGCACGGGCATCCGGAACGAGCAAGCGCACATGTGAGGAACCTGCTCAGGCGGGACGCGGGGCGAACATGATGACCCCGACGCCGACAAGGCAGATGCCGGCACCGACGAGGTCGTAGCGGTCTGGGCGGAACCCGTCCGCAACGACGCCCCACGCCAGCGAGCCGGCGACGAAGATCCCGCCGTACGCGGCGAGGATCCGACCGAAGTTGGCATCCTCCTGCAGCGTGGCCACGAACCCGTATAGGGCGAGAGCCACGATGCCGGCGCCGATGAACACCAGACCTCGACGTTCTCGTACGCCTTGCCAGATCAGCCACGCCCCGCCGATCTCAGCAACCGCAGCGAGCGCGAACAAGACGAGGGTGCGGAGCACGGACATTGGCTGGACGCTACGGGTTCAAGCGACGTGGAGGTTGCCGTCGTCATCGGCGAGGGCCTGTCGCATCTCGTTCGAACGGGTGAACGGGATCCTCTGAGCCGTGGACCGGCGGAGTTGCGGTCGGCTCATGGTCGTAGTCCCCGGAACCGAGGATCGCGATCCCCGACGCCGGTCTGCGTACGGGACTACGTTGCGATGGCGCCGAGGGCGACGGGACCTCGCCATCACCCCAACCAAGGAGCAGATCGTGAACCGCACCACTCGCATCGCCATGGCCGTTGCTTCGGTCGTGGGCCTCGCGGCCTTCGGCACCGTCGCCGGGAGCAGCGCGTCCGGACAAGACGCCATCCCATCTGCGGACTCGGCCACGTCAGCCGCGTCGGGCTCGGCCCCCCGAGCCATCATCACCGACAAGGTCGAAGACGTCTACGTGCCGGTCACCCCGTGTCGCATCGTCGACGGGCGGGAAGCGCTCGGGGTGATCCCAGCCGGGGGCAACCGGAGCTACGAGGTGCGCGACACCAGCGGCTTCGTACCCCAGGGCGGCAAGTCCGGGGGCTGTGGCATCCCCAAGAGCGCAAACGCGGTGACCTTCACCGTGACCGTCGTATCCCCCGCAGGCGGCGGCTTTCTCCGGGCCTGGCCCCAGGGCAAGTCCGAGCCCAACGCAACGCTGATGAACTTCGTCGGCGGACAATCACAGACCACCACCGCACCGCTGGCCCTTGGTGCTGCGTCCGAGGCGAAGGACCTGCGCGTCAAGAGCTACGCCAGCGCGGCGATGCTGGTCATCGACGTGCAGGGCTACTACGCACCGCAGATCCAAGCCAGCATCGACGCCGCCGGAGCGGTTGAAGACGGTACGGCTCGAGTGCTGAGCTCGACCAGGACATCGACAGGTAACTATCAGGTCACGATCGACCGGAGCGTCACGGGCTGCGTGGTGAGCTCGCAGCCGAACGGCAGCGGGACCTTCATCGTCAACGGCAGCGCATCGGGCAACAAGGTGTTCGCATCCGCGTACAACACCAGCACGGGAGCGTTGACCAACATGTTCTGGCAGCTGACCGTCACCTGCTGACTCCCGCTGTCGCGCACCGGGGCGGCCAGGACCCGGATGCGACGGGGGAGGTCATGGGGTGGGTACACTTGGCCTCGCTCGGCGTCTTCTGCGAAGCAGGAGATCCGGAGCGGTCAGGCCCACGGCCTCGCCACTCCGACGATGCGAGCGGCGCTGGCAGATCGGGTGATCTGCCTACGCAGGCGCAGGGAGCGCCAGGTGACCGATGTCAGACACCTTGCAAGCGTTGGAGGCAGCCGCATGGGCGGCGGCCGACGGCAGTGCAACCACCGAACAACTTGCCCTCCTCCAAGCCGACCCGGTCCGTTGGCGCGACGCGGTCGAGGACCTGCTCGACGACGTCGAGGACCGACTCGACGCGGTCCGTGAGCTGTCGGGCCCCGAGCGGGCCCAGGTCGTCTCGGACTTCGAGGCCGAACTCGCCCAGCTCGAAGCGGCCTATGACCTCCTGACCAAGACCGACGACCCCATCGCCGCCATTGCCGCGGCCGATCCGGCGGGCGAGGTTCGGCTTCAGGCGTCGTGGGCCGCTGGCCAGATCGTCATCTGGGCGGCGGGGCCCGGCACCGTTCCGGCAACGGCCGACGAGTTGTCGGATCGGCTCGAGGCCATCGGCGGCCCCGCGGTGGGCTGGAGCGTCCACCCTGCGGTCACCCTGCCGGGTGGTAGCCGGGCTGCAGCCCTGGCCATCCCCGTGGGTGAAGCGCTCGGATGGCTGGTGGCGGTGGGCGGCGGCCTCGGGCGCCAAGGCGTCGGCGCCAGCGTTGCCTGGCTCGGGCGCGTAGCGGTCGCAGCCGTGCGCCTGGTGGCCCGGGGCGCTGTCGTTCCCACCCTTCCGGGGGCCAAGCGTCCCGAAGGCCGAATCATGGACCTGTCGGTCCGGTGGGTGCCCGCACTCGTGGAGGAAGACCTCATCGCCCAGATGGCCGCCGCCATGCCCGGGCCGGTCACGGTGTTGGCCCACGCCGACCCCCGCAACGTGACGCTCAACGTGCTTGGGGCGGTGGTGCACACCATCGTCAGCCAGGCCGCGGGCATGCTCGACCTGGCGGCTCCGCCTCCGGTCGTGCGCACCACCGCTGCGGTCGCCGAGGCCTTCGTCACCCGCCTCGACGGATCCAGCTTCGAGGCCCCCGTAGCCGCTGGTGCCGAGGTGTCCAAGCGCATCGACCGGTGGTCGAAGCCGCTCACCGGCACCAGTCGTGTTCGGCTCGTGGTGCAGCTCGACCCACCGGACTCGGGTGACGCCTGGTTCCTCTCGGTCCTCGGTCCTGGCGCCGAAGGAACGCTGCTGCCCATCGAGCAAGCGCTGGCCGATGGCAAGGCCACCAAGCCGCTTGCCGACGAGCTCAACCGGGTCGAGCGGGTGTTCCCGGCGTTGCTGCGGCCGGGCGCGCTGCGTCGAGGTCAGGTGTACCTGAGCCAAGACGAAGCCTGGCAGCTCATGACGGTCACCGGTCCGCTGCTCGAGGCCGCAGGCTTCGAACTGCGCGTGCCTGCCCTCTCTCGCAAGAAGCCCAGTCCGTCGTTGCGGCTGTTCACCGAGCTTGCAGGCGAGTCCGTGGTCGGGGCCCACCAGCTCGCCAACGTCCGCTGGTCGGTGTTGTTCGACGACGTGGAGCTCACTGCGCTCGACATCGCCCGCTTGGCCGCCGAAGCGCGTCCGCTGGTGCGCTCGCACGGCAAGTGGGTAGAGCTCGACGCAGTCGACCTGAAAGAAGCCGCCGCCGCGCTGGCCGAGCGGGTCGACAAGACCAAGATGACCGGCGCCGAGATCCTGCGGCACTCCGTGGGGCTCGAGGGCAACCACTTGGCAGGTGGCATTACCGTCGATGGCGAAGGCTGGGCGTCTGATCTGCTCGAGAAGGCGGCCGACATTCCCGTCGACGCCGTCACCCGCCCCGAGGGGTTCACGGGTGAACTGCGGAGCTACCAGGCCGAAGCCCTTGCTTGGCTGCGCTTCCTGCACACCGTCGAACTTGGCGGCTGCTTGGCGCTCGACATGGGCCTGGGCAAGACGCCCACGATGCTGGCGCACCTGGCTCGGACCACCGACAGCGGCCGGGCACTGGTCATCGCCCCACCAGCGGTGGTGGGCAACTGGGCCGCCGAGGCCCGCAAGTTCACGCCGGGCGTCCGGGTAGTAGTGCACCACGGCGCCGGCCGGGCGGCTCCCGAGACGTTCGACCGGGCATTCGCCAAGGCCGATGTGGTCATCACCACCTACGGCACCGCCGTGCGCGACATGGACGCGCTCGCCGACCTCGAGTGGTCGCAGGTCGTGCTCGACGAGGCCCAAGCCATCAAGAACCACACCTCGGAGACGGCACAACAGCTTCGCCGCCTCCAGGCTCGCACTCGGGTGGCCCTGACCGGCACGCCGATCGAGAACGGTCTCGGCGACCTCTGGGCCATCTTGGACTTCACCAACCCCGGCTTGGTGGGCACCCGCGCCGGGTTCATCACCCAGATGCAAGGCGAGGGCGAAGCGGCGTTGCGGGCCCTCAACGGCATCTTGGTGTTCCGCCGCACCAAGACCGAGCCCGAGGTCGCCGCCGAGCTCCCCGATCGCATCGACGAGCTCGACCACTGCCTCATGACCCCCGAACAGATCGGCCTCTACCAGGCGGTCCTCGACGGGCTCGTGGCCGACGCCACGCAGGTGGGCGGAGGCGAGCCCAAGCAGGGCGCGATCCTGGCGGCCATCACGGCGCTCAAGCAGATCTGCAACCACCCGGCCGCCTACCAACCCGACGATCGGCCGCTGGCGGGCCGTTCCGGCAAGCTCACCAGGCTCGAGGAGATCGTCGGCCAGGTGTTCGCCGTGGGCGAGAAGATCTTGATCTTCACCCACTTCGCCCAGTGGGGCCAGCGCATGGCCCAGCACCTCAGCGAGGTCACCGGCAAGCCCATCGCCTGCTACCACGGCGGTCTGGCACGAGGGGCGCGCGACAAGATGATCAGCGAGTTCCAAGAGCGCGAAGGACCCGGCGCCCTGGTGCTGTCGCTCAAGGCGGGAGGCACGGGGCTGAACCTCACGGCGGCCAACCACGTCGTGCTCTACGACCGCTGGTGGAACCCCGCCGTCGAGGACCAGGCCCGAGACCGAGCATGGCGCATCGGCCAGACCCGCACGGTGGTGTCGCATCGCCTGGTGTGTCCGGGCACGGTCGATGAGCGAGTCGAAGAGGTCGTAGCGGGCAAGCGCCACATCGCCGATCTCATCTTGCCCGGATCGAGCTCGCTTGCGGACCTCGATGTCAACCAACTCCGCACGGCCCTTGGCCTGAAGGACGACACGCTGCTGACCGAGGACGACGAATGAGCACCAACAACCGCCGCAAGGGTGGCCGCCGCCGCAGCAACAAGCTGAACCCAGCCGAGCTCTGGAAGCCGGTGCCACAGCTGCCCGAGCCCGAACCCATCGCCGTTGCCGTCGATCCCACCATGATCGTTCGATCGCTCGGCGATGCCCCGCTACACGGCCAGGGTCAGCAGGCCGAACACGAGATCGCCCGCGTCCTGGTGCGGGCCTCGATGCTGGCCGGTGCCCTGGCCGACGTGGCGGGCCTGGCGGCCAGACCAGAGCAGGACCAGTAGGGCCGATGGCGCTCTCGTCGGAGAGCAGAGCAGTGGCCCTCGCTGGACTGGCGGTTGTTGGTGCGGGTGTCATCCACCTGGCCACCGCCGTTGCCGAACGCGACCGAGGAGCGGTTCTCGTCGGGCTCGCGCTGTTCGGTGCGCTCCAGGTGGCCTGGGGCGCCGGGTTCGTGGGGCACAGCACCAAGAGGTCTGAAGCCGCCGGTTGCCTCCTGGCTGCAATCGCGGTGACCGGATGGCTGGTGGCAGTAGGTACCGGAGCGCCGGTCGCCGTCGGCATCCCCGATGCCATCGCGGCGGGATTGTCTGGCGTGGTGCTCATCGTGTTCGCCCGGCGATGGGTGCAGGGCAATCCACCGGCCACCGCACGCCGGTCGCCCGGCTGGCATGGCGTCGCTGCGGTCGTGGCCATCGCTGTGTCGACCGTGGGCGCTGTAGCGGCGCTTCCGTCGACCACCGATGACCGTCGGTCCGGACCGGACGCCGCGCAGGCGTCGGGCGAGGAGATCGTGGAGCGGGCAACCGGGGGCGTGCCTCCCTATGACCCTGACCTCCCCCTCGACCTTGGGGGTGTGGTGGGTGTGACGGGCAGTCAGGCAGACGCGGCCGAAGCCCTGGTGGCCAAGGTGCGCAGGGCATCGGGTGCGTATCCCTCTGCCGCCGATGCCGCCGCCATCGGCTACCGGAGCATGGGCGATGGCTTCACCGGCGAAGAGCACTTCGTCCACTGGGGTCACGTGGGCGACGGCGTCGACCTCGACCCGCAACGGCCCGAAGCGTTGGTCTTCGATGTCAACGACGATGGCACGCGAACGCTCGTGGCGGCGATGTTCATGGGCGAACCCGGTGCTCCCCTCGATGCCGGTCCGGCGCCCGGAGGCGCCCTCACCCGCTGGCACCTCCACGGCGACCTCTGCCTCGATGCATCGGGACGTACGGCCGAGGTGGCGGGGACCACCGATGCTTCGGGCTCCTGCCCAGACGGGCTGGTCGAACCGCGACCGCAGCCCACCCTGCACGTCTGGCTCGTGGCACACCCCTGCGGTCCGTTCAGCGAGCTCGAGGGCGTCGGGACGGGGAACACCGATCCGGGATGCGTCCACCAACACGGCAGCTGATCGTGACGCTGACGCTG
>Ga0105044_10006429_pt1 | contig 16171 bp, 13 predicted proteins | sample MAT01_FD_78092 | JGI IMG/M metagenome (GOLD analysis project Ga0105044, IMG submission 78092) | Freshwater microbial communities from Lake Fryxell liftoff mats and glacier meltwater in Antarctica - MAT-01 | ecosystem: Environmental > Aquatic > Freshwater > Ice > Liftoff microbial mat | place... | reverse complement strand
CCGCGTCAACACCCTCCGCAACACCCGCCCCGAGGCCATTACGTGGCTTGCCAGTTTCCACATCACCGCCACCGCAGTCCCTGGCCTGCCCGACGCCCTCGTCCTCGCCCCCGGCAAATCCTTGCCCAAGTCCCTCCGCCTCGACGGACGTGTGGAAATCCAAGACGCCGGCTCGCAAATGATCGCCCCACTCGTCGATCCCCAACCCGGCGAACGCATCATCGACGCCTGCTCCGGCGCCGGTGGGAAATCCCTCCACCTCGCCGCCCTAATGAATGGCGATGGCCGCGTCTTCGGCATGGACATCGATTCGAAAAAACTCGTCGAACTCGAGCGTCGCGCCAAACGTGCCAACGCCAATAAATGCGTGAAATCCAAGGAAATCACCAAGGCCACCACCACCGACTTTGCCGGAGTCGCCGATCGCCTCCTCATCGATGCGCCATGCTCCGGCCTCGGCACGCTCAAGCGCCAGCCTGACCTCAAGTGGCGGCTCAAGCCCGCCGCCATCGACCGACTCCGCGGCATCCAGACCGAGCTGCTAGATCAATATCCCACCATGCTCAAGCCCGGCGGCCGCCTCGTTTATGCCACCTGCTCCATCCTCCCCTCGGAAAACCGCGCGGCCATCGACAAGCTCCTCGGAAAAGGCGGCTTCACTCTCATCCAGGAAAACCCTGTTTCACCCGCCGCCACCGGGTTTGATGGCTTTTACGCTGCGGTCCTTCTCAAACAATAGATTGTTAGGTCGTTAGATGAAATGGAACTACCCCAACGAACTCCCGGTCGTCGAGCATCGGGAAGAAATTCTCGCTGCCATCCGCGCCCATCCCGTGGTCGTGATCGTCAGCGAGACCGGTTCAGGAAAAACCACCCAGCTCCCCAAAATGGTGGCCGAGGCCCTCGGCGACGATGGTGGGCGCATCGGTTGCACCCAGCCACGCCGCCTTGCCGCTGCCAGCGTCTCCAAGCGCGTTGCGGATGAACTCCAAGTCCCGTTAGGCGATTACGTTGGCTATCAGGTCCGCTTTGAAGATCGCACTTCCCGCGAGACCCGCATCAAGTTCATGACCGATGGCATCCTGCTCGCCGAGACCCAAGGCGATCATGACCTGATGCAGTATGAAGCGCTCATCCTCGACGAAGCCCACGAGCGCTCCCTGAACATCGACTTCCTGCTTGGCTACGTCAAACGCCTGCTAGAACGGCGCAGCGATCTCAAACTCATCATCTCCTCCGCCACCCTGGATGCCGGAGCCTTCGCCGAGTTCTTCGCCAGCAACGGCGTGCCAGCGCCCGTCATCGTCGCCCCCGGGCGCATGTTTCCGGTTGCGGAATTTTTTCTCCCACCCTTCGACGACGAGGATCTCTCCCAACACGTCGCGCGCGCGGTGGACTACCTCGCCGATGTCGAGCCGACGGGAGACGTCCTTATTTTCCTCCCCGGTGAGCGGGAGATCCGCGAATGTGCCGAAGTGCTGGACGGCCGCCAATACCGAGGCACCGAAGTCCTCCCGCTTTTCGCCCGGCTCGGCCTCGGCGACCAACAGCGCGTCTTCAATCCCGGCAACAAGCGCCGCCTCATCCTCGCCACCAACGTCGCGGAAACTTCTCTAACGATCCCACGCATTGCCTGCGTCATCGACTCCGGGGTCGTCCGGGTAAGCCGCTGGAGTGTGGGAAAAGGCGTGCAACGCCTCCAAGTCGAGCCCGTCAGCCAGGCCAGCGCCCGCCAGCGCAAAGGCCGTTGCGGCCGCGTCCGTGACGGCGTCTGCGTCCGCCTCTACGAGGAAATGGAACTCAGCGAGCGCCCCGAATTCACCGATCCGGAGATCCGCCGCAGTTCTCTAGCAGGAGTCATCCTGCGGATGAAGGCACTCAGCCTCCCGGAAATCGACGAGTTCCCTTTTCTCGATCCGCCAGCGCCCAAAGCCATCGCGGAAGGCTACCGCACTCTTCGCGAAGTCGGCGCGCTCGACAAAGAAAAACGCCTCACCGACTACGGTCGCCAAATCGCCCGTCTGCCCGTGGATCCCCGCCTCGGGCGGATGTTGATCGAGGCCCGCAAAGAGCATTGCCTCGCAGAAGTCCTTCCCATCGTCGCCGCGTTGGAATCCAGCGATCCCCGCGAGCGCCCTGCCGAGAAGACCCGCGAGGCGGACGCTGCCCACGCCCGTTGGAAAGACGGCGAAAGCGATTTCATTTCCCTGCTCCGCCTCTGGCAGGATCTCGCCCGCTTCCGCGATGGCAAAGGACGTTGGCAGCGCAACGCCCTGCGGAAATACTGTGGCCCCGCTTTCCTCAACGCCCGCCGCGTCATGGAATGGGCAAATGTCCGCGACGAACTTGCTGATCTGCTAGAACGCGAGTGGAAACTCAAGCTCGGCCAAATCGGCGGGGATCTATCCGGTGCCGCCGCCTACGCCACCATCCATAAAGCTCTTCTATCAGGCGTGCCCCGCCAGTTCGGCGTGTGGGACCGGGACACCAAATCCTACCGCAGCGCCAATGGTGGATTCTTCGCCGTCTTTCCCGGTTCCGGCCTCTTTTCCCTGCCCAAGCGCTTCGAGTGGGTGATGGCCATGGAGCTGGTGGAAACCTCGCGCCTGTGGGCACGCCGCGTTGCGAAAATCGATCCCGCCTGGGTCGAGCAGGTCGCTCCTCATCTTTGCAAAAGTAAATATGGTGAAGCGCACTGGGACGAAAACCAAGGAGCCGTCTATGGCAAGGAAACGGTCATCTGCGGCGGAATTCCGGTCGTTTCAGGCCGCCGCATCCACTACGGCCGTGTCGATCCCAAAGCCGCGCGCGGAGTCTTCCTGCGAGAAGGCATCATCGGCAACGGCCTGCGCAAACGTTGCAAATTTATCGACCACGTCAGCGAGATGCGCACGGAGATCGAAGGCATCGAACAAAAACTCCGCCGTCCTGGTGGGCTCTGGAGCGACGAGGCCGTATTGCGTTTTTACGAAGACCGCATCCCCGAACCCATCAACACCGGCGCTGCATTTCATCGCTGGTTGGAAAATCACGAGGACACCCTAATGTTAGGTGTCGCCGATGTCGTGGACGAAGATCTGGAAACCCTCGGCCTCGACGGCTTCCCTGACACCCTCCGCCATGCCGGTCAGGAATACTCGCTCTATTATCATGCCAAGCAAGGCGAGCGCGACGACGGTGTCACCCTCGGCGTCCACGTCGATCAACTCCCCAGGCTCCCCGACTGGCTCCCGGCTTGGGGGGTCGATGGCAATCTCCGCGAGCGTGCGGAGATTCTTCTGCGTTCTCTGCCCAAAGACTACCGCCGCGCCTGTCAACCCATCGGCCCGGTCGCCGGAGGATTTGCGGAGTTGTGGAGCTTCGCCCCCAAAGACCGGCCGATTTTCCAAGCTCTCTCGGAATACGCCAAGGAGCGCACCGGAGCCTACGTGCCGGTTGGAGAATACGACTCCAGCAAACTTCCACCTGAACTGGTCACCAAGGTTTGGGTCTGTGATGACGATGCCGGAGAACTCGCCATGGGCGCAGATGTCGCCGTCCTCAAGCTCCAGTTAGCCGACCGCATGAGAGTCCGTTTCGAAGCCGCCGCCAATGCCGATGTCGAGCGCCGTGGCCTGAACGCCTGGGACGGTGAGAGCCTGCCCACCCGGGTCGAAACCCCCGGCGGTCCCGCATTTCCCGCCTTGGTGGACGAGGGGAAATCCGTGGGTGTCCGCGCCTTCACCTGCGCGGCCGAAGCCGCAGAATCCCATCGCGCCGGTGGTGCCCGATTGCTCTGGCTCGCCCATGCGGACCAAGTCGCCTACCTTCAGAAGAAGTTTCCGTTAGGTTTGATGGCCAAGGTCGAGATGCCCCGGCTCGGCGTCGGCGGAACTTCGTTGGAAAAACTCATCCTTCTCGCAGCAGAAGGTGCGGCGGGCACGGTTTTCCCACGCTCACCCGACGCATTCCGAACCATCACCGAGCAGGCGAGGGGACATTGGTTCAATGCGGCCAACGTCATTGGTCAAGCGCTGGATGAGATATTCACCCTTCTGCCAGAAATTCAAAAATGGGTTGCGGCGAACCGCAATGACCGCAACCTCGGCGACATCGCCGCCGATCTCGAACAACAACTCGGCTGGCTCTTCCGCAAAGACTTCGCCTGGCGCAGCGGCTTCACCGTCCTGCGCGACTACCCCCGCCGCCTCCGTGCCATCCGGTCCCGGTTAGGGCGGGTTTCTTCCTTGCCGATCATCAAGGATCTCGAAAAAATGGAACGTCTTCACCGGCTTTGGCACCCGTGGCATGAACGTTGGGGGCAATATCCCGATGATCCCAACCATTGGCCCCACGGCTGGGCCTTGGAGGAGTATCGCATCTCCCTCTTCGCCCCGGATATTCCGCTGTTAGGAAAAGTTTCAGAGAAGCGGCTGGAAGAGATGATCTTCGAATAGGGAGTCGCGGTGGCCTCCCCCGAAATTCCATACCTACAAACAAATCCTACGGAACAGCACATCGAGTGGGAGCTGCATGCCGATGTAAAAGTCGCCAAACTCGCCGAAACGCGCCGTCACTTCGTCGAAACGCATTTCATAGACGATGGATTTGATGTCGCTGGTGTCTTTGGCCAGCAGGGTGACGCCCCACTCGAATTCATCGAGTCCCGTTGACCCTGTGATCAATTGCAGGATTCTACCCGAGTAGGTGCGGCCAACCTTGGCGTGGCCGGCCATGAGCTTGCGGCGGGTTTCGTAGTCGAGGGCATACCAGTTGTCTCCGCCATTGCGGCGTTTCGACATCGGGTAAAAACAAATCACCGGCCAATCCGGCAGCACCGGATAGAGGCGGTGCTTGAGGTAGTGGGCCATTCGCTCATCGAATTCCTTGAGGCCGGTGGCGTATTCCTCAGATCCTTCGTTGAGACCTTTTTCAAGGACCAGGGTATCCGCGGCATATTGTTCGCGTGTCGTCGTGTATTCCGAGCTTTCCGTTTGCGACAGGTAGGAATAGGTGGGACTGAGGATCTCAGGCCCCAGCGAGAGGCTCAACTGCTTTTCAAACAGGTTGGCCACTTGTAAATCCGGCGTGAGCAGCATGAACCCAAGGTCAGCCTTGGGAGTGGCGATCGAAAAAATCAACAAATGAGTATCAGGCGTCGCGCGGATTTCCTGCACCAGTTCCGTGAGCCGGGTCTTGGCTTGGCGTTTTTCCTCATCGCTATACATCGCCCATTGTGCATGATCGACATGATAAAAAAGATGCATGACGTGCCAGCCTTCACGGGGCACGAGTGGAGTGACTTCTTGGTTGGACATGGCGGTGAAGATCTAGCGGCGTTCCGTGGAAATACTCATTTCAAACATTTTTTTGAACTCGCTGCTCGGAGAATTGACTGAGGTTCCTTCGTAGATCTCGATCGTCCATGGCACCGTCTGACCCGTCCGGTAAGCTGCGTGCATCCCCACATCTTCGAAGCCGGCTGTGGCAGCCACTTCGAGGGTAGATCCTGCTCCGATGCTTCGAGTGACCGCATCGCCTATCGATTCCCGGTCACCGTTCCGGAAGAAAACCCGAATTGCTGCGGAACCTTTGCTGACAGTTAGCTTGACCACCGGAAGCAGCTTGGCTCCGCGGCGGACGGTCTCGATGTCGGCTCCGTCGGTGATTGGTTCGCGCCAGTAGGTATTCGCAGTCTCGATGGTAATGAGTTTGCCCTCGATCGGGAAGTCATTGGTTTTCACCAAACTGCTAGAGGTGGGTAAGCGATTGAGTGAGAAGATGACGATTCCCAAGCCTCCGAGCAATAAGAGGGCCAAGAGCGCCAAGAGGCCGATCCGTTCCAATTTAGAGAGCTTCAAATGGGGACGCAGTGAGATCGGGATGGCGTTTGGCCGCGGTGTCGGGGAGAACTCGTCGAACTCATCCGCTGCGGGTGCTTCCGGCATTGGAGTCTTGATCTTCACTTCGACTTCAGTCGCGGGCTGCGGTGTTACCGGCTTCGGTGGCACCGGCATCGCAGCAACCGAGATCGCTGCAGGCTCGAGCGGGATGTAGTCCTCTGGACGAGAAACCGGCAGATCCGCTTCTTCCCAATGATCCAAATCCGCAAACTCCGTGCCAGGGGTCGATTGGGGAGTGGATGGCACCGAAGGGGTTTTCTTCTTGCTGCCCACGTTCACCTGCACCTGGTTTTCGGTGGGATCCATTTTTCCCGGCGGAGACTCGCTGAGTTCTCGAGTTCTGAATTTGTCGCGATTCCGCGGGGCGGGAATGCCGCCAGCACGGGGTTTTGACGGAGCGGGCTTTGGTTTTTCATCGGGATCATTGAGATCGTCGAAGGCCCATAGCCCCAGCTCTGCCGAATCCGTCACGATTTTTTCCAAGCTCGGTCGGTGCCTTGGTGGAAGCACCGAGTCGTCGTCAGGGGGTGAAGGTGGAGTGGATGTCATGTCGAGAAGGTCTTGATTCATTAAAGCGGGGACTTCGAGTTGACCAGTGCGAAAGCTAAATCTGCATTTTTCAAAAAAATCCAGTTGCATCTGGACGCTGGCACAGGCATCGAAGGGCCGTTAATCCTTAAATTCCTGTATGGCTGACCGCGAAGATAAAAATGTGGAAAATGTGCCCGGTAAGTTCTACGTGGACAGCCAGTGCATCGATTGTGACCTCTGCCGCGAGACGGCTCCCAACAATTTCACCCGTGCCGAAGACGAGGGATACTCCTTCGTCTTCAAGCAACCCGAGAATGCCGAAGATCTCGCCCAGTGCCGCGAGGCCATGGAAGGGTGCCCTGTGGAGGCGATCGGCGAGGATGGCACCGACTAAGCACTCCAGCCCCATGAGCAAGCCGTCCCGCTCTAGCAGAATTCGAGAGGAAATCCTGCGGGAATGGCGCGGGGGTGATGAACCGCCAGATCTCAACGCAGGCATCCACCGTGCCGAGATATTCATCAGCGCGATTTTAAGGGCTGCCGGTGCCGAGGACGGATTGAACGAAGATCAAGTCCGCGCCACTTGGAAAGAGCTCGCGGGTGACTTCATTGCTCGGCACACGGAACCTGTTTCAGTAAAAAGCGGCAACCTTGTGCTCCGCGTCACCCAACCCGCCTTGCGCTTCCAACTCGAACAAATGAAGCCCATGCTCTTCACCCGTATTCGACAACAGCTTGGCGAGGGCAAAATCAAGTCCATCAAATTCCAACTCGGTTAGAACCACCCCTTCCCTTTCCCTCAGTCTCCACCGTCCGGCATCTACCTTCTCAGCATCTACCCCACCATGTTTCGCAATCTCATTTTCGATTGGTCCGGCACTCTGGTGGACGATCTCGGTCCGGTCATCGAGGCAACCAATGTCGTCCTCGGAAAATATGATATCGCTCCTCTTGATCGCGAAAATTTCCGCCGCGTCTTCCGGCTGCCCTATCGGGATTTCTACGCCGAGCTGTTACCCGACGTTTCGTTAGAAGAGTTGGAGGCGCATTTCCGCCCGGCATTCGACGCCGCGCTCACCCCTGTCACCGTGCTGCCCCACGCCCGGGAAAAACTGGAATGGTGCACCGCCCTGGGCATCCGCACGTTCGTCCTAACCTCGATGGATTCGCTCGCGTTTGAGCGTCAAATGGACGACTTCGGGTTGCGTCACCATTTCGAAGCCACCTACTCCGGTGTTCTCGATAAACGCGAACTCATCGGGCAGATCCTCGAAGCCCACGACCTCAATCCCGCGGAAACCGCCTTCGTGGGTGATATGACCCATGACATCGACACCGCCCGCCACGGCGGGGTTTCCTCCATCGCCGTGCTTACCGGCTACAATCACGCGGAAATCCTCGCCGCCGCCCGGCCCGATCTCACGGTGCCGGACCTCGGTGTCCTTCGCACTCTGCTTGACCGCCGCCGCAGTGTGTCGCGCCCTGTCGCTACGGTCGGGGCCCTGATCCATGATGGAAATGGCCAGGTTCTCATGGTCCGCACCCACAAATGGGGGCACCGCTGGGGCATCCCCGGCGGGAAAATCGAGCGCGGTGAAACTTCGACCGACGCCCTCCGTCGCGAAATTCTCGAAGAAACCGGACTCACGCTTGGTTCCGTCGAATTCGCCCTCGTCCAAGACTCGATCAACTCCCCCGAGTTCATGCGGCCTGAGCATTTTCTCCTGCTCAACTACATCGCTCACGCCATCACCACGGATGTCCTGCTGAATGACGAGGCGGAGGAATTCAAGTGGGTAAGCCTAACAAACTCGCTGGCTCTCAACCTCAACGAACCGACCCGCGTTCTTGTCACTGAAGCGATTTTCCGCCAACTCATCCCTCATGCAAGCGCCTGACACCATCGAGATTCGCCGCCTCCGTGTCGCCACCCACATCGGCGTTCCCGATGAAGAACGTGGTGCTTCCCAGACCGTGTTTGTTACGGTTAGAATGACGCCCTCTCAATGCTTTGACGGCCTGGCCGATGAAATCTCACGCTCCGTCGATTACTACGCCGTTTCATTGGAAATCGAAACACTCGCCGCCGCCCGCCCGCGCCACCTCATCGAGACGCTCGCCCTGGACATCGCAAATCACCTGCTGGGAAATCACCCGCTCGCCCGTGTCGCCATCTCCATTGAGAAGCACATCATGCCGAATACCGAGTGCGTCGCGGTGCATCTTGAGCGGAGCCGCTAGATCGGCATCACTCTTCCGGCAGCGTGAGCAATTCCTCGTCCTCTTCCCGATACTGATCTAACAAAAATCCATCATTCGCGTGCCAGCTCAGCCAGACGGCGTCTCCCCAGGTCGGTGCCGTCTCATCCAGTTGGAAGGTCCGGTGTTGCTGCTCCGCGCAAATCCGATATTCCCCGCAACGCACCCAGTAGCGGGTGTGCGAGCCGAAGTAGATCACATCTTCGATTTTTCCGGGCACTGCGTTTGACCATTCGCCATCGCCGGGTTTCTCGCGCGAAACGATCAATTTTTCAGGCCGCACGGAAAGATGAATGCGGTCACCACTGCGGACCGGCTTGTCGTTGTCGATCATCACCACCCCAAGCCCTGGAATCTCCGCTTGCGAAAATCGTTCTCCCAACGACCCGGTCACGCGACCTTCCAGGAAATTCGTATCGCCGATGAATGCCGCCACAAACGATGTCCGCGGCGTTTCATAAATCTCGGCGGGCCTGCCGATTTGTTCGATGCGGCCCTGATTCATCACCGCGATGGTATCCGAAATCGACATCGCTTCACCCTGATCGTGGGTCACGTAAACAAAGGTGATTCCCACTTCGTCATGGATCGCATCCAGTTCGACTAACAATCGCTGGCGAAGCTTGAGGTCCAGTGCTGCAAGCGGCTCATCGAGCAGGAGGACCCGCGGGCGGTTCGCGAGTGCCCGCGCGATTCCAACCCGCTGTTTTTGTCCGCCTGAGAGATTGCCCGGCATCTTATCCGCGTGGGCGGCGAGATCCACCAGTTCCAACATGCGGTCCACTTCCCGCGTGATTTCCGCCTTCGAGTGCTTTGCGATCTTGAGCCCGAAGCCGATGTTGTCTCTAACACTCAGGTGCGGGAACAGTGCGTAGTTCTGGAAAACCGTGTTTACCGGGCGTTGCTCTGGCGGCAGTTGGGAAATGTCACGATCCCCCAGCCACACCCGTCCTTGGTCGGGTTTCTCAAATCCAGCGGCCATCCGCAGCAGTGTCGTCTTGCCACAGCCTGAAGGACCTAACAGCGAAAATACCTTGCCATGCTCGATGTCCAAATTGACATGATCCACCGCTGTGAATCCGCCAAAGCGCTTGGTCACATTTTCAAATCGTAGCGTGTCTTTCATTTTCGAGCTGCCCGGAGCCTGTGAGATTCCGCTCAAAAATCAAGCAGACCGTGAGCGGTTCTGATATTTCTCTTCGCCACGGTCGCTTCCGTCCGCTAGTCCTTGTGGGCATGAATTTTCTTTTTCCAGTCATCGTCTCCGTCGCGTTGGTCTCCTGTGCCACCCGGGTCACTCGTGACGAGGCGATCGCCACGGCCTACAGCTACACTCAGGTGCGATGGATGCCCGAGGGGCGACATGTCGGCCACGGGCCGGATTCCAAAGGCATCATGGTCCACACTCCGGACCGCACGATCGCCAAGTTCGGAGATCGCCGCGGCTGGTGGCAACCGGGGGTGTTGGCAACCGGTATGCCCTATCAGTGGGGCGGATTCGATACCCCGGAATCCTTTCTTCAAAAACTCACCCTTGGTAAAAAAGCCGGCGACGTCGGCGATGCGGCCAAGCGTAAACTCGGTGATGCAGGCGTGAGCAATGAATCCTGCGGCATCGATTGCTCGGGTTTTGTCTCTCGCTGTTGGAATCTCAATCGCCCCTATTCGACCCGCGAGCTTCATGAAATCTGTGATCCGCTTCCCTCCTGGTCCGACTTGCGTGCGGGGGACATGCTTCTCAATGACAAGCACGTCGTCTTGTTCGTAAAATGGACAATTCCAGGCAGGGAAATCGCCGCTTACGAAGCGGGGCCTTTTCCCGTTTGGAAAGTCAGTGCCTGCGGGCTCGACCCGACCAAACTCCGCCGGGAAGGTTACGCCCCGTGGCGCTACCGCCGGATCACAGATGCTCGTTAGGAATCAGGCCTCGATCCCATGCTTGGTCCGCAGCCGCTCGATCTCCTCGGAAAGCGCACCCCAGCGGGTGTAACTCACCTCTAACGTTTTTGCGAGCTTCTCCACCGCATTCGTCACTTCACGGAGCTTGCCCGGATTGTTCGTGACGCTGTCGCTGGAAAGCTGGGCGGTGAGCGTGGTTTGCGCCGCCTCCAATTCCGCGATCCTGGCCTCAAGCGCCGTGAATTCGGATTCTAACGGCTTGAGCACCTTCGAGCGGATCTCACGTTGCTCCGCCTCAATCCGGCGCTGTTCCTTGCGGTTGACTCCCGGCATCGCCTGGCGGGATGAACCGCTGGCTGCGGTAGCCCCCAAGGTCGTAAGTCGCGGAGCGATGCCTTTTCTAGCAGCCTCGTCCTCGGCGGATTTTTCCAAATAGTAGGTGATGTTTCCTGCGTAGAGCACCGGTTGCTCGCCAGGGCGGAATTCCAAGGTCTTGGACACCAGCGCATCCAGGAAGGTCCGGTTGTGTGAGACGATCATGACGCTGCCCGGGTAGTCGATGAGCGCTCGCTGGAGCACATCCTGCGACTGCATGTCAAGGTGGTTCGTCGGCTCGTCGAGGATGAGGAAATTCGCCGGGCGCAGGAGCATGCACACCAGTGCGACCCGCGAGCGCTCACCGCCGGAGAGCACCCCGATTTTCTTGAAAACATCATCACCCCGGAAAAGGAAGCAGCCCAGCAGGTTCCGCGCATGGGGCATCGACTCGCGCGAAGCGGCCGCCTCGACCGTTTCCAATACGGATAGATCGGGGTCCAGCTCATCCGCGTGATTCTGGGAGAAAAACGAAGTGGCCACCTTGTGACCGAAGGCGTGGGTCCCGGCATCGGGTTCCTCTTGAGCGGTGATCATCCGGCAGAACGTCGATTTGCCAGCACCATTGGGGCCGACGATGGCGAATTTTTCTCCCTTGTTGATCTCGAAATCAAAGCCGCTGAAAACATTGAGCGCACCATAGGATTTTGAAACCCCTTCGAGCTTGGCAACCGTGTGGCCCGAGTTGGGCGGCGGTGGGAACTTGAAATTCATCACCGCATCATCCTGCTCGGGAGCTGGAATACGTTCCACCTTTGCCAACAACTTGATCCGCGACTGCACGAGCGTCGCCTTGTTCGCCGAGGCGCGGAACCGATCAATGAAGCGCTGGGTCTCGGCGATTTCCCGTTGCTGGGCGGTGTATTGCTTGATCCGGATTTCCTTGCGCAGGACGGACTCACGCTCGAAGTAGGAAAAATTCCCCGCATACTCCTCAGCCTGCCCGTGCGAGAACGCGATGGTCCGGGTACACAGCGTGTCGAGCAATGCGCGGTCGTGGGAAATCAGCAAGATCGCCCCAGGGTAGGTGATCAGGTATTGCTCCACCCAGATCTGGGTGCCGATGTCCAAGTGATTCGTCGGCTCGTCTAGCAGAAGAACCTCCGGCTCTTGGAGAAACAACTTCGCCATCGCGATCCGCATCTGCCAGCCGCCGGAAAATTCAGAACAGTCGCGGGTGAAGTCTTTTTGTTGAAAACCCAGGCCCTTGAGCACGGACTCGATGCGCGGCTTCATGCGCGCCGGGTCGGTGGCATCTAGCAGCAGTTCCAGTTCGCCAATTTCCTCCAGCAGATCACCATACGGCGATGAGCGGGGATCGAGTTTCGTGAGTTCGTTGGACAGGCGGTCGATTTTTTCACTCAGCGCCATGGTTTCTCCGAAAGCGGATTCGGTTTCCTGCCACAAGGTGCGGCCTTTCACGTGAATTCCTTCCTGTGGCAAGTAGCCGATGCGAGTCCCCTTGGGCGCATGGATCTGGCCCGCAGTGGCAGGAATGATGCCTGCCACGCACTTCATGAGCGTGGATTTACCCGCGCCATTGTGCCCTGCAAAGGCAATCCGCTCGCGCGGCTGGACGGAAAAGGAAAGGTCGTTGAAAAGGACACGAGGCCCAAACTCAACGCGGAGTGACTGAACGGAAATCATCGGGCGCGGAGGGTGCATGGCAAGCCTGCCGGGTCAAGCCTTGGGAACCCGCTTGGCATTTTTGGCGGCACGATTCGTTTGAAAATGCGGATTGTGCATGAGTCATTCTTCCTTGCTCGGATTCTTGTTTTTTTGAAAACACACTCACAAACGCGGCAGGGGATCAATCACGCTTGTGTTTACAAACAAGATATTCGAAGGTCTTTCCCAGTGAACTCTTTGAGAAAGCGGGCGGTGGTTTTCCTCTTATGGCTGGGGGCAGCCATCAGCGCCCCTGCCGAAGAACTGCCAATGGCGGAATCGCCGCTGGCAGCATCCCAAGCAAAAGCCCCGGCCTCGGGAGTGCTGGATTCGGGTGGTTTTCTGAGCCGGAATCCGGAGGCGGTTCAGCGGATTTCCGATCGTATTCAAAAACTGGATCATGACCACGGCTACAAGATCTATTTGGTCATCGAACCCGTCCTCCTCACCTCATCAGCTCCGGAACTTGCTGCGGAGCTGCGGCAGGCATGGGTGCCGGATGGGAACGGCATGGTGGTGGTGTTCGAGTCGGACAGCCGCAAGGTGGGTGTTGGTCGGGATCTCACCAGTAACCCCATCAAGGACAAAAATACGATGCGTCTTCCCTCTAACCAAATCAATGCCATCCTCGAGCGAGCCATGGCGGGTGTGGATTCCCGGCTTGACCCCGAGCCTTTCCTTGAAGCACTCATCGGAAACCTGGGTGATGAAGTTGACGATTATTTCCAGCACCTGACCGTTCCTCCACCGGCAGAAAGATCGGTAAAACTGGGATTGCTCATCGCGGGCGGTCTTGCCCTGCTGGGCCTCGTCGCCATCGCCCTTGGTGGTTTCGTGAGGTATTCCAGCATGGCCAGCGTCCCTCATTTCCGCTTCCCGGTGGTGGATCGTCCGGAACGCCTCGGCGCACCGTGCGGCAGCAACGTCACCGCCCGCCGCTTCGCACCACCGCGGACTCGCGGGTGAAATCCGCCGGATCTAACAATCATCTTGATCTTGCAGCACGGCCTGGGAATGTGAAAGCTCCACGCAAGTTTGGCAGCGATTCGAAATACTCAATTGGACGGCCTGCGCGCCTTCGCCGTGCTCGGCGTCATGGTGCACCACTGGGTCCCCGCCTCGTGGCGCGGCCCGCTGCCTTTTGAAATCGGTCTCTTTTTTTTCCTGACACTCACGGGTTTTTTAATCACGCGAATCCTGTTGCGTGATCGCGAGGCAGGGGAGGGGAGCGGCGGACGGTGGCGGATGAGGCACTTCTTCCAGTTTGAAAAACGCAGGATGATCCGCATCTTGATTCCATGTTACGCGGCGATGCTCTTTGCTCTGGCCGTGGGGGCACCAGACATCCGCCAGCATTTTCCCGCCTACTTCGGCCATTGGTCGAACTTCCACATGGCTGGAATGAAAGGTTGGCCATCGGGCACGGCCCACTATTGGACACTGGCAATTCAGATCCAGTTCTATCTCATCTGGCCACTGCTTGTTTTTCTAACTCCCAAACGCTGGCTAACAGGAACTTTTTCAATCTGCGTCATTGCCGCCCCTTTGTCGCGGATGATCCTTGCGAAGCATTTTCCTGAAATCCATCACCCCGAGGCGATCACCATCACCGCGCTCGACTACTTTGGCAGCGGCGCCCTGCTTGCCCTCGCAATCCAGCGAGGCATGAAAGCGGGTGATGTGAGGCTGAAACATGCGGCATGGTTCGCATTTGCCGGCTATGCGTTCCTTTACATTCACCAAGGCTACCACCGCCCGCTGCCAGGCTTGGGTTGCGTGCAACAAACGTTGCTCGCAATCGCATTTGCCGGACTGATCTCGACCACGTTGGCAGGTTTCGGCGGCATTCGCGGACGGATCCTCGATCACCCCATGGTGCAGCACGTCGGGAAACTGAGTTTTGGTTTGTATTTGTTCCACACGCCAGTGCCTCTGTTTCTTGGGTTCATCTGCCCGTGGCTTTGGGGGGCGTGGTTTGTCGGCTATTGGCAAATCCTCCGGCTCGTCGCGTTCGCTCTAACATCGTGGGGCTTGGCCTATCTCTGCTGGAAATACCTTGAATCAAGGTCGTTAAAAGGAATCCAGGTTGCAGGAGCACCATGCGGAAACCCTTGGCCCTCGGCTGAAGCGGCTCTGCCAGACGCCGTCCAAATTCCAAAAAACGAGGCGTGACATTGGTTCTGAAATCCGTAGTTTCGGTCCGAGCTTCTTCCCAAAGTCACCATCTATGGAAAATCCCCTTCACGCCCTCGGATATGAAATTTTCAAAGCGTCTCTCCAGAATGACGCAGCTGGTCCCGAAGACATTTCCAAGTTTTCAAGGCGTGGATTCATGCTTCTCGCGGCATCGCTCTCCAGCTGCGCCGCAGCCGACCCTCTCCCTCAGCGGCCTCGTGGTGCGGCAGCGGTGAAGACCACTGCCAACTCAGGCTACCGCACGCCTTCCGTGCAAGGATCTGTCCCACGCAATCCTGACATGGACCTCAACTCGAATTTTTCGAAAAACTCCGGGATCACCTTCTCTCGGGTGATGGTCTCAGGAAACTACATCGCCATCACCTTCGACGATGGCCCTCACCCTCAGAATACCCCGCGCTTGCTCGACATGCTCCGCGCTCGAAACATCAAGGCCACCTTTTATGTCATCGGGCGCAGCGTCGATCTCTATCCGCAAGTCGTGCGCCGAACCGTCGCGGAAGGGCATGAAATCGGCAACCATTCCAACACTCACCGCCTGTTGAGCAAGCTCGGCGACGACGAACTCCGTCAGGAAATGGAGCGTTGCCGCGATGCGGTGGGCCGCGCCGCAGGTGTCCAACCCCGGACCATGCGCCCTCCCTACGGCGGACTTCTTCAGCGCCAGCGAGAACTCGTCCATGCCGAATACGGCTACCCGACCATCCTCTGGTCCTGTGATCCACTTGATTGGAAACGCCCAGGTCCCAGTGTCGTAACTTCACGGATTCTTGCCGGAACTTCTGCCGGTGGGATCGTCCTCGCCCACGACCTTCATGCGCAGACCGTGGATGCCATGCCTGCGACGTTTGATGGACTGCTCCGCCGCGGCTTTAAATTCGTCACCGTCTCCCAACTGCTCGCGATGAAGACGGATGCCGCCACCGCTCAAGCCGCGGTCACCCCTTCCTAACCCTGAGTCTTTTTCCCGCACCCCGTGAGCTACACCCAGTTCGGCGAGCGCTACTTCGCCACCCGTGAGCGTCTCGCGGAGGTCATGCGCGCCATTCTAGCACTTGCTGTCGAAACGGAGACCGATCTGGGCGACCGCTTGCCCGTCAATGAAATCGAACGAGGCCTTGGCGCACCGTTTCTTTTCGTCGTCTCGGGTGAGGTGAATGCCGGCAAATCCACCCTGATCAACGGCCTGTTCGGACGCGATCTCTGCCGTGTCAATATCCTGCCGGAAACGGACCGCGTGCTCTGGTACCAATACGGCAACCCGGCGCGCGATGTGGAAATCACTCCGATGTTAGATGAGCGTTTCCGCCCCATCGAGTTCTTGCGGGATTTCAATCTCATCGATACCCCCGGCACCAACT
>Ga0105044_10006426_pt1 | contig 16174 bp, 12 predicted proteins | sample MAT01_FD_78092 | JGI IMG/M metagenome (GOLD analysis project Ga0105044, IMG submission 78092) | Freshwater microbial communities from Lake Fryxell liftoff mats and glacier meltwater in Antarctica - MAT-01 | ecosystem: Environmental > Aquatic > Freshwater > Ice > Liftoff microbial mat | place... | reverse complement strand
GCCAGCCGTAAAGATCAACCTGCCCTTTCCCTGGAAGATGCCCTTCGCATTAGCACTGGTGACACCCAGATGATTGAAAAGCTGCCCGTAGTCAGCTTTGAAGCATCGGGTGCCCTAGACGACTTGATCAATACGCTCAGCGGCAATCAGGCGATCGCTGACATTGCAACGCCCAAAAGCTTTCAGGGTGAATTGCGCCCCTACCAATCGCGTGGTGTGGGCTGGCTGGCATTTCTGGAGCAGTGGAGTTTGGGAGCTTGCCTTGCAGACGATATGGGCTTGGGTAAAACCATTCAACTGATCGCCTTTTTGCTGCACTTGCAGGAACAAGACTCATTAGACGCGCCGACCCTGCTGATTTGCCCCACGTCAGTCCTTGGCAACTGGGAACGGGAAGTCCAGAAGTTTGCACCCAGTTTGAAAGTGATGCTGCATCATGGCGAGGGTCGCTCCAAGGGAAAAGACTTTGCCAGAGCGGTTCAAGGAATTGATCTGGTACTGTCTAGCTATGCGCTCGTCCATCGAGATATCAAAGACTTGCAAACCGTTTCTTGGCGCTGCGCAGTGCTGGATGAAGCCCAAAACATCAAGAATCCAGACGCAAAACAATCGCAAGCCGTCCGACAGCTATCAGCCCAGTTTCGGATTGCCATGACGGGCACTCCAGTAGAAAATCGCCTGTCTGAACTATGGTCAATTCTAGATTTCCTTAATCCGGGCTATCTGGGACCCAAAAATTTCTTTCAGCGCAGGTTTGCGGCACCGATCGAACGCTTTGGCGATACCGCATCGCTGCAAACTCTGCGATCGCTGGTGCAACCATTCATCCTACGGCGACTGAAAAGCGATCGCACGATCATTCAAGATTTGCCCGACAAGCAAGAGATGACCGTATTTTGTGGCTTATCGTCTGAGCAAGCCTCGCTGTATCAGCACTGGGTCGATAAATCCCTGGAAGATATCGAAGCGGCTGAAGGCATTCAGCGCAAGGGAATTATTCTGGCGCTAATTACCAAGCTAAAGCAAATCTGCAATCACCCCGATCTGTTTTTGAAAGGAGCCACTGCTCAGGAAAGCGAAGCAATCGAGGAGCAAGCCAAAATTCAAAACCCTGATCTTGCTTCCTTTCAATCTCGCTCTGGTAAATTGCTACGCCTAGAAGAAATGCTAGAAGAAGTGGTTGCAGAAGGCGATCGCGCCCTGATCTTCACCCAATTTGCCGAATGGGGAAAACTGCTCAAAGCCCATCTAGAAAAGCAGCTTGGCAAAGAAACCCTGTTTCTCTATGGCAGCACTTCCAAAAAGCAGCGCGAAGAAATGGTCGATCGCTTCCAGCTTGATCCCCAAGCGCCCCGGATTTTCATTTTGTCTCTGAAAGCAGGCGGAGTCGGCTTAAACCTGACCCGCGCCAATCATGTGTTTCACTTCGATCGCTGGTGGAACCCCGCCGTGGAAAATCAAGCGACCGATCGCGTCTTCCGCATTGGGCAAACTCGCAAAGTGCAAGTCCACAAATTCGTTTGCAGCGGCACTTTGGAAGAAAAGATTCACGCCATCATCGAAAGCAAAAAAGCTTTGGCGGAACAAGTCGTTGGGGCTGGGGAAAGCTGGCTGACCGATCTAAACACGGATCAATTGCGCGATCTGCTATTGCTCGATCGCAGCGCCATCATTGACGCATAGTTGCCAATTCTAAGAGCAAACTCTAAGGGCAAATATCTCAAAGTCATCTCGACCCACGCTTTTGAACCGAAGCCAGCAACAAAGGGCGAACTTGTTTGACCCACTGCTCAAAATCCAACTCGATTTCGCTGTTATTAGATGCGTCAGATGACGCTTGCTTTTTCTCAGTTTCCATTCTCATGTTGGTTTAGTAAGTTTGGTTTAATCAATTCCTTCATCTAGTTGAAACATAAATATGCATCCTTTGCCTACCCTCCATTAGACATTTAATAGACATCTAATGCGAAAAACGCAGCAAACAAATGCCGTTAGAGAATCAATCGGTTAATTGCAAAAACTTACCTTTTTATTTAACCCAAAGTTCCTAAAAAAACGAGATAAATATGAAACTATGCAATTAATTGACAAGTATCTTTTGGCAGATATTGCTTTATTCAACAGGGCGGACGATCGCCGGAGTTACAGATTGTTGCGGCTGGAAAATTGCCCTCAGAGCTTCCGCAAAACTATCTGCGATCGCAATCCGGTTTCCATAAGCCACAATCACGCTCACCAAAGTCGGTAGGCTGTTTTTCTCAGCTTCCAAGTAGAGCGGCTCCACGTAAAGCAACGACTGCTCAATCGGCACCACCAATAAATTGCCCTGCAATGCTCGTGAGCCTTCACGATTCCAGAGCGTGATTTTTTGCGAAATCACTGGATCTTGATTAATCCGCGCCTCGATTTGCTCAATCCCATAGATCAATTCTCCCTTAGGAAAAACATAGAGCAATTGCTTGCCATAGTTGGCTCCATCCGATCGCGCCGCTAACCATGCCGTCAGGTTCGTGCGCTGGCGCGGCTTATAAGGCAGCAATAAAACAAACTCTTCTGACTTTTCAGTGGTTGGCAAATTGGTAATCAAAAAGTATGGATCAACCGGCTGAGTTTCATTTCGATAAATTTCATCAGGAATTTGCCACTGATCTTCCTGGTTATACAACACCTTCGGATCAGTCATGTGATAAGTCATCAGCCGTTCAGACTGCACATTAAACAAATCAGCCGGATAGCGAAGATGGCTTTGAAGTGCCGCAGGCATGGCGCTAAGCGGCTTAAATAAGCTGGGAAAAATCGCCGCCCAACTTTGAATCATCGGATCGGACGGATCAGCAATATAAAAGTTGACGGAGCCGTTGTAGGCATCAATCACCACTTTGACCGCGTTCCGAATGTAGTTTAGCGGCGGCTGTTTGGCAGTGTTTGCAGTGTTAGCTGCTTGGGCAAGCGGTTGACTAGGTTGGGAATAGGGATAGTGATCACTCGTGGTATAGGCATCCAGCATCCAATATAAATAATTAGGAGTGGCGGCTGGATCGGTTGGGTCAGTCGGGGATTGATTTTGACAGTTGAGGTTTAAGCCTTGGCAGCCAATATCGGCGGTGACAATGTAAGGATCGCGGTCATAGTGCAAAAAAGGCGCGATCGCCCGGACTCGATCCAGAATATTACGGCGAAACAGCAGCTTGGTTTCAGGCGTGAAATATTGGGTGAATATCATCTGCCAATCGCGCAGATATCGAGCAAACAGCAGGCGCTTCCAAAAGGGCGCGATCGCCACACCACCCTCGCCGCCATAGGTGTTGTAAACATTCTCACTGCCGCTGGGATAGTCCAGTTCTTGCAGCGTTCCGCCTGTCATGACGTAGGTATTGGCAATCTCGCCATAATAAATGCGCGGCTGACCGATGGGGATATTGTCCCGAATGGCAGCATTAGCCGTGTTGAGCGCTCCTGTGGATGACTGGGCATTGATGCCAATATCTTTGACAAAATAGTCGGGCAACCCACCCGGCGCGACCTCGTTCACCGGACTCATGGTAAAGCCGTAGCCGTGGGTGTAGACCAGATGTTCGTTCACCCAGGTTTGCGCTTCACTGGGCACGGCGGTGTAATCTAGTTCTCGTGCGGCAATGAGTACCTGCTGTTTGGCGGCAGGTTCGTTGGGTTGTCTAGCCAGGGTGTAGCGATCGATATCAGCATCTGCAAAGCGATAGTAAGGGCGAATTTGCTGGAGTTGGCGGTTTGTTGCCAGCAGCGGACGAGTATCCCACAGGCGAATATTCCGAATAGTTGGCTCGTTTTTTTCAATATCGGCGTAGGTCAGTTTGCCGGACGGGTTAAACGTCTCCACCTGAATATTTTCCAGCCCAAACGCCGATCGCGTTAAGGAAATATTGCGGCTAATGTAGGGCTGTTCACGGGCAAGCTCGTTGGGCTGCACGATAATTTTTTGCACGAGCATTGGCAGCAACATCGTCAGCGGCACCAGCAGAAAATAGCCGATGAGTAGCAGTAGAGGAAGAGGGAAGAGGGAAAAGGGAAGAGGGAAAAGGGAAGAAGGTGGTGGAGTGAAAAGGCGGTTTTTGGGTAGGGCATACCCGAAAAGGAGAAGGGCGATCGCGATCGCCAACAGTGACATACCTAGGCAGACTGGCAAATTTACCCAAACATCGGTGTAGCTGGCACCAAACACAACTCCCTGAGTTGAATACAGCAACTCATAGTGGCTCAGCCAATAGCCCAAACCCACAACCAGCAGCAAACCGCCTCCTAAACCACAAAGATGGCGCTGTTGCCGCGACGAAATTCCGATAAACTGCCCTTGGCTTAAACTACCGCCAGACAGGAGATAGACCAAACTGACGGCAAGCAGACTGTAGGCACTTAAGCCCACGAGCCAAAACTCCAAAAGTTGCCAGACCGGAAGCGAAAAAATGTAGAAGCTAATATCTTTAGCAAAAAGCGGATCTGCTCGGTTAAAAGGGCTGGTATGGAAAAACAGGAGAACTCGGTTCCAGTTGGCGGCTAGCACTAATCCAAACTCTACACCCAGGGCGATCGCCATGCTGTTGAGTAATCCTCGCGGGGCGATCAGCATGGCGATGACTAAAGCAATCCAAACCGCAAGACCGCCATAGGCAAGCGGAGACTCTGATGCAAATAATGTGTTACCTAGGTTCCAAATAGACGCTAGCTGAAAGCGATCGGGTACAGGCAGCCCTGTTTCTTGGGTTGCGTTTGTTTGCCACAAAGTCGCCACCGTTTGAGCGTAGTGAAACACCAGTACAGCGATCGCGCTACTCAATCCGACTGTCAACAGCAGCAACCACCAGAAGGAAAGCGATGAAGACGCGATCGCCCCTTGCGGCATACGGCTTCTTTGACGCTGTGCTAGAGGATTTGGAACAGTGGAAAGGATCGGTTCCCCTTCCTGATCCGCATTCCAGTTCTTCGGATGCTGGCATCGCTTTGCTAGCCAGAGGTTGCCTAACAGCCAAAATAGGCTAAGGCTGGTGACCACAATCCACAAAACTATTTTTGTCCCCAAACGTATCCATAAAGCGCTCAAATATCCCACTTCGTTAAACCATAGGCTCTCAGCCGCAATCTGACAGCCGATGCCCAGTAGAAACCATGCGCCCATTAGCAGCACAAGCAGATATCCGAATCGGCGCAGCAGACGGGGCGATCGCAGTTCATCGGCGATCGAGTTAATCAAAGTGTTGAAATCCTTGTTCAAAGCTCAACTGCTCATCAGGATAGGTATGACTCGAATCGACTAACCACACCTCCGGCTGGAGAGTGGTTATCCCAATCATCGCACTCTGGTCTAATTGGTCAACCAATTGCGCTGCAAAATCAGTGGGTAAACACAGCACTAGCTCAAAGTCTTCTCCGCCATACAGTGCCCATTTCATGGCTTGCTCGGCACCGACCCACTTAGATAAGGCGGCTGGAATTGGGATTTGATGGCGATCGATTTGGGCACCTACGCCACTGGCGCGGCAAATTTGCAAGACGGCATCGGCAAGTCCATCGCTGCTATCCATGCCAGCAAAAGGTGTCGGGTGTCGGGTGTCGGGTATCGGGAATAAAAAGGGTAAGACATCTAGGCGGGGGATGGGGCGTTGATGGGCGCGGATTAGGGCGGCGCGATCGCTAGGAGTCAAATCGATTCCCTGATCAGGATGGAGTAATAGTTCTAAGCCTGCGCGGGACGCTCCATGCATACCAGTCACGACGATCGCTTGTCCGGGTTGGGCGGCGGCTCGACGAATCAATTGGTTTGGATCGGCTTGTCCAAAAGCAGTAATAGCAACTGTGGTCACGGGCGATCGCACGACATCGCCACCCACAATCACAGTGTTGTACTGTGCCAAACACTCGGTTAACCCTTGGTAGAGCCGTTCTACCCAAGCGATCGCCAGATCTCCTGGCACTCCCAAGCCGACGGTGATGCCGATTGGAGTTGCGCCCATTGCTGCCAGATCGGATAAATTTGCCGCCGCTGCTCGCCACCCCGCATCCTCTGGTCTAGTGGTGCGATCGCTAAAGTGAACTCCATTCACCAGCACATCCGTTGTGACCACTAAGGATTTTCCCGGCTGAGTCGTCAATACGGCTGCATCATCTCCCACCAAATCAGCCGGACAAAATGCTTGCAGCCGCTTGAGCAAGCCCTGCTCTCCTAATTCGCGAATGCTGAGTTCAGAGTCTAAATCCTTCATCTTGCTCCCGTCGTAGCTAGGGTCTGTAACAATTCGATGTTATCCCAACCAATTAGCATGAATTTTGTTACATTGAATCATTCAAAATGCCATTTACGAGTTGCGCTTTTTAAGCAACCGTCATTTGGCGGGGCGCATCAAGACTATTTTTGGAATATTGCTGTTTGATTTCAATCTGACAGAAAATCGCTCCCAAGTTGATTTTCTCATCTATACTGCTGTCGAGCATTCATTTTTTACGAGCAGCCTATGTTTCAGGATGCCAGCACGAATCCAGCTTTGCCAAATTCCCCAGATGGGGTTGATAAACCCAAATCAGAGCCTAAATTAGAGACGGATGGGTTTTCTTCCAACTCTTATGCCGATCGCCTGATGGATGATCTGTTCCAAGATGTGGAGCAGCTTTTACACGGAGAATCACGGCGTACCGATCAGTCAGCGCGATCGCAGCCTGTCGATTTATCATCTGAGCCTGTATCTGATCAGCCTATATCTGAGCTTGAAAACGCTTCGTCTTCAGATATGGCTTCTTCTAGCACCCTGATCGCCCCCGCCGAAGAACCCTCGGCGAGTTCCGCTTTGGCAATGCTGCTCAAGTCGCTGTCTGCCAGTCAACCCGGTGAACAACTTGCTAAGGTGTCTGAAATGACCATGGCGACAAGCGACTCTGCTGTAGCGAGCCAAAATCGCCCCGGTGTCTACGATCGCCTATTGCTAGCGGTTGGCTGTGTTTCGGTCGTTGTAACGTTGGCGCTGTGGTTGGTCTATCAAGAGTCGCGCCGGGTGCCAGTTGTGTCATCGGTGCCTGCCGCAGAAGTAGCCGCAGATCCAGTATCTTCGACTCAAAATCAGTTTGCAGACTATGCCCAACAAGCGTTGAATTCAATTGATCGTCGATCGCAGCAAAGCATCTCCACTGCCACGACAAACGGATCAACGACGGCAGGCATCGTTCCTGGAATGCCGACCGTGACTGTACCAAAATCCCTTACTCCTGGCTCCACGCTACCCAGCCGAGTCGCCACTGGGCTAGAACGAGTCTATGTTCCGGTCTATCAGTTTCCCTCAAGCTTTAAGCCACCCAATTCAGTCATGCCTCTACCGGCTAGTGCTGCACCTTCAGCAGTGCCGCAATCCGGTGCGCCTGTCCGTAAGCCAGCGACGACGGCAACTAGCCCCATTACCCCCGGCGCTCCCCGACGACTGGCTGGAGTGCTAGAGTTGGGTGATCGGTCGGTTGCTTTATTTGAAATTAATGGGGTGACGCAGCGCTATGGGATTGGTGAAAGCATTGGCTCTTCGGGCTGGTCGCTGGTAGAAGTGTCTAAAGAGCAGGCAATGATTCGGCGCAATGGTGAGGTGCGATCGGTGTTTGTCGGACAAAACTTCTGATTGCCCTTTTAGCCACCTTTGGGAGTTTTGATTATGGGTTTATTTGATGATTTCGGTCAGTTTTTAGAATTGCGTCTGGAAGAGTTTCTGCGCGATAATCCGCATCTAGAACTGATGGTGCTGGAAGAAAAGCTGCGGGATCAGGAAGAAGAAACCCTTAAGCTGATGACCGACCTGAAGGTAAAGGAAAAAGCCTTGCAGGATGAGATTTTGGCGATCGCCCAAGAAATTCAGCTTTGGCATGTCCGCATCGAAAAAGCCAAAGCTAAGGGTCGGGTCGATCTGGCTGAACCGGCTGAAGTGCGGGAAGCTGATCTATTGCGCGAAGGCAACCAAAAATGGGGACAACTGGAAATGTTGAAAGAGCGCTTCCAGCAAACGCAAGAGCTACAGAAAAAAGTTGAGCAGCGCCGCAAAGAAGTTCAAAGAAAAGTGACCGAGGCGCAAGTCAATCGCACAGGAAATCAGGTTGGAGCCGGAAGCACCTCAAACTGGAGCAAAAACCCCACCTATATGAACAGCAGCGGGGGGAAAGATCCCTTAGACCAGCAATTTAACCGCTGGGAAGCCGAAGAAGAACTAGAGCAGTTAAAGCGCAACTTGGGTAAATAATATCGGTAAATTTCAGATTAAAATTTTGAATTAAACGATGCCTCTCGACACTTTGCTTTAGTTGCGGTGATTGTTGCTATGGCGAATTCTCGCTCCTGCCCATTGCAGCTTTTCTTGCAGCGTTTGGTAGTAGGAGTAATTTTCCCTCAGGACGATAAACCGTGCGAGACAATCTGCCATCCGAATATCGACGCGCTGCCCCGGCCAAATAGAAGTTGCCAACACACCATCCATCCAAAGTTTGTTGGAAAGTTCTAGGTCGGCTAAGGGCCAAATGCTGACGACACATCCAGCAGGAATGACGATTGGGCGGCTAGAGAGGCTCAGCGGACAAATTGGGGTGATCGTAATGGAATTTAGCCCTGGGTGAATGATGGGTCCATTGGCAGCGACAGTGTAGCAGGTAGAACCCGTTGGGGTGGCAACAAGTAACCCATCACCTTGATATTGATCCACTACTTCCCCATCAATTTCCATCTCCAAAATGGAGGTGATCATCCGGTCAGCGGAGGCGGGTTTGACGCACATTTCGTTTAATGCAAGGTAGCGATCGCTGACCGCCTCCATATCAATCCGATCACCTTCAAACACAGATGCCTGCAACATCATCCGCTGCTGGACTGCGTAGCGATCGCTCAACAATCGATCCCACACTTGCTCAGAATCCATAAAGTCTTCCAGCGGCTCAGTCAGAAAGCCTAAATGCCCCCCGGCATTGATTGCCAAAATGGGAATGCGATCGGCGGCTAAATGCCGCGCAGCGGTCAAAGCGGCTCCATCGCCTCCCAGGACTACAGCAAGGTCAATCGGCTGAGTTGCAGATGCCAAAAAAACTGGATACGGATTATCTTTCGCCCCCGTTGGACCTAGCATGACATGACAATCGCGCTTTTCTAGTTGGCGGGCGCACTGTTCAGCCCAGCGCTTACTAATTGGGTCGCCAGACTTATGAGCAATAATGACTTGCTTGAGTTGCACACTTCTAAAAGTTAAGAGCAGTAGGTGATTAGTTGATAGTTTACAAGCAACTGTTGATCAAAACTGAACCACCCTGCACGAGGCAATCCTAAAAAAACGAAATGCTACCACTTCAACAGATTGAACTGCTCCATGTCTACCGTGTCACGGTTGCGGTAGATTGCCAACACGATCGCCAACCCAATTGCTGCCTCAGCCGCCGCGATCGCAATCACAAATACCGTAAAGACCTGTCCCTTGACATCTAAAGGATCTAGAAAATCAGAAAATGCCATGAAGTTAAGGTTGACCGCGTTCAGCATTAGCTCAACCGACATCAAAACCCGGACTGCATTGCGGCTATTGATCAGCCCATAAATACCAATGCAAAATAATGCAGCGGCAACAATTAAAAAATATTGGAGTTGCATGAGTCCTCACTAATCAAAAATAATCAAAAATAACTTTGGGACACTTTATTACTGCCTCTTGCCCTGATCTCTTACTCATTTATTTAGACTGACTTCCAGGATTGGAGCCAGCAGGAGTTAACTCGCGCGGGCGCTCTGGCAAAGTCAGCATCGTCTGCTGCAAATCTGCTTCCTCAGGATCAAGCAGAAATTCGCGGCGTGCTAAAACGATCGCGCCAATCAGTGCCATCAATAGCAGCACGGATGCCAATTCAAACGGCAGCAAGAAATCTGTAAAGAAATGCTTGCCGATGACGACAATAGAACCCGATGGCACTGTCGCTTCCGTAGAAATTGCCCAAGGTGTCGCTAGCACCATGGTACTTAACAATGCGAACAACCCTGCACAGACAACAGCCGTCGCTGTTTTGCGAATCCAAGCTTGAGGAATCGGTGTAAAGTCTTCGCGTTTATTCACCAGCATGATGGCGAAAATAATCAACACATTCACCGCGCCAACGTAGACTAACACCTGAGCCATTGCCACAAAGTCGGCATTTAACAGCAAATACAATCCTGCGGCACTAATAAAGGCACCTGCCAGCAAAAAAGCTGAATACACCACATTAGACAGCAAAACTACGCCTAAAGCTGCCCCAAGCATCATTGCAGCTAGCAAGCCAAACGATACAATCTGAACCCCTTCCGCTAAATTCACAGCCCTTATCTCCTTCAGATTTCGCTTTTAGCCATTCCCTACTTTTCTTCTTGCGCTAAATCTTGCGCCACATCTTGCGCAAGAATCTCTTCTGGGCGCTGACCTGCGCGACGAGCATCCGCTGGCAAGTTGTGAGGCTCCATCACGCCCTTGGGTAAGTAGAGGAACTCTCGTAAAGCCGTCACCATCGGATCATCTGTCACTTTATAGGGCAAGCGACCCAGTGCCACGCTGTCATAATTTAACTCGTGGCGATCGTACACCGCCAACTCATACTCTTCAGTCATGGAAAGGCAATTGGTGGGGCAATACTCCACGCAGTTGCCGCAAAAAATACACACTCCAAAATCAATACTGTAGTGACTGAGTTGCTTTTTCTTGGTCGCTGGATTGAATTCCCAATCCACCACAGGTAGGTAAATTGGGCAAACTCGCACACAGACTTCACAAGAAATGCACTTATCAAACTCAAAGTGAATTCGCCCCCGAAAGCGCTCAGAGGGAATCAGCTTTTCATAAGGATATTGAACCGTCACAGGGCGGCGCTGCATATGGTCAAATGTGACGGCTAGACCCTGACCAATATACTTCGCTGCTTGCACAGTTTCTTTCGCGTAATCGCCAACTTGCTTTAAAAATTTCAGCATGGTCGTTGTTAGTAGTGAGTTGCAAGTATTGGATATTGAACTCCGAACAGTGGGTTTCGAGAGGTTACTTAAACAACCCTTCAAATCCCATCATTACTGATTAGCCACCAAACGCCCCAGGAAAAGCGGTTTTGAGCGCCGCAGTAATCAGTAGATTCACCAATGAAATGGGTAGAAGAAACTTCCAGCCTAAGTTGAGTAATTGATCAATCCGAACACGGGGCACCGTCCAACGCAGCAAAATTGCCGTAAACACCAAAAAGTAAGCTTTCAGCAGAGTCATTGTGATGCCAAGAGACGCGCCAACAATTTCTAGCCAAGCATTTGTTTCGCTGACTCCCAGCCAGTTTGCGATTAAGGCAGTGGGAATGGGGAGTTCCCAGCCGCCGAGATAAAGAACCGCAACCATTAGGGCAGAGAGTACCAAGTTCACGTAGGAACCTAGATAGAACAAAGCAAATTTCATGCCTGAGTACTCAGTTTGGTATCCAGCAACTAACTCTTCTTCCGCTTCTGGCAAATCAAATGGAATCCGTTCACATTCCGCTAGGGCAGCGATCCAAAAAACCACGAAGCCAATCGGTTGTCGCCAAATGTTCCATCCTAAAATGCCATAGCCTGATTGCTGGTTCACAATGTCAATCGTGCTAAGCGAGTTAGACATCAGCACGATCGCCATAACCGCCAAAGCCAACGGAATTTCATAGCTAATAGATTGAGCCGCCGCTCGCAACCCGCCCAACAAAGCGTATTTGTTGTTGGAAGCATAGCCCGACATCAGCAACCCGATCGGCACCACACTAGACAGTGCAATCCAAACAAATACGCCCATGCCGACGTTTGTAACAATCAGGTTTTGCCCAAACGGAACAATCAGGTAAGAAAGAAATACTGGAATAACGACAATGACCGGACCTAGCGTAAACAGCAGCGGATCTGCTTTAGCAGGCACAGTATCTTCTTTGAAAATCAGCTTCAGTCCATCTGCCACGGGAGCGAGAACACCCAATGGGCCAATAAACTCTGGACCTACTCGTTGCTGGACTGCTGCGGAAATTTTTCGCTCTAACCAAACCGACACTAAAACGCCGACTGTTGCCCCAATGATCATGAGCAACATTGGCAATGGCATCCAAACGGTTTTTGCTGCGCCGGCGGGCAGTCCCAAGTCCATCAAAGACTGAATGAATGTTTGCTGTAAGTCAATCCCTTGATCCATGTCTTCACCAGGACTCTTGCGCTTTTAGTATACACTCTCGTAAAAGCGTACAGGATTGGAATCAGCAGGAAAAAGTATAGGAATGATTCAATGCTTAGGTGCTGAATAGGAAGTTACCTAATGTGCGACTTTCTCAACACCCCTCGCCCTAAATCCCTCTCCCAGAGCGGGAGAGGGACTTTGAGAAACTCTTGCTCCCCTTCTCCTGCCTTGGGAGTAGACCGTAGGTTGTGCGAAGCAGGGGCTGGGGGGTAAGGGCTGACTTTAATTGAACATTAGGTGAAGTTCTAAGTTTCTAAGCGCTGAAGTGTGCGCATAGGGAAACCCCCAAGGCGATGCACTTGGGGGTTGGAGTTCCTGAAAATCGTCACTTTGTTTAGTGTGGCAAGGGATGAAAGGAAGGGGAAGAGGGCTGTGACCCATCATCGATTTTTTCAATAGCGATCGCTGACTCCAGCATTCCATCTACCGCTCACTCATAGAGACATACGGAGCAGCATGAGTGCCAGTATAAATTTGGGTCGGGCGAAAGATCCGATTTTCGTTAAGCTGCTCTTTCCAATGGGCTAGCCACCCCGCAATTCGCGCAACTGCAAACACCGGGGTAAACAAATCAGTGGGAATCCCTAGTTTGCGATAAACCAAACCAGAGTAGTAATCCACGTTGGCATGGATGCCTTTGTGCCCCATTTTTTCGTGAACCACGCGCTCAAGCTCCACAGCCACGGCATAAAACTGATCCATGCCGTATTTCTCAAAAAGCTGTTCTGCTAAATCTTGCAGAATAGTTGCACGAGGATCTTTAACCTTATAAACCCGGTGCCCAAAGCCCATGATTTTAGACTTTTTCTCCATGCACTGTTCAACATAAGCGCGAACATTTTCCACAGAACCGATTTCTTCGAGCATCGAGATCACCTCTTCATTGGCTCCCCCATGGAGAGGACCCGCCAAGGTGCCAACCGCCGACGCGACGACTGCATAGGGATCAGTCAGGGTAGAAGCCGTTACCATTGCTGAAAAGGTAGACGCATTGATGGTGTGTTCAGCGTGAAGAATCAGGCAGACATCCAAAATTTGGGCGGCGAATGGATCAGGCTCTTTCTCATTTAGCATGTAGAGAAAGTTTGCAGAGTAGCCTAAATCGTCGCGGGGCTGAACTGGATCATTGCCTTTACGCATGAGTTGAAAGGCTGCCACCATCGTTGGAATTTTTGCCAACAGGCGAATCACCGCCGCATTAATGTATGCAGGATCATCGAGAGCGCGACGGGAATAGAACAAGCCCAGCGCCGCTGCACACGCTTGCAGTGCATCCATGGGATGACCGCCTTCGGGAAAGCATTTCATCATGTCCCGAATGCGATATTTCAAACGGCGATGGCGACGAATTTCATGCTCAAAGTTTTCAAGCTCTGCTTGAGTCGGAAGCTTTCCCCAAATTAATAGATAAGCTGTCTCTACAAAATTACTTTTTTGGGCTAACTCTTCAATCGGAATCCCTCGATATTCCAGGATTCCTCGCTGTCCATCAACAAAACTAATACTCGATTGTGTTGCAGGGATGCCTTCTAACCCTGCCCGGTATTCGCACGCTGTCATGGTTCTAGAATTGCTCTTGAAGAATGTCAATTTACCGTATCCGATCGCAAACAAGAAATCTGTATCTTTGAAATCCAGTTTTCTTTATTTGGGTTTCAGATATTTTCTGATAGGACTGAATGTCTTATTCAGAAATTCATCATAAACGTCTGATTTGGTAAATGTTGATTTTGCACACCATTATTTGCAAATAGTTTGTCTTGCCGTGTCAAATATAGTTAGTATTTAGCTAGAAGCTTTACTTGTCGAAAAGGTTCCAATTGTCAACATTATTAAGCCAGCGATCGCCCTCTCGCGTCTGGAATGTGCCAGGAGGATGATTGTGTGGCTTCTTATTTTATTAAGCTAGGAGTTTTATGACCCAAAAGCGCGTTCGTCGGCGATCGCAGTCTAGTCCACGGTTCAATCAGCCAGTACAACCCCCTTCAAAACCCTCACAAGATGCCCCACCCCGAGAACGGCGCAATCTTGAATGGGGTGAGCGATGGAGTCCAGAATTTGCCCACAGCCCTTTAGCTAGCTTGATTGAGCAAGATGCGCCTTTAACAAGCAGCAATACGCTTGTGTTAATGTATGACCCATTTCAGGCAGAAATGGCAGCGGATAATCAAGGGGTTGCATCATGGCTGCGAGATTGTATCCGCAAACATGGTATTCCCAGTTTGATTCGGTTTGATTATCGCCGGAAAGCTCAGATTTTTCGTCGTGACCAGTTTCAATCTTGGTTAGAGCCATTACTCAATAAAACTGCAAGCTAATCAGATCGCTAAAGTTCTTAGTCCACTACTATTTGCCAATGCAAAAGCGACTAAACACTTGGTCGAGAACTGATTCTGTGACTTCTTCACCCAAGACTTGCCCCAGCGTATAAATTGCGCCGCGTAGATCGATAGTCCAGAAGTCTAGGGGAAGTTGATCGGCGATCGTTTTCTGTACCTGTTGCAGTGATTGTTTCGCCTGAGTAAGCGTGGCTGCTTGCCGTTGGTTAATTGCCAAATCGAGGTTAGCAGCTTGCAGGGTGCCTGTTTGAATGGTTGCGAGAATTGCTGTTTCTAGGGCATCAATTCCTTGGTTTAAAGCGGCAGCCGTATAAACGATACGGAGTGTAGGGTGTGGGGTGCGGGGTGCAGAATGTTTCATCTCAGCATCGATTAAATCGGTTTTGTTGATGACCAGGATTAATGGACGATCGCAAACTTGGGTATAGATTTCCTGATCGGCATCTGTCCAGCCGTCTTTTGCATCAATCGTGAGTAAAACTAAATCGGCAGATTGGGCGACGATGCGCGATCGCTCTACGCCAATTTTTTCGACCTTATCAGTGGTGTCGCGAATGCCTGCGGTATCCAGCACTTGAATGGGAATGCCGCCCACAACCAGGTTAGATTCCACCACATCGCGGGTAGTGCCGGGAAGATCGGTGACAATGGCGCGATCGCTGCGGCTCCAGGCATTCAGCAAACTGGATTTGCCCACATTGGGGCGACCCACAATCGCCACCTTCAGCCCAGTGCGGATGAGTTCTCCGCGATCGGCAGTTGCCAAAATTTGATCCACGTCGTTCAGCACTTGCTGGAGTCGAGTTTGAATTTCTACTTCATTTAATGGCGGCAAGTTTTCTTCAAAATCGACTCGCGCTTCAATTTCTGCCAATATGTCGATGCAGGTTGTGCGAAGTTGGCGAATGGGAGTGGCAAGTTTTCCTTGCAGTCCAGACAGGGCAAATTGGGCAGCTTGGGGCGATCGCGCACCCACCAAATCGGAAATGCTTTCTGCTTGGGTCAAATCCAGCCGTCCATTCAAAAAAGCCTTCAGGGTAAACTCCCCTGGTTGCGCCAATCTTGCGCCTTGAGCGATCGCCAACTGCAAAACTTGCTGCACTGCAATGATGCCGCCGTGACAGTGAAATTCGACCACATCTTCGCGGGTATAAGATCGGGGAGCCAGCATAATCAGCAATAGCGCTTCATCCACCACGTGCTGGGTTTCAGGATGGCGAACATAGCCGTATAAGATGTGATGACTTACCCAAGTTTGTTGACCGGGTGCATGGAACAAGGTACGAGCGATCGCCAGTGCCCGATCGCCCGATAGCCGCACAATCCCAACGCTACCTTGCTCTGGCACAATCGCAGTCGCGATCGCGGCGATCGTGTCTCCTGGCAGCGTCATGCTCTCAACCTTAAACGAAACCATCTATAAAACTCTCGCGTGAGAACCCCAGTCTTTTAAGCCGGGGATGAAACGCAGCCGCAGCTTAAAAGCTGCCTGCCCGGTGTCGGTGATACAATTAATTTACAGGATTAGTAGGAATAACCAGCTACGTTTTGAGACATTCTAGTACGGTGAAATACCAGTCAGTAAGACACTGCCAGTTTTTAACT
>Ga0105044_10006423_pt1 | contig 16177 bp, 14 predicted proteins | sample MAT01_FD_78092 | JGI IMG/M metagenome (GOLD analysis project Ga0105044, IMG submission 78092) | Freshwater microbial communities from Lake Fryxell liftoff mats and glacier meltwater in Antarctica - MAT-01 | ecosystem: Environmental > Aquatic > Freshwater > Ice > Liftoff microbial mat | place... | reverse complement strand
GTGCATTCGATAACGATGTCTACTCCAAGAGTCCCCCACGGCAGAGCGGCTGGACCTTCCTTCACGGCGAGGCACTTAATCTTGTGGCCGTTTACGATCAAAGTATCATCTTCCTCTAAGCTCGCGTCCGACTTCTCGCTCGTGACTGTGCCGTGAAACTTGCCCTGCGTGGAATCGTATTTTACCAGGTAGGCTAGATTGTCCGCAGGAACGAGGTCGTTCACAGCCACGACTCGATAGCCTTTTTCCAAAAGTCCTTGTTCCACGATGGCTCGAAAGACCAGCCTGCCGATACGTCCAAATCCGTTGATTCCGATAGTTTTCATAAGTGTGTTGAGAAAGGTTTCTGTCCCGAGGGAGGCAGGATTTAACGCGTCTGCCAGCAAAGCGTCAATCCGCAATAAGAACCGGCTTGCTTTTTTTGGGCAGGGAGTATACCTTTGAAACATTGGGGGCGCACTGGTTTCGACTTGAGATGTGAAGCTAAGCCCGCATGCCGAGGATGATTCGTTGGCCTCGTTAAAATCGGATCAAACAAAATAAACGCAGATTACGAAGATCTCGCTCTCGCGGCCTAACGTGCCGTGACGTGTTCACCCTGACGCCTGCTGGGGGTGAATGCGACGCCAGCAGGCTAATTTTCCGCCGGTGCGACCGCGGTGGAGAGTGAATCGATTTCGTGGACGCTTAGGGACAGGTGGCGTGACGGTTCGCAGCCTCGTCCTGAAATTATAAATCGTCTAAGCATGTAGAAGGTTGTGTGGATCGTTTTAAGGACAGGGGTTCGACTCCCCTCGCCTCCACTTTTTGTGTTTGCAGGTCATGCGAAAAGACCGTCAGCAACGATGCCACCGCGATGGTTTTCGGGTTGAGGCGAGCCCTGATTATTTTCCTGTGATGAACGAGTTCGCGAGTGGACTTGCTTTTTCAGCTTCATTGAACGCGTTGCGTTCGTTACAAAGGCCATATGAAAGATACTCAAAGTGAGAGCGATGCCCGTCGGTTGCCGATTGATCGCGTTGGAATAAAAGCGCTTCGATACCCGCTCCAAGTGCGCGATAAGAGCGAAACGACACAGAGCACCATCGCCGTGGTGAAGGCTACGGTGGATCTCCCGCATCGCTTTAAGGGCACTCACATGAGCCGATTTATTGAAGTGCTCGCATCGCATGGGCCCGTTGTACATGTGAGCAATTTGCGCGAAATTCTGGAGCAACTTGTGCAGCGTCTCGAGAGCGATACAGCACATTTGGATTTGGAGTTTCCTTTTTTCTTACAAAAATTCGCCCCGGTCTCCAAGTCACCTGGCATGATGGATTACGATGTCCGCTTCAGCGCGACTCTCGTTTCGGGCCAGCTCGATTTTGTGGTCACGGTCATCGTGCCGGTCACCACGCTTTGTCCGTGTTCGAAGGCGATCAGCGTCGTGGGTGCCCACAACCAACGGGGTCATGTCACGATCTCGGTGCGCACCACGACGCCGATGTGGATCGAAGATATCATTCGGCTTGCGGAGGATTCCGCAAGTTCAGAGCTCTTCAGCCTGCTTAAGCGGGCCGATGAAAAAGCCGTTACCGAACGAGCCTACAACAATCCGGTTTTTGTCGAAGATCTTGTTCGCAACGTCGCGATACTTTGCGAGAAGGATCCAAACATTACTTGGTATCGCACAGAGGTCGAAAACTTTGAGTCCATCCACAATCATAGTGCCTATGCCCTCATCGAGCGCCAGCGTGTGGGAGACGGTTTTCAGCCCATGGGAAAAACATCCGGAAGCTAGGTGCTCGACAATTCTTCCCTGCAGATCGTCCTTGCGACAGAGAGTGATCTCCCTCGGATTCTTCCCTTGGTGGGGCGCTACCACCACTATGAAGCGATCGAGAGTTCCGATGAAGGGCGGCAGCGCGCGCTCACCGGGATTTTGAGAGATGCGTCACTTGGTTTCGTTTGGATAGTTCTGCAAAACGAAATCGTCTGTGGTTACGTCGCAATTTGCTTCTGCTACAGCATAGAATTCGGAGGACAGGATTGCTTCATTGATGAGTTCTTTATCGAAGAAAACCATCGCGGGGTAGGGCTAGGAGGTGCCTTGCTCGCCCATGTCATCTGCCATCTTCGCGGCCTTGGCGTCAGAGCCATTAATCTCGAGGTGGCCAAAACGGGGGCGTGCGCTTTTTATGCGAAACATGAATTTGCGCATCGAGATCGCTATGGTCTCATGACCTTGAGGCTCTAGCCCATATTGGCGAAATTCAGGCGGTTCGCTTGGCTCGTGCTATGCGGTCGTCTTCTTGGGGAGGTGTTCGGTGCAATATTCTTCGCCGTCGGCAGCAACGCGAAATTCTGCTTCGGGGTGCGTGAGTTCCGTGATTCCACAGACGGCACATCGGTGCAGGCTTTCGCCTTCGGGGATTTTTGTTGCGAGAAATTTTTCCCTGCGCGCGACGTTGGCTTTGCCTTGCGCTTTGCTGCGAAAGAAGGCTGGCCCGAAGAAGAGGAAATAGTTTCCAAGGCACATGACGACCATCATTTTTTCTGAGAGCGATCCGGTCACGAGAACCAACAAGGGAAGCAACCCACTGAAGAGCGCCACCCATTTAATTTTTACGGGCAAGACGAAAAAGAGCAGAATTTCCAAATCGGGCATAATGGTCGCGACCGCAAAGAAGACCGTGAGATTTAGAAAGAAGTTCCCTCCGGAAGCCCCGAAAACAAGTGCCGAGGCAATAGAGAGGGCCATGCCTACGAAATAATACGCATTCAGACGAAATGTGCCCCAAGCTGCTTCGAGCATGTCGCCAATCCAGAAGGTAAACAGGAGGTAGAAGAGAATCCAAAAAAAGCTCGTGGTTTCGGGAACAAAAATCCACGTCACCACGCGCCATATTTCCCCACGAAGGACCGCGGCGCGATCGAGCGCAAGCATAGATGCATACTCAGGCATGGCTGTGACGAGCAGGAAGACCAGCGCGTTGAGAGCGACGACGTAGCGGATGAGTCCCGGCACCGCAAATCGGGCTAAGGGACGTTCAAGTCGGTCAAGGATAGTCATTGGATTTCCGGGCGATACTGGAGCTATGGATAGGCTTGTAAAGCGTAGAGCACATTGGCCCCGGGGGAGAATGCTTCAAAAATCTGCCGCTTTACGCTCTTTCCCCGCACAGCCTGGAATCCAATCTGTGCCCGCGAGCGGAACTTTCGCCATGGCTGCGGCTTCGATCGTGAGTGCGGCGAGGTCTTCGGGGTCAAGATTGTGAACATGCGATTTCCCACAGGCGCGGGCGAGTGTCTGGGTCTCAAGCGTGAGAACGCGTAGGTAGTTCGCGAGCTTTTTACCGCCAAGCACGGGGTCAAGTCGCGCGGCCAATTCCGGGTCTTGGGTCGAGATACCGGCGGGGTCACGTCCTGCTTGGTAATCATCGTAAAATCCTGCGGAGCTTCCGAGTTTCTCATAGTCTTCTTGATATTTTGGGCTATTGCACCCAAGCGCAATCAAGGCTGCCGTGCCGATGGATACGGCATCGGCGCCCATGGCGAGGGCCTTGGCTACGTCGGCTCCACTGCGGATTCCGCCCGATACAATGAGTTGCACCTTGCGATGCATGTCCATCTCTTGGAGTGCCTCGACCGCTTGGCGTAGGGCGGGGAGCGTTGGGATGCCGACATGCTCGATAAAAACATCCTGCGTTGCGCCAGTGCCTCCCTGCATACCATCCAAGACGACGACGTCAGCTCCGGCTTTGATGGCTAGCTTAACGTCATAGAACGTCCTTGAAGCTCCGATTTTCACATAGATGGGTTTTTGCCAATCGGTGATTTCGCGGAGTTCTTCGATCTTAATCGCAAGGTCATCTGGTCCCGTCCAATCCGGATGTCGGCAGGCACTGCGTTGGTCTATGCCTTTAGGTAATGTTCGCATTTCTGCCACGCGGTCGCTGATTTTTTGACCTAGAAGCATGCCGCCGCCGCCGGGCTTCGCGCCTTGGCCTAGGACGATCTCAATGGCATCGGCTTTCCGGAGGTCATCTGGATTCATGCCATAGCGCGAGGGAAGATATTGGTAAACGAGAATCTGAGAGTGTTCGCGCTCCTCCCGGGTCATGCCGCCATCGCCCGTGGTTGTGGATGTGCCCGCAGCACTCGCCCCACGTCCGAGAGCTTCTTTGGCTTGTGCTGAGAGCGCACCGAAGCTCATCCCCGCAATGGTAATCGGAATTTTCAGCATGATTGGCTTCGATGCGAATCGGCTTCCTAGAACGACGTCGGTCGAACACTTCTCCCGATAGCCTTCAAGTGGATAGCGCGACATGCTGGCTCCTAGAAAAACCAAATCGTCAAAGTGTGGCATCCAGCGCTTTGATCCCCATCCGCGAATGTCGTAGATGCCCTCCTCGGCCGCGCGTTGGATTTCGTGGATGACGGTGCGGTTGAAAAGAAACGATTCGCGGAGGTGAGAGGCTTGGGGCATAGAGTCAATAGTGGGAGGCGTGATCACCCTGAAAATTGTAAAGCTTCCGGCTAGATCCATAGCGGCGGAAGTCTTTGGCATCAGCATCTGAGCCGGATCTTTCGAGGAGTGCTGTCAACGAGGCGAGGTGTTCTTCGCGCATTTCCTTTTCCACGCAATCAGCTCCGAGGCTCGCAACGCGACCTCGAACGAAGAGCTTTGCTTCGTAGAGTGAGTCTCCTAGAGCATCGCCTGCGTCTCCGTGGACGACGAGCGTGCCTGCCTGTCCCATGAAAGCACTCATGTGGCCGACAGAACCCTTGACCACGATCTCGACCCCCTTCATGGAAATCCCGCAGCGGGCCGAGGCGTCGCCCTCAATAATGAGAAGTCCGCCGTGGGCTGTCGCACCAGCGGATTGGCTGGCGTGACCGTGCACATGCACGAGACCGGACATCATGTTCTCCGCCACGCCTGTCGCCACATTTCCCTCGATGATCACAGTCCCCTCTTGATTCATGCCCGCGCAGTAGTAGCCAGCGTGCCCAGCGATCTCGATGCGAAGCGGAGCATGAATACCAACGGCCAGCGCGTGAGCACCATGTGGGTGTAGGACACGCCAAGTCCCAGCGATTGAATCATGAAGCTCGCGGTTAAGCTCTCGAACGGGTGTAGACTCCAAATCTATCTCTCTCACGAGCGACTCCAATTATAAATCACAGCAGGTTCGGGTTCCCAGAGACGGGCATGCTCAATGCCGGGGAGTCCGGCAAGCGCACGATACTCGGAGGCCATCGCAACATAGTCTGCCGTCTCTGCGAGCACCGCAGGCTTGCAAGCAATCGGGTCGCGCAGCACGGCAAATCCCTCGGCGGTTCCCACCGCAAAAGTGAAAAACCCATCCAAATCTTGCAAGCTCGCTTCGAGGGCTTCCTGCAAAGTGAGCCCCTGTTGCAACCGCCACGAGAGATACCCTGCGGCAACTTCCGTATCGTTGTCCGTGCGAAAATCTATGCCCTCCCGCTGCAAGGTTTTGCGCAGGCGGCTATGATTGCTAAGCGATCCGTTGTGAACGAGGCAGAGATCCCTGCCTGTGGAAAATGGGTGCGAACCGGCTGTGGTGACGGCACTCTCCGTAGCCATCCGTGTGTGGCCGATTGCATGAGAACCGCGCATTCCATGGACGCCAAACCTCGAGACGACATCATGCGGCGTGCCCGTTTCTTTCATGATTTGTATGCGTCGCCCAAGGCTCATGATCGTGACGTCCGCCACCACTTCGGCAAGCACTGCACGAATTTCTGCCTCGTGCGCCGCGATGTGGAAGAGCGCATGTGTGGAGTTGACCGAGTGCTTGACCGGCTGGCCCGTGCGGGCCTGCAGCTCATTGGCGAGCCCTTGCCAGTCGAATGCAATGTCTGGGTGATAGAGCGAGACCTTGAAGGTTCCTTCAGGCGTCGTGGCATCGTAAATCGCAAAACCCGCGCTGTCTGGGCCCCTGCCGCATAAGGTTTCCAGCATGGGTGCGAGCATCGCGCCGAGGTCTTTTTCGGAGTCGGGATTTTTTAAAAAGAGGCCTGCAATTCCACACATAAAAGTTTTTTGAATCGTGTTTACATTTCCAAGAAGTTTCCTAAAATGCAACAAACATTTCTTACAATGACAACCATCTCTGAAATCCAAGACAAGATGTCTGCCTCTGAAATCGCCTTCGTGCTTGCTCAATTCGTGGACATCCATGGAGCAGCAAAGGTGAAAATGTGTCCTGCCACCCAACTGGAAACCCTTGTTCAAGAAGGAGCCGGCTTCGCTGGGGCGGCAGTCTGGGGCATGGGGCAGGGTCCGCATTCCCACGACATGATGGCTCGCGTGGATCTTCAGACCTACACGCCGCTGCCATGGCAACCAAATACGGCGCGCTTCGCGAGTGACCTCTATGTGGACGGAAGTGTCCACGGATTTTGTCCGCGGGCGAATCTCAAGCGGATGTTGGGCTTGCTCAAGGCACGCCATGGACTGAAGGCAAATATCGGAATTGAACCGGAGCATTTCCTTGTGGTTCGCACGCCCGATGGTGGGATCGCCGCGTGGGATCCGCAAGGCATAGATCACCTCGCAAAGCCCTGCTACGACTACAAAGGCATCGCCCCAGCCATGGGCTATTTGCAGGATATCACGAACTATTGCAACGAACTCGGATGGGGCGTCTACCAAGCCGACCACGAGGATGGCAACGGGCAATATGAAATCAACTTCGCGTATTCCGACGCCCTTACCACAGCGGATCGCCTCACATTTTTTAAGATGATGACGAGTCAAATTGCGCCAAAATATGGAGCCATCGCCACGCACATGGCCAAGCCCTTCAGCGACCGCACGGGAAGCGGCGCACACATCCACTACCATCTCGCTGATGCACAGACTGGTGAGAATGCTTTTACCGACGAAGCTGATCCTCGGGGCTTCGGGCTTTCAAAGATGGCCTACCATTTTATGGCAGGGATCCTGCGTCACGCAGCCGCACTATGCGCGATCGGATCGCCCACACCGAATTGCTACAAGCGCTTGCAGATCGGACCGGGTCTCATGAGTTCGCGTTCCGGTTTCACATGGACGCCGGCCTTCGTGAGCTACGGGGACAACAACCGCACGCAAATGCTCCGCATCTGCGGGCCGGGCCATATCGAAGACCGCACGATCTCTGCGGCGGTGAATCCCTATTTGCTTTTTGCCGCTTACATCGCAGCGGGGTTGGATGGCATTGCAAAAGAACTGCCAATCGGAAATCCGAACCTCGGCAACCTCTACACCATGGCCCGGGCGGACATCTACAAGCGCGGTCTCACCACGCTCCCCCAGTCGTTGCGTGATGCGCTCATCGAGCTTGAGCAAGATTCCGTGGTGCTCGACGCCCTAGGAGCGATTTCCGGAGAATTCTTAAAAGTAAAATGGCGTGAGTGGAATGAATATCATCGCCAAGTCTCGAGGTGGGAAACGGAGCAATATCTCACGCTTTTCTAAGGCCCTGGGTTGCGTATGAAAACTTTTGACGTCGCCGTGGTGGGCGTTGGAGGCATGGGAAGTGCCGCCTGCTACCACCTTTCAAAAGCCGGACTCGATGTCCTTGGCCTGGAACAATTCTCCATTCCCAATACGCGCGGGAGTTCCCACGGTTCGACTCGTATCCTTCGGCTCGGCCTTCATGAAAGCTCGCGCTACGTGCCACTGGTCAGTCGCGCAGCAGAATTGTGGGACGACCTTGGCGAGCAAACGGGTCAGAAAATATTCCATCGCATCGGCAGCCTCGATGTGTCGCTGCCTGAGGGTCCCATTTTCCAAGGCTCGCTGCTCGCGTGTCAACACTGCGGCATTGAGCATGAGGTCTTGGATGCGAGAGAAATTCGGCGACGCCATCGCGCTATGGCACCAGCTCCTGGAATGATGGCCGTCTTTCAGCCGGGATCGGGCTTCGTCGTGCCGGAAGCGGCGATCAGTGCGCACGTGAATTTGGCTATAGCCGGGGGAGCAGAAATCCGCGGGCATGAACGCATGGTTGGTTGGGAGAACGCGGGGCGAGAATATCTTATCGCGACAGAGCACGGGCGCTACCGCGCACGGAATCTCTTAATCATGGGAGGCGCATGGATCGGCAAAATCCTGCAAGCAGCATGCGTGCCCGTGGAAGCTGAGCGCTGCGTGCTAGGGTGGTTCTCCACAGGAAAAAATGCGCCGGCATTTTCCTCACACGAACTTCCGGTATGGATTGTGGATTCCGAGGAGACGGGACATTTCTACGGATTTCCCGCGCATGGAATTCCAGGCTTTAAGCTTGGTCGCCTTCGGGAGAAACCACTTCCCGGCGTGGATCCGGACATGCTCCGCCTCGAGGTGGATCGCGAGGATGAAGCAGATATGCGCGGGTTCATACGAGCGATGTTTCCTGGTGCAGACGGGCCCGTGCTCTCTATGGAAACATGTTTTTTCGAGAATACGCCGGACCGAACACCCATTGTGGATCGTATTCCTGGCGAGGAATCCGCGTGGGTCATTGGAGGATTTAGTGGACATGGATTTAAATATGCGAGTGCCATGGGCGAGGTCGCGTGTGCTCTTGTTCAGCGCACGGCGCCGCGCTGTGACCTCACGCCGTTTCGGCTCTCGCGATTTCTCGAAAAGTGATGTCTCCTAACGAAGAGCTAGACGCCTTTTTGAATTACCTGCGCTTTCCTTCGGTCAGTGCCGATCCGCACAAGGCTAAAGCGTGCCGTGACTGTGCGCGATGGTTGTCGGACTTGCTGGCGTCGTGGGGTCTTGCGACAGAACTGTGCGAGACGGGGGGACATCCGATCCTTATGGCTCGCAGCGCGCAGGTCGAGGGCCTACCGACGATCTTGTTGTATGGGCACTATGATGTGCAGCCAGCCGAGCCACTCGACCAGTGGGAGAACCCGCCTTTCGAGCCCTGCGTCCGGGCAGGCATGGTCTATGCAAGGGGTGCCACGGACAACAAGGGACAGACATTTGCGCTCCTGATCGGACTTCAACGCATGCTCAGCCAGGGTGCCTTGCCGCGCAATGTGATCATCCTCATCGAAGGTTCAGAAGAAATTGGAAGTCCTCACCTTGCAGAGTTTCTGTCCAAGAATCGTACCGCGTTGGACTGTGATGCCGTGCTTGTTTGTGACACGAGCATGGTCGCCGAGGGATGGCCAGCGATCACGCTGGGGTTGCGCGGAATTGTTTGTTTGGAACTCGTTGTGCATGGGCCTGTGAAGGATCTTCACTCAGGCATATTTGGAGGAGCGGTCGGAAATCCCGCGTCGGCGCTGTCGCGCGTGTTGGCTCGTGCGCAGGCCGGTCGTATCGCCATCCCCGGCCTCTACGACCGCGTGAAAGAAGCGTCTCCATTGGAAATTGCGTCTTGGGGAGAGCTTCCGTGGAATGAGGCATGGTTCCAATCAGCCTCGCAGTGTTGTGCAAAAACCGGAGAGCCTGACCGCAGCGTGCTTGAGCGTGTCTGGGCCCGACCGACTTTTGAAATCAACGGGATTACGAGTGGCTACCAAGGCGCGGGGTCGAAGACAATCATTCCCTCTCGTGCTTCGGCAAAAATAAGCCTCCGGCTCGTTCCTGACCAAGATCCTGACGAAGTGGCAAAGCTTGTATCGGCATGGCTGCTACAGGAAGTCGCGAACGAAGGCTTTGTCGGTGAAGTCACCACCGATCACGGCGCGCCTCCCTTTGTTGTTTCGCCAGAGAATCGCTTTATCGTTGCCGCGCAGGAAGCCCTCTCGGAGACCTTTGGTCGTGCGCCAGCTCTTACGCGCGAAGGGATCAGTATTCCCGTGGCTGCGATGTTTCAGCGGGAAATGTCCACCCCTGTTATTCTTGCTGGCCTCGGGCTTGCAGACTGCGATGCGCATTCTCCCAACGAATGTTTCCCACTCGCTCGCTTGGAGGAAGGGGCTCAATTCTTTCAGAATTTCATGAGGCGGGCGGCCACTTTGCGAAGCTAGTTTTACCTTCCAATCTTCCGCAGGGGGAGGCCGGACATCAAGTTGCGCTCGATTTTCTCTAAAGAAATTCCCTTCGTCTCAGGCACGAAGCAGAGGAAGAAAATGATGAAGAGGACATTGAGTGCGCCATAGAGAAGAAAGGTATTGCCAGGGCCAACACCATTGATGAGCGAGAGAAACGTCATGCCCACAATCGCATTCGTGATCCAATTCGTTCCCGTGCTAAACGTCACGCCAAGATCGCGACCGGCTAGAGGGTAGATTTCTGAGCAGATAACCCAAATGATCGGCCCTGCACTCATGGCAAATCCAACAATGAATATCAGAAGCGCAAAAATCGCTGGATAGGCAAAATTCAAGCTCTTGAGGACAGTGACGGATTCCATAATGCCCCGGTCGTTGGCCACCATCCGAGATTCGCCGCCGAGCACGAATAGGGCACCCACGCTCATAAGTGCAACGCCCATGGTAATAAATCCCGCATACATAATCGGCTTGCGACCCAATTTATCCACAAAAGCAATCGCGATAAACGTCGCAAGGACATTCGTGACTCCCACGAGCACAGTGCCCCACATTTGCTGGTTCGTATCTTCAAAACCTGCCATGCCAAAAATGCGTGGCGCGTAGTACATGATCACATTGATGCCCGTGAGTTGCTGGATGATTTGAAGACCGACACCCAAGCCGATCGCACGGCGAAATTGGGAGTTTTTAATGAGTAATTGGAACCCGTTTTGCTTTACCTTCACGCTGTCTTCGATTTCTTTGACCTCTGAAGCGATTTCCGCATCGTCAAGCTTCATGAGTTTAAAAACGTCCACGGCTTTTTCTTGAAACCCCTTGAGAAAGAGCCAGCGCGGGCTCTCTGGAAGCAGGAATACGCCAACAAACATGACCGCGGCCGGCAGGGCGATGATGCCCAGCATGAGACGCCAATGGCCACCGGTCACACCACCAAAAGTGGCATAGGTCGCAAGCCAGGTATTGCTTAAAAAGGCCATGACAATCCCGATCGTAATCATGAGCTGATACATCGAAATCATCGAGCCACGCACAGATTGAGGAGAAATTTCGGAGAGATAGAGTGGCGCGGTAAAGGACGCAACGCCTACCGCGATGCCGAGAAGAAAGCGGGCAAGAATCAAGAGGTGAACACTTGGCGCGAAGGCACAGAGGACGGATCCAACGATAAAAATGATCGCACTAATCAGGATCGTCTTCCGCCGTCCGAGGCGGCTCGAAAGAATGCCACTGAACAGTGCGCCGAATGCCGCGCCCCAAAGTAAAGAACTCACCACGAACTGAATCGTGTCATCCGAAATCTGAAATTCCTTTTGGATAAACTTCTCAGCCCCCGAAATGACCCCCACATCCAGCCCGAAGAGGAGCCCTGCGAGTGCGGCTGTGAGGCCAATGAAATAGACGATAGGTTGGACGCGTTTTCTCTGGGTAGGGGAACTCATAAGAGAGCTCCATTATGATCCGAACCGGCTCTCAGAACAATGTTTATCAGACGCCGCGAGCCCGAGGTTCCCATATGACTTTGTGCATTTGAATCTGGAATCGCGCAGGCAGTTTGTCCGCCAGCATCCACTCCACAATGAGTCGCGGTTCGATGCGGCCAAAGACTGGGCTCAAGAGCACGGCTCCACAACGCTTTACCAGTTCGCGAGTCACGATTTGCTCGCGACACCACTCGTAATCGAGGCGAGAACTCAGGACAAACTTTACTTCGTCGCGCAGCGTGAGGTGGGCGATATTGGAATAAAGATTTCTCGCCACCTCACCGGAATCTGGACATTTCAAATCCATAATCCGATGCACCCGGGAATCTATAAGCGAAATGTCATGTGCCCCACTTGTTTCGATGAGAACGGTTTTCCCCGCATCGCAGAGAGTTGCCATGAGTGGGTGGACATTACGCTGAAGCAGAGGTTCACCGCCTGTGAGTTCGATGAGCGGACAGTCGAACGCAAGAGTTTCGGAGATCACTTCAGGTAGTGGACGTTTTTTTCCGTCGTAGAACGCGTATTCCGTATCGCAATAATTGCAGCGAAGGTCACAGGCCGTCAGCCGAATAAAGACGCAGGGCAGTCCCGCCCACGTGCTCTCTCCTTGGATGGAAAGGTAGATCTCGTTGACTTTTAACGACAGGATTTTTTCAGGTGAGGCGACAGGCAAATTCATCAGTTTTCAGGCGAACGTCACGATACAGAACATTTCGTTTGTTCGAGAACCAAATTACTAAACAACGCGTCGCCCATGAGCGAAAGCGATTAATGCCGTCCGATTTTCTTGGGTTCACTGCCAGTTGCCTGTATCTACAAGGAATGATGTTCTTCAAGCTCTGCCTTGCGACTCTCTGCTTATGTGCCTCGGCAGTCGCAGCAGAGGAAATTCTTGCCGACCTGAACCCTAAACAAACCGCTGTTGTTCTTAAGGGCGAGCCAGTCAGCGTGCAGCACGACATTCCCAATCTGCCGTGGCCAAAGGTCGTCGTCTACCGCCTCGTCCATGCGACGCCGGAGGAAGTGGCGGCCATTTTTTTTGACTATAAAAACGCGAAATCCTTTATTCCGAATTTGCTGAAATCCGAAGTGTCACTTCGCCGTTCCGCTCAGGACCACGAAGTAGATTATGTGCTGGATGTGCCCCTACTTCCGGATGAGGCCTATACGGCCCGTAATCGCCTCGCCTCCGTAGAAGACGGGGTTTATTTTTTTGATTGGAATCTGGTTCGTGCCACGAGCACGAAGGCCAGCCTTGGCAACCTCCGCATCGAGCCAAGGGGCAAAGGCGCCCTCATGCGATACACAAATCTCGTAACGCCCAATTCCGGCATGGCAGGACTCTTGCGCAGCGTGGCGGTGGATCAGATGAATGATACCGTCGAGGCGCTCGTTCGCCGTGTGGAAAAGCAAAAGTCCACAAACCCACTTGAGCTGCAGAAGCGGGTCAAGGAACTCCGCGCGGCACTTTTGGAAACGTAGTGTTCCCCTACCTAGACCGCACGCCGGAGCATCTCGCAGATTCGGGACGCGGCAGCGGCGGGAACAAAGGGCGTAATGTCTCCACCCAGCCGTGCCACTTCCTTCACGATTCGTGAGCTGAGGTAGGTATAGTCTTCCTTCGGAGTAAGAAAGACGGTTTCCAGCCGTGGCTCGAGTTTGCGATTCATGAGTGCCATCTGGAATTCAAATTCAAAATCGGATACCGCCCGTAGCCCTCGAATCACTGTGAAAATGCCATGGCTTCTCGCTAAATCTACGAGCAAGCCTTCCATAGGAATGACCTCCACAGAGGGCATGCCCTCAAGACTTTCGCTCAACATCGCGATGCGATCCTCCAGCATGAAGAGCGGGCTCTTCGATTCGCTGACAGCCACCGCAACGACGACCCTATCGAAAAGGTGCGCGGCGCGGCTGATCACGTCGAGGTGGCCGAAGGTCACAGGATCAAAGCTGCCGGGGTAAATCGCACTGGTCATAATGGCAGCATTCGTAGCGCGGATACTCCGTCCCTGACAAGCCAATCATTCCCTCGCCAGCATGTCTCGGAGAGAAGCAAACCTTGCAGCCATATCTTCCTCGGCGACCGGCTTGGACATCATGCTGCCATAGTCTTCGGCAAGCACTCCCTCGCCGGCGATTTCCTTGAGAAACGGACTCGGGCGACAACTCATGGCACTGCCAAACTTCGTGCGATTGCGACAATGCGTGATTGTCAGCGTCTTCATCGCTCGCGTGATTCCCACATAGAAAAGTCGCCGCTCTTCATCCACCGTGCCCTCACTTTTCGAGCGTTCGTGGGGCAAGAGCCCGTCCTCGGCACCGATCAAGAAGAAGTGCGGGAACTCAAGCCCCTTCGCAGCGTGAAGAGTAATCAACGTAACTCCCCGTGCTTCCTCCTTCTTGTCTTCGTCTCGCTCTCGGTCGAGGCACATCTCATCAAGAAAAGCTTGGATCCCCCCAGACTTGTTGCGTCGCTCGGCTAGGGCACGCAGAATTTCCTTCGCCCCACCTTCCCGATTCAGCGCTTCCTCAGGCGTCTTGCAGGAGCGCCGTAGGTCATCCCAATACCCAGAATCCGTGATGAAATCCGCGATCAGTTGCGAAGCGTCCGAGTCGGGCGTAAGCAGGCGGATCCGTGTGACCGCCACGTCTTCCACGAATTTCGATATCGCAGCCTGCGTCTTCTTCGACACTTCGTGGGCAAATGTTGGGTCATTGAAAACGTGAAAGAGACTTGTGCGGGCCTTAGAGCTTCTGTCCAAAGCCAGTGCCACCGTAGCTGGCCCTATACCGCGAGGCGGCGTGTTGATGATTCGAAGGAGCGCAACATCATCGTCGGGATTGATGAGGCACGTGATCGTAGCAAGGATGTCCTTAACCTCGCGGCGGTCGAAGAAGCTTTTTCCTCCGACGACATGATAGGGAATTCTCAACTTGCGAAAGTTTTGTTCCAAAAGCCGCGACTGGGCATTCATACGATACGCCACCGCGAAGTGCTCCCAGGGCACCGACTGCGCCGCGCGAAGAGCACCAATCTCGTCGCCGACAAATTCCGCTTCTTTCACATCGTCCGGCACCGCCACGACATGCACGGGATCACCGCCAGCTTGCGCGCTCCAGAGGTTTTTTCCCCGGCGTTGGACATTATTTTTGATGAGGCGGTTCGCAGCGGTGAGGATCGAGTTTGTGCTGCGGTAGTTTTGTTCCAGACGAATCACGCGTGGTTTGTGGAAGTGTTCCTCAAAATTCAGAATGTTGGAAACGACGGCACCTCGCCACCCATAGATGCTCTGGTCGTCATCTCCCACCACGCACACACTCGGCGTTTCGCCAGAAGCCAAGAGCCGCACCAGCTCGAGCTGGAGGCCGTTTGTGTCCTGAAATTCATCCACGAGCAGATGGCGAAACTTTGAACACCACTTTTCTCGAACGCTGGAATGCTCGCTCAGAAGCCGCACAGCTTGCACGAGCAGGTCGTCGAAATCCATGGCGTTCAAAGCGAGCAATTCGCTTCCATAGCGCGTGAAGACGGAAGCCAGAAGGCTGTCGTCCCCCACTTCGGGCGCCCAACCATTGTTCTTCGCCTTACTGATTAGATTCTTCGCAACCCCCGGGTCATATTTTTCGTCCTCCGACGTCACGCGATTGATGATCTTCTTAATGAGCCCGAGTTGGTCACCCTCATCGAAAATACTAAAGTTGTTCTTGTATCCGATCTTATCTGCATCCGTGCGCAAGATCCTCAAGCAGAGTGCATGAAACGTGCTCGCAGTGATCTCGGATGCTTTCTCGGTGTCGAGCATTCCCTTGATGCGTTCTTTCATCTCGCGAGCTGCCTTGTTCGTAAACGTGACCGCTAGGATACTCCCAGGAGGTGCTCCAGTGCCCACCAACCACGCGATGCGAGCCACGATCGTTCGGGTCTTTCCCGTCCCAGCACCTGCCAGTATTAGCAAAGGCCCCGTATCGTGCGTCGCCGCATCTTGCTGCTCGGGATTTAGCTCAGCCAAGTGGAAGCGGCTCATGTGATCTCCCCATCGCAAAAACGGGCTAGCACGGCCGGATAGAGGTCGTGCTCCGCTACCTGAATTCGCGCATGCAACAAAGCCGCCGTATCGCCCTCATGGATCGGCACAGTCCGCTGAGCAATGACCTCGCCACTGTCCATGCCAGCGTCCACAAAATGAACCGTGCAGCCCGTCTCCGACACTCCAGCTTCCAGCGCCTGTTTCCATGCTTCAAGGCCAGGAAATGCCGGCAGCAACGAAGGGTGGATATTTACGATTCGTCGCGAATACGCCTCCAATAGCGGGGCCTTAATCATTCGCATGTAGCCAGCAAGCACGACGAGTTCCACGCCCGCTTTTCGCAAGTCCGCGACCACGCGCTTCTCAATCTCGGGAGACAGCTTCGTGCGAAAACTCGGCTCGCAAATCACGGCATGCGCGATTCCGGCCTCACGCGCCAGTGCGAGAATCCCCGCATCGGCATGATCCGACATCACGATTCGTGGCTCGACCTCCAGCCTCCCCCCCGCAATCGCAGCAAGGATCGCACGAAAATTCGACCCCTTTCCCGAACCCAAAACTCCAATCTTCAATCGTTCCATCGCCCCACGAATGATGCATGCGGTTCTAAGCTTAGCAAGCCCCGCGGGCGACATCTCTGGACGGAGCCGGGTGGGAATTGCAGGGGGCGGG
>Ga0105044_10006419_pt1 | contig 16180 bp, 21 predicted proteins | sample MAT01_FD_78092 | JGI IMG/M metagenome (GOLD analysis project Ga0105044, IMG submission 78092) | Freshwater microbial communities from Lake Fryxell liftoff mats and glacier meltwater in Antarctica - MAT-01 | ecosystem: Environmental > Aquatic > Freshwater > Ice > Liftoff microbial mat | place... | reverse complement strand
TAACAAACTTGGTCATAGTCAAATCCCCACAGGTTCCAAATCCGAGCGGCGCCCGGAAACCCGGCCAACCGTGATGTCGTCATTAACCGCAACCGCTTACGGCTTTGCTCAGCATCATGGTTAAAGGAACGTTTAGGCTTGGTCCGGATCGGACCAGTCTCTACCGGCAGCCGCTAGAGATAATCGACGGTGATCGGGATATCGCCGCGATAATCGCCTTCGACATTGCCCGATACATCGAGCTCGCCGCCGAACCGGAACCGCAGCATACCCTGCGAATCGAGCCGCGCGGCGCTCGGCAGGTCGCTGGTCAGCGCCCGCACGCGGATCGAGCTGCCAGTCAGGCCGTACAACTGGATGACATCGGGAAAGCCGATTCGCACCAGTCGCCCGGGCTCGCCGCGGACGATCACGCTGCCGACCATCGCCCGCCCGCTCAAGGCGCCGATCGATCCGCTGGTCGAGCTCGACCCGTCGGGCGCGATCCGCGCGGTGCCGGACGACGCCGAATCGAGCAGCAGCACCTGGTCGAAGTCGAGCCGCGCCTGGACTTCAAGGCGGATCGGCATCGACGAGGTCGACGCATCGGGGCTGGTGGTCGGCGTGTCGCACAACCGGCATTGCGCCGGCGCCTCGCCCGGCACGGCAAACGCCCCGGCAAGCAGGGCGAATGGCGACAACAGGGCGAAACGCAGGCCCGACATGAGCGCCATCCTATTGGGAAGGGGTGAAAACATGGTTAAGGCTCGCTTCACCCCTTCGGCTCCAGGAGCGATGCCATGACCAACCCCGATCAACCTACGGTCCGCGCCACCGACTGGCGCGCCAAGCTGACCCCCGACCAATATCGCGTCCTTCGCGAAGGCGGGACCGAGCCGGCGTGGACCGGCGCGCTCAATGGCAACAAGGCACAAGGCGATTATCGCTGCGCCGGTTGCGGCGCGCCCCTGTTCCGCAGCGACGACAAATATGACAGCGGCAGTGGCTGGCCGAGCTTCACCGCGCCGATCGGCGAGGAAGCCGTCGACGAACATTCGGACGTCGGCCACGGCATGGTCCGCACCGAGGTCAAATGCGCGACCTGCGAAGGTCATCTCGGCCATGTCTTCCCCGACGGGCCAGGTCCCGAGGGCCTGCGTTACTGCATCAATTCGGCGGCCCTCGATTTTGCGGCGGACGATGCTGTCGAAGGCGGGCAAGGCGACTGACGCTTGCCGCAACCCCGGCTTCTTCCTATCGCTTGACCGCGAATGGCTAGCTCTTCTCCCAAAACCATTGGCTCGTGGCTGGCAACCGCTTTCAAATATGGGCTTGCCGCCGCCGGTTTGGGCCTGATCGCGCTGATCGTCGCGGTCGGTGTCGCGATCACCTCGCTGCCCGATTATGACGAACTGGCGCAGCGTAACGACCTTGGCCAGATGATCCGGGTGCGGGCCGCCGACGGCACCGTGCTGGTGACGATGGGGCCGAGCTTCGGGCAATGGCTGCCCTACGACAAGATCCCGGCGACGATGCGCGCGGCGATGATCTCGGTCGAGGACAAGCGCTTTCGTGGACATCTGGGCGTCGACCCGATCGGCATGGCGCGGTCGATAAGGGTCCGGTTCGACACCGGCCAGTGGAAGCAGGGCGGATCGACCATCACCCAGCAACTGGCGCGCAACATCTTCCTGACCAACAGTCGCACCTTCGGTCGCAAGGTCAAGGAAGGCGTGCTGGCGCTGGCGCTCGAACGCAAGTTCAGCAAGGATCAGATCCTCGAACTGTACCTCAACCGGGTCTATTTCGGTGGCGGCGCCTACGGCATCGATGCCGCCAGCCGCACCTTCTATGGCCATGGCGCCGACCAGTTGAGCCTTGGCGAAGCGGCGATCATTGCCGGGCTGGTCAAAGCGCCGTCCAATTATTCGCCGACCGCCGATGTCGATGCCGCGCGCGGCCGCGCCGGGGTGGTCATCCAGTCGATGATCGACAATGGCTTCCTGTCGGCCGGTGCCCAGGTCGATGCTGCCCAGATCCGGGTCCAGCCGGCCGCGAAGCAGAATAGCGCGCGTTATTTCACCGACTGGGCCTTGCCCCAGCTCGACACGCTGATCGACGAGACGTCGGAGCCGATCGACGTGTGGACCACGCTCGATCCCAAGATGCAGCTAGCCGCCGACCGGGCGATCAACGCCAATGCCCCGAGTGGTGCGCAGGGCGCCCTGGTATCGATTGACCGCGACGGCGCGGTGCGGGCGATGGTCGGCGGTCGCGATTATGTCGCGTCGCTCTACAATCGCGCCACCCAGGCCGAGCGCCAGCCAGGATCGGCATTCAAATTGTTCGTCTATCTGGCGGCGCTCGAGGCGGGCCGGAAGCCGACCGACACCATGGTCGACGAACCGTTCGCGGTCGACGGCTGGAAGCCGCGCAACTCCAACCGCAGCTTTGCCGGGCCCGTGTCGGTGCGCGAGGCATTCTCGCGATCGATCAACACCATCAGTGCCAAGATCGGTGCCGAATTGGGCTTCGGGACAATCGCCGACATGGCGCGGCGGTTCGGGGTCGGCACCAACATCTCGACCTATCCGTCGATGGTGCTCGGAACCAGCGACGTGCGGCTGATCGACATGACCCGCGCCTTCGCCTCGGTCGGCAATCGCGGCGTGTCGGTGATGCCCTATGCGATCCGCAAGGTGGTGTCGGCCGACGGGCGCCTGCTGTACCAGCATGAGCGCATCGAGGAGCGGGTGCTGGTCGCGCCGTGGGTCGCCGCGGGGATGACCGACCTGCTCCAGTCCGCCGTGCTCAGCGGCACCGGCCGCGCGGCCCAGATCGGCCGGCCGGTAGCGGGCAAGACCGGCACCACCAGCTCGAACAAGGACGGCTGGTTCATCGGTTTCTCGAGCGGCCTCACCACCGGGGTGTGGATGGGCCGCGACGATGCCAAGGCCGTCGCGGGACTGCAGGGCGGCACCGCACCGGCACGCGCCTTTGCCGATTTCATGCGCGTGGCGGTCGCCAATCGCCCGGTGCAGAAATTCGAGACCGACGTGCCCCTGCCCGACTGGCAGCTCGAGCCCGACGAAGAGACGTGGGGCCTGCCTTACGAGGAAGGCGCCAGCTCGCCACTGGTCGACGAGAATGGCAATCCGATCGGTCCGCAGCCGGACGACCCGCTGGCACCGCCGGCCGGCGCCCCGGCACCCGGTGGTCCCGACCAGTCCGAGCTCGACCGGATTTTGAACGGCCCGGCCCCGCCGCGACAGGCGCCACCATTGCAACGCCCACCGCAGCGGCCGCCGCCGCGTTCAGAGCCCGCGCCCGACCCGCTTGAGCCGCGGCCCGAGCCGCCGCAGGGCTGATCGCGCGGCCTCGACGTCACCGTCGAACAATATCGCTTCGAGCGCCTTGAACGCCGCGCCATGGTTCATCTGCACCCGGTGCGCGACCTCATGCGCCACCACCCAGCGGCGAACCTCGGGCGGGGCGAGAATCAGCCGCCAATTATAGCGGATCGCCCCCGACACCGAGCAGCTGCCCCAACGCGACGAGGCATCGCCGATGCTGACCGCGCGGACGCTGACCCCGGCGCGGCGCGCGACCGCGGCGGTCTCGGCCGACAACAGGTCGCGCGCGCGGCGACGGAGCCACGCCTCGATCCGCCGGCCAAAGCCATCGCGCGGGCCGCCGCACACCAGCCGGTCGCCCTCCACCCGCACCATCCGCGAACGGTCGGGCGCCCAGTCGAGGCGCAGCTCATGGCCTTCGATCGGGATATGTTCGCCCGGCTCGAACGGATTGCCCGGCGGAAGCTTGGCGAGTTCGGATTCAACCCACGGCCGCTGTCCGACGGCCCAGTCGATCGCTGCCTTGCGGCTCGATCGCGGCGGGCAGGTCAGCAGCAAGCGGCGATTGTCGGGATCGAGCCGGAGCCTCAGCCGCCGCGCCTGCGGATGATGGCGGATCGCGATCGGCCACGGCAGGCCGGGGTGATCGAGCGCCGCGCCGGAAATCGCCACTGCGTCAGAGCGGCCGGTCGACAAGGTGCCACTCCAGCTCGCCCGCATCGACTTCGCTGACCGTCCAGCCGCGGGTCGACTGGCCGGCCTGATGGACCGTCTCGCGGCTGCCCGAGACAAGATAATGCCAGTCCTTGAGCGGCTCGTCGGCGGCGCGCAGCCGGTAGGCGCAGGTCGACGGCAACCAGCCGAGTTTGTCGAGCCGGTCGGGCTCAAGCTGGACGCAATCGTCGACCAATGACTTTCGACTGGAATAATTTCCGCACTGGCCGGTGCGGCGATCGAGCAATTTGCACGCGACATTGGTGGCATGGAGTTCGCCCGTCTCCTCATCCTCCAGCTTGTGCAGGCAGCAGCGGCCGCAGCCGTCACACAGCGCTTCCCACTCGCCGCGGTCGAGGCTTGCCAAGGGTCGTTCCCAAAAAGGTTTTCGTCCGTTCATCGCCGGTGTAGCCATGGGCGGGCATGAGCAGCGGATCAAGGATTATAGCGGGGCGGATGAAGGTGATGAAACGAGTGAAGACCGGTCTGCTGGGGTTGGCGCTTGGGTTGGCGCTGGTGGCGAGCCCCGCGACGAGCCAGGGACTGACGTCGAAAGGCGATGAAATGCTCACCGCGCTTCGCGAGTCCAATGGCAGCAAGGCGATGCAGCTGATGGATGCTAGCGGCTTTACCCTGATCAACCACCGCGGCGACGATGGATCGACCGCGCTGCACATCGTCATTCGCACCCGCAACAGCAATTGGGTCGGCTATCTGCTGGCCAATGGCGCCGACAAGAATGCCGGTGACAAGAAAGGCGACACCCCGCTGATCCTCGCCGCCCGAAGCGGCTATGGCGAAGGCGCCGCGCGGCTGCTGATGAGCGGCGCGCAAGTCGACAAGCCCAACCGCCTGGGCGAGACGGCGTTGATCGTCGCGGTGCAGCAGCGCCAGGCAGCGATCGTCAGCACCTTGCTCAAATTGGGTGCCAACCCCGACAAGCGCGATCATGCGGCCGGCTATTCGGCGCGCGACTATGCAAAGCGCGATTCGCGCACGAAAGACATGCTCAAATTGATCGAAACGGTGAAATCGCGCGCGTCGGAAATCGCCAAGCCCGCAGGCTAGCTGTCAAACCCCAGCGTCGGATCAATCTGCGCCGACAGCCGCCGCGCCGCACGCCGCGCGAAATTGAGCCATTCGGCCTTGCGCCGGGCCGGGCTGAGCGGACGCAGCATGGCCTCCCGGTGGACCGCCGCATCATAGCGATCCGCGACCAGCAGCCCGGCCTCATCGGGCAGGAAATGCGCCTGGTCGAGCAAGCCGCACAACGACGGCGGCACCGCCCAGTAGAAGCGGTCGCAATAGTCCAGATAGTCGCGCCATTTGCCGTCTCCGACGAGGTCGGCGCGGCTGACCTTGATCTCGACGATCGTCAGATGACCCTTGGGATCGATCGCGACGAGGTCGGCGCGGCGCCCGTTGGGCAGCGGCACCTCGCACATCGCAAACCAGTCGCGGCGGCAGAACAGCCGCGTCACCCCGCGCGCGACCTCGGCCGCAACCGGTGGCGCCAAGGCAAAACAATCGGGAATCGGGACCGCGCTGCTCATCGCAGCGGATTAGAACGATTCGGGAACGATGAAAAGCTTGGGGTGCGCGTTTCTAGCGGTAGAAAACGTGGTTGCCGACGCTTCCGACGCGGCTCAGGCGCCACCGCGGCGAGACCCGCTTGGCGTGGAAAAACAATGCGCTCGGGACCGATGAGCTGTGCAATTTCTGGTCGACGATCTTGGCCACCGCGACGGCATTGTGCCACTGGCGGCTGGCGCGCGCCGGTGCCGGATAGGATTTACCGCGGACGAAGCTGAACTGGCTGCGCTGGAACAACACCCCGCAATAGGTCGACGCGAAACGGCCCGACTTGGCGCGATTGACGATGACCTGGCCAACCGCAAGCTGGCCGGCGAGCGGCTCGCTCTTCGATTCGTGATAGATTCCGACCGCAAGGCATTCGAGCTCGCGGCTGCCGGGATCGCTGGCCCGAAGCGCCGCGACCTTGTTCGCCAGATCCCCGCTCGGCCTGGGCGTGGCAACCACCGGCGGTTCGACCGGTTCGTCAATCTCCGCCGTCGGGGCGAGCGGATCAACCGTGACCAACGTGTCGGGAAGCTGGACGCTCGCCGGGATCGGCTGGAGGATGGTTGGCGACGGAATGGCGGTGGAACTGCCGAAAATCAGGGGCTCAGGCGATTCAAACGCCTGAGCCGGGGCGACCGACATAGCGGTCAAGCCTGCAAGAACGAGGGCTGCGGAACGAAGTCGAAAAGTCATTGGGTCTTCAAGATGTGCGGTGAGCCGTCCGTGGTGCCTGGGCCCTCGATGAGCCTCGCTTGCGCCGTGAATGGTTCCCCGTCTGCGTGGCAGTAACCGGCCGATTTGCCGGGCTTAACTGCCCCCCGCTCTTGCTGTTCGAACTCGCAGTGGCCCGGAACAGGTTACCCGATCAAGGCAAAGCGGTCGTTTCAGCGACGAATCGTTCCGCATCCGCGACGTCCAGTTCGATCAGCCAGCAATCCGGGTCGAAACGGACCTGTTTATCGGTTGATTCGAGGAACTTTTCCGGTTCGGCCTCGTCTGCCGTCGCAACAATCGTCCATCGATAATCAAAATCAGTGCCCATCCGCCGCTCGATTAGCGCCTTGGGCTGGCCGCGTTCGGCAATCAGCAGGATCAGCGCGCCGCGGTCGACATCCCCGCGCTTGATGATCGTCGCAAAGCCGCCATTGCTCTGGACCTGGCGCATCAGCGCGGTCGCTTCGAGCCGGGCGGGAAGCCGGTCGCTCAAGGCGATCGATAACCGTCGAGGCCGGACAGAGCGATGTGCGAGCGTAGGAAGGTGCCCGTCCCGCGGGCGCATTCCTCGCCATTGCCATCGATGATCCGCGCTTCGGCGACGAACACCCGCCGCTTGCCGCTGATCCATTTTCCCTCGGCGATCATCGCGCCTTCGCGCATCGGCCGGGTGAAATGCAGGTTGAACGCGGTGGTCAGCAGGAAGCGGTCGGTGACCAGGCTGTTGGCAGCATAGAAAGCGGCATCGTCGAGCATCTTGAAATAGAGTGTGCCGTGCGCCGCGCCGGCAGCATGGAACGAGTTGGTCGATACGGTGAAGTGGATTTGCGACAGCCCGGCGGTAGCCAGGGTCAGCTGCGATTCGAACAGGCGGTTGATCGGCGCCTTGTCATACAAGGATTCGAGGCTGCGCAAATGCGCCATCGCCCCCCCGCCAGTGGCAATGTCAGGCGGCATCGCGCTCTTCGGAGGCCATCAGCACGGCGGCCAGCGCATCGCGGCTGCGCGCGCCGCGCATTTTCTCCAGCGTCGTGCCGTTGCGGATCGTCCGGCTGACCGCCGCCAACGCCTTGAGATGCGCCGCGCCGGCTTCGGGCGGGGACAGCAGCAAGAAAGCGAGGTCAACCGGCACGCCGTCGATCGCCTTGTAATCGATCGGTTCGGCCAGCCGCACCAGCATCGCGTAGATCGTCGTCAGCCCTTCGATCTTGCCATGCGGAATCGCCACGCCGTTGCCGAAGCCGGTCGACCCCAGCCGCTCGCGCTCGACGATCGAATCGACGATCCGCGCGGGGTCGAGGCCGAGCCGCGCGCCAGCGGCCTGGCCAAGCAAATGCAGCAACTGGCGCTTGTTGCCGGCACCAAGGCCGACCCGGATCGATTCGAAATCAAGAAATTCAGTCAGCCGCATTGGACAGCTTTCACGCAAGGGACGGGCAGATACGCGCCGGGGTCCGGATACAGGGCGATCAGGATAAAGTCATTGAGCTTGCGGTTCGACCCAGCCGATGGTGCCATCGTCTCGTCGATAGACCATGTTGAAGGTCCCGCTGGCGAGGTTGCGGAACATCAAGGCGTTGGTGTTGCGCAAATCGAGCATCATCACCGCGTCGGACACGGTCGCGGCGGGAATATCAACCCTGGTCTCGGCAATCACCGGCGGGCTCAGCGGCGGCTCCTCGGTCGCCGGGTCGGACGCGAAGATGGTGTAGCCGGCATTCTCGAACGGCACCGACTCGCCGATTGCGGGCTCGGCGCCATTGCCCTTGTGATTGCGCAGCCGGCTGACGTACCGGCTCAGCTGGCGCTCGATCTTGTCGGCGGCGCCTTCGAACGCGACATGCGCGTCGCTCGCCCGACCCGACGCCTTGAGCACTACGCCCTGAGTCACCGGAGCGACAATGTCGCAGGTAAAATCGTCATGCGGGCCGCGCCCGAAGGTCACGCTGGCGGCGGCGGCGCGGTCGAAGTAGCGACCGGTGATCGCCTCCACGCGGCTCGCGACATGCGCTTGAAGCGCTTCTCCGGTTTCGACCTGGTGGCCGGCGACCCGAACGTTCACGGAAATTCCTTTCAATCACATGCTGGCGGCACATCGCCTTAGATCGGAGCGAGGAAGCGCTCCCACAAGGGATTGGCCAGCGTGGCAATAAAGCGCCGGTGGCGTTCCCGTTCCGAAGCGGATGGGAAATGGGGCCGCGCTGCCCGAAACGGGCGCTCGGGCGCGGCGGCGTGCGACAGATCGTCGGTCGCGACGACATCGCCGACCAGGGTAAGCCCGATCTGGCGACCCCCGGTCAGCTCGATATAGACCTGCGCGAGCAATTGCGCATCGAGCAAGGCGCCATGCTTGACGCGGTGCGATCGATCGACCCCGAAGCGGGTGCACAAGGCGTCAAGGCTATGCTTGGCGCCGGGATGACGCGAGCGCGCGAGAACCAAGGTATCGATCATCCGACTGAGGCAGATCGGATCGCGCGCACAGCGGCCGAGCTCGTGATTGAGGAAGCCGAAGTCGAACGAGGCGTTATGCGCGATCAGCGGCGAATCGCCGATGAACTCGAGCAATTCATGCACGTTGTCGGCGAAGTCGGGCTTGTCGGAGAGGAACGTCTCGCTCAGCCCGTGAACCGCCTCGGCCTCGCGCGGCATCGAGCGACCAGGATTGAAATAGGCATGATAGCTGCGCCCGGTCTCGACCCGGTTGACCATTTCGATGCAGCCGATCTCGACCAGTCGGTCGCCCCCCGCCGGGCTGAGGCCGGTGGTCTCGGTGTCGAATATGATTTCACGCATGACGCATTATCGCCCCGCGCCGAGCCCGAGGCAAGCGAGGATCGTATCCACTTGGGCGCGCGTCGCCTCAAGGCTGCCGCTGGTGTCGATCACGAAATCGGCGCGCTCGCGCTTCTCCTCGTCGGGCATCTGCCGCACGACGATCTGCGCCAGTTTGTCGGCGGTCATCCCGGGCCGGGCCATCACCCGCTCGCGCTGCACCGCGGCCCGGGCGGAAACGACGATCACCTTGTCGAACGCGCTTTGGCCCTGCGTTTCGAACAATAAGGGAATGTCGAACAGCAAGGCCGGGGCCTGGCGATTGGCGAGGATGAACGCCTCGCGCCGATCGGCTACCGCCGGGTGGACGATCATCTCCAGCGCGGCGAGCTGGTCGCGGTCGCCGAGCACGCGGGCGCCAAGCAAATCGCGATCGACCGCGCCGCCGCGGGTCGTGCCTGGAAAGCGCGTTTCGATGGCGTCGACCAGCTTCCCGCCGAAGCCCTGCATCGCGCGGACTTCGGCATCGGCATCGAACAACGGCATTCCCGCCCCGGCGAACATCGCCGCAACGGTCGACTTGCCCATCCCGATCGAGCCGGTGATCGCGATCCGAATCATGCGCGCAGCATCGCGAACAAGGCGGCATCGCGGTCGCGTGGCGGCGCCTGTCCAAACAATAGTTCGAAACTGTCGGCGGCTTGCTCGACCAGGACCGACAGGCCGTCGATGATGGTCATTCCGCGCGCTGCGGCGCGCGCCAGCAAGGGCGTCGGCAGGGGATTGCTGACCAGGTCGAGCACCCAGCCGTCGGCCGGCATCCCGCCGATGTCGATTGGTGTTGGTGCGACCCCCGCCATGCCGAGCGGTGTGGCATTGATCAGCCCCCTGCTGTCAACCGGCGTGTCGAACCGGCGCGGGCCTTCCTCAAGCCGGAACTCGACCGCCAGCCTGGTCGCATCGGCCATGTCGCGCGCCTGCAGGATGACCGGCCCCACGCCGAGCGAGCGCAGGGCGAGCAGCACCGCGCGCGCCGCGCCGCCGTTGCCGAGCAGGACGATCGGATGGGCCTTGCCCGCTGTCACCAGCGGCGCGACCAGGCCACGAACCGCGCCGACATCGGTATTGGCGGCGATCAACTTGCCATCGCGATGGACCAGCAGGTTGGCGGCTCCGGCCGCGGTGGCGCGATCGGTGGGGTCGTCGGCGAGCAGCAGCGCATCGAGCTTGAGCGGCATGGTGACATTGCACCCGCGCCACGTCGGGTCGGTCCGGCGCTCGGCAAGATAAGCAGCCAGGTCGGCGCGGGTCACCCGGTGCGCGCGATAATCGCCGTCGATCCCCAGGGCCTTCAGCCAGAAGGTATGGATTGCGGGCGACTTCGACTGGGCGATCGGATCGCCGATCACTTCAGCATATCCTTTCACGAGCGACGTCGAGGGAGGTGACGTCATGACGGCATCAACCCGCGCTCCCGGAGCGCACCGAGCAGCGGCAGGAGCGGCATTCCCAAAATGGTGAAATGATCGCCCTCCACCCGGTCGAACAAGGTCACGCCGCGCGCCTCCATCCGGAACACCCCGACGCAAGCGCCGACCGCCGGCCACTCGGCCTCAAGGTAGGTGTGGATGAAATCGTCGGAGAGCGGTCGGACGTGGAGAATCGCCTGGCCCGCATGCGACCAGTCGATTCGCCCGCCAGTCGCCAGTGCCACCGCGCTGGTCAGGCGCATTTGCTTGCCTGAAAAGGTGCGCAGATGGTCGGCTGCCTCGTCGCGGTCAGCCGGCTTGTCGAATTTCCGCCCCGCCACGCTGACCAGCGAATCGCCACCGATCACCCAATTTCCGGAGTGGCGGCGACTGGTGTCGAGCGCTTTGGCTTGGGCCAGCGCGGTCGCCAGGCTGGCATCGTCGCCGTCATGCGCATGCTTGATCGCCGATTCGTCGACCCGCGCCGGATCGACCAGGTGCGCGACCCCGGCCGCGTCCAGCATCGCGGCGCGGATCGAACTGGCGGAGGCGAGGACCAGAGTCATGACGGCTGTGCAACCCTGTGGATAAAGTGGTGAGTCGCGTAGCGGTTGAAATGGGGATGGTCCAACCCCTGACCGTCATCCCGGCCTGTCCAGCAATCACCCACAATCGATCCACATTCGGCAACGGCGGCGGGTAAATCTGTGAATCATGGGCATGGCGCGATGCGACTCGCCGGATATGCGCGAGTCGCCACTTCGCCGCATCTGTTGGCAAATGCTGGAGTGACGCTTAAGCCCCGCTGCCAAGCGACCTACTACCACTCCAATCTTAGATTCTAATTATATATATAAGGAGAAAGAGGGTGACACCCTCGCTCGTTCCCGACCCTGAACCCGACAAGCCGCTGCTCGCCGTGCTGCGCGGTGAGCGGCGCGATCCACCGCCGATGTGGCTGATGCGCCAGGCGGGGCGCTATCTGCCCGAATATCGTGCCCTGCGCGCCGAAAAAGGCGGGTTCCTCGACCTGGTATATAATCCCGCCGCCGCCGCCGAGGTCACGATCCAGCCATTGCGGCGCTTCCCGCTCGACGGTGCGATCCTGTTTTCCGACATTCTCATCGTGCCCTACGCGATCGGCCAGGATTTGTGGTTCGAGGCGGGCGAGGGACCGCGACTGGCCCCCAAGATGGGCGAGGCGCGGCTGCGCGACCTCAAGCCGCACATGGAGCGGCTCTCGCCGATTTACGAGACAGTCCGGCTGGTGAAGGCCCAACTGTCGCCTGAGACGACTTTCCTGGGCTTTGCGGGCAGTCCGTGGACCGTCGCGACCTACATGATCGCCGGGCAGGGCAGCCGCGAGCAGGCCGAAGCCCGGACGCTCGCTTATGCCGACCCGGGCAAGATGGACATGATCCTCGACCTGATCGCCACGGTGACGGTCGATTATCTATCGGGGCAGATCGAGGCCGGGGTCGAGGCCGTGCAATTGTTCGACAGCTGGGCGGGCAGCCTCGCGCCGGCCCATTTCGAGCGGTTCGTGATCGCCCGTAACGCGTGGATCGTCAGCGAGTTGAAGCGGCGCCATCCCACTATTCCAGTGATCGGCTTCGCCAAGGGCGCGGGTGGCAAGCTCGGTGCCTACGCGCGCGAAACCGGGGTCGATGCGGTCGGACTCGACGAGACGGTCGATCCCTTCTGGGCCAATCGTGAGCTTCCCGCTGGCCTGCCGGTTCAAGGCAATCTCGATCCGCTGGCGTTGATGGCGGGCGGCGCGCCGATGCGCGATGCCGCGCTCCGCTTGCTTGACGCGCTTGGCCAGCGGCCGCACATCTTCAACCTCGGGCATGGCATCGGGCAGTACACGCCGATCGCCCATGTCGAGCAATTGGTCGAATTGGTGAGGGGACGGGGCTGATGAGCGAATTTGCCGGCTTCCTCGGAGCCTCGTATTTGTGGGTCAAGGCGGCGCACATCACCTTCGTCATCTTCTGGATGGCCGGGCTGTTCCTGTTGCCGCGCTTCTACGTTTACCATCACGCCACCACCCCCGGATCCGCCGAGGATCGCGCCTGGATCGAGCGCGAGGAGCGGACGCGGACGATCATCCTTGGCCCCGCCATGCTGATCGTGTGGGTGCTCGGGCTGATGCTGGCGGTCCACCTCGATGTCTTCCGCGAGCCATGGTTCATCGCCAAGTTCGCGCTGGTGGTCGCGCTGACCGGCTACCAGGGCTGGATCTCGGCCTATGGCAAGAAGCTCGCCAAGGGCATGCGCCCGCTCGAGAACCGTACCCTGCGGATCATGAACGAGATCCCCGGCGTCGCCGCCGCGCTGATCGTGGTGCTGGCGATCGTGCGCCCATTCTAAGGCGATGAATGATCCGCTGGTGAATAGTGCGCTGGTCATACTGTGGCTGACCTGCCTGTATCTGCTATTGCTTGGCGCGGCGATGCTTCTCGTGCCCGAACGCGCCTTTCGATTTCTGTCGGCCTTTGCCCAGACGTCGCGCGCCAATCTGATCGAGTCGGCGTTGCGGTTCATCGCCGGCGTGGCCTTCGTCTTCGCCGCGCCGGCGCTCGATCATCCGCGCGTGATTCATTGGTTCGGTCTGTTCCTGGCGGCAACCGCGATTCTGTTCGTTGTTGCACCGCGTCTGCATCACCGGTTTGCCGGTCCGGCGGTGGCGTCGGTCGCCCCCTATCTGTCCGTGATTGGAGCCGCGTCCATCGTTCTGGCGCTGGTGCTCGCTTTCTATCTTTCCTGAACCCGCTGCCAGCGCGTCGCCAGAATGGTCGGACTTGAAGACGAACCGGGTGGCTCCCCATATTGACTAAACCGGGGGCCACACCTAGTGCCGCGAGTTACGGCGCACCGGCCCCAATCTCCCTTTCGTCGGTGCGACCTGTTCCTCCGCGGCGTCCTGCCGCCTAGCGTACACGCCTCCCGCGTCTTCCAAACGAAAAGCCCCAGCCAGATGCATCTCAAGGATCTCAAGAAAAACACTCCCGCCGAATTGGTCGCAATGGCCGAGGAAATGGGCATCGAGGGCGCATCGACGCTGCGCAAGCAGGATTTGATGTTCGGCATTCTCAAGGTCCGCGCCGAGAGTGGCGCCGAGATCATGGGGATGGGGACGATCGAGGTGTTGAACGACGGGTTCGGCTTCCTGCGCAGCCCTGAGGCCAATTACCTTGCCGGTCCCGACGATATTTATGTCGCGCCGAACCTGGTGCGCAAATTCGGGCTTCGCACCGGCGACACCTGCGAAGGCGAGATCCGCGGCCCCAAGGACGGTGAACGCTATTTCGCGCTGACCCGTATCACGCAGATCAACTTCGACGAGCCTGACGCCGTCCGTCACCGCGTCAATTTCGACAATCTGACCCCGCTCTATCCCGACAAGAAGCTGACCCTCGACAGCGCCGACCCGACCCAGAAGGACAAATCGGCGCGGGTGATCGACATCGTTGCGCCGCAGGGCAAGGGCCAGCGCGCGCTGATCGTCGCGCCTCCGCGCACCGGCAAGACCGTGCTGCTGCAGAATATCGCGCGCGCGATTACCGACAATCATCCCGAAGTATTCCTGATCGTGCTGCTGATCGACGAGCGGCCCGAGGAAGTCACCGACATGCAGCGCAGCGTGAAGGGTGAGGTCATCTCCTCGACCTTCGACGAACCCGCTTCGCGCCACGTCCAGGTCGCCGAAATGGTGATCGAGAAGGCCAAGCGGCTGGTCGAGCACAAGAAGGATGTCGTCATCCTGCTCGATTCGATCACCCGCCTCGGCCGCGCCTACAACACCGTCGTGCCGTCGTCGGGCAAGGTGCTGACCGGCGGTGTCGACGCCAACGCCTTGCAGCGCCCCAAGCGCTTCTTCGGCGCCGCGCGCAACATCGAGGAAGGCGGGTCGCTGTCGATCATCGCCACCGCGCTGATCGATACCGGGTCCAAGATGGACGAGGTCATCTTCGAAGAGTTCAAGGGCACCGGCAATTCGGAAATCGTGCTCGACCGCAAGGTCAGCGACAAGCGTATCTTCCCGTCGCTGGACGTCGGCAAGTCCGGCACCCGCAAGGAGGAATTGCTGGTCGACGCTGCGGTCCTCTCCAAGATGTGGGTGCTGCGCCGGATCCTGATGCAGATGGGCACGGTCGACGCGATGCAGTTCCTGCTCGACAAGATGAAGGACGCCAAGTCGAACGAGGATTTCTTCGCGAGCATGAACCAGTAAGCTGAGCCGGCAAATCCGGCACGCTTCAGGCGTGTCGGTTTCGCCGCTGCGGATACGCTCTCCTCGCCATGCATTGGGCGTTTTGACGATCAACAACAGGGCTGATTGATGTTCGAATTGCTACTCGCTGCTGCACCCGCCGCAGGCCTCGGCGGCCCGGCCGACATGTGGGCGGCGATCGTCAACGATTTTTCGAACATTACCGAGCCGGCCGCCTTTTCCGCCTTCCTCCAGGTGTTGATGATCGATCTGGTGCTGGCCGGCGACAATGCCATTGTGGTCGGCGCGCTCGCCGCCGGGCTGCCCGCGGAGCAGCGCAAGAAGGTCATTCTGATCGGGGTCATCGCCGCCCTGGTGCTGCGGGTATTCTTCGCGCTGATCGTAACCCAGCTGCTGCAAGTCGTCGGTCTGATCCTCGCCGGCGGGCTGCTGCTGCTGTGGGTTGCCTGGAAGATGTGGCGCGAGCTTCACCACGTCGGCGAGAGCGCCGGCTCGCCGGAAATCGAGGGCGACGCGGATTCGGGCATCCGTTCCGCCAAGAGCTTTGCCGGGGCCGCAGGGGCGGTCGCGGTGGCTGACGTCAGCATGAGTCTCGACAATGTGCTCGCGGTCGCCGGCGCGGCGCGTGATCACCCGGGGATCATGATCGTCGGGCTGATCGTCGCGGTCGCGCTGATGGGCCTCGCCGCCAATGCCATCGCTAAATATATCGAGCGCTACCGCTGGCTCGCCTACGTCGGTCTCGTGGTCATCCTCTATGTCGCCGGCAAGATGATGTGGGAGGGATGGAAAGGCGTCGCCCCGGCGCTCGGCTTCATGGCCTAGGCGATGGCCAAGCCCGGCGGCTCTGACGACACCATTGTCGCGCTGTCGAGCGGCCACCCGCCCGCCGCGGTGGCGGTGATCCGCACCAGCGGGCCGCATGCCTTTGCCGCTGCCGAAGCCCTCGCCGGACCGCTTCCGCCGTCGCGCCGCGCCGTGCTGCGGTCGCTGCATGATCCTGAGAGTGGCACCCTGCTCGACCAGGCATTGCTACTCCGCTTCGTTTCGCCGGCCTCGGCCACGGGTGAAGATGTGGTGGAATATCAATGTCATGGCGGCCGAGCGGTGGTGCGCTCGATCCTCGATGCGCTTGCTGCTTTGCCTGGGATGCGCGCGGCCGAACCTGGCGAGTTCACCCGCCGCGCCTTCCGCAATGGCCGGATCGACCTGACCGAGGCTGAAGGGCTGGCCGATCTGCTCGAGGCCGAAACCGAGAGCCAGCGTCGCGCCGCTTTGCTCCGCGTCGACGGCGGGCTTCGCCGCCTGGTCGAGGGCTGGCGCGAGCGGGTGGTAATATTGTCGGCCCGCGCCGAAGC
>Ga0105044_10006415_pt1 | contig 16180 bp, 11 predicted proteins | sample MAT01_FD_78092 | JGI IMG/M metagenome (GOLD analysis project Ga0105044, IMG submission 78092) | Freshwater microbial communities from Lake Fryxell liftoff mats and glacier meltwater in Antarctica - MAT-01 | ecosystem: Environmental > Aquatic > Freshwater > Ice > Liftoff microbial mat | place... | reverse complement strand
GGTCCTCTGTGCTTTCCGTGCGGACGCCGAACTCCACGCTGGGCACGAGCAAGCCCGTTCCGGGGTCGACCGCCACCCCCGGTTTGCTTCGGAGATCGGGAATTTACGCCACAAAAGTGTAGCTCGGATTCCCTTCATATTGCGTGCTACAGGTATGGTGTGCCGGTTGAGTGCATGAGAAAGAACAAATTCCTTAAATTGGAAAGACGGTATTTTTCGAGCACGGATCTTGATGTAGATGAGTGCGGTTCCCTCACCGCCCCGTTGCGGGAAAGCCCCGCAAAGCAGTTGCATCCAATTCTTCAGGACAGAATGCGATGAACTATCGTCGGTTGTTCCCGCATGCCTTCGGCATGCTCGCCCTCACACTCGGTCTCACGACCACTGCGGTCGCTCAGACCGACGTCACGCCAAACCTCGCGAACGGCGTTGGCTCGTTCTACGTCGACCGCTACGCGCCATCATTCTTCGGAATCATGAATGGGGTACAGGGCAGAAACGACGTCCTCCAGATCGGCGTCGATCAGACGACAAACCTGGCGAATCGTGCCCCGTATGCCCAATCCACTTTTTACAACACGCTCGGCAAAAAGACGGACGTCAACACCGCTGGTTCGTGGTTGTTTCAGTCCGATCTCTTCGTTCAGTCGAGCTGGACCAGTCAGGCCCGGGGCTACGTCCGCAGCGACATCTGGGCGACTGCAACGGATGACGCAAACTTTACGAACGTGTCGGCGTACGGCATCGTCGGCATCACCAACTACGGCGGTGCACTTCGCTCTCGCGGTTGGGACAACGCAAGCGGTTGGATCGATTTCAGCAGCGCGCTCAATCTCGGTGCGTGGAACACGTTCGGTATGGTGTTCGACGCCGGAAACAGCACCCTCAGCTACTTCGTGAATGGGCAACTCGCCGCCTCGACAAGTGCACTATCGACCACGGGCGTCGCGAACGTCATGTACCAAGCGTACAACTTCAACGATCCGGCGCTCAATCAAGTCAACCAGACGGGAAGTCCCGACTACACGGCTAGCTGGTCGAACACGCCGGGTGTCGTCGTTCCTGAACCGTCAACCTACGCCCTCATGGCCGCCGGACTGGCGGGGCTCGGCATCCTGGCACGCCGTCGTCGCCGCGTCTGAGTAGCGCCAAAAGCATGTGTGGACGGCCAGCCCTGCAGGGCTGGCCGTTTTGCATTCAGGATTGCGGTGCAGCGAGGATTGGGGTGATCTCCGCCGATCACCGGAACACGCCTGCGCGGACGGCCCCGACCCATCACAGACGGTTGGTGGCAGGCTTTTCAGATATGGGTAGCTTGCTAGCATGAAAGCCACCATCGAGTTCGACGACGCGCTGTACCGACGGCTCAAGATCGAAGCCGCCAAGCGTGGCCGCACCGTGCGCGAGATGGTTGCCGAAGGCGTGCAGCAGGTGTTCGACGCCCCGCCGTCGGTGTCGGCCGACCACGGTGCCGCAGCGGGAACGTGGCAGCCGGCGTGGTTCGGATCCTTGGCGCGCTACGGAGCAGCCGTCCGAACAGGCAGGGCAGGCGCGTGCGCTCGTGGCCGGCAGCGAGTCGCCGGTTGTGATTTCCGATCTGGTGGTGGGCGAGACGTACTTCGCGCTGCGTCACCACTACGGCGTGCCGCATGGAGAGGTCGTGAGCGTGCTCGCCGACTTGCTGGCCGATCCGCGCATTCGCCCCAGCGGGATCGCGCGCCGAGTTCTCGCCGATCCGGCCGTGCGGTCACGATCAAAGTCTGCGCCAGCGTTGGTCGATCGCCTGATTCATGCGGGTTACGCCGCCGATGATGCGCCACTCGTGACCTTTGATCGCGCGCGCTCGCGCCTGAGCGATGCACGGTTGCTCGGGTAGACCGAATCGCACGGCAGAGCCCGTGGCGAACGTCAATCAAGTCGCGAGCGCAGTCCCCGCGGAGTGCGCCGTCGCTCAGTGTCGTGCAATGACCAGCAGAGCGTTCCCGACCGCTCGCTCGCCCGCTGGATCGGTCGGTGTGTTGACGACTTGGCCGTCGACCACCATGGTGGTTGAGCCACCGCCATCGAAGTTCATCGCCTGCCACGCGCCAAGTTTGCGTAGGTAGTCAGCCATCTCGACCAGCGTCATGCCTACGCTGCTGGTAGAGCGCCCGTCGACAACAAACAGCCACAGCGTCTTTCCGTCTTTTGAGTAGCCGATTGCGGTGCGCGGGTGACGCACCTCAGCGTTGCGCGAGATCGTGCCCTCAACGGTGGCTGCGTCGGCAGCGATGTTCACGCCATCGCGCAGGATGCGTGGCCACCCTCCGATCAATAACGCAGGCGTTACGTTCTTGGCGAGTCGGGGCGAGGTGGTGAGCAACACGCGCACGGTATCGCCGTCGCCCATGGCCTGCACTACTTTGGCGCGTGGGCCGTACGACGATAGCACGGCGCCATCGGGTGGAACGGCTGATCCTGACGTTGCGAGCACAGCGCCTCGTCGCACGTAAAGCAGGGTGTCGCCGCGCTGGCCTGCGGCAACCAGCGGTGCTTCGGCAATGGCGAGCGTGGTGTCGCGCGCTGCGTCCGGATCTGTACTGCGTGGCACACCCGGCGACGTGCTGCTTCCAGGCGTGTGCGAACCGAAGCGTGGCGTGTAGAGCGCGGTCGCTTCGTACGTGGCCGTGGGTCGGGCATTCACCGAAATGATCGGTGTCATCGTTCCGCGATGCCACGCCCTGCCATCGAGGATAAATCGGTCCATGTACGGCTGTCGCGCGCGATCGAGCGCGAACTGCACGTGGACATTGTCGTACGTGTCGAAGGGCGAGTCCGTGACCTTGAGCCCCTTCCACCATTCGCCGCCAAGGATCTGGTTGTTCTCGTTCTCGCCGGTCTTGATGTCGAAAAAATCTGCGTTCACGGCCGCGAGCACTTGGTCGCCTGCAGTCGTGTTGCGACGCGCCATCTCCGTCGGTCGTTCGCGACCCGTCAGTTGATTGCGTGCGCGCACGGGCCGTAGTTCGATATCGGGGCGCTTGAGATCTATGCGAACGACATGCACACTCCATGGACCGCGCGGATCTAGAGCGTGGGTGTACGTCACGCCGGGCGCCAGTGTACGCGTCGCGGGCGCCGACGGACTCTGTGCTGTCAACACGCATGGAGCCGAGAGCACCGACGATGCGGCGGCCGCAAGCGAGTAGCATGTCAACCGCAAATGAGGCGTGATCAAACGTAGAGAGCAATACATGTCGGTAGTTGGTGGTAGCCGGCGTACCTCGTCACGCGTATACTCTCGCGCATCACCTCTCACAAAACCCACCCCTAAAGGCGGTCGTCATGCACAACCTGTTGAAGCGTCTGCTCGTTGCCGCATCGTGTGCGGTGATGCTCAGCCGACCAGCGCTTGCCCAGAATACCATCACGCTCGAGGGCTCCGTCAAGGGCGACGGCACGCCAGTGGCGGCAGCGCAGATCACGGTCACCAACGTCGCCACCCGCGAAACGGCACGCACACTCACGCGCGCAACAGGCGAATTCCGCATCCTCGGCCTGTTCAGCGGCCAGTACACCGTCAACGTGAAGGCAATCGGATTCCGTCAGCGCACCGACACAGTGGATCTCGCCATCGGCCAACGCGCGCGCCTTGAATTCGCGCTGGAGAAGGGTGCCGCCGAACTTGAAGCGCAGACCGTTACCGCAGAGCGGGTCAAGCAGGTCGAGGTGCAGCGCATGTCGGTGTCCGCACCCGTCATGAAGGAAGAAATCGAGAATCTGCCGTTCAGCTCACGCGGCGTGATGAACCTTGCCGGCATTGCACCGGGCATCAAGACCTACGCACCGCAATCGGGGCGCACGCTCCCGTCGGGTGGCGCGGCGCCGGACCTTCGTTTCTTCAACGTCTACATGGACGGCGTTGAAATGAAGAGCCTCTTCAACGGCAACATCGTCGGGCTCGGTCAGACGGGATCGCCGCTGCCGCAGGAGGGACTCGAGCAGTTCCGCGTGTACGTCAACCCGTACGACGCCGAGTATACGCGCGCGGGCTCGTACGTCATCAGCGCGGAAAGCCGCCGCGGCACGAACAAGTGGCAGGGCTCGGGGTTTGGGTTCTACCAGAACAAGGACGTCATCGCGCGCAACGCGTTCCAGACGGCCGTACCGAACTTCGGTCGCCAGCAGTTGGGCTTCAACCTCCGCGGCCCGATCGCGAAGGACAAGCTGTTCATTGCCACGAGCTACGAACTCACATCCACCGATTTCTATCTCGACGTCAACCCGACCAGCGGCGCCAACTTTGCACCACTCAGGGGCTCGTTCCTCGCGCCGAACAGGAATCACACCCTGTTCACAAGACTGACCTGGGTGCAGAGCCCGCAGGTGACGTACGATGCCATGGTGTCGGCGCGTTTCCTGCGCGGTGAGGGCAACTTCGGCGGTCGCGTGTCGCAAGACGGCGGCATCTCGCAGAAGTACGAGATCTTTACCGGACAGTTGCGTCAGCGGTATCTCGCCAAGAGCGGCAATTTCGTGAACGAAGCGAGCTTGCAGCTCGTGAGCTGGAATCACAACGAGGCGCCACTCAAGCCGGGCCCGCAGTTCAACTTCCCGGGCGTGGTCACGGGCACGTCGGGCTTCCCGCTCATCCTCAAGGAGACGCACCTGCGCGTGGTGGATCGCGCGACATGGAACGTCGAGAATGCGTCGGGCTCGCACGTGATCAAGGCGGGCTTCGAGTTGAGCAACATCGCGGCGACGCAGAACCAGCCGAACAACACCAACGGCACGTTCACCTTCGGTACCGACACGTCGAGCCTGCCGATATCGGCGTCCATCGCCGTGGGCTTCACCGATCCAAACGGCACGAGCGACGCCATCGCGAGTGCGACCGGGTATACCACCGGTTTCTATATCAACGACGAGTGGCGTATCAAGTCCAACTTCACGTTGTCGCTCGGCCTGCGGCATGACGCCGAGATCAACACGATGAACAACAAGTACGTGACGCCGTGGGCCAGCGATCCCGTACTGACATCGATTCCTGCGCTTGCCAATTATATCAACGCTGGCAACCGCAAGAACCAACTGGGCAACTTCTCGCCGCGCGTGTCGTTCTCGTGGGATCCAACCAAGCAAAACAAGACCTTCGTGCGTGGCGGTTTCGGCATCATCTACGATCGCGTCACGAGCTTCATGGGTTTCCAGGAACGTCGCAATTCGACGTGGCGGACCTACACGTTCGCGAATCCGGGCACGAGAGACCCCGCCGTGCTCCGTGCACGCGTGATCTCCGGGGCGTCGGCGGCGCTGTCACCGATTCTCATGAAGCTGGACATGAAGACGCCGCACAGCCAGCAGATGTCGCTCGGCCTTGGACATCAGGTCACGAACGAGTTCGGCATCAACGTCGACTACGTGCGCCAGCACATGGACAATCTCTACGTGCAGCGCAATCCCAACTATCTCGACCGGACGGTGACGCCGGCCCGGCGCAAGCTTACAACGGCGTTTGGCGATATCCTGCTTTGGGATGACATCGGCCAGTCGGACTACTCTGCGTTGCTCGTGCAGGGTACGTGGCAGCGCCGCAAGTCGCGCGTGAACGTGGCGTACACACTCGGTTGGTACCAAGGTGACTTCGACACGTCGGGGCTGCCGAACTTCACCTACAACTTCCTCTTCAACCGTCAGCGCACAACCGGCGACGAACGTCATCGTCTCGTAGTGTCGAACATCACACCGCTGCCGTTCGGCTTCCTGTTCTCCGCTGTGTCTACTATCGCGACGCCGCGTCCGTTCGGTGCGATCGACGGTCGCGACATCAACCTCGACAACGTGCTGGGCAACGATTTCCCCGGCGGTACGACCACCAGCACGGGCAATCGTACCGAACGTCCGGCGAACGTCTGGAGAAACTTCTACCGCATGGTGGACGTGCGTTTGGCCCGCCCGCTGTTCACCATGAACAGCGCGAAGATCAGCTTCACGGCGGAAGTGTTCAACGTGTTCAACTTCAACAACAACCTGGCGTACGGTGGCGTACAGAACACGGCTACGGGTGCGCCGATCCCGTCGTTCGGCGTCCCGACGGCGGCGTTCCTGGCGCGGCAGGGTCAGGTTGGGCTGCGCTTCGACTTCTAAGGCGAGCTCGTTCGGAACGGCAAACCGTTAGCCGCGAATTCACGCGAGAACGCTCGAATCCGCACCGTGCAGATTCGAGCGTTCTCGTGTTTGTGAACAGCGGTTTCTCGCGGAGGCGCGGAGGCGAGGAGCCGCGGAGAACTACAACCACCTTGATTTCGGATTGAGGCGTGCGTCGGTTGCCGGAAAACGGCTGCCTGCTCGGGCTTAGAGCAATAGGTGTATCGTTGTTCTCAGCTGTTTCGTTGTTCTCAGTTGCTTTTTGTTCTCCGCGTCTCCGCGAGACATGCCGTTGCTTTTATCAGCCGCTCAACGCGGCGGCGCAAACTCGATCACGACACCCTGCAGTGCACCGATTGCGACATCGAGCGTTCGCGACCCGGCACCGAGTGTGCCGAGTGGTTTGGTGCCGGTTTCGTCGTGCCGGAGGATACGTGTTGAGGCTGGGAGTCCGTATTGTTTTGCCGCGAGTTGAATGTGCGCAACGAGTGGTTGCTGATTGATGCCGGCGAGTGCGATCGCGATGCGACCGTCGGCGGCTTTCCACGCGGCGCTGAGCACTTCGGGCGACGTGATGTGCGCCTCCGTGGGCCCGCCGAGGCGTGCGGCGTAGATGGAGATGCGCGAGAGCAGCAGGTCTGTTTTGGGTACGTCGACGACTGGTGCGCGCAGAAACGTGCCGGTCTGAAAGAACTCGCGCATGCCATATCGCAAGCGAGCGAGGCGGATGAGGTAGTCGATCTCACGCCGGCGTTCAGTGAGCTGGTTGGGGAGAAAGTTCGCGATCGTCGGCTGCATGCCCCACACGAACATCCGCGCCTGCTCGAGATGGAATTGGCGCACGAACTTCATGTCGAGCAGCGTCATCGCAGTTGGCGGACGCTTGGATGCGGGCCACAGTTCGTCGTACGGCGGCAGAGTAAGCGAGCCGTACGTGCCATAGGTGAGCGCGTATGGATGATACGCGGCCTGAAACATCGGAATCACTTCCCACCCCGATGCCGGGTCGGCGTAGCGTTCCTGACTCACCTGCAGCGTAAGAAATGCATCGAGGTCGGGCATCCAACTTTCGCCACCACCTTCGCCGGCAAAGGCCGCTGGGCGCGCGGCGTTGCGTGCACGCAGATCGCGCGCGAGGGTGCGAAAACCCTGCATCCAGTAGTTGCCGCCGCCGACTGGATGACCGTGATCCGTGCTCCAGTCGATGAGACTAAGCACCGCCTGATCCATGTAGATGCCATCGATGCCATACTGCTTGAGTACGGTGTCTGCGATACCGGCGTACTTCTGTCGCCAGAATGGCGTAGCGATATCCATCGTCGCACACGGCAGCGGGTCGAACACATTGTACGTCTCCTCGCGCACCTTACCATCGCGTTCACGCACGGCCCACCGTTCGGCATTTTCACGCGTCCAACTCGGCGTGTTGGTGCACCACAAACGCTGATTCATGTACACGATGGCATGCAGCCCTTCCGCGTGCGCCTTCGCGACAGCGGCCGTGAACGGTGCGGCACCTTCGCGCGGCGGCAGATAGTCGGGAAAGCTCGTGTCGTACGGGCCGTTGTGCCACCAATGCCAGAATACGTTCACCGGAATGCCTGCTTCGCGTTGCAATGCCACCGCGGGTTCAAGCACCACGTCGGACTTGCCGCGATTCCATTCCCAGATGCCGGTGTTGCGCATCCACTTCGGCGTCGCGCCGGTACGCAGTCGACTCTGCCGCGCCCAGTACTGCTGCGTGCCCCATTTGCGATATCGCTCGACCGCAGTCAGCCAGTCGCCGGCGACCGCCCCAACGATCGCCGCATACGTCGGCGCGTACCGGTCGTTCTGGCCGGGATTCGAAAGGACATGCACCATGTCGTAGCCGGCAGTGCCATCGCGTTCGCCCCACAGCGAAAAACTCTTGCGGTACGCGAGGGAGTCGTCGGCCGAGAAATAGAGTCCACCACTCGCCGCACTGGATAGTGCGATCACCTGCATTGATGTTGCGCCGGGGTACACAAACTCCAGCCGCTTGCCGCTGCCGTCGCTATTCCTCAACAGCGATCGCGGATTGCGCCCGCGCTGCCCCATCCATGATGGCACCGCGAGTTCGTCGTCATCATGCAGCGTGATGCCGGTGAGTCGCGGAAAGTGTACGCGTTCAACGGCCGTGCCGCGCATGCCCTCAATCCGAATGCGCCAGCTTGTGGTGGAGTCGGCACGCAGCCGCACATTGGCGACTACTTTGAGCGACGCGCCAACGGAAAAATCGGTCCACGTCAACTCAGCGTCGCGCGCCCCGATACGACTCTCGAAATGCCGCGCGCTTGATGCATGCACTGTTGCGGCTATGCCGCCCGGCAACAGGTCGAGCGACCACAGGCCAATGGAGTCGGTTGCGGTTCCAGCGAGCTGTCGGCCAGACCAATCACGCAGTGCCACGATATGGCCGTCTGCCCGCGAGAGGTCGAGTTGGATTGCGCGGTTCTTCAGCGAAATGGGTGCCGTCGCAGTTGCTGGCGATTGTGCACCGGCCGAACCAGTTGCCGATATCGACATCACTGCCGCACAGACAGCGGCCAGTGGTGAGCCAGACTGTCTGTGCATATACATGGCCTGCTACCTGTAAAGCAAGTACGGCTTTACCTGCGCGGCGAACTTCACCGCGTCGGCGTCCCACTGCTTGATCAGTGCGTCCACCGTGTTCTGCTCGACGGCTTTCGTCAGTTGATCGGTTCCGGCCAGGCGATCGATGGAACGCGTGCGTCCAGCCGCGTTCACCGACGGCTCACGCCACTTGAACTCGGTTGGATGATGCGCATAGAACGCGCGCAGCATACGAATGCCAAGTTCGACCGGACGCACTGAGTTGCGATCAGTGACGACAATACGAATCATCGGAATCGTCTGTCCGCCAAACTTGTACGTGGGTTCTATGGTGCGCGTTGCCGTGTCGAACTTCACGCCGGGCAACTTCATCGCGTTCAACTCTGCGGCGATGGCGATATTATCTTTGAGATACGCCGCGCCAATGATCGCGAATGGATCGTCGGTACCGCGCCCTTCCGTTGCATTCGTGCCTTCAAAGAACACGGTCCCCGGATAGAGCAGTTCTGCGTTGAGGTTGCGCAGATTCGGCGATGGGTTTACGCGCGGAATGTTTGTCTCGTCAAACCACATCGACCGGCGATAGTTCTTCATCGGGACGACGGTCACCTGCGCGTCGATGAGCTTGGTGCCCACGAGGAAGCGCATCAATTCACCGGGTGTGAGACCGTAGCGCAACGACACGGGATGCTGGCCAACCAGCGAGGCGAATTTCGGTTCGAGGATATTTCCTTCGATACGGTCGGCGCGGATGGGATCGGGGCGGTCGAGCACGATGATGGGCTTGTGCGCTTTCGCTGCAAGCAGTGCGAGGGTCCATGGATACGTGTAGACGCGGGCACCGACGTCCTGAATGTCGTAGAGCAGCACGTCGACATCCGTCAGCATGTCGGCCGTTGGCGATTCAACGTCGCCATACAGGGAATAGACCTTCACACCGGTCGCGGAGTCGACGCTGGTGCTGATTTTCTCGCCAGCCTTTGCGATACCGCGGATGCCATGCTCAGGGCCATACAGTGCCGTCAGCTTGACGCCTGGCGCCTTGAACAGCAGATCGATGCTGCTCGTGCCTTTGCGATCTCGGCCCGAGTGGTTGGTGAGGAGCCCGACGCGCTTGCCTTTGATGAGGTGCAGCGAGTCGGAGAGGAGAACTTCGATACCGGGGACGACGCCGGTCGCTGCAGCAGCGGTGGATGACGGCTTCGATTGGGCGCGCGTGGCGACCGGACCGAGCAGGGCGGCGCAAGCGAGCGCCAGCGGGACGGCGGGGAGTGTACGCATAGCCGAAAAGACTGCGGCCGGGGACCGAGGGCGTCAATGCAGTCGTAGTCGGGTTAGGTTGCCTTACCCACTCACCAGCGTATCCGATGACCAGAAAACTGGAACTGTTGCTAGCACTCGCTGTCGCTCTGGGGATCGGTTCTTCCGCCTCTGTGGCTACCACCATCGGCACCCAACCCGTTTCGCTTGGCGCCGAGCGCATCACGATCTTAGTCGACGCATTTGGATCGCAGCCACAGCTACGCCAGGACTGGGGTTACGGGGCGTTGGTTGAGTACGGCGGGAAGCGCATTCTTTTTGACACCGGAAATGATTCGGCCGGCTTTTCCGAGAACGTGCGACGGCTCGGATTGGATCTGACTCGGCTGGATGCCGTGGTAATTTCACATCGCCACGGCGATCACACCGCCGGGCTTCGCTATCTGCTGGCCGTCAATCCAAGAGTGAAGATTTACGTTCCGGATGACGAGGCGTTTGGTGGACCTACCCCAGCTGTGTTCTTCCGACAGCCGGAACCATCGTTGCCCGAAAAAATGCGCTACTTCAACGGCGCAGTACCGGACGTGATTCCGCATGGCAGCGCATGGACCGGGGCCAACTTTATCCGAGTCACCAACACTCTGGAGATCGCACCGGGATTTCGCTTGGTGCGAAATATTTCACCGAACCAGCAGTTCACTGAAACGCCAGAACTCTCGCTTGTCATCGACACACCCAAGGGGCAGGTCGTGGTCGTTGGTTGTTCCCATCCGGGAATTGAGCGAATTGTAGCGTCGGTCGCTGCGCGCGATCCGGATATTTCGATGGTCGTTGGCGGATTGCACCTCGTGACCGCCCCGAGACCGGAAATCGAGCGACTGGCCGTGGCGCTTCGCGACGAATGGAAGATCGACCGCATCGCACCAGGACACTGCACCGGAGAGCTCACGTTCGCCGTGCTGCAACGCATATTCGGCGAGAACTATCGATATGCTGGCGTGGGTACAGTCATTGACTTGTCCTGATCTCCGCCGACACCGTCCCGCTCGCGAAGTGGCTGGACGGGCGCGAACGCGAGCGTTAACGCCCACACATTAACCCCGATCCAAGTGAATACGTAATGAGAACTGCCGGTCGATCTACAGCAATGTCACTATTGGCACTCTTCGCCTGCGTACCGGCCGCCGCCGCGCAGCGCCCTCGCAGCGTGATGGACGCCGCTGCTCTGGAATAGCTGCGGCAAGCGGCGGAGGCCGCTCATTCCAGCGCGGTGGTCGTCTGGCACGACGGTCGCCAAGTGGCCGCTTGGTACTTTGGCCATCCCGCAGCGCGACTCCCCGCGATGTCGATGACGAAGTCGGTCGTCAACCTCGCGATCGGTCGGTTGGTGACGACGGGTGCGATTCCTTCCATCGACGAACCCGTCTACCGATTCTACCCGGAATGGCGTCAGGGTCGGAAGCAGGAGATTACCCTGCGCCATTTGCTCAATCACACGTCAGGGCTGCAGGACCCTGGGAACAGTTCCGATGTCGAACGCTCTCCCGACGCAGTGCGTCTTGCGCTCGCTGCCGAACTGTCCGATCCGCCTGGTTCGCGATTCGCGTACAACAACAAGGCGGTGAATCTCCTCTCCGGTACCGTGCAGAAGTTGTCGGGCAGGCGCATGGACGCGTTCATACGCGACGAGATCTTCGCGCCGCTCGGGATCACCGACGTCGCGTGGGAGCTCGACAGCGCCGGCAACGCATTTGCATACGCAGGTCTCATGATTCGTCCCGAGGATCTGGCCAAGCTCGGGCAACTGGTGCTCGACGGAGGGCGGTGGGGCGAGCGACAGATGATCGCGCGGTACCCCTCGTTGGAGGCTTACATCGCCGCGCTCCGTACAACATTCGGATCGAAATTCTGGGAGCCGCTGGGTATCGCGCTCGCGCCAGCGCGCGTGCAGGACCTCGGCCGCCCGGAGTACGGACGGATGGTGGGCTACGAGGCCAACGGCTATCTCGGGCAGTACCTCGTCATCTATCCCGATCAACGTGTCGTCGCCGTCCGAATGGTGAAGCCGTCAGCGAGATTCAATCCAACGATGGACAGTTCCGACTCGTTTCGTGATCTCGTACGGGCCGTCGTCCGGTAGGCGAGCGGGTAAGGACGTCTCTGCGGATTCAACGCTTCGGCTCAAGAGGTCAGCGGTCACGATCGCCACCTTGGGGTCTGCAATCTTCAGCGGCGCGTCAGATTCAGGCACTCGGCAATCTCGTGAGCGGGTCCAACGGGATCTTGAAGGCTTCCAATCCCACACCGTAGTCGCGTCGCCGTCGCCGCGTGGAAGGCTTCGTAGTGATCCGTGGCGATGAAGTCCACGCCAGCAGCAGACGCGGCGTTCCAACGCGTACGTGCGGCCACTTCGCTGCCAAAGTTGTAGGACTTGGTCAGTCCGACGCCATCGCCGTTCAGGAATCCGTCGAGCGTGTAGAAGCGAATCCAAAGCTTCTGCGTGTGCGCCCGCCTTACCAACGACTGAAGTCGCGCCGCATCTGCCCCGTTCCAATCCGCCGCCTTCCTCGGGCCGCCGGGTTCAACCACGAGCCAAGGGAAGTTCACCCAACGCGTGTAGTTGGATGCCTTGGGTGCGATGAGCTGTTTGGCGGACATGCGGCTCAAGTTCGCCTCGCGCTCATCGTCGTTGGCACCGGGCGCATCGGCCGGTGGAATTGCGCCGAATGCGCGCAGCCGTTGTCCGACCGCCACGGCATCGTGAAAGCGCGCGCGCTGCGCTTCGTTGGACCCCGACAGCACCAGCAGCGGACCGACCGTGAATGGTGCGACGACATTCGGCGTGTTAGTACGCGGCGCAGTGGTCAACCATGACTCGTACTTGCCAAGTAGCGCAAACACGGCGTCCAGTAACGGCGCATGATTCTGCTTGAAGTCGAGATTCAACACGATCAGCGGCCACGTATCCCGCTTCTGTTCAGCGAGCGCTCGTTCCATCAGCGGCCGGATCTTGTCGAAGAAGTACGACTCCAGCGTCGGCGCACCGTCGAGTTCCTTCTTGTCGTGCGCAACAATAATTTCGAAGCGACCCGTCGCAGTGTTCTGCTTCCAGAACAGATCCTGCTCGATCGCGACCGGTGTGCCAGTCGACAGCGCGCGATCAATCCGATCCGTCCATCGCCCGTTCTGCGGATAGGCGTTGTGAGCGTCCAGCAACGTTCGCTCGCCTGGGCCAAACCCTTTCTGGGCGACGATCGCCTTTTCTGGCACCAGCGCGGTGCCGAAAAGCAAAAAAACGGTGGCTGCTGTTCTTTTGATGTTCTTGATCGATGTCACAAGCCTACTCAACGCCAATCTGCTTTCGGATTGCCGCCGACGGGCCTTCGAACTTGAGCATCGCCACATTGCCGATGTAGCCGATGTCCTTCCAACCGGCAGGCGTCGTGTAAAACGCGGTCGCCGTCTGATCGCGAACGGTATCAAAGAACTGTGCGCCGAACTTGAACTGCGGTTTCGCGTTCGGCAGATAGCAGATGTCATCGCAGATCGCCGTGCGCTGTCCATTTGTAACAAGATGAAAGCGCTTGCCGAAGCGCGTGATCGCTTCACGGTCGATCCACACCAGACCACCGCGCACGCGCACCAGCGAGCTTTCACCGCCGGGACGACTCGCCCACTCGTTGATGAACGCCGGTGCACCAACCGCGCTGGCGGCAGGGCTCTTTGCATCGGCGGGGAAGATCATGTCGCACAACGCGCTCAACGTCACCAGCTCACGCGCCGACAGCTGCATGGGCCAGTTCGCCTTCGCGCGCAGCAGGTCCGGATCGCTTGGCGTTCCGCGCGGACCCTTGAGCTTTGGCGGATCGAAGAGTGGCAACGGCTCGCGTGACGTCGCGGCCGAAGAAGCCGGTATCGCCGCAGCGCGCTCAGGCAGCATCGGCACCACCGCTGCTGCTGCCATCGCCTTCAGTGCATCACGACGGTGCATATTCGACGAACTGCTTGGCGAGTCGTTTGTTGCATCGTGCTCAGAGTCGGACATCAGATGTTCCCCTTCTTCAGTTCGTCGACGAGGTAGTCGCAGCTGCGCCAGGCCAGCGCGAGAATGGAAAGCGTCGGATTCTTGTCGGCGTTCGATGTGAACATCGCGCCGTCAGTGACAAACAAATTGGGCACCTCCCACGTCTGACCGTGCGCGTTCAGCACCGATGTCCTGGGATCGGCACCCATGCGCGCCGTGCCAACTTCGTGAATGATCTGGCCGCCGCGTGCGATGGCGCGCGACCCATCGGTCTGCACCGTTCCCTGCACCGTGCCACCCATCGCACCAATTATCTCGGCGAACGTTTTGTGCATGTGCGCGGCTTGTTGCGTCTCGTGCTCCGAAAACTTCCAATGGAATCGAAGCACTGGAATGCCCCACTGGTCCACCGCTTCCGGATCGAGTTCGCAGTACGACTGCTCGTTTGGAATCATCTCGCCGCGGCCGTCGAAATACATGAATGAGCCGTAGTAGCGACGCGCTTCTTCCTTGAGCTTCCGGCCGTACGCACCTTTTGTGTAGTTCTCGAGGTTCCCCATGAAGCCGGGGCCAGGCATCACGCGGCCGCCTCCGAATTCAATGTGATAGCCCCGCGCGAACGACATCTTCTGCTTCGCCTGCTCGCCGTACAGCCACCATGGCATGTACATGTGAATACCAGCGGTGCCGTCTTCGTTGATGGGCGGCAATCCTTCGAGCTTGGGAATCTGCGCCGAAAGCCCAGCGCCGACCGTATCCATGAGATACTTGCCGACCACACCGTTGCCGTTGGCGATACCATTCGGAAACAGCGTGCTCCTGGAGTTGAGCATGATGCGCGAAGTCTCACACGCGCTCGCAGCGAGCACAACCACTTTCGCCGACACGTGATGATCCGTGCGCGTCATCTTGTCGATGTAATTCACGCCGGTCGCTTTCCCCTTCGCATCCACCGTCACTTCACGTACCATCGCGTCGCAGATCAGCGTCACGTTGCCCGTGGCCATCGCGGGCGGCATGAGCACGGTCGTCGACTGGAAATTCGCCTTGATGGAGCAACCGCGTCCGCAATCCGTCGCGTAAAAACATGCCTGTCGATCGAGCATGCTCTGGCGCAACACGCGCTGCGCGAGTGCGTTGCCGGGATGCAACTTCCTGGGCAGCGTGTTCGCATCCTGACGCTGCGTGAGCACGGCGCGGTGCGCGGGAATGACGGGAATCTTCATTGGGTCACACGCCTTCTTGGCCAGCAGCTCGTACGTACGCGGCGCTGGCGGCGGCTGCAACACCCCCGGCGATGACCGCGGCGTGTTCTCGAGATCGTCGTCGCCCCCGTACACACCGATGAGCGATTCGGTCTTGTCGTAGTACGGCGCGAGTTCCTCATACGTGAGCGGCCAGTCGGCACCGAGCCCGTCGCGCGACTTCGGCTTGAAGTCGTACGGCCCCATGCGCAGCGAGATCCGTCCCCAGTGATTCGTGCGTCCGCCGAGCATGCGCGAACGCCACCACATGAAGTCGGTGCCAGGCGCATTCGTGTAGGGCTCGCCGGGGACGCGCCAGCCGCCATCGACGGTGGCGTCGTAGAAGCCGAACGGTTTGTCGGCGTTTCCACCGCCACGTAGCGGCGCGTCTTTCGGCGTCTGAAACATCGGAGTCTCGGTCACCGGGTCGTAGTCGCGCCCGGCTTCGAGGACGAGGACTTTGAGCCCTTGGACGGACAGCTGGTAGGCGGCCATACCGCCGCCAGCGCCAGAGCCAACTACGATGACGTCGTACTGCGTGTCGGTCTTGGAACGACGCAATGACACGTGGGGCACTCCTCAAACGGCGGGATGGGAACGGCGGGAATTGGTGCGATGCGACGCACCGACCGAAGTTACGGCGTGGCGCGAGGGACGGCAGAGGTGGCGGCCGACATCAAGAAGGAATGCCCCCGTCCGGAGGGCCCGGCTCGCGGTTGCAGCCGTCGGCCGACTGCTCGTACCGCTCGCCCGACCCCTCGCTGCCCGGTGCCCCGACGATTCGCCGCCGCCCTGCACGAGTGCCCGCGAAACAGACGGCGCCACGAACCAGTCCGAACGCATCGGGGCCCTGCTCGATCAGCTCGACCGCATTCCCGACCGTCCTGATGCGACGAACCCGCTGCGGCTGAGCGAAGGTTCCGGCCCACTG
>Ga0105044_10006413_pt1 | contig 16181 bp, 11 predicted proteins | sample MAT01_FD_78092 | JGI IMG/M metagenome (GOLD analysis project Ga0105044, IMG submission 78092) | Freshwater microbial communities from Lake Fryxell liftoff mats and glacier meltwater in Antarctica - MAT-01 | ecosystem: Environmental > Aquatic > Freshwater > Ice > Liftoff microbial mat | place... | reverse complement strand
AATTATGAATTATGAATTATGAATTATGAATTATGAATTAGAAATTCACTGGCAGTGTTGAATCACTGTCAGTCATCAATTCAATCATTATCAATTCAGTATTTTAAAATATCCCTGATAAAATTATGATACTCCGGAAAAGAAGGCAGGTTATTGTGCCCGCCGCCTTCAATTTCAATCAGGGTGATTTTCCGGGGATTGAGGGCTTGTAATTTTTCGCTGTTGCGGATGGGAATCAGCCAGTCTTTGGTGCCATGCAAAATATACGTGTGACAATTTACTTTGGGCAACCATTTATCCGTGCGCATGTGAAAACGCAACACCAACTTCATCGGCAACATGGGTAGGAATCGTTCGACCACTTTTTTAAAACTGTAATAGGGCGCATCCAGTATCAGATAACGTGGTTTATTCTCACTTGCCAAGTGGGCGGCAAAGCCACTGCCAAGGCTTCTTCCATAAACTATCATGTGGTTTTCTGCATAGGTTTCAGTAAGGGTATTGTAGACAAACTGCATATCGGTCAACATGTCTTTTTCACTGCGCTTGCCCGTACTTTTTCCAAAGCCGCGGTAATCTACCAACACTACATCATAGTTATATCGAAAAAAATCGGTGGCATATTTGGCCCAGCCTTTTATGCTCCGGCTATTACCATGAAAATATAAAACAAGACCATGTGGATTTGCAACGTGAAAATGCAGGCCATTGATTCTAACACCTGGCTCTACATCAAAAAACAACTCACGGAAGGGAGCATCGTACTTGTAAACAAAATTTTGCTTTAGCTTCTCCGGCTTAAAAATCAGGCGTTCCTGCACCAGGTAAGCTACTACCAGCAACAACACATAACCAATGATGATATAGATAAGTGTCGGTGACATAACTAATTATTTTTCTGCTTACCGTTTGCTATTATTTACTTTATTAACTGAGTTATGAAAATTACGGTAAACTAAGAACAGTTAATGAGGAAAGTTTTTCTTCCAATCATCCATACCTCCTGCCAAATTTACGAGGTTTTCAAAAGGGTATTTTTGTTGTAAGCGTTGGATCGCAATATGACTGCGAACACCTTTCCGGCAATAAAATATAACTGGTTTTCCCCGGTCGATTTGATCGATCTGTTGTGTAATGATACCAAGTGGAATTAACTCGCCACCAATATTGAAAGCATCATGTTCATCCTGCTCTCTTACATCAACCAGTTGTATATCCGCATTGGTACTAATAAGATTAAATAATCCAATTGAAGTGATGACTTTCATGGTGCTTTATCCAAGGTAATCTGATTGGCTTCACAAATAATATTTAAAAATTTGTCCGTTTAATCAAACTTAATTAATCGTTGACGAAAAACACTTTTAATCTAAGTTCATCTCTAAAAACTCACCTCACCCCCAGGCCCTCTCCAAGGGCAGAGGGGAGCTTGACACTGATACCTCAAAGCTATTTTCTTATTCGATTAGAGGACTCATTTTTCTTTTACAATAATTTACAATTAACATTGCATTTTCCAGTTCTATTCAGCGAAACACCAGCGCACTTATAGTACACTCCAAAAGAGAGGAAAAGGTAAGTTTTTAGAGATGCCCTTAAAACAACGCTTCTACCCTTCTTCCTCATCTGTATAAATTCGGGTTAACCTCATTTTACTAACGGGTGCCACAATCAATGGGAATTTTTCAACCGTTACTTTACTTTGTTCAAGACCAAAACCTTTTTCTTCACTGAGTGAAATTTCTTTCACATAGAAATACAGTTTCATGATGATGCGTTCGAAAATAGGCAAATCATTATCCTGCGACAGGAATTTTTCCATCACTACAAATTGAAAATCGCCCACTACATTGTTTCGCTGCTGACTTTCGTATCGGCTGGTAACGTTCACCTCTCTGTTTGCCACCAGTTCTTCCACTACCTTTTTAAACATCAGGTTAAGCCTTGGTGCCATCCTGAATCCAAGACGGAATTCAACACGGATGATATCATTGGGAATGATATGTTCAACGGAATATTCGCAAGTGTAGGGATCATCCATGGTATCCACGTGTACAAACCAATAAATATCCGCACGCTTTGGCTTTCCACTCAGGATGGAATAAATGATTTTATGTTCAATTTCTTTTGGATTGTTGGCACTGGTTAAATACACAAGGTGCGTTGCATATTTTGGAACGGTAGAATCGTTGCTTAATTCTTCCAGCTTGGGAATATATTCTTCCATCCGCACAAATTCAACATACCGGTTTTTGATCCGTCTGGCCCGATGCCAGATGTACATCACGGAGAACATCACGAACCCAATCATTACTGTGATGTAACCACCATGAATAAATTTATCCATCAAGGCAATCAAAAAACTTGATTCAATGATGAAATAAGAAATAAGAAATACATAGATTAAGCCTGGCGGCACCCTGTGCAATACCATATAATTGGAAAACAAAATCGTAGTCATGATCATAGTAGTAATGATGGCTAAGCCATAAGCCGCCTCCATTCTGGATGATTCCCTGAAAAACAATACCACTCCAACGCAGCCCACGTAAAGTAACAGGTTGATTCCTGGAATGAATATTTGTCCACGAGCTTCGGATGGATAATTGATTTTAAATTTAGGCCAAAGATTCAGGCGTATGGCTTCATTGATCAAAGTAAACGACCCTGTCACCATTGCCTGGCTTGCAATGATAGCGGCTGTTGTGGCGATGATTACACCTGGCACAATAAACCAATGGGGCATCAGGTCGTAAAAAGCATTGATCCCTTCTGCCTGGATGGTTGCTGGATCTAATAATTTCAGGTTGTGATGTTTTAACAAACTGGCCCCTTGTCCAAAATAATTGATCAACAGACAGGATTTTACAAAAATCCAGGAGATACGAATATTGCCACGGCCACAATGACCAAGGTCGCTGTACAATGCCTCGGCACCGGTGGTACATAAGAACACAGCACCCAACATCCAGAAACCTTCTGGATAAGTAACCAGGAAATTAATAGCATAATAAGGATTGAGCGCCTGAAAAATAGTAAGATCATCTGAAATATGAATGATACCCAATACTGCCAGCATAACAAACCAAACCGACATAATAGGACCAAACATTCTACCAATACTGGCAGTGCCAAACTGCTGTGTAAAGAAAAATGCGCTAATAATTCCCAATACGATATAAACAATAGAATCCTGGCTCAGATCACGAAATTTTGGAAGTTCTTTTAAACCTTCAATGGCCGAGGTAATAGAAATGGGAGGCGTTATGATTCCATCAGATAACAATGCGGCGCCGCCGATCATGGCAGGTATTACCAGCCACTTTCTTCGCCGCCTTACCAACGCAAATAACGCAAAAATACCACCTTCACCCCTGTTGTCGGCCCGTAGTACCAGAATTACGTATTTGATCGTGGTTAAAAGTGTGATCGTCCAGATAATCAATGACAGCGTTCCTAAAATCAACGATTCATTAATCACCCGATCCTTAATAATGGAATTGAAAACGTATAGTGGTGATGTTCCAATGTCTCCGTATATGATACCCAATGCTACTAGTAAACCTGCGGCTGATACCTTATTAACCTTATTTAACACTACGTTTTTATTTTAGTAAGAAAACTATTTGAACATAAACTTCTGCGGGCAGGCGTCATTGAAAACACAAATGTAAATGGAATTGATATATAAAACGGTAAATGCCCTTAAATATCGGAGCTGTGCAGGCTATGAGATAAAATTTCTACAATGCCCTTTACAAAAATGCCTGTTGTAACATTAAAAACTAGTGTTATGTTAACCTTATTCTAACTTGTTGCAAATAAGGTTGTCAACCTTGCTCACGATTTTCGTAACTCTCTTAGTGCTAAGATTGGCAACCTTTTATCCGCACATCAATGCTTAACATCACACGAGTTGAAATAACTAGGATGGCTTTTGAAACCAGGATATTCAAAATAAAAAGAAGGTACTGCAATTGGGATGATCCTGTTTTAAAAAACATTGGGTTGAAATAAATGTATTCAAATTCTTATAGAATTAGGTTTCGCAAAGAAAAGGAGTGGATACAATGCCGAGAATGCATCTGATTAAAGAAAATCAGAAAAATTGGCAAGCGTAAAGTTGATTTAAAATAACAGTTGACTCATTGGATAAAATTTAAGCAGGTATTTTTGGTAACTTTGAAGCCGGTTCAATTGCCGGGCGAAAGCTATTTTAAACTCTTCACCTGATCCTTCTCAAAAACCTGCGAATTCATTTTATAAATTTATAATTATGCGCAAACTATTTATTTTTTCCGGGCTTATATTCATGCTTTCCTGTAATGACAATACACCTGATCGTGTAGTAGAAACAACGGACACCACGTTTATTGCAATGGATAGCGGAGCTTATACCATTGAAGAGCCCATCACATTTAAGAACCTGATATGGGTGCCGGTTTACGATTCTACCAAGGGCGATTATTCATTGAAGCAGCAACGAAAGGTAAGTGCGGATACATTGTCGGCTGAAAAATTGATTACGGAAATCAATGCTTCATGGGATGGCATTAAAATGGAATTTAAGAAAATTTCACACGATACTATATTTGTAGCAATACCAAAGAGTGAAGTGCTGACCCAACAAATGGGTAGTAGCGGTGCTAACAGTTATTTGTTTTCCAGCACTTTTATTTTAACCGAATTGCCAAAAATGAAATTTGTTAACTACAACTTTAGGGAAGGTGACCATCTAGCTCCCGGAACTTTTAAGCGGGCTGATTTTAAAAAATAAGGGGTTTAAATAATTTCTATTACAGCTAAACAATGATTCGAAATGAGATAGGCTCATTGCGACGGAATACGTTGGCTGCGTAGCGGTATCATAAGATCTGTGTCTCCCTTTTATACAATGTATCTTCATTAATTGCTACAGCGCAATTGCCAAAAATAAAATCCCGTTTAACCTTGTAACAGGTACCCATCATCATTAAAACCACCTGTAAACACAAGCCCCCCACTTTTCAGCGAGGGGCCACAAACAAACTATACATAAAAAAAGTGCTGACTTTCAGCCCACTTTAACACAAAAAACGCTTACGCATCAATCTGGCTTTTTACCATCCAAAAAGGTATTGATGGTACCTATTTCAGCCTTATTATTTTCACCCGACTTTACGGTGTAGTTGCTGTAGAAACTTTCTACATCTGCAATGGAATTGTGTAATTCCATATTGCGGCGAAGGTAAGCAGGCACCGTTTCAAACTCATTATTCGGATCGGCTGCGTTAATATTGAATGACAAATTACGCAGTTTTGCAATTCGATCCATAGCCCGGCGCCGTAATTCCTCGGTTTCGTCAGGCATCGCCTGCTCCTCAACCCTGGACATCATGATTGGCTGAGTTTGTTGTACAATAGGCTTCTCCTCCGCCGCTTGATGGGAATCTTTAACCACCATGCGCATTTCGAATGCCGGCTCGTCTTCCTGCATTTTAGTTTGCGCAGAGGTTAGTTCTTCCACAGTGTTGGATTTTGTTGTCGGCTTTTGCTCCTCTACATATATATTCGAGGGCTTTGCCAAATAACCACCTGTAGACGAAACAGGCGTGCTAGCATCTTTATAATGAACAGTCAATGCGGTTATGCTATTTTTTTCAACAGGTGTTTTTTCAACAGGTGGTGGAGTAGTTGGAATATCAAACTCTATTACAGGCGTTTGATCTGCGGCTGAAGATATTTCAAAAAACACAGGTGCCTCCTCTAATTTTTCCACAGTATTATTACGAGGTAAATCTACTTTCTGTTCGGATGGTTGCTGCTCGGTTAATGTGGGCATCATCAGCTCAGCAACTTCTTTTTCAGGCTCCTGTATCACCGGTGCAGCAATGATTGCAGGTTCTTCAACCGGCTCAAATTGAAAGCTTGGCTGGTGCAATGATTTTTTGTCGTCCTTTACCGGCATATCCAGTGTCATCACTATTTTGTCATGCTTCTTTTCTTCTTTGGGCATATTGATCGTTTTTGCAAACGGATCTTTGTGCTCAAAACCAGTGGCGATTAAGGTAATGCCAATTCCTGCACCCAGCGTGTTATCGTAACCCAATCCTAAAATTACATCACTATCATCTCCAGCCTTGCTGATCAGGTAATTTTGAATGATCTCTACTTCATCCATGGTAAATTCATGTTCACCAGCGGATGAGTTGATATTGATCAAAATCCATCTTGCACCACGGATTTCACTATCATTCAACAAAGGCGAATTCAATGCATTCTCAATGGCCATCTGTGCCCTGTTTTCTCCTTCTGCAGTTGCACTACCCAATATAGCCACACCTCCATTTCTCATTACGGTGCATACATCCGCAAAATCCACATTGATCTGGCCGGTACTATTGATTACATCGGTAATACATTTGGCAGCCGTTGCCAACACATTGTCTGCCTTTTCAAAAGCTTCCTTCATTTTTAAGTTGCCAAACTGGTGGCGCAATTTATCATTGCTGATTACCAGTAAAGTATCCACATGATCTTTCATCAGGCGAATACCTTCTTCAGCCTGGGCCAGTCTTTTCTTTCCTTCATAAGCAAAAGGAGTGGTTACAATCCCGACTGTAAGTATGCCGAGATCCTTACAAATTTTTGCCAGGATAGGCGCACCACCGGTGCCGGTTCCACCACCCATACCTGCAGTTATAAAGGCCATCTTGGTATTTACTTCCAGTATCCGTTTTATTTCTTCCAGGCTCTCTTCCGTTGCCTGGCGACCAATTGCCGGATTTGCACCAGCACCCAGCCCTTGCGTAAGGTGTGGCCCTAACTGAATTTTGTTAGGTACTTTACTTTGTGCAATTGCCTGCGCATCTGTGTTGCAGATGATGAAGTTTACGCCTTCAATGTTTTGCGAAAACATGTGGTTTACCGCATTACTTCCGCCTCCACCCACACCAATTACCTTGATGATGGACGATTGTTCCTTTGGCAAATCAAAATGTATCATAATTAGTTTTATTTGACCATTTAAACTTTACCAGTCTACAGCAAAGTTGAAACAGCTTTTAAAGTTTTTGCACCCTGATCTTTCCAGCGAGTAAGGCAGAAAATCAGTTGCAAGTTTTTAATGGGTTAAATAGCGTTGAAATATTTTCTAAAAAAGACTCTGTTTCAACCACTACATTTTATACGAACGAAAACAAAAAAGAAATTAAAATCAAAGCGTCTCCAAAGTCCGCCTTGGGGGGATTTAGGGGGCTTTCTTCTACAACTTACCGTCTTCTTCTTCTTTAAACAAATCAATCAAACCAATTTTGAATGAATCCATAAATCCTTTCAATGATTTGCGTTCCTTCCTATTTTTCGTTGTCACAATTTCCTCTACTTCCTCCTCTTCCGGTATGTCCAACACTTCTTCTACGGCTGGTTGTTGCAAAGCAACCGGCACAACTATCTTGCGCCAGGTTTCTTCAAACGCCTGCTTGTTTTTATTTTCATAATCGTTGTAGCCTTTCAATATCAAACCAATACAGGTACTGTACATGGGCTTAGCCAGCTCTTCAATATGTCCACCGGCAAGGTGCTCGTTCGGAAAACCGATTCTTGCATTCAATCCGGTTACATATTCTGTTAACTGAATCAGGTGTTTTAATTGCGACCCACCCCCGGTTAATATGATTCCTCCATTTAACAAACGTGTATCTAAACCCACCTGCTTTAAATGATAGGTAACAAAATCCATGATCTCACTCATGCGGGCCTGTATAATGCCAGCCAGATTTTTAACACTGATTTCTTTTGGCTGCATGCCCCGTAAACCCGGAATGGTAATGAAGGCATTTGCCTTGGCTTCATCACTCAGGGCACTTCCAAATTGAACCTTCATTTGCTCAGCCTGTGTTTTTAAAACACCTAAACCGTTCTTGATATCGTTGGTGATATTTTCGCCACCAAAAGGAATTACCGCAGTATGCTTTAATATGCCTTCGTAAAACACGGCCAGATCGGTAGTGCCACCTCCAATATCTACAATGGCTACGCCTGCTTCCAGGTCCTGGTCGCACATTACTGCAGCGGCAGAGGCCAACGGTTGCAACACCAAATCCCTTGTAGTTAAACCCGCTTTTTCAACACTTCGGTTAATGTTGCGAATAGCATTTTTATCGCCGGTGATGATGTGAAAATTTGCACCCACTTTTACCCCGCTGTAACCAATTGGATTAGATATATTTTGAAAATTATCCACGGTAAATTCCTGTGGAATTACATCAATGATTTGATCGCCTGCAGGAATATAAGTTCTATATTGATCCGCAATTAAGCGATCTACTTCTTCCTGCCGAATTTCTTCTTCCGTTGTTTGACGGACGATATCGCCCCGGGTTTGCAAACTTTTAATGTGTTGCCCTGCGATGCCAACGTACACTTCTTCAATTGCCAGATTCGGATTTGAATCATAACAATTCTTCAATGCCATTTCAATTGCCTTGATGGTTTGGTCGATATTTAAAACCATTCCATGCTGTACACCATTGCTGTTGGCCCGGCCAAAGCCGAGTATCTCCAACTTGCCATATTCATTTTTGCGCCCGGCAATGGCAGCAATTTTTGTAGTTCCGATATCCAGCCCAACAATAACGGGATTGGTATTAACCGTTCCATTATCTGTTGTTGTGTTTTGATCCTGTGTCATAATTGTATGTTTGTGTGTGTGTGTCATTCTAAAAATATGCTTCAATACCCTACGCATTTATTCTTCTCGTGTCACCTGTATAAAATCCCAGCTCATCGGCGTATTTCTTATTTCCCACCAGGGGCCTCAATATTCATTTGCCGGCTTTACTGTTCCCGGCTTTTTTGGCAATGGCCTTGGCATTATCATTTTTGGTTGCTTTGATTCAACCGGTTTTGGTTTTAAGACTGGTTTTACAATCGTGGTGACTGGCTTAGCAACCACTGGCTTTTTTATCACCTCTTTAGTTTTAGCAGGTACCAATGTTACCGGATTATTTTCTAAAATAGATGTTTCATTGTTAGTTACTGGTTTTGCATTGGATCCCGCAGCAGGTTCAACCATTGCTGGTAGCGGATTACCAATTGTACTGTTATCATCCCTTTCCATTGATTGCTGGATGATATTTTTATTGGTGCTGTTATGCTCATTATCCTGCACGATGATTTGCAATGAATCACTTGCCATTCTTTCTGCATTTTCTGCAATCACTTTTATCAACTGTAGTGTACGGAGCGAATCTGCTTGCACCTCTTCTATTCCCTTTCGTTTAGCAACCACCTGGTTGAGGTACTGTACATTTATTTCACTGTATTTATTCCAACCGGCCTTTACAATTACCTGTTTATAGAACAACCTAATTTTGTCCAGTTTTTCTACTGCATTTTTTGCACTACCAAATACAATAATGCTATTGCCAAATTTGGGCACCATTTCAAATGTGCGTTGCGGCGTGATATCTACCTGGTCGATCATCGCCATGTTAAACGGGTCATTCTGCAACGCCATGCTAATGGCTAAAATGTCTTTCAGCAAATTGCTATCGGCTTTCAACAACACTTTTTTATCCGTAGGAAAATTGGTAAATACGGGTAACCTTGCAGAAAACTTTTCACTCAGCGGCAGCATTGCCAAAGCGCTATCAATATAAAATGTAGTACCGGTGGATGTAAATACTCTTGCCATCGGCTCTCTCTCCAATACATTTACCTGCAGCCTCTCATTATTATCAAAGAACAATTGTGCAGTTTTTACCCAAATATTTTGTTGTAGTGCCTGCTCCATTTCCTGCAGATCAAAAGAGCCCACTGTTTTTTCCTTTGGCTGGCCGCCGTTTATGGAAATGATGGTTTCCATGATATCATTCTTATCAACAAAAAAGTTATTGCTTACCCCTTTTATATTGATGTCAACACCCGCACATTTATTCGCATCCTTTTTTTGAATGGCAGCAACCAATAGCACAATTGTGCAAGCACCAATGGCAGACCAAAGTGCAAACAGCAACATATTTTTTATGATTGTTTTTTTTACCATATTGATTGGTTGTGAATGGTCAATTGTGAATGGTGAATGGTGAATTGTGAATGGTGAATGGTGAATGGTGAATGGTGAATAAAGCAACTCATTATTCATTACTCATTTTTCATTTTTCATTACTCATTACTCATCTCTCATTACTCATCTCTCATTACTCATCTCTCATTACTCATCTCTCATTATTCATTACTCATTTCTCATCACTCATTTTTCATTTCTCATTTTTCATTTCTCATTTTTCATCTCTCATTTTTCATCTCTCATTACTCATCTCTCATTACTCATCTCTCATTACTCATCTCTCATTACTCATCTCTCATTACTCAACTCTCATTACTCATCTCTCATTCCCCCCTCCAAAATCTCCCTAATCGGCTGCACCAATGTATCGATGTCGCCGGCACCGGCTGTAATCAACACCATGCCTTCAAAACCTTCCTCCACATGTGCGGCTTTTTCCAATTTCAAATGCAACAACACTTCTTCTTTACTCATTATTATTTTATCCTCACTGTGCATTCGATCCAAAATCATTCCGCTGCTTACACCTTCCATAGGCAATTCTCTGGCGGGATAAACAGGCAATAGAATGATATCGTCCGCAAGGTCCAATACTTCTGCAAAGCCGTCTGCCAAATCCCTGGTTCTGCTAAACAAATGCGGTTGAAAAATCACATTGCATTTCTTATTGGGAAACATCGCTTTTGCCCCACTGATCAATGCCCTTAGCTCCTCCGGGTGATGCGCATAGTCATCGATGTACACCTGCTTATCGTCTTTCAATATATATTCAAACCTTCTTTTTACTCCCTTAAATGCTGCAACCGCTTCAATTATTTTTACATCTTCAATGCCGGTATAATGGGCTACTGCAATGGCCGCAATCATGTTTTCAATATTGTGCTTTCCACCCATATTCAACACCACATCCTTCAACATCCAATTTCCGGCGATGGGATGATTTTGTATAACATCAAACCTGTAACTACCGTTGAGCGCTTTAATATTGGATGCAAATACATTGGCGTTGGTATCATTCAAATGGTAGGTCAGGTGTTTATCTGCGCCCAACGATTCGCTTCGTTTCAGTCCGAATTTGCTGATCAAAAGTCCTTCAGGCTTTAATCTTTTTGAAAAATCAATAAATGCCTGCTCCATATTTTCGGCAGTGCCATAAATATCCAGGTGATCGGGATCCATGGAACTGATGATGGCAACATCAGGACTCAATTTCAAAAAGCTTCTATCGTATTCATCCGCTTCCACTACACATACATTATTAGGACTACTCCAGAAATTGGTATTGTAGTTTACAGCAATACCGCCGAGGAATGCATTGCAGCCAAATTCGCTGTGGCGAAGGATATGCCCCACCATTGTGCTGGTAGTGGTTTTACCATGTGTGCCTGCTATACAAATATTAAATGAATCGTTGGTGATAGCGCCCAACACATCACTTCTCTTTACTACTGTATAATTATTCTGCAGAAAATAATTATACTCCTGATGGTCGTTTGGAACTGCCGGTGTATAAATAACTATCTGTGCATTTCTATCAACCAGCTCAATATTATCTTCATAATGAATATTGATTCCTTCGGCTGTTAACAGCTTTGTTAAACCAGTTTCCGTTTTATCATAGCCACTAACCACAACACCCAACCATTTAAAATATCGTGCCAGTGCGCTCATACCAATTCCCCCGATACCCAAAAAGTAAACAGCCGGCACTTCCCCTTCAGCTACCTTGCGGGAAGTATTTAAAGCGGATAATATGTTGTTGTATGCGTTCATTTGGTGAATGGTGAATTGGCAACTGGAAATGATCAATTGACAATAGTGAAAATTGCTATTGGTATCCTTTTTTACTGCTTATTTAATTTTTATTTATTTTTTAACTAATCGACTTTAGAATTTCTTTTGCCACAATTTCATCAGCATTCGTAATGGCCAGTTTGCTGATGTTTTCTATCAATCTTTCCTGCAGCACTGCATCTTTCGATAAACTGATTACCAACGGAACCAGCTCATTCAACGCATCGCTGTCCTTTATCATCTTTGCTGCATTTTTACTTACCAATTTTTGTGCATTTACCGCTTGGTGATCTTCCGCCGCAAATGGAAATGGTACAAATACAGCCGGCTTTTTCATCACACACAATTCAGCTACCGACATTGCACCGCTTCTGCTAATAACGATATCAGCCGCTGCGTATGCATATTCCATTTGTGTTATAAAATCATTTACCCAAACATTTTTTTTGCCCTCCGCCACTAGTTTCCCTTTTTCTCCAAATGGCTTTCCTGTTTGCCAAATTAGCTGCAAATCATTTTTTTCAAACTCATCAATACCTGCTGCCAGCGCCTCATTGATACTTTTTGCACCAAGGCTTCCACCAATGGCAAGAATGGTTTTCTTGTAAGGCTCTAGTCCAAAAAAACGAATGGCATCTTCCTTTGAAATGGTACTTTGTGAAATACTTTCCCTAACAGGATTACCTGAAATAATAATTTTATCCGCAGGAAAAAACTTCTCCATTCCATCGATGGCTACAAATATTTTGGTGGCCTTTTTACCTAGCAGCATATTTGATTTACCTGCAAAAGAATTAGACTCGTGAACGAAAGTTTTTATGCCCTTTGCCTGTGCATACCGCAGCACCGGAAAACTTGAATAACCTCCAACACCAATTACGGCCGTCGGCTTAAATAACTGAATGATTTGCCTTACCTGAATAAAACTTTTTACGAGTTTAAATGGTAAGCCAATATTTTTAATCAAAGAACTTCTGTTAAATCCTGCTATATCTAAACCTTCAATTCGGTAACCCGCTAATGGCACTTTTTCCATCTCCATTTTCCCTTTGGCTCCCACAAATAAAACTTCTGTTTGAGGTTGCATTTTTACAATGGCATTTGCAATAGCTATTGCAGGAAAAATATGACCTCCGGTGCCGCCTCCAGCAATGATGATACGAGGTCTTGCCGCCGCTTCACCAGATTTAGCATTTAGCTTGTCAATATTTTTACTTTCTTCATTCATGCCCCTATTCCCGGAAAGGGAAACTTAATTCTTTTATTTATTTATTTACTTGCTTCATTTATCTATTCGCTTCAAATCAGTAACACTTTCTAATGCATTTTATAATGCACCTTTTTTGTTGTAAATCACGCCTTAAGTTCCTGCTTCAGGATTCAAGGGCTTCTCCTGTTGCTCAACATTTCTTGCAACACTTAAAATAATACCGATGGATAAACAAGTAAAGAGGAAGCTACTTCCACCCATACTTACCAGCGGCAACGTTACCCCTGTATTTGGAAACACGTTTACATTTACGCCCATATTTGCAATGGCTTGTATTACCAATGTAAAGCTGAGCGCTAATGCAAGAAACGCACCAAAAGCAAAAGGACATTTTCGGTACAATCTTATACATCGATATAGAAACAGCAAATAGATAAATACAATAAATGCACCACCCAGCAGTCCATATTCTTCCAGGATAATTGCAAAAATAAAATCGCTGTAAGAGTGCGGTAAAAAGTTTCTTGCATTACTATTGCCCGGCCCCCTGCCAAACCAGCCGCCACTTGCAATGGCAATTTTTGCCTGGTTAATCTGGTACGATTTTTCATTGCCATCCCCCTTGGAACTGTACACAAAAGTTTGTATCCTGCTGATCCAGGTAGGCACACGACCACTTGAAAACAATGCTGGCAAATCTTTCGATTTACCTTCCTCTTTATCGTAGTATTTTACAGCTACCAGAAACAAAATCATAATGGGAATCATTGCGATTGCGATGGTTGCCAAAATATGTTTGGTGTTTACACGCCCGATGAACATCAGCATAAAACTAGTGCCGGCCACCAATATTGCCGTGGATAAATTAGCAGGTGCAATGAGCAGACAAATAATTGCCACTGGCGTGATGATGGGTAAAAATCCTTTTTTAAAATCTTTGATTACTTGCTGCTTTTTACTCAACTGCCTGCTCAAATACATGAACAGTGCCAGCTTCGCTAAATCAGACGTTTGAAAAGTCATATTAATAACCGGTAGTTTAATCCAGCGGCTGCCTTCATTCAGCGTAGCTCCAAAAAAATAGGTGTAGATCAATAAAGGAATAGATATCAAAAACAAGATAAGCGCTACCCTGGAATAGATCGTATAATTAACCCTGTGTGCAAAGTAGATAATAATGACGCCTAAAATGATAAAGGTAAATTGCTTGAACAGGTAACTCTCGGTACTCTTGCTGTATTTGTAGGCGAGTGAACCGGTGCTGCTGTAAACTACCAGCAGACTAATCAATGTCAATATGATCACGATGGCCCAGATAACACGGTCGCCCCTGGTTTTACTAACCAGGCTTCCTCCCATACCACCGGCCCCCATAAACGAGGTATTGAATGTAGCTTCATCAGATTCGCTGGTGCCAAATAATTGTTTCAATATCGATTTAATATCTGCCATTTTTTCCCCTGCCTTTAAAGGAGTGTATAAAATTTACCGGTTAACTTTTACAGGTTGTATCTTTTAAAATATTTATTGCAAAATGAATTACACTTACTACCCTACAGATCTTTAACGGCTGCCTTAAACTGGTTTCCCCTGTCTTCGTAATTCTTAAACAAATCAAAACTTGCGCAGGCCGGACTCAACAAAACAATGTCGCCTTTTTCTGCAATGCGAAATGCTGCCTGCACTGCTTCTGCTGCGCTGGCAGTATCTATAATCAGGGAAACAACATCCCCAAGCGATTCATGAATCTTGGTGTTATCTTTACCCAGGCATACAATGGCTTTCACTTTCTCTTTCGCCATATCATTTAGTATCGCATAATTGTTACCCTTATCTACACCGCCTAAAATTAAGATGGTAGCTTTTTCCATGCTTTCCAAAGCAAACCAGGTACTGTTAACATTGGTCGCCTTGCTGTCATTTATAAATTGTACGCCCCTGATGGTAGCAACTGGTTCCATCCTGTGTTCCAGGCTTTCAAAAGTTTGAAGCGACTCCCTGATGACTGGTTTTTTTATATCCACTGCTGTTGATGCAAGACTTGCTGCCATGCTGTTGTATTGATTGTGTTTTCCTTTTAGTGCAAAATCTTCGATGCTCATCTGCATATCTTCACCTTTCCATTTAAGGTGCATTTGGGCGTTTGTCAGGTACGCACCCTGTGGTAATTCTTTACTCATGGTTATCGGGTATAAGGTTGATTTAATGGAATAGTTATTAATATGTTTGTTTGTTTCTTCGTCGTCTAAATTGTAAATGAATACATCGCCTTCCTGTTGATTCTCCACAATGCGAAACTTGCTGCCAACATAGTTTTGCATTTTATAATCGTACCGGTCCAGGTGATCGGGTGTAATGTTGGTTAGTACTGCTACATCAGGGCGAAACGTTTTGATATCATCTAACTGAAATGAACTAATTTCGATGATATACAAAGGTTTTGGATCAACCGCCACCTGTCTTGCAAATGAATAACCAATATTCCCGACCATCGCACATTCCCTTCCGGCATTTTTACAAATATGCCAGATTAAGGAAGTGGTAGTTGTTTTACCATTGCTACCTGTGATGGCAATAATTTTACTATCGCCCTTGTGCCTGTAGGCCAGCTCTATTTCACTGATAACCGGAATACCTTTTGCCCTGATTATTTTTACCAGTTCATTTTTTTCGGGAATACCGGGGCTCTTCATCACTTCATCTGCATTCAATATTTTTTCTACCGTGTGCTGTGATTCTTCAAAATCAATCTGCCCTTGTATCAGTTCATTTTTATAGACTTCCTTTATCGAACTTCCATCACTTACGAACACATCATACCCCTGCTGCTTAGCCAGCAGAGCGGCACCCACTCCACTTTCGCCTGAACCCAATATGACGATTCGTTTCTTCATTTACTAATACCTGGTTTACTACACAAGGCAGTAATCAAAATTTGTTTTAAAACAGTATAGTATTTAACCAGCCATTCTTTAAATGATGGCTGGCTGTGTTACTACACAGAATAAAAATGGTTTTTCAACAGCATAGAACTTAACAGGTCATTCTTTTCAATGAGGGCTGTCTGTATTGCTACACACAATAAAAATGGTTTTTCAACAGCATAGAACTTAACAGGTCATTCTT
>Ga0105044_10006411_pt1 | contig 16185 bp, 14 predicted proteins | sample MAT01_FD_78092 | JGI IMG/M metagenome (GOLD analysis project Ga0105044, IMG submission 78092) | Freshwater microbial communities from Lake Fryxell liftoff mats and glacier meltwater in Antarctica - MAT-01 | ecosystem: Environmental > Aquatic > Freshwater > Ice > Liftoff microbial mat | place... | reverse complement strand
TTGCGTTCGGCCGGACCATCCGCGAAGTAGCGCGGGGCCACGTGCGCCAGCGGTACCGACGGCGTGACGTGCCGATACGACAGGTCGTTCAGACGGAGATTGTCGGCCTGGCTGACGCGTTGACCCGGCCCGCGGCCGCGGCGCGACATCGCCTCGAGAACGCGGGTGGCCGCGTTGCCGGCGGCTACTTTGAGAAAATGGCGCAATCGATGGGCATTCGTCGTCATGACGAAACCGCTCCGAAGCATGTTGCCGGTCAGAGGAAGGCTATCATCCGGAGGGAACGGTCAAGAGCCTGTCGAGAGTAACCAGTAGTACAAACGCCCTGCAGTTCAAGGAAATCGAGACTCGATTGTCCGAAAACCGCACATCCCGGGCCGAAGTGGCTGAATTGCGATGAGTTCTTGACAGGGTAGGCGTCCCATTGCTAGGTTGAGTCAAACTGGGAACGCGGCGCAGGAACGATCGGAACATGCCTCTCTCGCTCGATCAATATGCGTCGTATCTCGACACGCGCGATTTGCCGTGGCCGGTGGCCCCGGATGCGGATCCACCGCGTGCGAAGCCACACGCCAAGCCGGTGTCGGGTGTGCGTGCCGTGCTGTGGACGGTCTATGGGACGCTTCTGCGCATCAGCGAAGGCGACCTGAAGTTCGAGGTCGCGAACGACTACATCATGGAGGTCGCGCTCGAAAAAACCATCCATGAATTCAAGATGTGGAACTCGATGAGCCGCAAGCCGGGCCAGCCATCGGCCTACATGCGCGAGATCTACCAGAAGGGTTTGGCCGAACTGCGCCTCGCCCCTTCTGGTGGAGAGAAATATCCGGAGATCCTGACCGAACGCATCTGGGAAAATATCATCAAGAAGCTGTTCCAGAAGGACTACAAGTTCGATGCGACAATGTACGGCGGGTTGAACGAGTTCAGCCGCAAGGTGGCCTACTTCTTCCACGCCAGCCTGCAAGGGACCGCGTGCTATGAAGGTGCGGCCGCGGCGATGAGCCAGATCGCGGCGGCGGGGCTTGCCCAGGGACTGCTGGCTGACGGGCAATGCTTCACCACTGTACAACTTTCGCGCGGTTTGAAGCAGCAGGATGCCAATGCCGAATTGGATAAACTGATTCCGGCCGGGTCACGCTGGCTGTCATTCGATAAGAAAGCACGGAAGCCGTCCGACTCGCTGATGCGAACCGCCTTGCGAAAACTGGAAGACGACGGTATCACAGCCGACGAGATTTTGCACGTCGGCTCGAGCCTGACGCGCGACATTGCCCCCGCACGCAAGCTGGGGATGAAGACGGCCCTGTTTGCCGGCGATCGCCAATCGCTGGCTGCCACGGCCGAGCAGTTGAAGGACCCGCTGTTACGACCCGACGTGATGCTCACGGAACTGGACCAGATTGCACACGTCATCGGCTGAGGGAAATGCCGTATGCCGCCGAGTACGATTCTTGACCCGACCACCCTGGATCTGACCACGGTCGTTGCGGACGTAAACGCGATCGAGGCCGTTAATCCCCATCGTCATGGCATGCGCATGCTCGATGCGATTGTCTTCGTCGATCGCGAGCAGCACCTTATTGCCGGCTACCGCGACTGCCGCGACGATGAGTTCTGGGTGAAGGGCCACATGCCTGGATTCCCGATCTTCCCCGGCGTGCTGATGTGCGAAGCCGCCGCGCAGATGGCCAGCTACTACTTCATCACCCACGGCTTCAACCTGCCCAACTACCTGGGCCTGGGTGGTATTGAGGAAGCGCGATTCCGCGCCCCCGTCTATCCCGGCGATCGGCTTGTTCTCATCGGCAAAGGCCAGAAGGTCGACCGCCGCAAGACGGTCTTCGATATTCAGGGCTTCGTGGGTGCCACGATGGCGTTCCACCTGGTCATCATCGGCATGCCGATCCATGGCCCGGCACCCAAGTTGCATTCCGCCCCGGCCGAGGCGATTGTGGTTTGAGTCGAAGCCACTGACAGTTGTGGAGGACGTGACTTGCGTACTCCACGCTTGTCGGACATCCCGTCCCTGCCCATCGGAAACGATCTCCATTGCGAGCGCGACAGAGATTCAATGTCGACGAACTGGCCCCCTGGCTGCTGCCCGCCGTGCCGGAAGGGTCCACTCTGCCGGCGACCGACTGGCGCGCGATGTTCTCCAACGATCACCCGGTCGAGATTGAAGTCGGCTTCGGCAAAGGGATGCACCTGCTGCACGCGGGCACGACCCGGCCCGAGGTGAACTTCTTCGGCATCGAAATCGACCGCAAGTGCCAACTCTACACCGCCGCCCGGCTTGCGGCCCGGGAACTGCCCAACGTCAAAGTGACCTGTGCCGACGCGTTCGTCGTGCTGCGCGATCAGGTCCCCGCCGGGTCGGTCGCCGCCATGCACGTCTATTTCCCCGACCCGTGGTGGAAACGCCGGCATCGCAAGCGCCGGGTGTTCTCGGCCGAGTTCGTCGAGCAGGTGGCGCGCGTGCTGATGCCGGCCGGCGAGTTCCACATCGCGACCGATGTGGAAGAATACTTCGGTGTGATGCAGAAGCTGATGGCAACCGCACCGGCGTTCGCGCCGATTCCGCCGCGACCGGCCACCGAAGGCGCCCACGACATGGACTACATGACCAACTTCGAACGCAAGGCCCGCCGCAAGGGGATGCCGGTTTATCGCACGGCCTATCGTCGGGCGTGACCGCCGTTTACACCTTCGCCAGGATCTGTGCAAACAGCTTCTTCAACTTCACCACCTTCGGCCCCACGACGGCCTGGCAGTACCCCTGCTCCGGATGGTTTTGGAAGTAGTGCTGGTGATACTCCTCCGCCTTGTAGAAGGTCGGGACGGCAGTGAGTTCCGTCACGATCTTCAACGGTCGCTCGGCATCGGTCTTCAGTTCCTGAATCAGATTTTCAGCGATCCGCTTCTGTTCTTCCGTGTGATAGTAAATCACCGAGCGGTACTGCGTGCCGACGTCTGCTCCCTGACGATTCAGCGTCGTCGGATCGTGCGTTGAGAAAAAGACAACGAGCAGTTCATGGAAGCTGACCACGGCAGGATCGAAGGTGATCTTCACCACCTCCGCATGCCCGGTCGCCCCGCCGCACACCTGCTGGTAGCTGGGGTCCGGCACCTTGCCCCCGGCATAGCCGGACTCGACCGAATGTACGCCCCGAATCAGTTCGAACACCGCTTCCACGCACCAGAAGCAGCCGCCGCCCAGCGTGGCGACTTCGGGAGTTGTTGTTGCCGACATGGGAATCCTCCAAGAGTGTATACGATGTATGTTAGCCACGATTCGACGGCTTTGCGAAGGGCGGCGCGTTTCGCGTGGCACCGCGCTCCGCTCCGGTAACCCCATGCATCGCGGCTACAGCTCGTCAGGATGGGAAAGCCGCTGGTGACGGCAACCGTCGTAGTGTACACGTCCACGTGTGCACTGATTCGCTGAGCGCGAAATCGAACGTGCGGACGCTAAACCCTTCGTGGCATACGCGTCTCGCGTGTGCGTGAAACGCGGCGATGCTGCGTGCACGCGAGACGCGTGCACCACGATACTCGTTCGGAATGCGCTTATGCGTGTTGCCCGAATCGCACACGTGGACGTGTACGCTACGATGGTCGCAGCCGCACGGCTTTTGCATCCTGAAAGTCACTAACCGATCTTCGCCAACTCACGCAGGTCGAGATTCCCACCGCTCAGTATGGCGACGACTTTCTTGCCCGCGAGCCGATCGCGCATCGTGATCGCCGCGGCCAGCGTGGCGGCCCCGGCTCCCTCGGCCAGGTTGTGCGTCTGCTTCAGCAATATGCCGATCGACTCACGCAGCTGGCTATCGCTGACCAACACCATCTCATGCACATGCCGGCGGATCAACTGAATCGTCAGCGATGCGGGGCGGCGCGTGGCCATCCCTTCCGCGAACGTGTTGATCTCCGGCGTTTCCACATCGGTGCCTGTCTGCCACGAACGCGTGATTGCCGGTGCTCCTTCAGCCTGCACGCCGACAATGCGCGTACCGGGCGAACGCTCGGCCATCACCAGCGACGTACCGCAGATACCGCTGCCCAGGCCGACCGGCACCAGCACCATGTCCGGATCGGGCAGGTCTTCCAGGATTTCAAGTGCCGCAGTGCCGACGCCGGCGATCAAGTCCGGTTCGTTGGCGGAATGCACGTAGCGGTAGCCTTCCTGCCGATGCAGAAGTTCGCATTGGTCCATCGCCTCGTCGAAGTCTCGACCATGTTCGACAATCTCGGCCCCCAATGCACGCATGGCAGCCAGTTTGTCCGGATTGGCCGTGCGCGGCACGACGAGGATGCAGCGCCCGCCGAACAGCCGTGAGGCGTACGCCAGCGACTGCCCGTGGTTGCCTGTCGTGCAGCCGAGGATGCCGTGCTTCCGTTGGGCGTCGGTCAGCTTGCTGACCAGATGCATGCCGCCCCTCACTTTGAAGGCGGTCGTCGGCAGATGATTCTCATGCTTCAGGAAAAATCGGCAGTCGAGCAGCTGCGAAAGGCTGGGCCACTCGATGAGGGGCGTAGGCCGAAGGTACCGATGCACGACCGGTTCGGCGGCAAGAACATCGGCATAGGTCGGCAAGATCATATGGTCCCGGCCCCGTAAATGGGGTTGGGCGTACAGCGGCACGAGCGACGGTGTGTACTGCTTCAATCGACGTGGCCCGCCCCGAGACCCATTGTACGCATCTCATTCGCTAGTGGTGATTCTCACGAAAAGCAGCGAGTCTCCCCTGAGGTGGCAGGAGGGTGAGACAGGCTCAGGAATCGGAAAGGGTGAACTCGAAGGTGCTCTCGCCGGCCGGCTTGACTTCACCGCTCAGCCCGCTGAGTTGCGGGTTGCGGTAACGGGCCGGAACCGTGGGGTACGGCGCAGCGGCTGTAGGCATCAGCGTTCCCGCGTTCGGCTGCGGGGCGACAGCCACGCGGTACCAGCCGGAATGAACCGGGCCGTCGAACGCGAAGGTGCCGTCGGACTGCACTTCGCCCTTGATGAGCGGGCCGTTATTGCCGCGGTCTTCGTCGGGCACGAAGACGATCATGCCGCCGCTCATCGGCTCGCCGCGGTACCAGACGCGCCCGCCGACGATCTGCGACTCGACCGGCTTGCGGCCACAGCCCAGCGGCGCGATCAGCACCAGGCAGAACAGGATGGTCAAGCAGTTGCGCATGGACGGTTCCGTCATCGATATGACATGATTCATTTGATGGCATCGGCATGCGGGCCGGGGAACTTGAACGGTTCTGGCCAATTGCAGTCAGCCGCAAGGAACGGTAGGATACACTCTCCGCCGTCAACCGTGAGACTCCGCCATGTTTCGAGCTGTCTTCGTCATCACGCTGGCCGTCACGGCCGTTGCCCACGGCGACGACTACGCGGCTCACGTCAAACCCCTGCTGATGGCCCGCTGCATTGCCTGCCACGGAGCGCTGAAGCAGAAAGCCGGGCTGCGGCTCGACACACTGCAATTGCTGAAGAAGGGCGGCGATTCGGGTTCCCCCATCGTTGTCGGCAAGGGCAGGGACAGCCTGCTGATTCAGCACATCGAAGAACGCGATGGCCTGGAACGCATGCCGCCGGAAGGCGAAGGTGAAGCGCTCAAGCCGGCCGAGATCGCGATGCTGATCAAGTGGATCGATGCCGGCGCGGCGGGCCCGGCCGACGAGAAACCCGAAGCCGACCCACGCGAACATTGGGCATTCCGCGCCCCGGTACGGCCTGCCGTGGCGACGACCGGCAACCCGATCGACGCACTGCTGGAAGCCGAATGGAAGCGGGCCGGCGTGACACCGCAAGCACCGGCCGATCCACGTATCTTGCTGCGGCGCGTGCATCTCGACCTGGTGGGGCTGCCGCCGACTTCCCCGGAGATCGATGCGTTCGTTGCCGCGGCAGCGCGAGATCGGCAGAAGGCCGTGGAAGCAGTCGTTGACGAATTGCTTTCCCGCAAGCAGTACGGCGAACGCTGGGGCCGGCACTGGATGGATATCTGGCGATATTCGGACTGGTGGGGCCTGGGGGCCGAGGTTCGCAACAGCCAGAAGCACATGTGGCACTGGCGCGACTGGATCATCGAATCGCTGAACGCGGACAAGGGCTATGATCAGATGGTCCGCGAGATGATCGCGGGGGACGAGTTGTACCCGACCGATGCCGACAAGCTGCGCGGCGGCGGCTACCTGGCCCGGCAGTACTTCCGCTTCAACCGCAATACCTGGATGGAAGAGACGGTCGAACATACGTCGAAGGCATTCATGGGCATGACCTTCAACTGCTCGAAGTGCCATGACCACAAGTACGATCCGCTGTCGCAGAAGGAGTTCTACCAGTTCCGCGCCTTCTTCGAACCGTACCAGGTTCGCCTGGATATGGTGCCCGGACAGGCTGACTTCGACAAGGACGGCATCCCGCGCGGCTTTGACTGTCATCTCGATGCCCCAACTTATATCTTCACCCGCGGCGACGAAAAGCAGCCGCGCAAGGATCAGGCGATTTCAGCCGCGGCACCGGCAATCTTCGGCTTCGACATGCCGACCGTCAAACCGGTGAACCTGCCGCTCGACGCCCACATGCCCGGCCTGCGACCGACAGTGATCGACGCCCAGCGGCGACTGGCCGGGCAGCGAATCGAAGATGACGTGCAGGCACTGTCGGCCATGCTGATGAAGCTGTTCGACGGCACGGGCAAGCAGGCAACGATCGCCGTCGAGATCGAGTACGGCCTCAACGCGTTGACTCTCTCCATCGCGAAGCAGGCGACAACCGAGGCCGCGATTGCCGCCGACCGGGCACGCTTCACGATGGCAAAGGGTGATGCGACAATGCTGGCCCAGGCTGCCAGCAAAGCGGAACGCCGGGCGGCCGCACTTGCGGCCGATCTGGCGGCCACGAAGCTGAACCTGGATCTGCTGACTGCCGCACCCGACAAAAAAGAGGGCGTGCAGAAGAAGCTGACCGCCGCCCGCGACGCGGCAGCCAAGGCGCACAAGGACGCGGAGCCGGTCGGCGACAAGTACACATCATTGAAGGGGGCGCAGAAGACCTTCGAGTCGCCGACCGAGACAGAGGCCCAGCGCAGCGCGCCATTCCCCACAACCAGCACAGGTCGGCGAACGGCACTTGCATCGTGGCTGACCGATTCAAGGCATCCGCTGGTGGCACGCGTGGCGGCCAACCACATCTGGGCTCGGCACTTCGGCAAGCCGCTGGTCAGCACGGTGTTCGATTTCGGCCGCAAGGGTTCGCTGCCGACGCATCCGGAGGTGCTTGACTACCTGGCCGTCGAACTTCGCGACAATGGCTGGAGCATGAAGAAACTGCATCGGCTGATCTGCACCAGCAAAGCCTATCAGATGAGTTCTTCGGCGGCCGGCGCTGAAAGCAACGTGGCCCGCGATGCGGAGAACCGCTTCCTGTGGCGAATGCACCCGACACGTATGGAAGCCCAGGTGATCCGCGACAGCCTGCTGGCGCTTGCGGGAGAACTCGACCTGACGCCGGGCGGACCATCAATCCCCGCGGCGGACGAAACCTCCAAGCGGCGCAGCCTGTACTTCTTCCACTCGCACAACGAGCATCAGAAGTTCCTGCTGACGTTCGACGATGCCAACGTCCTCGAATGCTATCGCCGGGCGGAGAGCATCGTGCCGCAACAGGCACTGTCGCTGGAGAACAGCAAGCTGGCGATGGCCGCGGCCGAGGCAATTGCCCGAAAGCTGTCCGTGAACCGGGATGAAGCCGCGTTCACCCGCATCGCGTTTGAACTGCTGCTAGGCTCATTGCCATCCGCCGATGAGTCAAGCGCCTGTGCCGACGCGCTGAAGCAGTGGGCCGACGTCGCCGCCCGCGACCGCAAGCCCGATCCGGCCCTGCGTGCCCGCATCAACCTGGTGCTGGCACTGATCAACCATAACGACTTCATCACGATTCGATGACCCTTTCCATGAGCAAGCACCGCATTCTCGTCACCGGCTCGGCCGGCCGCCTGGGCCGGGCCACCGCGAAGGCCCTGCGCGAGCGGGGCCACTTCGTGCGCGGTTTCGACCTGCGCCCCAGCCCGCATGCGGACGAAAGCATCACCGGCAGCATCGCGGATTACGAGATGTTTCTGAAAGCCAACACCGGGATGGATGTGCTGATCCACCTGGCCGCCACACCGGACGACGACGACTTCCACAGCAGGCTGGTGCCGAACAACATCGTCGGCGTCTATAACGCACTGGAGAGTGCGAAAGCTTCCGGTGTGAAACGGGTGATGTTGGCCAGCAGCGGGCAGGTGGTCTGGTGGCAGCGGTTCACGGGGCCGTACCCGATCCGCGTTGACACGCCGCCGACACCGCGCGGCTGGTACGCATCAATGAAGTTGTTCTCGGAAGGGGCAGGCCGGGCTTTCGCGGAGGGGCATGGCCTGGGCGTACTGGCGGCGCGGCTGGGCTGGTGCCCGCGTGACCCGGCCCACGCTCAAGACTTGGCCGACACCGACTGGGGGCCGGACGCCTACCTGAGCCATCGCGACTGCGGGCGATTCTTCGTCTGTGCGGTGGAGTCGCCGGCCGCGTACACCTTCGCCGTGCTGTACGCCTACAGCAAACCCCTGAAGCAGGCGACTTTCGATATGGAGCCATCGCGCACACTGATCGGCTACGAGCCGCACGACATCTGGCCGGAAGGTGCCCTGGACGATTTCGCCTGAGGTTCGCTTCCGCCACGCGGTTCGTCAGGGCCCGCCCACTTGCCGGCCCAGGCCGGCGACAGCGACGGTCAGGGTCAGCCGCTCGTAACGCTCGCCTCGGGCTCGGGCGATGTCGACATAGTTGATTTGGACCTGGCCGCCTTCACGCAGCGAGATACGGTTCGGATCGTTCCCGCCGATGCTCAACCGGGTCGGGATCGATCCTTCGAAAACACCGGTCGCCTCGCCGGTCTCGGTGAGACTGAACGTCCGGGCGATGCCATCCGAATCGCGGACGGTGACGTTGAGTGAATCGCGAACAGCGTCATCGCGATTCATATCCGCATCGGTGACACGCAGATTCAACGGCCGCCCGGGGATGATGGCCGGGCCGTCCGGAAGTCCGATGGTGCCGTCGGTACCCAGCAGCACCAGCTCGCCCCAGACTTCCGGATGTGTGCTGGGAGTGACCTTCTTCTGGGCATTCAGGTAGTAGTACATCTCGCTGCCGGTATCGACCTGCAGATTGAAACCGAGCGTTTGTCCGGGGCGGATGCGCGCATCCCCAAGAAGCGTGAACGGAATCGCCAATTCGATGTTCCAACCCTTCAACGTCTTGACGGCCGCGCGACGGAAGACATCGGCACCGATCGGAACATGCTTCGTCGCCGGCGGCGTGTCCCAGCCCTGGATGAGCATTTCGTAGCCGCCGCTCGTGTTGTCGTCTCTGTGATTGAACGGGAACGCGACGAACTGGTGAGTGTTGCGCTCGCCCCGGCGGGGCAGCTTGGTGTTGAGCGGATCGATGAACACTTCGATGCCGTCGTTCTTCCAGAAACTGCTGAGCGGTTTTTCGTTCTCGATCTTGCCGGTGGTATCGGTCACTTCGACGGCCACGAGCAGTTCCGTACTGGTGAACGCAACACGGGCGTGCTGGAAGTCCGCCTTCACCGATCCCACGGCTGTTCCTTCCTGGATCGGCGACAGCGTGAACGACTCAGTTGGCCAGTCATCGAATCGTCCGTCGATCGTGATCCGGCCCTGAGGCAGGAACGGCGCGTTGACGATCTTGTAGCCGCGCTCCGCTAATGCATTCTGCCCCGGCGTCACGGTCAGACGCGGCAATTCCCGGGCAACATGGATCTTCGCCGGTAATACTGCGGTCGGCGGCACGGGACCCCCGGCAGCCGGTCGTGCGAAATTCAGTGTCAATGGGCCAAGGAAGTCGCGGCGATCGATGCGCACTTCGTTGACCAGGTGTTCCAACCGCCGTAAGGCCGGGTTGGGTATCGCCGGCTTGTACGCGCGGGCGCAGAATTCGTTCATCGTGGTGGAGTAGACGGCTGAGTTGCCGATCGAACCGGTGGTGTACATCATCTGCTGGTTCACCGCGCGGATCGCCTCGCCGGAGACGACGCCATCGTCCTTCAGCAGGACGGCCGGGTCGGCGTCGGCCGGCGGAAACTTCGCCGACATGCCGCGCATGAACGCATCGTGGACATCGGTTGCCTTCAGGATCTCCGTGTCGAAGATGGTGTCAACCTCGCGGTGCAACCGTTCGAGCGATTGGGCATTGTCCACTTGCTCGGCCTTGAGTCGGCGATTGAATCCTTCATCCATCCGCTTCACAATGCGATCCTTGACCGCGGTGCGGTAGGTCGTCTCAAAGGTTTCCCGGGCGGCTGTGGCGAATTTGCCGTCGCGGTGCATTCGCTCGATCAGCCATCGGGCGACCCGGGCAGGGTTGAGCTCTTCCTTGAGGCCGAGTTTCACCTGCATGGCCTGCAGGCCGTCTTCCTGTTTCAGGTATTCCGCGACTGACTGCTTGTAGAAGTCGGCGGCTTCGGCGAAGCGGCGTTCATTGAGCGCGTACAGCGCCTGCTTCAGCTTCGCGCGCACTTCCTGCGACTGATTCCGCAGGTCGTTCGCCTGGTCGGCCTGGCCCTTGTTCGCCTCCACGATGCGTGAAAGGGACTCGCCGTACTGCGTCAGCACGCTGCGAAGGGTATTGAGGTCGTTGACCAGCAAATCCCGGCGACGTGCCGCTTCGCCCTTCTTCGACGGATCGTTCGCCTTCTCGGCCTCTTCGTTGAGTTTGGCCAGCAACATGGCCTCTCGTGCCTGCTTCGACATCGCTTCGTATCGCTGGTCGGCTTGCTCGCGCGCCAGCTGAAGTTCGACGGCTGCGCGCAGTTTCTCGGCCTGGTCCGACAGGGCTCGCGACTGCTCGATTGTCTTGCGAACAGCGGTTAGCAGTTCCTCGCCGGTCAGGTTCGTCATCGCCTTGATGCTCTCGTAGTTTTGCTCCAGCGCCGTGTCAGTCGTCTGCAGCAACTGCTCCATCGCTTTGTCGATCACCGGCATCGTACTGACCTTCGTTCCGGCCGAACGAAATGCGGTCTGTGCCTTCTGGTAGTTCACATGCAAGTTGCCGATGACGGACCGCTGTTCGCGAAGGATCGCCGTGGCCTTCCCGCCCGCCGCAGGATCTTTCTTTTCGCGGGCCTTGATCAGCACCTCGGTCTGTTCCTTGACGGTCGGCTCGATGCGCTCGATGCCGCGGACCACTTCCTTCGCTGTGTTGGTCAACAATTGCAGCGAGCTCAGGGCCTGTTCGAGTCCTTTGATGCGCTCGACGGCTTCCTTCTCGCGCAGGACGTTGATCTTCTCGGCGGCCGGGTAGGCGATTTTCTCTTCGATCTCTTTGCGGTATTGAACGGCGATCGTCCTGGCGATCCGACGGGACTCGACGAGCAGGTCGTCGACGATGGCCCCTTCCGTCGTTCCCTCGATTGATTGGAAAACCAACTCCAGCAACTGCATGTTGAGCTGGTCGAGTTGCACCTCGGGGTATTCGAATGAGCCGATATCGAGGACCAGCGAGCCGACTTGCAATCGCGGCCACGCGGATGTGCGACCGGTGTTCGCAACGGTTGCCGCCAATCGATTGATGCCGGGCTCGAGTGCCGGGGCAATCTTGCGCCACATCGCAACCCGCTCGTTCGCGGGAACCAAGTCGGCGGAAAGCTGGTCGAACATCGGGCGGACGTGTTGATCGATCAACTGCTGCCGGACGACTTCGACATGCGATGTGTCGGATGCATGAACGGGAATGCGGGTCGGGCCGGGTCTTGGCGAAGTCGCAGGCAGCGGAACCTGACTGGCTACTGGTTCGCCTGTAACCGGGTCGGTAATGCGTACGGGCAGTTCCAGCAGCAGCAACAGCCCGCCCACGATCACGGCAGACAGTGCCAGCCCGCCGATCAATCCCGGCAGATCGCGCCAGCGCGAGGCGAAGTTCCGCCATTGCGGTTGCGGTTCGCTCATCGATCGGTCCTCACGGGGTGCGGGTTTCTTCAAACAGGGTCAGCGCGCCGGCATTCAGGGCGGCGTTCTTCACACGGGTGTACTGCTCGTAAGTGCAATGGCGGTCGCAGCGGAGGATCAACGGCCGATGGCAGTCGGGCCGAGCTTTCAGTTTTTCTTCGAGAGCTTCGACTGATTCGATTGAAGTGATGCCCTCCGCGTCGCGCAGTTCGATGTCGCCGTTCACCGCAAGCGTGACGGTGTCGGCATCGTCACGCAGCAGGGTCTGCGGCACAGCCTGGCCGACAGGCAGATCGACGCGGGTGCCGACCGCTTCCTCCAGAAACTGGGATGCGACCAGCAGAACGAACATCACAAGGAACGCGACGCTGATGAACGGAACGATGTCGAAGTCGTCGTCAACGTCCGCGGGAACAAGATCAAGCTTCATGGATGACCGCAGGTGCATGGTGGGATTCGGACCGGACTTGTGCTAGTTTAGCAGGCGACCGCACTGCGGGCAGCGGAACTTTGCCCGTTCTGCCCGGTTTACTCTTCTGCTCAACCTCTTCCCAAGATATGCGAGGAAACCATGAAACGGCCGAACTTGATCCGGGCGCTGGCGATCGGCACCCTGGCACTGGGGCTGAATGCAGCGGAGCCGACAGCGGACACCGCATTGAAAACCCGCATGACCGAACGCGGCAAGAACCTGCTGGCCGACAACCTCACGACCGTCGGCAGCAACTGGAAGGCCGGCAAAGGCAAGTGGGAAGCCGCCGACACGGGCCTGCGCGGCAGCGAACTGAAGGAAGACATGCATGGCGCGGTCATCCGCCAGAATGTCGCGTTTCACAACGGCGTGATTCAGTTCTCGTTCAGACTCGACGGCACCAAACAGATCAGCCTGAGCCTGAACGGCGCGAAGGGGCATGTGTCGCGCGTGATCGTTCGACCGAACGGGCTGGTCGTGCAAAAAGACGACCAGGACGGCAAGAACGGACCGGACACGGGAAAGGTGCTGCAGACTGTCGAAACACCGATCAAGGCCGGTGAATGGCATACGCTGCTGGTTGAACTGAACGGCAAGGAAATCCTGGCCACGCTGGATGGCGAACAGATTGCCTACGGCGAGCACGAAGCGATCGACAAGCCGATCACCAACATCGGCCTGACCGTCGCGGGTGAATCAGCCTCGTTCAAGAACCTGACCGTGAACGAAGGCACGCAGAGTAAGGATTGGGAGAAGGTGCGCGGCACGTTGAAGAAGTGACGGGGTGAACGAGCCGCGTATGAAGCGCGGCATAGCCGCAACCCCGGAAGAATAACCACCGATCGCACCGATACCACGGCTAAAGACAAAATGAAGTTGATGTCGTCCGTCAGTTCTTACCGGTGCCATCCGTCAAATCAGTGGTATCCGTGGTCAGGTTCTTTGTGCCGCGCGAACGTTCTCACGCGATGGCAGCCCAGTAGTCAAGTTCATTCTTCCTGCGATCCGTTGAACATGCCGAGATAGCTGTGGTACCGCCGGACGCTGATCTGTCGGCGGTCCACGGCAGTCTTCACCGCGCAGCGGTCTTCGTGCGTGTGGGTACAGTCGGGATAGGCGCACATCGCCACATAGGGATGAAACTCGGGCAGGAAGCCTTCCACCTCTTCGGCCATCACATCCCACAACTGCAACTGCCGGACGCCGGGTGTATCGACTACCCAGCCGCCGGTATCGAGTTTGATCAGTTCCGCCGTCGTGGTGGTGTGCCGGCCCTTGTGGTTCACGTCGCTGACGGTGCGGACGCGCAGGGCCAGTTGCGGTTGGATCGCGTTGAGCAACGATGACTTGCCCACGCCGCTTTGACCGGAGAAGACGCTGGCGCGATCATGAAGCAGTTCGCGCAGTTGGTCAACGCCCTGACCTGTTGTTGCCGAAGTCAGCAGTGCCGGGATGCCCAGTTGGTTGTACGCCCCGATCATTGACTGCAGACGCCAGGCCTCGACGCGGTCGGCTTTGTTCAGGCAGATGATCGGTGCCAGCGACCCCTTCGCGGCCGAGGCGAGATAGCGGTCGATCAGATGGGCTTTGAGTTCGGGTTCCACCAGCGAGACGACAATGACCACCTGATCGACATTGGCGACCAGGATATGCTCGCGCTTGCGTGAGGCGCGCGTCAGCACGCCGTGGCGGGGTCCGACATGTTCGATCATCCCCTCGCCGTTGCCGGCATCGCGGAACCAGACGATGTCGCCCGTGGTGACGGCCCCGCGTTCTTCCGTGGCGACGGTCTTGAGCAACCGCCGCACGGCACAACGAACCTGGTCGCCGGTCGCAGTCTCGACAACGCTTTGCAGGCCGAACACTTTGATCACGCGGCCGCGCTGGCAGCCTTCGGGGTCGACCGCCGGGGCGTTGGCATCATCCTGCATGACCGTGCGATAGCGCGACAGGTCCCCCTTGGCGCGGACGCGTTCATCGCCCCTTGTGGCCAGTTCGTTGAAGCCGTGCTCCTGAAAGCCGCGTGTCCACTGGTTGTGCCGTGGTGGCTTCGAGCGGTTCTTCCGCATTTCAACGCGGACTTTTTTCTTGTTGTTCATGCATTCTCAGGATAACGAATCAGCGGGACTGCACAAGTCGATACGATGAAGGCGAAATTGAATGCGGTACCGCTGGTGCCACGACGCCGAATGCTCAGATAGTGCGCTTTCATCAAAACAAATCAGCCGTTTCATCTGTCCTACCCGCTTGCGCGTTACTCTTGCGAGACAAAAGACTTCCGTCGAGGTTCGCGCTTTGGCGGCGCTTTTACGGCATGTCAGTTGCGTTGGATGGTCCGATCGCCCGTACCCGCAGGAGATGATGAATTGAACTTCGGTTACCTGATCGACATGGATGGCGTAATCTACCACGGACACCAGTTGATTCCCGGCGCGCAGCAGTTCATCCAAGACTTGCTCGCGGCGGAGGTGCCTTTCCTCTTCCTTACCAACAACAGCCAGCGGACTCGTCGCGACGTCGCCACCAAGCTCAACCGCATGGGGATCGACGCCGGCGAGCAGCACGTGTTCACGTGCGCGATGGCGACGGCCCGCTTCCTCGCGCAGCAGAAGCCCAACGGCACCGCGTACGTGATCGGCGAGGGCGGACTGCTGACGGCGCTGCACAACAACGGTTACTCCATCGTTGATCGCGACCCGGACTACGTCGTGGTCGGCGAGGGACGTACGCTGACGTTCGAGATGATGGAGTCCGCGCTGGGCATGATCCGGGCCGGGGCGAAGTTGATCGCCACCAACCTCGACCCGAACTGCCCGACGATCACCGGCATGCGGCCCGGTTGCGGCGCGGTGGTCGCCCTGCTTGAAGCAGCCAGCGGCATCAAGGCGTTCAGCGTCGGCAAGCCGAGCCCGATCATGATGCGAGGAGCCCGCAAGGAACTTGGTCTGCGGGCCGACCAGACCATCATCATCGGCGACACAATGGAGACCGACATCGTCGGCGGCGTGCAACTCGGCTACCACACCGTGCTGATGCTGACCGGAAGCACGAAACGCACCGACCTGGCCCGGTATGCCTATCAGCCGGATCTGGTCTTTGAATCGATCGCGGACATCTCGCACGAACTGCTGGCTGAGGAGTTCGCCTGCCGGCAGGCGATCCTCGGCACCATCGACGAAGGCGAATTGGTCGAGATGGCGTAGCGCCGAGCAGTACTGAATTGATGTGGCGTTTGTTCGCGGGACGGCCTGCCCAAGCCGTCCGCTGCGGATGATTCTCACCAGTTGGCGGGATGAGGCGATAACCAATGCCCTTGGTGAGAACCATTGTCCGTCATTTTATCTTCATGCCAATTCGAGGTGCATGTACTTTTTTCGGCCGGGTCGGCATGCTGGGGCAGCAGCGGTTCAACATCGGCAATGCCACACGCAGCGGCCGCGACGGACCGCCGACGGCCATCACCGACTTCAGCACCGAAGATGTCGGCAGCTTCGGTCTGTTCGGCGTCAACCTGCAAGCGGGCGTCGAGTTTTGATCATTGCCGCGAATCGCGCGATCCGGCTAACGTCCACAAATAGGCCGCGTGCTCGAACCCGTCGCGGCAACCGTTCACCGCCGAGTGCCTTTCCGCGATTCCGCAGGTTGCGGTTGTTAAGGAAGGTCGCCTGCTCCTGCAACATGGCGTAGGCCATCATG
>Ga0105044_10006410_pt1 | contig 16186 bp, 9 predicted proteins | sample MAT01_FD_78092 | JGI IMG/M metagenome (GOLD analysis project Ga0105044, IMG submission 78092) | Freshwater microbial communities from Lake Fryxell liftoff mats and glacier meltwater in Antarctica - MAT-01 | ecosystem: Environmental > Aquatic > Freshwater > Ice > Liftoff microbial mat | place... | reverse complement strand
GTCTTTGACGGTTTGTTCGACTCTTTTGAACTGATACTTTGTTGCGCCTCAGTCATGGAGAGCCCGCTACAATCCTTCGTCGCGCCTAGTCTCATCTCAAAATAATCTGAACAAACCGTCAAATACTTCGTGCCCCTGCCACTAGTTTCCGCAAGACAGGTGGATGCGGTCAAAAGGTTGGGTGTTCCGATTGCGCCAGAATCAGACAAGTTGACAAGTCGTGCATTATCGTGTCAGAAAACTGTTATTTTTGCCGCTTGTTCACGAAGCGCGACGGCTCGACATCATTCGGTCGCCGCGCATTTTTTCAAAACGCCCCTTATAGACCACCGAACCTTCAAACCTTCAATCCTCTTGCTGTGGTCCGCGTAAGATTTGCTCCTTCTCCCACTGGCGCGCTGCATATTGGCGGCGTGCGCACGGCATTGTACAATTACCTTTTTGCCCGCCAACAAGGCGGCACGTTTATCCTGCGCATCGAGGATACCGACCAGGGGCGCTATGTGCCGGGTGCGGAAGACTACATCATTGAATCTTTGCGTTGGGTGGGCTTGGTGCCCGACGAAGGGGTAGGTTTTGGAGGTGCTGACGGGCCTTACCGCCAGAGCGACCGCAAGGAAATTTATCAAAAATATGCGCACGAACTCGTCCAACGAGGCCATGCCTACTATGCTTTTGATACGCCAACGGAATTGGAGGTTCGCCGTCAAGCCGAAGCGCATTTTACCTACAATCATTGGACGCGCAATGATTTGGCAAACAGCCTGACCCTTGGCGAACCAGAGGCCAAACGCCGACTTGCAGCGGATGAGCCCTTCGTAGTCCGCCTGAAAGTAGTGCCAGGACGTAGCATCCACATCCAGGATCTGATCCGCGGCGACGTGGTTTTTGAGAGCAGCGAATTGGACGATAAGGTACTCTTGAAGGCAGATGGAATGCCAACTTACCATTTGGCCAACATTGTGGATGACCACCTCATGCGCATCACGCACGTGATACGCGGAGAGGAGTGGTTGCCCAGTACTGCACACCACGTCTTGCTCTACGAGGGCTTTGGATGGGAAGCAACGATGCCGAAGTTTTCTCACCTGCCCTTGATTATGAAACCAGTAGGGAACGGAAAATTGAGCAAACGAGACGGGGCCAAGTTTGGCATCCCAGTGTTTCCACTGGGCTGGAAAGGCGAGACCGCAGCGGAAAGTTTTGGCGGTTTCCGTGAGGCGGGTTTTTTGCCAGAAGCAATGGTCAATTTCCTCGCGCTGCTGGGATGGCATCCTGGGGGGGATCAGGACGTGTTTTCGATGGAAGAATTAATACAGTTGTTCTCCATTGAACACATCGGAAAAAGCGGTGCGCGATTCGACTACGAAAAAGCAAAGTCGTTCAACCAAAAATACATTCACGCAAAGGATGATGTGAGTTTGGCCGCCCTCGTCCGTCCACTTGCCGAGGCCAAAGGTTATCAGGTTTCAGACGCATTTTTGGCAAAAGCCATTTCCTTGATGAAGGAACGTGTGACGTTTTTGACCGATTTTGTCGAAATAGGGTATTACCTATTTGAACCAGTTCGCGTTTATGACGAGGAGACCCTGCAAAAGCGTTGGAATGGCGACATAGCGGCAGTTTTTGCCGAATTGACAGAAAAAGTGGTTACTTTTGATCTCTTTAAGGCAATGGAATTAGAAGAAGCGGTCAAAGGATTTATTCAAGAAAAGGGTCTGAAGCCTGGAGATATTTTACCCCTGTTGCGCATAGCCCTGGTGGGTACTATGAAAGGTCCGGCGGTATTCGAAACTGCTGAAGTGCTAGGAAAGGAAGAGACGGTGGCGCGACTGAAGGGATTGATTTTGAAATGTGGGCAGATGGGACTCGGTTGACACGGATGGGACTTCGCACAAAAAGATAGTCGTCTGAGCAAAAAGTAATCTACCTGAAAGTAACAAGTTATTATTCACCCGTTCCTGAATATGGAGAAATCTAAACGTGTCAAGCCTGCGCCAAAACCTACCTCCAAAGTTTCCTTAGAAGCAACGGATCTGAAAAAAGTCAGCCTCCATGTAAATGAGTTTGGCGAGATAGTACGCGATGTAAACATGGATGATATCAACGCGTTTTTGGATGAAACTGTGCCTGACAAGAAGTTCTTGGAAAGTGATGAAGCGATGTTGTGATTTGGACTTCAGGTGTCCATTTGTTTGGATGTATCACTTGACCCTTTATTGCCTTATAATAATCAATTGAACAAACACGAGGCGCTGATTACGTCTTTGAAACCCAACCCGTCCGTATGACAAACCGATTACGTCAATTTTTACGGGCTTTGCCATGCTATGTGGGGCTATGTCTTTTTCTACTGCCCAATACTTGGCTAAAAGCCCAACCTGATTTTTTTAATTTCAGTTACAACGGCCCTACCAGCCTCTCGGTTGGGCCTACTTGCAGTTCTATGTTGCAGGGCAACGTGCCCAATCCGGTGGTGACGTCTACGATGGGTTTCCCCATTACGATGTCTATGTTTGACGCCACTGCTTCAGGGTTTCAGTACAATGACTTGTTCACAGCCGGCACGGTAGCGCATGTTTATTGGTTTGTGAAAGACAACATGGGGCATTCGTACACGTATGAGTATTTCATCAGTTTTGTGGACAATTCGCCACCAACTTTTGATCTGACGGGCGTTTTTGACACCCTGGAATTCAGTTCCATCGTACAAGTGCCCACCCAAACAGCCCTTCCCGTTTCAGATAATTGTACCGCGGTAATAAGCGATACTTTTTACCAAACGCCCCCGCCAGACACCTGCCAAAGCGGCAGCTTCACCCGGACTTGGATGGCCACGGACGCAAACAGCAACACGGCCGTTTACACGCAAACCATCATCATTTACAAAGACTCGCTACCACCGCTCATCACAGGTTACCCGCTAAACGGCTCGGCCTCCTGCAAGCAATTGGCCACGGCTTACCCGGCTTGGCGTGCTTTGCAGATCGCCACGTTCGCGGCTACCGATGCCTCGGGCATTAAATCATTGATAAACAATGCTCCAGTCACTTTTCCACCCGGTTGTAAAGTGCCGCTCGCGGTAAAGTTTTGGGCCATAGACAATTGTGGTTTCCAGCAGATTGTAACCGTGATATTCACCACCTCCGATACGGAAGGCCCGGTGGTAATTAAGCCGCCAAAGGATACCGTGGCCTATTGCTCACCAAGCGACAACGAACTGACAAAACTCCGGGAATGGATCGGTACGAAAGCCTATTCGCAGGCGTTCGACACTTGTTCGTCCCCCTTGACTTATACCATGAAAATAGCCGGTGTCAACAAGGACTCGGCGCAGGTGGTAGCCGCATTTTTAGCTTCCTTCTCCAACGGATGCTCCATGCAAACCGTTGGTAGCCAAAGTTACAACAAAGTCCATGGCCTGATTTCTGTTGATTTTTTTGTGCAAGACGCTTGTGGTAACCAAACCGTAATGGGCAATGCTGATTTTGGCGCAATTGATACCTTGCGGCCTGTCATCACAGGACTGAATAGAACGGAACAATGTGGCGGCGGCAACGATCAAACTGCATTACAAACCTGGATAAATACCTACGGGAATGCCATGGTGGTAGAGGATTGCTCTGATTTTACCTGGACGAATTTCACGTTCACGAGCTCCAATGGGCAATCAGGTTCGGGGAATTTTAACACAGGGCCGTACCCCATGGTGCTGGCGAACAATTGCGCTTGGTTTACCGATGTTACCTTCCGAGCTACCGATGATTGTGGCAACAGCAATACGGTTACCCTGCGCTGGAGTATCATTGACACGCAGGTCCCCACTTTTGCGGGCTTGCAGCCGAACATTACGGTTTACTGCCCCAACCCACTACCTACCATCCCTGCCGCTACGGTCAGCGACAATTGTGACGCCAATATAGCCGTCACTTTTTCACGGGTTTACAAAGACAGCCTCTGTGATGGCTCGTACACGGTGCTGACAACCTGGACGGCCTTAGACGACTGCGGAAATTCGGCTTCCGCTACACAAAATATATTCGTAAGCGATACCACGCGGCCTGTTTTCACGCTCATCCCCATAAACCAAACGTTCCGCTGCGACACGTTTGTAATGCCCCCCGTTCCAACCATGGGTATTAACATCCTGGCGACCGATGTGTGCAGTCCAGTGGTAAGTATTACAACCGCAACCCTTTCTTTCCAGGACCCCAACCCCGATACTTGCGGCCATTACTCCTACAACATCCTCCGCACTTTTACGGCCATGGATGAATGTGGCAACACGCGCACGGCCACCCAAACCATCTTTGTGATTGACAACCTCGGCCCAGTGCCAGGGGGAATATTGGACACTACGGCCTTGTGCAGCGCACTGGTGCCCTTTCCCGCGCCCCTGCCAATCGCCAACCATGCATGCAGTGGACTCACGGCTACCCCGAGCTACCTGGGGCAGACGATCACCCCCGGCCTTTGTACCGACCAGTACACCATCACATTACAATGGATAGCCGAGGACGTTTGCGGGAACCAGACCAGTTTTGACCAACGGGTACACGTTATAGACACCGTACCTCCAACCCTTGTGAACATCCCACCCAATGTAACCGTGGAATGCAATGCTATTCCCGCCCCGCCGATCACAAGCACGTTCAACGCGGCAGACAATTGCGGCAACACGGTGACCGTGATCTTCGTGGAAACCGAGATCAGAAATCCCGACACTACATCTTGCGAACACTGGACAGATTATATCGTCCAGCGCGAATGGACGGCAACGGACCAATGCGGCAACAACCAAACCTATACGCAACTGATTCAGATTGAGGATTCTACGCCACCCATTATTGTGCCGCCCGCAGCCATGATGTTTCCCAACGACTTGGGCGACTGCGGCGCAGACATAACCATTCCGGCACCGCTTTCAGTAACGGATGTTTGCAGCGATCAATTGGCCGGAGTACAGATTTCAGACGTAAAACCCTTGGTGCAGGATGGGCCTGGCTCCCCGTTTAACACACCCGTGGCCAGCATGTCGTTCCAATTAAGCCCGCCCAACGTCTTGCCATTTCAACCCGCCGTAACAGGCCCTCCCATGGAATTGAGAATCATACTTGAAAAAGCAGATTCTGAAGGCTCTACTGAATTTTTCAACGTCTATGACGAAAACAATATTTTGATTGGAACTGCCAACACTAACTCGCAATGTGGAAACAAGACGAATACTTTTCCTTTGGCTGCCAATCAGTTGAACGCTTGGCTTAGCGACGGCGTCGCCAATTTTACGGTCGTGCCAAACGGCGCGGGGCCTTTGGCTTGCAACCCGATTTGTCTGGGGGGCAAGGTGACTGCACGCTTGGTATATTCCTATGCCAGTTCTGATGTTCCGATTGCACTGACTTACACTTTGGACGGCGGGGCTTCGCAAAATTTTCCGCCCGCGGGGCAAACCTATCTGACCGTGGGAACGCACACCGTGGTCTATACTGCTACGGATTGTGACGGTAATTCTTCCACCTCGTCGGTACAAATCACGGTGAACGATACTCAGGCACCGAGCCTGGCAGCTCCTGCCAATATCACCGTTTACACAGGTCAGAATAACTGTGAAGGCATCGTGAAGTTACCATTCCCGGTCATCACAGAGAACTGCGCCATGTCGGCTAAACTGAGTCTTGCATCGGCGGTATTGCCCCTACAGTTTGCGAATGACCCGGATGTGGGCATAGTAGCCTTGGACATATCCCCTGCACTGATGGGTTTGATTCCGAACGCTGTGGGAACAGGGATTTTGAAAATTCGACACAAGGGAGACAATGCGCAATTGGGAGAGTTTTTTCAGGTCTATGACGAAGTTGGCACCGATTTAGGCCCTACCGCTCAAGGAACGATGCTGGGCGAATGTTCTACATTTTTTGAAACTATTATCTCAGTATCAGCGCAGGATATCAATACCTGGGCAATGGGTAGTGGGAGTACATTTTTCTATCTCGAATCAAATCGTGATATAAATACATACACCGATTTTGTAAGCAATTGCGCCCCATTACTCCCCAATGGTACCGATGGGATAAGCCAGGTTCAGGTGACGTTGGAATACAGTTATGCTGTAGTGAATTACGCTGTAAAAAATTCTTTGAACCAAACAGTGGCAAGCGGAACGCTTACGGGTGGCGCCACGATGGTAATGCTTCCGCCCGCCAATTACACCGTAATGTACACTACCGTTGATAATGCCGGGCTGTCGGGTATGACAACTTTTGCCGTCACGGTGCGCGATACAGTTAAGCCCAAAGCCAATTGTCAGCCTACCTTGACCATTTATGCAAACCCTGCCGGATTCCCGCCCTACACCTTGCTTGCCTCGCAGATAAATAATTTAAGCACAGACAATTGCACCGCTTCCCCCAATCTTCTTTTCGCATTGTCTCCAAATACCTTCAATTGCAATCAGGCGGGCAGCAATTCCATTGTTACACTCACGGTCACGGACAACTCCAGCAATTCATCCTCATGCACCAGCATTGTCCGGGTAGAAAACGAAAGTCCTTCACTGTTTTATTTCCCCGTGTGCGAGGGAGGCGAACTAGTGCTTAATTGCATGACCCCGACCGCTGCACCCAACACCTTTACCTACCAATGGAGTGGGCCTGGTGGCTTTACAAGCACCCAACAAAACCCTGTAGTGACCACCAATGCCATGAATATTCACAATGGTGCTTACTGTGTAACAATCACAGGCGCTACAGGATGTACCTCTTCCGCTTGTATTGTGGTTACTTTGTCGATATTTACCTCACCAGTATTGACGAGTCCTAATGGTGTTTCATTTTGCCCTGGTCAGAATATCACCTTGAGCACGATCTCCTATAATGGCCAAAATGTGAGTTACCAATGGCTCGTGGATTCGCCCTCGGGCTTGGTTATTTTGGGGACTACCCCTACCACTACATTCACGATAACAAACCCTCCTCCAGGTACCTATACTTACTACTTAAAAGTTTTTGCAAACGGCTGCAATACGGCACTCTCCAATCCGCATGTAGTGACGATGCACCCGACCCCTGCAGCGGATGCAGAACCGGAACAAACGCTTGTGTGTGAGGGTCAACCTATTACACTACAGTCACCTACGCCCCCAACGGGTGGTTTGACTTATGTATGGACAGGGCCGAACGGCATTCCCTTTACCCAGCAAAACCCCTTGGTGACGAATAGTGCCATAAAAGCGCTTCATGAAGGGAAATACATTCTGGTGACCCAGCAAAATGGATGTTTTTCAATTCCAGATACCGTGATGGTAAACATCAATCCCAAACCACCCAAACCAAGTTTATCTGGAAATGTGGAGGTTTGTGAAGGAGATACGGTGAAGCTGGTCTCTAATGTGGCCAGTGGAAGTCAATGGATATGGACAGCCCCGAATTTTGACACCTTTTTCACCAATTTATCCAACGGTGGCAATACCTTCAAAATTTTCAATGCAGACCAAGGTGATGAGGGAGCATGGACTGTTATTGTCAGCTCCAGCAACTGTTTGTCTGATGAATCCAACCCCATTATAGTTACAGTTCAGGCATATCCAGAGATAACGGCCAGTTCAAACGCTCCTATTTGTAAAGATTCACTGCTCGTATTAACCGCGAATTTTTCTTCGGCTGACCTAATTACTGCTTGGTGCTGGATTGAACCAAACAACAATATCATTTGCAATAACCAAACCACCCTAAGTATTCCAAATGGCGCGAGTGGAATTTATCGAGTATTTGGGAAAACCTCCTTTGGCTGCGTGGATACGGCGACGACCAGTGTGACCAACTTGGTGCCACCGACCATTGACACCATTGGCAGCAATGCCCCTGTTTGCTGCAATGAAACAAGTTCTATAACACTGTCGGCCCTCGTAACCCCAATTCCCAATAGCTATAGCTGGACTGGGCCAGCCTTTGGTATGATGCCCTCTACTTTGGCTAGTCCTGTGTTAGGGCCAGGGCTTGATTGCACCGCGTTCAATGGCCAATATACCCTGATAGTAAAAGATATCTTTGGGTGCCCATCGGTGCCAGCTACTACCGGGATCAATATGCAAAAACCCCCCGATGCGCCCACCCTTACCGTGAATGACAAGACTGTTTGCGCAGGTGATTCGGTACTGTTTACGCTCAGCAACCCCACTGCCGGGGCGGTTTACACTTGGATTTTGCCCGGGGGAAGCACTACTACGACCACCGTTCCATTTTTAAAACTCATCAATGCACAACTGATACAGAGCGGGCTTTATTCCGTATTTGCCACTTCTGGCAACGGTACCTGCTTTTCCGGGGTCTCAACGCCTGTGGATATAACCATCTTCCCGATTCCACCCCTTCCAACCATCACCAGCAATTCTCCCGTGTGCGAAGGAGATATTTTGATGCTTTTTGGGAGCACTGGCGGCTTCACAGGTGTGAAATATCGGTGGACCGGGCCTGCAGGTTTTATAGATACAGTGTTGCAAAATCCTGTCCGTCAACCTGTTACCTTGAATATGGAAGGGATGTACAGATTGACCGTGAGCAAAGACGGCTGTATCTCTGCAGAGGCATTTCGGTTTGTGGATGTGGTGGCAAAACCTATAAGGCCGCAGATAGCACTTCCTCCAGTGCGTATTTGTATAGATGTTCAGGTAACTGCATTTTTGAATATAACCAACCCTCAAAATGGGATGGTGTACACTTGGGAAGATGTTAGTACGGGCATTGAGCTGCAAACCTCCACAGCGACCAACCTCTATTTGGGTTTGCCGAATGTCTTGGCTTTGGGAGCTGGTTCGCACCAATTCCTAGTGGTTGCCAAAACTCCGGATACGCCCTATTGCGCGTCCCCATACTCTATCGCGGTGACTGTCAAATTTGACACGATCCCTGCTGGAATTACTGCTTATGCAGGTTTGGATCGTACCGCTTGTGTAGATTCTGCAATTATCCTGAAAGGAAGCCCCAATCCATTGTCGGGTACATTGGACGGTTTTTGGACGCAGGTTGGAGGGGGCGACACGGTAGTGGTTTTTGGCGCTACCACCCCCAACGCATGGTTTATGGGCATGGCTGACAGTATTTACATGTTCCAGTGGAGCCTTTCTAATGGCGCGTGTATGAATTTTAGCAGTGACAATGTGGTAATCACGGCCCAAAATCCTGAAGAAGCTATTGGAGGCGACGATATTCGCACTTGCGAGACCGTAGGCATTCAACTCCATGCTACACAAGGAGTTACAGCCATGGGTAAATGGACGCAATCTTCCCAGCAAGCCGGTTTTGGTATTGTAATTGACGACCCTGCCAACCCGAATACAACCATCAGTGGCAACCTGCAACGAGGTCAGAACTATGGGTTTATTTGGGAAATAGGCAACCTTGGCTGTGGTATAAGCACGGATCCGGTCAAAGTGTTTATTTACAGTTTCAAACCCAGCGCGGGTTCCAACCAGTTTGTGTGCAACAACGAAAACTGCACATTTTTGACCGCATCTCCATTGGCAGGCTTTGAGAGTGGTCTTTGGACTAGCATTCCTCCGGGTCCTGTTTTCAGCCTTCCGGGCAATGACACCACCAAGGTCTGCGGGCTAAAGCCCGGCAAGAATGTTTTTGCCTGGACGACCAACCAGGATACCTGCGGAAACGATTCCCGAGACACCGTAGAGGTTTATTATGAGGTTTTTCCGACGGCATTCGATGATTTTGTCTCGGTTGATTTTGGTGACACGGTGCATGTGCACGTATTGCCAAACGATGTGTTGCCTACAAATTTTACCGTAGAGATCACGGTTCCTCCCGTAACGGGTTCAATCTTGGCTATTCCAGCTACGGGTGTTTACGTCTATCGTCCGCAGTCTGGTTTTACGGGAACAGAAGTGATGACTTACCGCATTTGCAATACGCAATGTCCAGATGCCTGTAGCTTTGCTACCGTGACTTTTCAGGTTGGAGGTGCACCAGATTGCTTTATTCCAACCATCATAACGCCCAATGGGGACGGTTTTAACGACATGTTCCAAATTCCCCAAGAGTGTACGCTTGGCGAAGGGTCCGCAGAGCTGGAGGTCACGATATTTAATCAATGGGGCGACCATGTTTTCTACGCAAAACCCTATCTCAATGACTGGGGCGGTACCAATGGCGGTCAGGAATTGCCCGCCGGGACTTACTATTTTGTAGTAAAACTGAATGAAGATGACAAGCCCAGAACGGGATTTTTGCTGATTCAGCGTTGACCTTGGATTCTGAACTTTAGACTAAAAACGTAGTTATTATTTACCCGTTCCTAATCTAGAAGTCCAACGGCTTAGCTCCAACATCCATAAACACGAACAATGAAAAAACTTTACCTCTCCATACCCTTCTTTCTACTCGCCCTTTTTGCTTCAGCGCAGCAAGAGCAGATGTACACCCAGTTCATGTTCAACAAACTGGCCTACAATCCTGGGTACGCGGGCAGTTTCGTATCACCAACACTGACCGCCATTTATCGCAACCAATGGATGGGCATGGATGGGGCACCCAAAGCCTTATCCCTTTCCTATTCACAGCCCCTGCTCAACAACCGAGTAGGCCTTGGAGGCAATATTACGCGGCAGAGCATCGGCATCAATACCAACCTGACCATGGAGGTGGCTTATGCCTACCGGGTTCATCTGAAGCGCGGCACGCTGGCAGTGGGCTTACAGGCCAGTATGCGTAACATACGTCAAAACTGGGCGGATTCCCGTATTATCGCCATAGACCAAAACGATCCGGGCATCCCTTTAGACCCAAAAAGCAAATTTGTGCCAAACTTTGGGGCTGGGGTATATTACAATGCCTACACGGAGCGCTGGTTTGCTGGTATTGCCCTGCCACGCATTGTGAGCAACAGTATTGATTTTTCTGAATTTGGAGATGTCCTTTCCCGTGAGGTGCAACATATCAATGCCATGGGCGGTATCAAATTTGAAGCAACGGACGAACTGGATGTCACGCCCCAAGTTTTGCTCCGCTACGCGATAGGTGCTCCGTTCGATGCAGAGCTGAACCTGAGTGCTATGCTCCGAAACAAGTTTTATGGCGGTCTGACGTATCGAGTGGGCGGCGACACCAATTTTGCAGGTGAAAGCGTTGACGTGGCACTCGGCTTTCAGGCCATTGAAAAACTGTTCTTTTGCTTTTCCTACGATATTGGGCTGACTCGATTGCGAAAGCAACACAACGGCTCCATAGAAGCGACTGTGCGCTGGTGGTTTAATCCACCGGACGATGTAGTGCCTGTGAAGCCAGCGCGGCCGTTTTGAGGCGTATTGTAAAGGGGAGGATAGCCGGTTTGAGGTCGAGTAAGCACTTTTGAGTGCAGTGCATGAGCAAAAAGATAAGGGCCTGCTGTTTAGCAAGCCCTTATCTTTTTGTATTGAAAAGTTTTACCGTTCCTTAACGGCGCCTTTGAGCGGTAGTGTCTGGGGTCGGAACGGGGGCCGGAGCTGGAGGCGGAGGCGGTGCTTTTTTCACCGTACATCCATTGGATTTTGTGGAATGTGGATTGGGCATTTCGCCCCTCAAGAGCGCGTGTACTGCTTGTTCAACCCAACGTTGCGTGGAAGCGTTGGGGTCTTCCGCGTTATTGTCAATGGCTCCGATGTAACGGACTGCCCGTTTGCCGTCAAGCACAAATACATGTGGCGTGCGTGTGGCGCCAAACTTGGGGTACACCGTCTGCTCTTCGTCAATAAGATAAGCAAAAGGGTATTTTTTTTGCTTCGCACGTTCCTGCATTTTTTCAAAACTGTCTGCAGGGATGATACGTGGACTGTTGGGGTTGATGGCCACTACAGGAAAACCCATGGGGGCAAACATCCGATGGAGGTCAATGATGCGCTGTTCGTAAAGCTGCGCAAACGGGCAGTGATTGCAGGTGAAGATAACAATCACCCCTTTTTCATCTCTGTAATCCGAGAGAGACACGATGGTGCCGTCCACATTTTTAAGCGAAAAGCCTTCGGCGAGGTCTCCAATAGAATAGGCTTTAGGGGTTGCGGCACTCATTGTTAGCAGCAAATATGCCACTAGCATAACCGGGAGGAGGTAGGGAGTTCTCATGAATAAAAAATATTAAAAACTTTGTAAACGATGCGTGGGAAGGGAATAATCTCGGTATTTGCGAAAAAACCAGATTCTGGGAATAATTTGGGGGGGGCTACTTTTTGCCACCATTAAGGTCCATGCAATTCATTTTCTTTCCCAAAAAAGCTGCAGAGTCCTTGATTAAGGGGCGCACAAAAGTTTCCAATTCTTCTAGGTCTTCAAATTTGCCCAATTTGAAAAGTCGCTTATCACCCTTCAAAACGAGCGTTGCTGGGATGGCACCGTCCCATGCTTCATGGATAAGCGGTATCCAGGCATTCAGGTCTTGGTCGGCCATCAGCGCGACCTCCGATTTCAACCGATAGCGATTCAAAAAGGGAATAAATTTCTTCTCAAGCTGGCTCTTGAAGTCAAGGCTGACGAGCACTACCTGCACATTTTGAGACCCGTAATACTCGCGCAATTCATCAAAGCAGGGGAGCTCTTCCACACACGAATTGCACCAGGTGGCCCAGAAATTGAGGACCAGCGTGGTATCGCCAGCACGGCTGATACGCGATTGTAATTGTTCCAGATTGTTGTAAACAACAAAATTTTGAGCCCGTAAAAAAGGGCTCCCACAGAGGAATGCTGCGAAGATAATACACACAAGGGAAGGCCGAAACGGATGTAACATGAGCGACATGAGACAAAGGATATTAAAAAAAACATTGCAAGGAACGACGTTTTGCGACAACATCAAACCCTTTAACATTTTTTTCTGACGAAAAAATGATTTAGGTACTTAAACAATATAGAAGTGGCTAAACCACGAATGGTTGGGAGATTGTAATTGTCGGAGACAAGGTCTGGAACAGGCAGGTTTCAGGCCTCAAAGCGCAAGTGTTTGCTATTCGAGGCGATCAACCGTCTTGGGTTGAGCCGACTTTAAAAGCGAAGGTGTGGGTAGGAAATTAGCTTAGGAGCTGGATGGCTCCAAAAATCTGGGCAAGGTGGAAAGCCAAGGCCAAGAGGCTAGATAGTGTTTCGTTTCTTTCATACGCGGAGGGTCGTAATCGTTTTGTTTATACTACTGTTCTCCTACTTTCCAAAATATATGCCAATCGTTTGGACTTAAATGTTATTGATTTTTAAACTCATTGGTTATCAATAATTTACGACCTTAAAATTGTTAAATTTTTAAGGTGAGCAGCGGCGCCGAAACAAAAAAGCCGCCTCAAAGTCAAACTTTGAGGCGGCTTGGTAAAGCAGAAAACTGGAAGATCTTAAGCTTCTACCACAGATTCTGGCGATACGATACTCTGGTCTACCAAGATTCGGCCACAATGTTCGCAAGCGATGACACGCTTGTGCAGGCCGATCTCGAGGTGTATCTGGGGGGGGACGTTATTGAAACAGCCACCGCAGGAGTTGCGCTCTACAGTTGCCACGGCGATACCGTTGCGGTAAGTGCGGCGAGTTTTGTCGTAGGCATTGATCAGTCGTGCTTCGATGCCTTCGCGCAATTTGTCGCTTTGTTTGCGCAGGCGCTTTTCTTCGGTTTCCGTTTTTTCGATTACACCTTGCAGCTCTACCTTTTTGGCTTCAAGTTCTTTTTGCTTGGCCTCAAATTTGGCTTCCGCAATCATAAGGCTTTCTTTTTTGCTTTCAAGACCGCCTTTGGCTTCTCGTACACGCTTTTCAGAGAGTTGAATGTCAAGTTTTGCCAGTTCAATTTCCTTTTGCAAGGCTTCGTACTCGCGGTTGTTTTTTACCTCCTCGAGTTGTTTCTGGTATCTCTTGATGTTTACGTCCGCCTCTTTGGAGGAGGTTTGCATCTTGGAGATTTCCTGCTCACTTTCTTTGAGCGCTGCCTTCATTTTTTTGATACGGGTGTCTAAGCCCGCCACCTCGTCTTCCAAATCAGCTACTTCCATGGGGAGTTCGCCTTTAAGGATTTGGATTTCATCGAGTTTTGAATCATTCAGCTGCAAATTCCACAGCATGGTGAGTTTGTCGGCAATGGATGCTTCTACGGCCATTCTATTGAGATGTTGTGATATTGAGTTATTGACTTGACACTCAATGGTTTTTAGTGATAAAAAACCGGATTTGTGTTCAGGCTTGTCAAATGGAGCGCAAAAGTAGGAAATTTTTCTTGTACAATGTCGCGCAATAGTTCAATGGTAAATTGCTCGCTTTCATAATGGCCCACATCGGCAATCACCAACCTGCCCTCGGCATCGAAAAATTCATGGTACTTAAAGTCGGCCGTCACGAATGCATCGGCTTTGGCACGGAGTGCTTCTGACAGGAGAAAACTGCCCGAACCGCCACAAACTGCTACTTTGCGCACGGGTTTTCCCCGCAGGGCCGTATGCCGGATGGTATTGGTTTTTAATGTTTTTTTGATGTGCTGCAAGAACTCGGTTTCGTCCATAGGTGCAGGAAGATTGCCAAGCAGCCCGGCCCCGATTTCAAAATCCGTCGGCCTGGGGGCGAGTATACGCGTGTCAGAAAGCCCGATTTTCTCCGCGATTTTAGCGTTTACGCCTTTATGGTACACATTGTCGAGGTTGGTGTGCATGGCGTAAATGGCCACATCTTGCCGCAACGCCTGCATCACCGTCCGTTCGACGTAGGTCGTTCCATTGAACCGTTTCAGTCCCCGAAACACAATCGGGTGGTGCGCAACCACCAGGTTGCAGCCCTTCGCAACGGCTTCTTCTACAATGGCTTCGGTAGAGTCAAGGCAAAAAAGCACCCCGCTTACTTTGGTCTCCGGGTTGCCGACGATGAGGCCCGCGTTGTCGTAGGATTCTTGTAAATGCGGCGGGGCCACGGCTTCTAAAACGGAGAGGATGTCTGTGATTTTCATGTGTGTAGGGAGCGCTCGATACTTAAAACCAATATTTCACCCTCAGGTTGCAAATTGCCTGGATTTCGTTGAAAATTAAGCCTGGGATGCTAAGCTTGATGGAACACGGATCGCGCGGATTAGACACGAATTTTCTTAACGTAACCTGAGTTTTGGATAGTTCCAGCGTAAAATGGGCTTTTTAGCCGCATCGCGGCGACATTTTTGGTGTGCCAGCGTTAAATGTTTTCAGAACGGCGTAGCCGTGGCATTATTTCGGCATAAAAATTTCACGGCTACGCCGTTCTTGTTTATGGCTAAAGACTGATGTTATCCAGAACTCACGTTAATGCAGGAAAGGGAAAATCCGTGTCTAATCCGTGCGACCCGTGTTCCGTTACGCTTTACCGGTCGCTGCCATCAAACCAATCTGTTGTCGTCAGGTTGTATATTTCCTGGATTTCGTGCAAGATTTTTGGAAAATCAATCTCCAAATCTTTCAAAATGCCGGTGCGCATATCAAACACCCAGCCGTGTACGGTCGGGAAACCTTCTGCCACGTACCGCTGCTGTACAGCGGCGGTCTTTATGACGTTGACGCATTGTTCCTGCACGTTGAGTTCCACGAGACGGTCGTAACGCGCGTGTTCGTCCGGAATGGCGCTGAGTTCGTTTTTGTGCAAGCGGTACACGTCGCGGATGTTGCGCAGCCAGGGGTTGAGGATGCCGAGATCCTTGGATTGCATGGCGGCTTTCACCCCCCCGCAGCCATAGTGTCCGCACACCACGATACGCTTGACTTTCAGGTGGCGCACGGCATAGTTGATGACGGACAAGACATTGAGGTCAATCGAGACCACTACATTGGCGACATTTCGGTGGACAAACACCTCGCCCGGCTGTGCGCCCATGAGCTCTTCAGCGGTCACGCGGCTGTCGGAACACCCGATGTAGAGGTATTCGGGGGTTTGGTCCTGCGCCAGTTTTTCGAAAAAATCCTTGTCGCTGGCAGTTTTTTCGGCGATCCATTGGCGGTTGTTTTGGAAGATTTGTTCGTAGGAAACCATGGGTGGAAGCAGAATTTTGTTAAGGATAGATTTAAGGATGGAAAGGATTGATTGGATTGGGCTCAAAAATCCTTTAAATATTTTAGAAATCAGGTAAATCCTTGTTTGGACTTTCGAGGACGTATCAAAGCGGTGGCTCCCACAGTCTCTGCGGAGTGCACAAGTATCTACCTCCCGTTATAAATTACTTTTGC